>Ga0208480_1000135_pt1 | contig 29179 bp, 27 predicted proteins | sample NGESurshal092012_4_FD_184485 | JGI IMG/M metagenome (GOLD analysis project Ga0208480, IMG submission 184485) | Arctic peat soil microbial communities from Barrow, Alaska - NGEE Surface sample F53-1 shallow-092012 (SPAdes) | ecosystem: Environmental > Terrestrial > Soil > Wetlands > Peat ... | reverse complement strand
GACGACCGTGCGCCCAAAGCCGATGGTCGAGATCGGCGGCAAGCCGATCCTGTGGCACATCATGAAGATCTACGCGGCCCACGGCATCGAGGAGTTCGTCATCTGCCTCGGCTACAAGGGCTACCTGATCAAGGAGTATTTCGCCAACTACCACTTGCACACGTGCGATGTCACCTTCGACCTTCGAGGCGGCGACACGGAGGTCCACCGCTCGGCCACCGAGCCGTGGCGAGTCACGCTCGTGGACACGGGCGAGCAAACGATGACCGGAGGCCGCCTGAAGCGCGTGCTGCCATACCTGGGCGAGGAGGACTTCTGCTTCACCTACGGAGACGGCGTAGCCGACATCGACATAAGCGCCTTGCTCGCCTTTCACCGCCGGCAGAGCACGCTGGCAACCGTCACAGCGATCCAACCCCCAGGCCGCTTCGGAGCGCTGGAAGTAGACGGCGAGCGGGTACGCCAGTTCAAGGAGAAGCCGCGAGGAGACGGCACTTGGACCAACGGCGGCTTCTTCGTGCTCTCCCCGAAGATCGCAAACTACATCGAGGACGACACCACGGCGTGGGAGGCTCAGCCGATGACCGCGCTGGCCGAAGACGGACAGCTGGCCTGCTACCGCCACGCCGGCTTCTGGCAGGCGATGGACACGCTGCGGGAGCGCACCCAGCTGGAGGCATTGTGGGACTCAGGCAGAGCCCCATGGCGGGTATGGGAGTAGCCATGTGGAGTTCCGGGCTCGGTCGCCGGCAGGAGAACTCGGGTGGAACTCAGGCAAGGCCCATGGCGGATATAGGGTTGGCCGCATGAGCGCCGAGCCGATCCCCACCGAGGGGAAACAAGGCAAAGTGAGCGCCGCCTTCTGGCGGGACCGGCGCGTGCTGCTCACCGGCCATACAGGCTTCAAGGGCGCCTGGCTTGCACTGTGGCTGCAATCGCTGGGAGCCGTCGTGACGGGCTTCTCCGACGGCGTGCCGACCGAGCCTTCTCTGTACGAGCTCGCCGGAGTGGCGGCATCGATGCAGAGCATCGTGGGAGACATCCGCGATCCGACCGAGGTCGAGGCGGCAGTATCCACGTGCCGCCCAGAGGTGGTGATCCACATGGCGGCCCAGTCGCTGGTGCGTCGCTCCTTCTCAGAGCCGCGCGAGACCTACGAGACGAACGTGATGGGCACCGTGAACCTGCTCGACGCAGTGAGACGCAACAGCGGTGTGCGGGTGCTCGTCAACGTCACCTCAGACAAGTGCTACGACAACCGCGAGTGGGAGTGGGCATACCGCGAGTCAGAGCCGATGGGCGGCCACGACCCGTATTCCAACTCCAAGGGCTGCTCGGAGCTGGTGACCGACGCATATCGCCGCTCGTTCTTCTGCGACCCCGACGGCACGCAGGTGGCCACCGCGCGCGCCGGCAACGTGATCGGGGGCGGCGACTGGGCCGAGGACCGCTTGGTGGCGGACCTGATGCGAGCCGCCTTGAACGGCACCAAGCTGCGCGTACGCAACCCCGAGTCGATCCGCCCGTGGCAACACGTGCTCAACCCGCTCAGCGGCTACTTGCAATTGGCGCAGGCCCTGTGGGGAAACCCCGACTATGCCTCGGCCTGGAACTTCGGCCCAGCCGAGGAGGATGCCCGCCCGGTCGCATGGATCGTCTCGCGCCTGTGCGAGCTGTGGCAAGGCGATTTGCAGGTGAGCCAAGACCCAGGCCCCCACCCACACGAGGCGCGCTACCTGAAGCTCGACTCCTCGCGCGCCCGCGCCCACCTGGCATGGCGCCCGACATGGGACTTGGCCGAGGGTTTGGAGGCAGTCGTCAACTGGTACGTCTCTTTGCGCGAGGGCGCCGACATGCGCTCGGTCACGTGCGAGCAGATCCGCGCATTCGAATACTCTCCGTCGACGTGACCAAGACCGCCTGTAGATTCTGCGGCGCCCAAGTCGAGGCGGTATTCGCCGACCTCGGCATGTCGCCGCTCGCCAACTCCTATCTGCCGCCCGAGCGCGCCAACGCGATGGAGCCGTTCTACCCTTTGCGCGCACTGGTCTGCGGCAGTTGCTTTCTCGTGCAGCTAGAGGAGTTCCAGACGCCCGAGCACATCTTCTCCGACTACGCCTATTTTTCGTCCTACTCCTCCAGCTGGCTCGAGCACTCGAGGATCTACTCCGAGCTGATGATCGAGCGTTATGGCCTCGACGAGTCAAGCCACGTAGTCGAGATCGCCTCCAACGACGGCTACCTGCTGCAGTATTTCCAGGAGCGGCGGATATCGGTGTTGGGAGTCGAGCCGGCCGCCAACGTGGCAAAGGTCGCCCTGCAGAAGGGAATCCCCACGCTCGTGGAGTTCTTCGGAGTGGACACCGCGACCTCGCTGGCAGGCGAGTCCTCGGCCGACCTGCTGCTCGGCAACAACGTGCTAGCCCATGTGCCCGACCTCAACGACTTCGTGGCCGGCATGCAGATCCTGCTGAAGCCGGGCGGCGTCATCACGATGGAGTTCCCGCACCTGATGAGCCTGATGCGCGAAAACCAGTGGGACACGATCTACCACGAGCATTTCTCCTACTTCTCGTTCTTGACGGTCTCTCGTGTGTTCGAGGCGCATGGTTTGCGCCTATTCGACGTGGAAGAGCTGCCCACCCACGGCGGTTCCCTGCGTATCTTCGGCTGCCACGCGGGAGACGCCGAGAAGCCAGAGAGCGCCGCTGCCATGGAGTTGCGTGAGCGTGAGCGCGACGCAGGCTACGAGCAGATCGACACGTACCTCGCCTACAACAGCCGCGTCGAGCAGGACAAGCGCCAGATCCTCAGCTTCCTGATCGAGCTCAAGCGCCAGGGCATGCGAATCGCCGGCTACGGCGCTCCGGCAAAGGGCAACACACTGCTCAACTACTGTGGCGTAGGATGCGATTTCATCGACTACACGTGTGACCTGAACCCGCACAAGCAGGGCCACTTCCTGCCGGGCAGCCACATCCCGATCCGCTCGCCCGAGGCCCTGCGAGAAGACCGACCAGACGTAGTGCTGATCCTGCCGTGGAATCTGAAGGACGAGATCGTCGAGCAGCTCAGCTTCATCGGCGAGTGGGGCGGGCGCTTCGCCGCGCGCACGCCGGAGCTTACGTTGCTCGGCTGATCCCAACGGCATTTCTCGAGCGAGCAGAGCCAATGAGATTCCACGAGACGCCTCTGCGGGATGTGTGGCTGATCGAGCCAGAGCGCATCAGCGATGAGCGCGGTTGGTTCGCGAGGACATTCGATCGCGAAGAGTTCATCGCCCGCGGCATGAGCTGCGAGGTAGTGCAGTGCAACGCCTCGCACAACGCCAAGCGCAACACGCTACGCGGAATGCACTATCAAGCGGACCCTTACGGCGAGTCAAAGCTCGTGCGCTGCGTGCGTGGCGCGATCTTCGACGTCGCGCTCGACCTGCGCCAGGACTCGCCAAGTTTTCGCGCCTGGCACGGCGTGGAGCTGAGCGCCGAGAACGGCCACGCCCTCTACATCCCAGCCGGCTTCGCCCACGGCTTTCAAACTTTGCAGAACGACAGCGACGTGCTCTACCAGATGGGCAACCCCTACGTACCAGAGGCAGCAAGAGGAGTGCGCTTCGACGATCCGGCATTTGCGATCGACTGGCCCGAGCCGCGGGAGCCAGTGGTCTCCGAGCGAGATGCCGGCTACCCAGATTTCAAGCCATAGCTTTCTGGAGTCTCAAGAGTCGGTGGGCTCGGCATGGAAGATCCTGTGTCGGAACACCAGAAAATTGACGCTCACGACCACGGCAACGGTGACCAGATAGACAATCTCGGTGGGAACCCCAAGCGCGGAGGGCAGCAACGAGGTGGAGCAAGCAGTGACGGCGTACTGCAGCCCGGCAAGCAGAAGGTAGCGCCCGACCTGATGGTGCAAAGTCAGGGCAAACTCCTCGTCGCGATTCCAAACGAACAGCCGCTGAAGCGTGAAATGCACGACCAGCGCCAGGCAAAAGCCGATCGCCAGTGCAACCTGGAAGGGCAGTCCCACGACATCCGCAAGGATTGTCGTGGCGCCAAGGTAGACCAAGGCCACCGCCCCTCCGGCCATGCCAAAGCGCACCCCTTGTGCCGTCAGCGCCGACCCGCGAGCCCAGCGCAGGGCAGCGGGCTCGGCGGTCTTTCGCGCTCGCGCCGGCATTGAACCCCTGTCGGTCTCAGGCCGGGGCGGCCTCATGTATGGGTCCGTCATCAGTCGGGCTTGTGCGAGATGTCGGGTTCACAGCGGACAAGCGCCTCACTCAAGAAGGATTCGGTCTCAGAAAGCGCCGCGGGAGTTCCTATCTCGTAAAAGCGCTCCTCGGCCAAAACCCCGTAGAGCAGTCCGCGCCCGGCAAGCAGGTGGTAGAGGTCTGACAGATCGCTCGTCTCCGCGGAGACAAGCTCGAGCGCCCCGCGCTCGAGCCCGCCAAGCCCGTAGTCGATCCAGCTCATCTGCGGTAGCGGCGCACGCTTGTCGTAAGCAAGCACACGCTCATCGGCATAGACCGCGTTTGAGGCCTCCAGCGACCCATCGTTGCGGAACACGCTCATCATCGCCGGCAAGCCACTGGCGGCCCAAGCAAAGAAGGCAGCGGCGTAGTCGATCCGCAAATAGGTATCCCCGTAGAGAAGCAGAAAGCGCTCCCCAAGCAGCGGCAACGCCCTGCGTATCGCGCCGAGTGTGCCGTCGAGCGCCGGCGTGTCATGGCTGTAGCGAATGTCGATCCCACAGCAACTGTGACCGAGTCGGGCTTCGATCAGATCTCCGCGATAGCCGACGCACAGGACGACCTGGCTGAAACCGTGAGCGGCGAGCAGGCGCAGTTGATGCACCAGGAAAGGCGCGCCGGCGAGCTCGATCAGCGGCTTGGGCGTATCGCGGACCAGGGAACCAAGGCGAGTGCCGCGGCCACCGGCGAGAATACAGACGGGCGGTAGGGCGCTCACACCTCGTATCACGCGCCAACGTCCTCGTCCCAGCCGTAGCTGGACTCGACTATGTACTTCGGCCTAGCGCGAGACTCATCGTAGATGCGCCCGACATACTCGCCGATCACGCCAAGCGACAGAAGCTGGATGCCGCTGAAGAACGTTACGACAATCACGATCGTGGGATTTCCAATCGGGAAGTTCTGTCCAGCGAGCTTCAGTGTGAGATAGGTGATCGCGACCAGAAAGGCAAGGCCCGAGAGAGCCAAGCCCATCATCGAAATGAGCTGCAACGGATAGCGGGAAAATCCAATCAGACCGTTGAAGCCGATCACAAGCGACCCCCAGAAACGGTTGTACTTGCTGGAGCCGGCGACACGCGGGTCACGGTCATAGAGGACGTTGGTACTGGGAAAGCCGACAAGCGCGACCAATCCACGCAAAAAGCCGTGACTCTCTTTGAGCGCGACGACGTTGTCGACCACGCGTCTGCTGAGCAGACGAAAATCACCTGTGTTAGGAGGAATATCGACCTCGGCTATACGAGCGATAGCCCGATAGCCGACACCGGCGATGATCCGCTTTGGCAGCGTCTCACCGGCACGCGTACGTCGCTGGGCGTAGACGACGTCGTAGCCGGCGCGCCACCCCTCGACAAGATCGACGATCAACTCAGGAGGATCCTGCAGATCGCAATCGATCACGACGGCGGCGTCTCCCGTGGACATCTCGAGGCCGGCGAGGGTCGCCATCGGCTGGCCGAAACGTCTCGAGAAGCGCAGCATCTTGACACGCCGGTCTCGCCCTCGCAAACCAAGTATCAACTGCTCCGTGCGATCGGTCGAAGGATCGACGCAGAAAATGATCTCCCACTGCATGTCAAGACTTTCGAGAACTGCCAGCAGACGCTCGTAGACGTGTTCCACGTTGGCCTGCTCGTTGTATGCGGGAATGATCACGCTGAGGCTGGCCGTCGGTCTGTCCGGATCGAGGTATGCAGGCGTGAAAGCGCTCACGAGCTTCTCCGCGGACGACGCAAAACGGTCAAGCCCCGGACGCCAAAAGGAAGCGATAGCCCCAGCTTCCGCATTTCTCGCTCCGCCAGGCAGGCAAGCTCGCCCACGCGCGAATTGTGGGTGGAGGAAATGTCGCCGGCCACTTGCCGGCTGAGCGCGTCGCCCCGCAGCGCTCCAAAGCGCCTACGGTTGCGTTGCTTGACCAACCAAAACGGCGGATAGATCAGCGAACCGAGGTGAAAATCAGAATCGACCTCCAGGCCGACGGTACGAGCCTTCTCGGCCATCTCGCCGTGTCGATAGCGCCGCACGTGCCCAAGAAAGCGGTCGTAGTAGTCATAGGCGCCAGCTCCTGTGGGTACGACCACGACGGCGACTCCACCTGGACGCAGGACTCGGCGAATCTCAGCCAGAGCGCCGACGTCGTCCTGTATGTGCTCGAGTAGGTTGGCGCTTACCACCGCGTCGATGCGGGCGTCTTGGATCGGCAACTCGCAAGCGTCGGCCTGCAAAAGGCGAGCGTGCGGAACCAGGGCATGCGCGGTGCGCAACCCCGACGCGACCATGTCCACGCCGATCAAGCTCGCACCGGGAAGGAAAACGTCGAGGTCCTCGAGCAAATAGCCGGTCGAGCAGCCGATGTCGAGGACGATCGGGCTTGACGGCAGCCTCCCAAGGCTCGTGAGGATGCTGCGTCGGGTCCATGCGTCGATGAAGTGATCTCTGCTGCTTTGCTCGTGCAGCTGCTCGAGCTCCTCCGACCAGTTGAGTGAATCGCTCACCTCGACGTAGGCGAGAAACGGTTCGCGCTCGCGCTCCGCGTTGATCCAGCCGCGATCGAAGTCGGGAACATGTTCGCTTCCGGCGGGAGCGAGCAGGCCGAGCGTGGAGGTGGTCATGTCTCCTGCCTAGCCGTGAAAGCCATGTCGTCGATACGTCGCAGGGTGGCCAGGTCGCGATCGGCAAGGAGTCGCTGCTGAAAATCGCGCTCTCGCCAAGCATCCCATCGAGCAGAGAGGAGCTTTCCGCTGAACGGAGCTTGGCGCTCAGACCCGAGCAGGAAGCAAACGAGCGCGGCCGCCTCCTCGGCGGAGGCGCCGCCGGAGCGCAGCTCGCGCTTGGTCCGCTCGTAGTAGTCCTCGCCCGCGAGCTCGGGGCCGGCCGTCAGCGTGCCCTCATGCATGCGGGTGGCGATGAGACCGGGTGCCACGCAATTGATGCGGATTCCCTCCTGCGAGAGGTCGCCGGCAAGGTTCTCGGTGAGACGCACGACGGCGGCCTTGGAGGCGGCATAGGCGTCATAGCGAGGCAGCGGCGAGCTCGCGCCGCCTCCGCTGAAAGTCACGATCGCACCCCGACTGACGCGTAGGGCCGGTAGGCAATTGTGGATCGCAAGCAGCGTGCCGAAGAGGTTGATCTCCAGCGTGCGAAGGAAGTCCGCGGGAGCATAGGAACCCGGCGGCCCAATCGGTCCAAGCACCGCAGCGGCGCAAACAAGCCCATGAAGCTCCTCGAGCCGGCTGGAGAAGGCCGACCACCCCTGCTCGTCGGCGACGTCGAGCGTCTGCCCCCGGTGCCCTTCGCCGGGCAACCCGTCCACCGCACGGCGCAGGGCCTCCTCGCCGCGCGCCACGAGCGTGAGGCGTGCTCCCTCCGCGGCAAGGGCGTGGGCCACCGAAAGGCCAATTCCCATCGAGCCGCCGGTGACCAGCACGTGCCGTGCGCTCATGGCAGGATCGCGTTGCGCATCTCGGCGTAGGGACCGTCGGAGTAGGCACGCTCGATCTGCGTCCATGCATAGTGGGCATCGGAGAGATTCCCGAGCAGGACAGAATTGCCGCCGCCTTCCAGGGCGCGGGCGAAATGTCCCCACTCGGCTCTCCAAGAGTCGTCCTGCTCGGGATAGAGGATCTCCTCGAAGTCAGGGGGTCCAAGCTCCGGACGCATCCGGTAGATGCTGAGTCGCTGTGGCCCGTAGGAGCCAACCAGTCCATCCACCTGGATCTTCGCCTCTCGGCAGTAGATCTCGAGCCCGAACAGGTTCTTCCACTCCGTCCAGCTCACGTGCAGCATGGCCCAAGGTCCGGTGCGAGCCTTCCCATCCCCGAGTATCAGGGCCGCATTGTCCTCGACGGGGGTCTCCCAGAAGTGAGTCCGCAGCAGAGCACAATGCAGCGGCAAGGCTCCGGCGATCCAGTGGCTGATGTCGAGCAGATGCATGCCTTGGTCGACGAGCTCGCCACCTCCGGAGCGCTGAGGCTGAGCGCGCCACTCGCGCTCGTAGCCCAGCCGTCCACCGTGCCCATAGCGCCCGCGCAGGTGCAGAAGCTCTCCGTGTAGCCCGGAGTGGACCTCCGCTGCGGCTCGTCTCAGCCCTGGATGAAAACGATGGTTGAACCCAACCTTCACGCGTCGGGCGCTGTCGCGCTCGGCGGCGATCAGCCGCTCGACCTGCTCAGAACCCATGGCGGCCGGCTTCTCGACGAGCACATGAGCGCCGGCCTCGAGCGCTTGCAGCGTCAGCTCGGCCAACGAGTCGTGGCTGACTGCCACGAGCACCACATCTGGCTCGAGCTCGAGCAGCCGCTCGAACGTCGTGCAGGGCGGCACATGGTGCTCCTGCGCGAACGAGTCGGCCCTGGAGGCACAGATGTCCCAACAGCCGAGGAGCCGATCCTCCGACCTGAGGGCCCTCGCACGCTTGGCTCCGATCAGCCCACAGCCGACGATCGCGACACTCAACCCCTCGCCACTCATGTGTTCTCGCTCGCGTAAGCGCCGCCGAACTCGAAGTCGAAGAGGAGCTCGGAGGCCCCGGCAGCGGCCATCGCCTGACGGGTCTCCTCAGGCTGGTTTGCGAACAAGAGCAGGAAGCCGCCTCCGCCGGCGCCGACCAGCTTGCCGCCGGTGCACCCGCTGCGCCGAGCAAGCGCATAGAGACGGTCGATGTGCTCGTCGGAAATGCCGGGCGAGCGGCGACGCTTGTGCTCCCAGTGCTCGTGCATGAGTTCGCCATATGCATCGAGGTCGCCGTCTTCGAGCAACTTGCGGCTCAACTCGCCAAGCCCCTTGGTGTGATGAAGGTTCTCGATCATCGCGCGGTCACCGGCCTTGGAGCGCTCGTCCTGGTCCAGTAGGACCTTGGAGGCCGTGCGAGCCTCGCCCGTATAGAAAAGCAGCATCCGATCGCGCAGCATGCGAAGCACGCTCTCACGCAGCTCGAGCGGCTCGACGGTCACTTGACCGTCGGGATGAAACGTGTAAGCGCAAATGCCGCCATGGGCGGCCACATAGTGGTCCTGCTTGCCGACCGGCTCTCCCAGGAGCCCTATCTCGATTTCACACGCCGCCTCGGCCAGATCCCCAGGCGCTATCGAGACGCGGCGAGCTTGGGCCAACCCCTTCAGCAGGCAGACGGCGTAGGCGCCGGAGGAGCCCATGCCGGTACCAGCCGGCACATCGGCCACAGAGGCGATCTCGAGCGGTTTCCCGTGCCAATGGTGTAGCAGCGTCTCGCGCAGGATCGGGTGACGGATCTCCGAGACGCTGTCTACCTCCTCGAGCTCGGAGTACTTCATTCGCCAACGATTCTGGAAGACCGTATGGGTGAACATGTAGACGTACTTGTCGATCGCGCCCGCCACCAGGAAGCCGCCGTGCTCCCTGTAGTAGGAGGGAAGGTCGGTGCCGCCACCGCCCAGCGAGACGCGCAGGGGAGCGCGACTGTAGATCACGCTCATCGCAAAGCCGGCCTGTGTCCTGGCGCGGGCAGAGGCCTGCTCGGCATCCGTGTCGTGTCGTCGCCAACGCTCACTGCAACCGCCTCTCTAAGTCCCGGCACAAGCCCCACTCGCCGGCTCTTGCCAGGCGAAGTCGTTGCGGTCGAACCAGTCGAGCGTGCGAGCGATGGCCTGTTCGATGGTCAGCGTCGGAGCCCAGCCGAGGGAGCGGATACGGGTCGTGTCGAGCTGTATCAGCGGACTGTCGCCGGGCCAGCCGCGCGCACCGCCTGTGTACTCGATCGAGGGTTCGAGACCCATGTGCTCGGCGATTATCGCAATCGATCGATCCACGATCACCGTCTGGTCGCATCCAAGATTGTAGATATGGGTGCCAGGCTCGCCCTCGTGGCGGCGGGCGGCGCTCAGGATTGCCGAAACACAGTCCTGGACATACAGGTAGGACTTCTCCTGGCGCCCATCTCCCAACACGCGCAAGCGGGTGGGGTCGCGCTTGAGCGCCGTGTAGAAATCGAAAACATGGCCGTGCGTGTAGCGCTCGCCGAGGATCGAGACGAAGCGACAGATCAAGCCGGTGAATCCATAGCCGGTCGCATAGGCGCCGATCAGTCCCTCCCCGGCGAGCTTGGAAGCGGCATAGAGGGAGGTCTGGACAGGAAACGGAGCATCCTCCGGCGTGGGAAACACCTCGGGCTCGCCGTATACCGATCCGGTTGAGGCGAAGGCGATGTGGCTCACCCCAGCCGCGCGCATCGCCTCGAGCACATTGGAGGTGGCGATCGTGTTCTGCTCCAAGTCGCGCCTCGGCGCCTGCAGCCCGTGGCGCACGTCGGCGTTTGCCTGCAAGTGAAACACCCAGTCGCAGCCCTCGACGGCTCGCGCGAGCGCGCCGGCGTCGAGCACGTCCCCCTCGACAAGCAGGGTGTTGGCGCGCAGAAGCAACTCGGCGAGGAACTCGCGTTTGCCGGTGCGAAAGTCGTCGAGGATCACGACCTCGACGCCGTCGGCGCTCAAGCGATCGGCCAGGGTACTCCCGATGAAGCCGGCACCGCCGGTGATGCAAGCCCGCCTCATGCCGTCAAAGCGTGAAGCCTGCCGCCACAGCGTCGTGGTGGAACATCTGCACGGTCTCCAGAGAAAACTGTTCGAGGTCCTTGCCCAAGCTGTCGAGCTTTTTCAGAAGTTCGTGCGTCACCGTGATCACGTGGCAGCCAACTTCGTGTGCTTGGACGATGTTGAGAAGCTCGCGAGGTGAAGCCCAGATCAGCTCCGAGCGCGGCGCATCGACCATGATGCTCACCGCTCGAGCCATGATCGGAACGGGATCGATGCCGGCATCGGCGATTCTTCCAGCGAAGACCGACAGGTAGGAAGGCGCACCTTCCCTGACCGCGCCGGTCATCAGCTCGACCTGTGCGCTTGTGAAGAGAGCAGTGACGTTCACCTTCACGCCGCTCTCGGAGAGTTCGCGCACGAGCGGCGCCATCGATTCTCCACAGGTCGTCGTGACGGGAATCTTGACGTACACGTTCTCGCCCCAGGAGGAGATCAGCTTGGCTTGGCGGCGCATCTCCTGCGCCTCGTCGGCGAACACCTCGAAGGAGACGGGGTGACTGTCGACCCGCTCGAGCAGGCGCTTGGCGAACTCGGCGTAGTCGGTCAAGCCGGCCTTCCACATGAGCGTCGGGTTCGTCGTGAAGCCGGCGATCCGCGGGTCGGCCGCGAGCGCGACGATGCCATCCAGATCGGCTCCATCGGCAAATATGCGTGTCGAGATCTGATCCAGCACGCAGACCAACATATCGGCTCAGGTCCATAGGATGAAACTGAGCCACGTTAGCCGGGGCCCGCCGAAGAAGGCTCTCGGAGCAGCAGCTCGGCTCCGTCGGCAAGGTCTCGTGCCCGCAAATCGGGCTTGGTAGAGGGGGTTCGCTTGTGCGCGCTGCCGGAGCACTCGATCAAGAGCGTGCGAGCGCCGGCAGCGAGCCCGGCTCGCATATCGGCGTCAGTGTCTCCGACTATCCACGATTGTCCGAGATCCACCCCCAACTCGGCGCCCGCACGCAGCAGCATGCCGGGGGCCGGCTTGCGGCAGTCACAGGCCAGGGACAGCTCCGGCACGACCCCGTGCGGATGGTGCAGGCAGAGCTGGGAAGCGTCGAGTGCCACCCCCTCGAGCTCGAGCAGCGCAAGCACTCGCTCGTGCACCGCGCCCAGCTGCTCGATCGAGACAACCCCCTTGGCGGCGGCCGGCTGGTTGGACACGCACACAAGCGTAAAGCCGGCCTCTGCAAGTCTCAGCGCACCGGCAGCCGCACCGGGCACGAGTCGCACATCCTCGACTGTCAGCGGCGACTCCGCCATCCCCGAGACGCGATCGGGCACGAGCTCGTTGAGAACCCCGTCGCGATCGAGGAACACAGCCTTGCGGGCGGCCAACGCGCTCACGATCGGGAGCTCCCGGCGAGCGACTCCCAATGGCCTTGGCGCAACGCAAGCTCAGGGTGAGAGACAAGTGCGTGCCAAATGACAGCTTGGAAGGACTCGACCAGGGGCGTCCGTAGGGAATCCGGCGCGTCGAGGAGAATTGCGAGGTCGGCAAGCTGCGCGAGCGTCCCACCGGGTGTGCCGACCAAGCCATAGATCGACGTGCCGATGCGATGCGCGGCCTCGATCGCGCAAACGAGGTTCGTGGAGACGTTGTGCTCACGCGAGCCGCCACCTACCGAGAACACGAGCAATGCATCCTTGGCGGAGAGTCGTGAGACCTCGAGCCATGCGCTGAACGACGTCTCCCAGCCATCGTCGTTGGTGCGAGCAGTCAACTCAGAGACATTGTCGGTGGGCGCATAGCTCTCGATAGCGCAAAGCTTTCGAAAGTCGTTCACCGCATGCGATGCGTGCCCAGCACCGCCACCAACCCCGAGAATGAAAAGGCGCCCACCGCGTTCACGCACGCCGGCCAGCCCGCGAGCCATCGCGTCGAGCAGTACGGGGTCAATCGCGCGTGCGATCGCAGCGGTGGCAGACAAGTAGGTGAGAGCGTGCTTGCTTGGCGGCATCCAGGACAGCTTGACAGGGTCTGCGACGTCCCTGCGGTTATCCCAATGATTCGGGTGTGTAGACTTGACCGCCAACCGATCCAAACCGACCGATGCTGATATGGGCTTCCATTCTCGGACGCGAGGGGGTGATGCTGGCAACGCTGCTCGCTCTGGGTAGTGCGCCCGCGTCTTTCCTGGGACGTCGCTTCGAAGCCGCCTCGAGGGTGGCGATGGCGCCCGTGCTCGGTTTGTGCCTCGGCACATCGGTGTTCTCGACTTTGATCTGGTTTACCCCGGCAGGCAACACCTACTGGCTGCTCGTCCCCCTGGCGCTCGTCTCGCTGGCGATCGCACTGCGACGGGGCTTGGCATCGATCCCGGCGCCGCACGAGGAGAAATCGGGAGGCTCTCCTCTCACGACCGGCGCGGGGAGGCTGCTCGTGTTGGTCCGGCGACTACGGCCCTTCGACGCATTTGCACTGGTGGCAGTGTGCATCGCGGTGGCCGCGCCACTCAGTTACACATTGCACGAACGCCACAGCGTGGGGCCTCTCGGCTATGAGATATGGGACGTGGACGACTACGCGGTCGAGCCGGACGCGATGGAACAGCAGTCGATCCGTCAAGCTGTCGACTCGTACTCGTTAGCAGTCGTCGATTATGTAAAAGGCGCCGGCAGCCAGTCGATTCACCCGACACTCGCCAGTACCAACTTCAGCCGCATATTCTGGACTCTCTACGCCAGTAGCTATCAGAACATAGACGCCTCGCCGCTGTCGGCAAACCTCAACGAGGTGATCGGTCTGCATGGAACCGACACGCAGACGTCGTTCCTGATCATGTTCCTGGTGGCAGGAGCGCTAGGAGCGTTTGCGACCGTACGCTATTTCGCGCCCAAGCCAAGTTGGGCGGCGCCGCTCGCAGGATTCCTGTTTGCCGGCCCTTTCTTCCTACAGCTGATGGCAGACGGAAGTCAGGCCGCAATATGTGGCTTGGGGCTGATCCTGCCGACCGCGGCCGTCGGCGCGGATATCTTGCGCAAAGAGCGGTGGCCAAGCCTCGTGATACTGGCACTGCTGATCGCGGGACTCGGCGCCCTGTACCCGCTTTTCCTTCCGGGAATGGCGATCGCGGGCGTGGTCGCTCTGCTCGCGCTGGGTCTCAGAAAGGCGAGGCAGGGGCAACTGAGTCGAGACCTGCTGCGACGGGCGGCCGGGTCGGCGGCCGTTGTCATCGTGCTGAGCATCCTCTTCGACGTAGTCACCTTCTCACGGGACGTACGCTACTGGCATGAAGTATTGAGAGGCGCCGACTATTTCAGCACGCTACCCCAATACCACCTTCCGTTCTCAATCCTTCCGGGTTGGCTGTTTCAGACCCGTGAATTCTATTTGTTGACGGACCTGGGAAGCGCATCCCTGTGGCAGGTGCTGATCGCCGTCGTGCTACCGATCGCAATCGTCGTGGTAATGCTATTCCTCGCGGGCCTACGACGTGCCGGGGCGATACTCCTCGTGCCACTTTTGATCTATGCCGCGATGGCTCTGTACACAAGCGCCGCCCACGGCTGTTCCTACTGCACAGAGAGAGCGATGCTGCCGATCGCCCCGCTGGCCATTGGGCTGGTCGCGCTGGGGGTCGCAGCCTTGGCGAGCATGCCACGAGCATGGCTGCGATGGACTGGTGTGGCACTGGCCGTGATCGTGCTGCTCGCCGTGGCGGAGCGCACAAGGCAAGAGCGCCGTCGCTTCTCCCAGGGCGCCTACTTCGTGGACTCGGAAAGTCGTGACCTGCTCTCACACCTCCCGGCAAGGCGGGGAGTGGTCGATGTCGAAGGCTACGGCGAGAACCCCGGCTCGGCGGTAGGCGAAGTGCCGCTCGTCTACGCGATGGTCTCTGAGCGCACAGGCGGAGCGATATCGATTCCCACCGAATATGGCGACTACGATGGTCTGGCCTACGTAGGCGACCCAAATCCACGCAACTCGCAGTTCGATCCGAACTATCGCTACGTGCTGACACGGTTGGGTAGCATGCAAACAGGAAGGCGGATCATCGCCCGCAGCGGCGTGCAGGCCCTGGAGGAACGCGCTGGGCCGCTTGACGTAACGCTTGTCTCAGGTATCGGGACCCCGATGGTGCGCATGGACACAGAAGGCCTGGCGTGGGTGGAGGGTCCGCTGCAGATGCTGGTAGTGGGCGGAGGCAGCAGCAAGGCCTGGGTGTCGCTCCAGCTCAGGCTCATCGTCCATGCCAAAGTAACCCATCAACCGGGCCTGAAGATAGCCAAGCTCGGGGGCGATACGTACGCCGTCTGCGTGCCGGCGACAGGCACCGCGCCATTGCGCAAGGCGACGGTCGCCATGACTTTCCCGGTATTCGAGGGAGTCGTCTCCCGGGAACCCTACGCGGAGCAGGGTCCGCCGCGCGGGGTCCAGCTTCTGTCGATGCGGGTGGCCCCGCACTGCTCGCTGTGAAGTAGGTGACCCAGGGCCGTCGAATAGCATGCCGAGCCGTGAATCCGCCCTCCGGGAATCCGCCCTCCGGGAATCCGCCCTCCGGGAATCCGCCCTCCGGGAATCCGCCCTGTCCGTTTTGCGATAGCGAATCCCGCCAGCAGCTGATTGCCGAGGACCGCAATCGCGCGATGAGCGACGAGCGCTTCCCGTATTGGCGCTGCCTGAGCTGTGGAACTCTCTTCATCGCGGAGATCCCTGCCGACCTCGGCCGCTACTACCCCAAGGACGCCTATGCGATTCCCAGCGGTCGCGAGCGGGAGTTGGCGGTCGCGGCCGAGCGCTGGCGCGTGCAGCTCTTGCGTGGTTTCCAAGAGCCGGGCCGGCTAGTCGAGATCGGGCCGGGATTTGGCCTGTTCGCCCAGGCCGCCGTCGAGGCCGGCTTCGATGTCTCGGTGGTGGATATGGACGCCAACGCCACCGAGCACCTGGACGCTCTCCCGGGGATCACAGCGATCACCAGCGATCGACCGGCGGAGGTGCTGGCGGGGCTCCCACAAAGCCGGGCGATAGTGCTTTGGCACACGATCGAGCATCTCCCAGACCCAGCCGGCCTATTGGCGGCAGCCGCCGCCAACCTCGAGCCCGGTGGTCTACTCGCGCTCGCGGCCCCAAACCCCGGCTCGCTTCAATTCCGCCTGCTGGGCGCGCGCTGGCTACACCTCGACGCCCCCCGGCATCTGCGCCTCGTGCCGGCAGAGGCCTTGGTGGAGCGCGCACGCCGGCTGGGCTTGCGTCAGCTGACGATGACAAGCTCGGACCCGACGGGTTTCCTGTGCAACCGCTCAGGCTGGCAGTGGGCCGGTCGCCGTCCGCTCGCCAGCCACACCCCAAGTCGCGCATGGACTCTGTTCACGGGTGTGCTCACGCGCGCGCTGCGCCCGATCGAACGGCGAGGGCACAACGGAACCACCTATACGGCGGTGTTCGAAAAGCCGCCTGTCGGAAAAGCCTAGGAGTTTCGGCTCCTTCGGCGCAGGGTTGGCGGGCACTGTCTGCGGGGTGAAGCTCGTGTCCGGAAAAGCCGGAGTTTCGGGACGTTCGGTGTGGCGCTCCGCGGGCTTGTGCGTGGTGGTGCTCAAAGCTCGTGTGTCGGGAAAGCCTAGAAGTTTCGGTGCGTTCGGTGGGAATGGTTAGTGGGCACGGGGTGAGTGGGTGGGTGGTGTTCGAAAGCTCGTGTCAGAAAAGCCCAGACGTTCTGGGGCGTTGGTGGGGGTGGTTAGCGGGGCACTGTGTGCGTCGATGGTGTTCGAAAGCTCGTGTCAGAAAAGCCGAGACGTTCTGGGGCGTTGGTGGGGGTGGTTAGCGGGGCACTGTGTGCGTCGATGGTGTTCGAAAGCTCGTGTCAGAAAAGCTTAGAAGTTTTGAACACCCACTTTTTAGATGTTTTGGGGCGCGATGCGAGCGGCACCCGGGCATGAGACAACGACCCGCTCGGACCTGAGGCGCCAGTCAGCCAGTCAGCCAGTCAGCCACCCGCTAGCGCGCCTCAATCGGGCATGAGAGGAAGACACGTGCCCCGAGCGCGCCTGGCGAGCCCGTTCAGATGCGTGTGCGGCCAACGTCGAGGCCCGCGCCAGGCGGGAGGATCAGTGGCAGCAGGTGCACATGGACATACGCCCCGCTGGCTTCGTCCTGCATCAGATGGGCGAGCGCCAGCTCGGCGCTGGGGAAGGTCATCCGACGCTCCTCATCGCCGAATGCGCGAGCCATGCGTGCCGGAGCGCGGGCGGCAAGCGCGAGGCGCAACATGCGCAGGAACGGCCGCGGGTACCGCACCAAGAGTCCGCCCGCGTCGCGTGCGCGGAGGATCCTGTAGCGCAATCGCTTGCCTTGCCAGCCATGCTCGTCGAGCAGCGCACGCATCTGCTCGCGCAATTGGGGGTCCTCCAGCTGTGAGGTCTCGCGCGCCATCACGCCCAGATATCTAGTCCAGTCCACCGGCGGCAGCTTGCGCGACGCCGCCTCGTCGCGCACGAAGCAATACTCGTTTACGACGGCGTTGGTAATCGAGTGAAACCCCGGCACCGGCGCGGACGCGTTCATCTGGGTCCCGCCGAGATGGCTTTGGAAGTCCTCGACCGCCGCCGAGCGCACGCCGCGCGCGTAGGTCGCGCCGTTGGAGCTCGAGAGCCCGTAATGGATCAGCGGACAGGCGTCGTGGTAGATGATCCTCTCCACGACATCCAGGCAGCGAAAGCCAAAGCAGTGGTCTGGCGATATCGAGGCAAACAGGCTGCCGAACCGCTCCGCCACCGCCTCGAGCACCGTCCGCGGCACAATGCAGTTCATCACGCGTGGGATGCAAGGGTGAAAGTACATGTGAGAGCAGCGCTCCAGCAGGTGCTCGACGCTCAGCTCGAGCGTGCGCCCGGAGCGGTCCTCCAGGCGCAGGCGAACGGGCGTAGATGTGTCGTCGACCGCGTCGTGGTTGTAGGAGATCACGCGCCCAGGGTGGGTCTTTGCAAGCTCGAGCAGGCCCGCGAGCGAGCTCTGGCGCATCACCATCCGGTCGGTCAGCATCGTCACGAACGGAGCCGGAAAGCGCTCGTTCAGCTCGCTGAAGGCCCAGTTCCAGTGGTCGGTCATGGCCAGGTCGGAGGGCGGGCGCATGTACGCGACGCCATCGAATGCGGCGCACCCGGCCGCGAGCTCTTCCCGTGCACGCTCGTCGGTGGAGTTGTCCGATACGACGATGCTCACCTCCGCGAGCCCCTGGGCCAGCAGCGATCGCACTGCTGCAAGCGCCATCTCGGGCCTGTTGCGCGAAGGCACGAGGACTGTGAGGTTGCGCTCTGGCATGGTTGGCACCGCGCACGAATCCCGGCGGTAGCAGCAGTCTAGGGCTCCGATCCTCGCCGAGTCCTCGTGCGCCTCTTTGCCGCCTGTGTTCCACGGCCTGACCCTTTGGCCAGCGGTGGCGCCCGTACGATTACAGCAATGTCCTCCACCAAGTCGCCCACCCCGGGCCCTGTGGCGAGCGTAGTCCAGGGCGACGTCCTCGACACGCCACGCGCCGGGCCACTCGCTCTGCGGGGCAGCGTGCTTCGCGTCGGTGGCTATGGCGGCGGGATGCTCCTGGCGCTGGTCTCGGCGCCGCTTTTGATTCGCCACCTAGGCCAGGTTGGCTTCGGTCACTACGTCACGGCTATCGCGATCGTCACGATCGCCGCGAGCCTGACCGAGGGTGGCGTGAACGCCGTCGCCCTGCGCGAGTTCGCCTCGCAAACCGGCAACAAGCGCGACAGTCTGATGGTCCACATGCTTGGCATCCGAATCGTGCTGAACGTCCTCGGCGTGCTCGGCTCGGTCGCCTTCGCCCTGATCGCCGGCTACAGCTCGGCCCTGGTGCTCGGCACGGCAGTCGCCGGAGTAGGCGTGATGACCCAGTCCACTCAAAGCCTCCTCTCGATCCCCCTGCAGGGCACCATGCGCTTCGGTTGGGTGGCCGGCGCTGACCTATTGCGTCAAGCGGTCTCGACAACACTGATCGTCACGCTCGTATTGCTCGGCGCGCAGCTCGTCGGGCTCTTGGCGGTCGCGATCCCAGCCTCGCTCTCGGCGCTTTTGCTGACGCTGTGGCTGGTGCGGGGGACGATGCCGTTGCGACCCGCGTTCGACCTGCGTGTTTGGTTGCCAATGCTGCGCGAGACGTTCCCCTTCGCGATCGCGATCGCGCTCAACAGCGTCTACTTCCGGATGACCGTCGTGATCGTCTCGCTGATCGCGAGCGAACTGCAGGCCGGCTATTTCTCGACCTCCTTCCGCGTCGTCGAAATCCTCATCTTCCTGCCGGCGCTCGTGGTCGGCGCGGCCTACCCGATCGTCGCGCGCGCCGAGCGCGACGACCCCGATCGCTTCCGGCACGCGACCCAGAGAATCTTCGAGCTGTCGGTGCTCGCCGGCGTGTGGATCGCGCTGGGGCTCGAGCTGGGCGCGGGCTTCATCGTCGAAGTGCTGGGAGGGGCCGCCGCCGAGCCCGCGGCCGCCGTCCTGCGCATCCAGGGGCTGGCCGTGATGGGCACGTTCGTAGCGATCGCCTGCACCTTCCCGCTGCTGTCGCTGCGGCGCCATCGCGAGCTGCTGTTCGCCAATGCCTTCGGGCTGGTGGTGACGCTCGTGCTGGCGCTGTCGCTCGTGCCGGTGCTCGAAGCGCGCGGTGCGGCAATCGCGACCCTCGGTGCGGAGCTTGCGCTGGCGAGCACCCTCACGCTGGTGCTGAGGCGAGCACGCTCAGACTTGCGCTTGCCTTTGAGCTCCGTTCCGGTGGCGCTCGTGGCCGGCTTGGCCGGCTTGGCCGCCGGTCGACTGAGCGGTCTGCAACCCGTTCTCGAGGTGCTGATCGGCAGCGTCGTGTATGCGGGCGTGCTCACTCTGCTCGGACGCTTCCCGCCCGAGGTCGGTCACGCTCTGCGACCGCATCGAGTCGTGGACGGTGACGTGTGAAGCGTCTGCTGCTGACGGGTGCGAGCGGGTTCATCGGCAGCCAGGCCATCGGACCGCTGGTGCAGCGTGGCTTCGAGGTGCATGCCGTCAGCTCGCGTGAAACTGCCGGCGTTGCGCGAGATGACGGGATCGTCTGGCATCGCGTCGACCTGCTCGACCCTGGAGTCACGCGCGCGCTCGTGCGCGAGGTGCGTCCAACCCATCTGCTGCATTTCGCCTGGTATGCCAAGCACGGCGAGTTCTGGGCCTCGAGCGAGAATCTGCGCTGGGTCGAGGCGAGTCTTGGCCTGCTGCGCGCCTTCGAGGAGCAGGGGGGCCGGCGGGCTGTGATCGCCGGCACGTGCGCGGAGTACGACTGGTCGAAGGTCGGACGCTGCGTCGAGCGTAGCTCGCCGCTTGCGCCACAAACGCTCTACGGAGCGAGCAAGGACGCGCTGCGCAGGGTCGCACAGGCATGGGCTCGCGAACGCGAGATATCGCTCGCGTGGGGCCGCGTGTTCTTCGTCTTCGGCGAACGCGAGTGGCCCGAGCGTCTGGTGCCGAGCGTCGCGCGAGCCGTGCTCGCCGGGCAGCCCGCTCCCTGCTCGCACGGTGCTCAACTGCGCGACTTCCTTCACACCGCAGACGCGGCCGGCGCGTTTGTGGCGCTGCTCGACTCCGGCGTGGAGGGCGCGGTCAACATCGGCTCGGGCCAGCCGGTCAGCATCGGCGAGCTCGTGCGCCTCGGCGAGCTACCCGAGCGCCCGGGCGAGCCGCTGGAGCTGAGCGCCGAGGTCACGCGACTGCGTGAGGAGGTCGGCTGGACGCCTACGCTCACGCTCGAGCAGGGAGTCGAGCTGGCGGTGGACTGGCAGCGCAGCCAAGTCGAGGCGTCCCTTGCATGCGAGGATGGCAGTTTGCGAGGCGGGAATGGGAGCGTGCAGAGGGGCGGTGCGCGTGGCAGCGTGCGAAAAGGTGAGAGTGGCTAGTCGGCGACGGGAGGGTCGGTCTGCTCGCACGGAGCTCGACTCGGGTTCGGGGGAAGGTACTTGAGCGCTGAGCTCAGTCTCGTCCACCTGGTGTGGGCGCCGCTTGGAGCCGGCTCGCTCGAGCGGTTCGTGCGCTCCTACCGCGCTCACGACGCCGGCGCCGAGCACGATCTGGTCGTGCTCTACAACGGCTTTCGCCAAGGCGAGGATCTTTCGCCCTGGCGTCGCGTGCTCGCCGACGTCGAGCATCGAGAGCTGAGACTAGATCGCCCGGTGCTCGACCTTGCGGCCTACCGCCAGGCCGTCGATCTGGATGTGGCGAAGCGCTATTGCTTCGTCAACTCCCATAGTGAGGTGCTGGCCGATGGTTGGCTAGGAGGGCTCGAGCGCCACCTGCTGGCGCCGGGCGTCGGCATGGTTGGGACAGGCGGGTCGCTCGAGAGCGCCTACTCCTGCGCCCCGCGTCCGCTGCGCCCTTTCCGCCGTGACTTCGAGCCGTTTCCAAACCCCCACATACGTACCAACGGCTTTGCGTTGACGCGTGAGCTGTTGCTGTCGCTCGATTGGCCGTTGCCGCGTCGCAAGCTTGACGCCTGGCGCCTGGAGAGCGGGCGCGGCGGGATCTCGCGTCAGCTGCGAGGGCGGGGCCTCGAGCTCCTGGCGGTCGATCGCCAGGGCCGCGCCTACCCGCCCGAGTTCTGGCGCGAGAGCGCGACCTTTCGCAGCGGCGGCCAGGTAAACCAGATGCTCGCCGACAACCGCACGCGCGAGTACGAAACGGCCGATCCGAGACGACGATCGCAGCTGGAACGGATGGCTTGGGGGTAGCCGCTGGGTTCCAGCCAAAACGCGAGGCGGCTGAGCTCCTCAGCTCCGAATAAGAGAGCCAAAGGTGTATCCATAAGTGTACACCTTCTGCTATGATCAGATCATGGTTCCGCGTGTCGATGAGGTGCTTCCCACGAGACAGGCACGAGCAAAGTTGCCCTCGCTCCTCGCTGGCTTCCGCGCGCGCGGCGCTGACGCCGATCCGGTGGTGATCGGCGCACACCGTCGCCCCGAGGCCGTCGTGCTCTCCTATGAGCGCTATCTAGCAATGCTGAGCGGTCGCGAGCGGGTAAAGGCGATCCTTGCTGATCGGCGAGCGGCAGGCACCGGCATGAGCGAGGAAGAGGCAATGCGGGTGGCAGTCCAAGAGCAGCACGCCTCCCGTCGTTGAGTGCCACGGATCGTCCTCGACTGCAACGTCTTTGTATCGGCGCTGCTCTCGCCGCGGGGCAGTCCGGCCCAGATCCTCGACCAGTGGGCCGACGGCGACTTCGATCTGCTCGTCAGCCCTCTGCTGCTCGCCGAGTTGGAGAAGGTGCTGAGCCGACCCAAGTTCCATGCCTCAATCGACAGAGTCCATATCGACGCGCTTCTGACAGGCTTGGTCGAGGACGCCGTGCTGGTCGACGATCCCGCACCGCAGCCCGGTGTGACTCCCGACCCCAGCGACGACTACCTCGTAGCGCTCGCTCGGAAGGCCGACGCGCAATACATCGTCTCGGGCGATACCCACCTCACCCAACTCACCGACCCGACCCCACATGTGCTCACGCCGCGCGAGTTCCTTGAATCCCGGAGGTGATCTGCGCGCCGTGGTACTCCCCGCGGTACTCAGTGAGCGAATCTGAGGGCAGCTCATAAGCCTCATATCGCCTGAACTGAGGTCTGGGGACGGTTTTCGAGCAAATGGTATCGATGACCCTCGCCAGGTATCCTCGCGCGAATGGACGCGATTCTCTCTCGCATCGTCGGTCTCGTGCCCCAGAGCGTCAAGGATGCGCTGCCGGTGCGTGTCAAGGACGGGCTGTTCGACGTGCTGGTCCGGGCGATGGTGCTCGCGCGGCTGCTCATGCGCCGCCGCTCGAAGTTCGTCAGCGGCTATCTGGGTTCTCTGCAGGGGATCGAGATCGGCGCCTCGAGCCACAACAGGTTCTACCTCGACGCCATCAACGTGGATCGCTACGGCGACTACGACACAAGGCACAAGCTGCTCGAGCGTCGACTGGCCGGACACGTCGCGAAGGTCGACGTGGTGGCGCCGGGCGATGACTTGCCCTTTGCCGATGACTCCTATGACTTCGTCTTCTCCTCGCACGTCATCGAGCACTTTCCCGACCCGATCAAGGCGTTGCGCGAGTGGGTCCGCGTCGCCCGCCGCTACGTGGTCGTGATCGTGCCCCATCGTGACCGCACCTTCGACGCCGATCGCCAGCTGACCAGCACCGAGGAGTTGATGGAGCGCCACCGCAGTGGCTTTGGCTCCGAGGAGGATCGTCACTGGAGCGTGTGGACCTGCGAGAGCTTCCTCGACATGTGCAAGGTCGCCGATCTGCACGCGATCGACCACCAGGATCCCGATGACAAGGTCGGAAACGGATTTGCCGTCGTCATCGACGCGCGGAGTCGCGCAGGGCACTCAACGTGAGCTCGGCAAAGCGCGCCCAGGTGAACTCGCGCGCACGCTCCAAACCGCGTGCGCCCAGCTCGGCGCTTGCCGGCGCGTCCTCCAGAAGCGACTGGAGAGCGCGCGCGATGTCGCGCACGTCGCGCGGGTCGGCATAGGCGACGGCGTCTCCGCCAACCTCCGGCAGCGAGGACACATTCGAGGTCAACACCGGGGCGCCGGCCGCCATCGCCTCGAGCACAGGCAGCCCGAAGCCCTCGCCGAGCGAGGGGTAGCAGAAGAGCGCGCAGCGTCGGTACAGCTCCGCGAGCGCCGCGTCAGAGACATGACCGAGCATCGTGCAGCGCTCGCCCAGCGCTTGCAATGCCCGCAGGGTCTCGCCCGTCTCCCAGCCGAGCGCCCCGACGACGACGAGCGGATGTCTGCGTTGCAAGCTCTCTCCAAGCGAGCGGTAAGCGTCCACGAGTCGCGGCAGGTTCTTGCGCGGCTCGAGCGTGCCGACCGCGAGCACAAAGCCCTTGGACGGCAGGCTCGCGGCCTCGGTCGGGTCGAGCTGGGTGGAGAGGGCCGGCGTGACGCCCAGGGGGGCAACCAGCACGCGTCCGCTTGCCCGCGGGAAATGGCTCACCAGCGCCTGCGCCGTCGCCTCGGAGATGCAAAGCAGCCTCGCAGAGCGTCGCGCCGCGGGGCCGAGCGTCAGGCGCTCGATCGCGGTCGAGCGCCTGTTCGGCCTCATCGAGGGCTCGAAGGTCGTAAGGTCGTAGACGATCGTCACCGTGGGGATGCGCAACAGGATCGTGGTCAGGTAGGAGTTGGTCGAGAGGAAGACGTCGCACTCCCTGCTTGCGCGGCGCGCGGCGAGCAGGTGCCACCAGGGCTCGCGCGCGTCGATCAGCTGCCAGCGGAGGCGCTCGTCAAGAGCTTGCTCCTGCCACGGGCTGCGCGCATACAGAAGGTAGCGGCAGTCCTCCTCCTCGCGATCGGAGAGCGCGCGCAGCAGCTCGCGCACAACGCGCCCGCGCCCTGCGGCAACCTCGCTGGCGGCGCGTGCGTCGATGCCGATCGTGAGTGGCGAGGATGGGCTCAAGCGATGGGAGCCTTGCACAGGCGCAAGATCCGCGCCATATATGTCGATTGCGCGGGCCTGGCCTCGCGTCGCTGCGGTACGGCAAGGAGGAGCGCGGAGCGCCTCCGCTAGCCTGCGCCCCGCGATGCACGTCGGCCTGAACCTGATCTTCCTGGTACCCGGCGAGACCGGCGGCATGGAGGTCGCGGCGCGCGAGCTGATCCCCGCCCTGGTCGACTCCGCCCCGCCCGACACGCGCTTCACCGCGTTTATCAACCGTGAGGCCGCCGCGGCCAAAGACGGCCCGTGGGGAGAGCTGCTGCCGGCGGTGACCGTGCCCGTTAACGCCGGCAACCGGATGCAGTGGGTGCGTGGCGAGCAGCTGCTATTGCCGCGCTTGGCTGCTCGTGCTGGTGTTGACCTCATGCACAGCCTGGCAAGCACCGCGCCGGCGCGCGGGCGCTTTCGCCGCGTGGTGACGGTTCACGACCTGATCTACGCCCGCTTCCCCGAGGCGCACGCCGGCATCCGCGACCTGGGAATGCGTGTGCTCGTGCCGCTGGCGGTGCGCCGCTCCGACCGCGTGATCGTCGACTCGCACAGCACGCAGCGCGACCTGGTCGAGCTGCTGGGGACTGCGGCCGAGCGCATCGACGTCGTGCCATTGGGGATCGGGACGGTGGCGCGTAGCGAGCCGCTGCTCGAGCCTGAGCTGCGCGAGCGCTTGAACCTGGGCGAGCGCCAGGTCGCTTTGAGCTTGTCGGCCAAGCGGCCGCACAAGAACCTGCTTGCGCTGATCGGCGCGCTTGCCCTGATACCGGTCGAGCGCAGGCCTTTGCTGGTGTTGCCGGGCTACCCGACCGAGCACGAGACGACGTTGCGCGAGCGTGCGCGCACAGCCGGGGTGGAGAATGACGTGCGCTTCCTGGATTGGCTGAGCGGCGAGGAGTTCGAGGGGCTGTGGCGGGTGGCGCAGGCGTTTGTCTACCCGTCGCTGTACGAGGGTTTCGGTTTGCCGGTGCTCGAGGCGATGGCGCGCGGTGTACCGGTCGCGTGCTCGAATGCGTCTTCGCTGCCGGAGGTCGCGGGCGACGCGGCGCTGCTGTTCGATCCGCACGACGAGCGCGCGATCGCCACGGCGCTGGAGCGTCTGCTCTCAGCCAGTGGCCAGGATCTGGCAGAGGTCGAGCGCCTGCGTACTCGCGGCCTGGAGCGCGCACACCAGTTCACCTGGGAGCGCACAGCGCGGTTGACGCTCGAGAGCTACGGGCGGGCGCTCGGCGCGTAGCTGTCGAGCACGACACGCAGCGACCCCTCCAGCGACAACAGCTCGGCGTTCTGCGCAAACCAGCTTGCCGTGCTCTCGCGCATCGCCGCTCCCGCCTCGTGCACGCGCACGATCGCCTCGGCGATCGTCTCGGGATCGGCGCTCGAGGCGATTACGCCGTTGATGCCTTCTTGCACCAACTCGACGGCCGCGTTGTCCGGCTCGGCGACCACCACAGCCGGGGTCCCGTGAGCCGAGGCCTCGACCACGACCATGCCGTAGCCCTCGCGCTCGGAGGGCAACAGGACGCACAGGGCGCTACCCATGTCGGCCTCCACCTGCTCGCTCTCGCCGAAGCCGGGTGCAGAGATGAATGCGCCGGCGTTGTGCTCGGCGATGGCCGCGTGAAGCTCATCGCGCTCGGGGCCATCGCCGTAGAAGACGCCGCGCAGGCCCTCGATCCGCTGCGCGGCGAGGGCTACGGCCGCCACGCCGACGGTGACCCGCTTCTCCGGAATCAGGCGTCCAGCAAACAGCACGAACGGCGATGCCCCCCGCGCGCGGGGGGGTGTAGGCGTCTCGGGTTGGTCGCTCGCCGGCGGGGTTTTCCCGGGGTTGGAGGGCGCGCGGGGGTGGGTTGGGTCTTCCTCAGACGGCGATGCCCCCCCCGCGCGCGGGGGGCTTTGCGTTTTTCGGCCACCCGCATACAGACCCCGAAGCACTGTGACCTGGCCGCGCAAGCCCAGCTCGCGCAGACGCTTAGCGTGCAGTTGTGAGAAACAAAAAGCCCGTTGTGGGACGCGAGCGCAAAGCCACTGCACGAGCTCGCCTATGCGCCCACCGAGCCCACCGAGATAGCCCCGCCAATACTGGCGAGACCACACCTCAAACCAGTCGGCGACGAGCCCGTAGCGGCCGACCGGCCTTGCCAGCGCCGCCGCCAGCAATGAGAAGTAGGGGAAGGCACAGGTGTGCACGACGTCGTAGGAGCGCCCGTGGCGCAGGAGATGCCAGAGCACGCCGACGCCGAACACAAGCGGCGGCAGGATGCGCCGGCGCGGGCCGGTATACAGCGCCATGCGCGGGCCGGCCACTATGACGCGGATGCGCTGGTCGATGTCCAGACGCTCGCCGCGCGGCCACTGGCGCAGCGTGAGATACGTCACTTCGTGCCCGTCGGCGACCAGGCGCTCGGCCAGGTTGCGATACCAGCGCTCGGCTCCGCCCACCGTATAAGGGAACAGGCAGTCGTAGATCAGGCAGATGCGCATTTGGGCCGCCGCCAGAATAACCGCCGGGCGCCGCCCGTGAGCGCGGCCGTTATGGAGCCTCCGTGGTGTCCGGTAGGATCTGAAAGCGAAAAGCGTGCCGTTTTCGAGATCTCGGTGCGCTGCTTTTCGGCCCGCGGAGAGTTGTCTCCGCGACTGCCGAACCTGCAAACGAGTGGCGCTGGACGAACCAAATCATGAGCACCGCACAGAAGATCAGGTTCTCGCTCACCGAGGCCGCCGAGGAGAAGCCATCGACGCTCGTGTCGGTTGTGATCCCCTGCCTGAACGAGGAGGAGAACATCGAGGAGTGCGTGCGCACCGCCCTGGAGGTGCTGGAGCGCACCGGCATCGACGGCGAAGTGCTGGTCGTCGACAACGCATCCGAAGACGCCTCGGCGGCGCTTGCCGCGGCCGCCGGGGCGCGCGTGGTCTCAGAACCGCGCCGTGGCTACGGCAGCGCCTACCTGGCCGGCTTTGCCGCCGCGCGCGGGCGCTACATCGTGATGGCCGACGCCGACTTGACCTACGACTTCAACGAGATCCCCCGCTTCGTCGCCGAGCTCGACGGCGGCGCGGAGCTCGTGATGGGCGACCGTATGGACAACATTCAGCCTGGGGCGATGCCATGGCTTCACCGCTACATCGGCAATCCGATCCTCACGGGCCTCTTGAACCTGTTCTTCCGCACCGGCGTCAAGGATGCCCACTGCGGCATGCGCGCGCTGCGCACCGACGTGCTGCCGCGCCTGGATCTGCGCACGACCGGCATGGAGTTCGCCTCCGAGATGGTGATCAGGGCCTCCAAGGAGAAACTGAAGATCGCTGAGTTTCCGATCGAATACCATCCCCGCGGCGGCGAGTCGAAGTTGTCGAGCTTCAGCGACGGCTGGCGCCATCTGCGCTTTCTGCTCGTGCACTCCCCGACGCACCTGTTCATCGTGCCGGGCATGGGGCTGGCAGGGATCGGCACGTTGATCGTGGCGCTCGTCGGCGGCGGGCTTGACTTCTTCGGGCGCTCGTGGGGCATCCACGCGCTGATCGGTGGAGCGCTGTTGATGGTGGTCGGCACCCAGGTGCTGGCGCTCGGTCTTTGCGCGCATGCGTACGGCACGTATTACATGGGCGAGCGCGACCCATGGTTCGACCGGATGCGCGCGCGCTTCCGGCTCGAGCACGGCTTGATGCTCGGCGGCTTGGTCGTGCTGGCTGGGTTGATCCTGGGCGGCATCATCGTGGGCACGTGGATCTCCCATGGGCTGGGAACGCTCGCCGACGAACACATGGCGGTGGTGGCGGCGACGCTGATCATCGTCGGTATCCAAATCTTCTTCTCCTCGTTCTTGCTGTCGATTCTCGGCTTGCGCAGAAGCTAGGGAAAGCCAAGCTTGGCTTCTGAGCGCACGCGCAAGCACCGCGGGTTTTGAGACACGTTCTGACGCCGGGCGATCGCAGGGTCTGGAAGGCGGCGGCGGTCGTGGGCGCCCCCCTGCTGGTCCTGCTGCTCGTCTGGGGTTTGCAGCCGCGCGCGTACTTCACGGGAACAGACAGCGTCGAAGCGCTGACATATGTGGCCCCGGCGCCGGCCCATGTACCGGTTTGCGTGCCAGACTTGAGGCTGCCGGCGGGCACGGCCGTGGTGCGCCTGAACGTCGTCTCGGCGACCGCGCTGCGCCCGAGTTTGCGCATGACGCTGCGCATCGGCAATCGCACCATCGCCTCCAGGCTCGCGCCGAGCCCGGTGGGGGTGGCCCAACCCAGCAACGCAGATTTCCCGATCGCCCAGACGCCCACACATCCAGCGGCGAGCACGGCGTCGTTGTGTGTCAGCGCGAGCGGGACGGTCAACTGGGGCGGAGTACCGCTGCCCGTGGTCGGCGCCAACCCGCCCACCACGAGCGGCAGGCCGATGCCGGCCCGCATCGCGATCTGGTATCTGCCGCGCCCGGGGGCCAAGCGCAGCTACATCTCACAGGCGGGAGCGATCTTCGCCCGCGCGGCCCTGTTTCGCCCGGGCTTCCTCGGCGGATGGACCTATGTGCTGCTGCTGTTCCTGGTGCTTCCGGCGATCGGGCTGGCGGGCGTCCTCGCGCTGGCGCGTGCCGTATCGGGTCATACGCGCCGCCTGGCGCTGGGCCTGTTTGTGATCGCCGCGACAAACGCCTGTTGCTGGGCGTTGATCACCCCGGCCTTCCAGGCGCCGGATGAGGTCGATCACTTCGCCTACACGCAGTCGCTGGTGGAACGCGGCCAGACGCCCAGCAGCAACCCGGGCTCGCCGCGAGCGCGCTGGTCGAGCGCCGAGACGCTCGCTCTGGAAGGCATCGACTTCCCAAGCGACCATCAGACTGCCGGCAGCCGCATGCCGTGGCTGGCCTCAGACGATCACGCGTTTCAAGCACGCAGCGCCGCGCTGCATCTGCCCGCCGACAACGGCGGGGGATACA
>Ga0208480_1000133_pt1 | contig 29467 bp, 29 predicted proteins | sample NGESurshal092012_4_FD_184485 | JGI IMG/M metagenome (GOLD analysis project Ga0208480, IMG submission 184485) | Arctic peat soil microbial communities from Barrow, Alaska - NGEE Surface sample F53-1 shallow-092012 (SPAdes) | ecosystem: Environmental > Terrestrial > Soil > Wetlands > Peat ... | reverse complement strand
CCGCTCTCTATGCCGCCAAGCACCGCGGCCGCAACGCCGTCGTCGAGCACGGCTTTGCCCAATTGACCGACGGCGCGAGCGGCGTGGCGATGGCGAGCTAGCGCAATTTCGACCTCAATGGCTTCATCCTTCGAGACGCATCGCTTCGCGATGCTCCTCTGGATGAGGTCTCGGGAGAGGCAACAATGATTCGAGTGAACCGGAAAGCGCTTTAGCTGGTCGAACCCCGGCCGCGGTCGAGCCAGACCGCCGCTCCTTCTGACCGTCCAACCCGTTGACCGCAAAGCCGCTTTTGTGGCCTAAAGCCTGTGCGGTTCTGATTGAATCGGAACCGGGCTTTAGCTTCTTGTTTTGACGCGTTTTCTTGACGCGAACCGGTAGCCACTTCGCTCGAAAACGCTATAGTCCGGCCGGCCTGAAAACCGGCCGAATCCAGCAAAAACCCTGCGATCCCCATGACATCCGAACGCTACAACGCCCGTGAATCCGAGCCGCGCTGGCAGCGCCAATGGGACCGCGAGGGCATTTTCACCAGCAAAAACGACGATCCGCGGCCAAAATATTACGTGCTCGAGATGTTCCCCTACCCGTCCGGGCGCATCCATATCGGGCATGTCCGCAACTATACGCTGGGCGACGTGCTGGCGCGTTTCATGCGCGCCAGCGGCTATAATGTGCTGCATCCGATGGGCTGGGACGCGTTCGGGCTGCCGGCGGAAAATGCCGCGATCGAGCGCAAGGTCGCGCCCAAGGCGTGGACCTACGACAATATCGCGGCAATGAAAAAACAGTTGCAGTCGATCGGGTTGTCGCTCGACTGGAGCCGGGAATTCGCGACCTGCGATCCCTCTTATTACAAGCACCAGCAGAAGATGTTCCTGGACTTCCTGCGCGCGGGACTGGCCGAGCGCGAACAGCGCAAGATCAACTGGGATCCGGTCGACATGACCGTGCTGGCGAACGAGCAGGTGATCGACGGCCGCGGCTGGCGCTCCGGCGCGCCGGTCGAACAGCGCGAGATGAAGCAATGGGTGTTCAAGATCACCAAATATGCCCAGGAGCTGCTGGACGCGCTCGATACGCTCGACCGCTGGCCCGACAAGGTGCGGCTGATGCAGCGCAACTGGATCGGGCGTTCCGAGGGCCTGCTGATCCGCTTTGAACTCGATCCGGCGACCTCGCCGTCCGGCGAGAGCGAGCTCAAGATATTCACCACGCGCCATGACACGCTGTTCGGCGCCAAGTTCATGGCGATCGCGCCGGATCATCCGCTGGCGCAGGCTGCTGCCGCAAAAAATAAAAAGCTCGCCGAGTTCATTGCCGAGGCCAAGCGCCACGGCACCGCGCAGGAAATCATCGACACCGCCGAGAAGCTCGGCTTCGATACCGGCATCCGGGCAATTCATCCGTTCGATCCGAACTGGAAGCTGCCGGTCTACGTCGCCAATTTCGTGCTGATGGAATACGGCACCGGCGCCATCTTCGGCTGCCCCGCGCATGACCAGCGCGACCTCGACTTTGTCAACAAATACGGGCTCGGCAACACGCCGGTGGTCTGTCCCGAGGGCCAGGATCCGAACACCTTCGTCATCACCGACATCGCCTATGACGGCGACGGCCGCATGATCAATTCGCGCTTCCTCGACGGCATGACGATCGAGCAGGCCAAGGAAGAGGTTGCCCGGCGCCTGGAAGCGGAGCTGCGCCCGCTCCCCAACCCTCCCCGGCAAGTGGGGGAGGGAGCGGTGGGGGCGGTCGGCGAGCGCCAGGTGAATTTCCGGCTGCGCGACTGGGGCATCTCGCGCCAGCGTTATTGGGGTTGTCCGATCCCGGTGATCCATTGCCCGGCCTGCGACGTCGTGCCGGTGCCGGACCAGGACCTGCCGGTGGTATTGCCGGAGGATGTCCGTTTCGACAAACCCGGCAACGCGCTCGACCATCACCCGACCTGGAAGTACGTCAGCTGCCCGCAATGCGGCGGCAAGGCCGTGCGCGAAACCGACACCATGGATACCTTTGTGGATTCGTCGTGGTATTTCGCGCGTTTCACCGATCCGTGGAACGCGACGGCGCCGACCACGCCCGCGGTGGCGGACCGGATGATGCCGGTCGACCAGTATATCGGCGGCGTCGAACACGCGATCCTGCATCTATTGTACAGCCGCTTCTTCACCCGCGCGATGAAGGCCACCGGCCATATCGACATCAAGGAGCCGTTCGCCGGCATGTTCACCCAGGGCATGGTGGTTCACGAGACCTATCAGAAGGCCGACGGCAGTTACGTGACGCCCGCCGAGGTGAAGGTCGAGGCCGGTGCCAACGGCCGCCACGCCAGTCTGATCGACACCGGTGCCGAGGTCGCGATCGGCCCGATCGAGAAGATGTCGAAGTCGAAGCGCAACACTGTCGACCCCGACGACATCATCGCCACCTATGGCGCCGATGTCGCACGCTGGTTCATGCTGTCGGATTCGCCGCCCGACCGCGACGTGATCTGGAGCGACGAGCGCGTCCAGGGCGCCTCACGCTTCGTGCAGCGGCTGTGGCGGCTGGTCAACGAATCCGCCGAACTGGCCAAATCCGCCCCGCAGGCGCGGCCGACGGCGTTCAGCACCGATGCGCTGGCGCTGCGCAAGGGCGCCCACAGCGCGCTGGACAAGGTCTCGACCGGGATCGAGAGACTGCATTTCAACGTCTGCCTCGCCTATATCCGCGAATTCACCAACGCGCTCGCCGAGGTGCTCGGCCGCGGGGAACAGCCGGCGCCGGACCTGGCATGGGCGATGCGCGAGGCAGTCGTCATCCTGGTTCAACTGTTTGCGCCGATGATGCCGCATCTGGCGGAGGAATGCTGGCGGCTGCTGGGGCAGCCGGGTCTGGTTTCGGAGGCCACTTGGCCGCAAATCGAACGCGATTTGCTGGTTGAAGACACGGTGATGCTGGTGGTCCAGGTCAACGGCAAGAAGCGGGGAGAGGTCACGGTGGCGAGCGGTGCCCAAAATCCGGAAATTGAGGCTGCCGTTTTGGCCCTCGATGCAGTAAAACAAGCCTTGGGCGGCAAGGCTGTCCGCAAAGTGATCATCGTGCCGATGAGGATCGTCAATGTCGTTGGCTAGCGCTCGCATCGCCGCCCGGCTTGTGGCCGTGGCCGCTCTCGCGGCGCTGACGGCCGGCTGCTTCCAGCCGATGTATGCGGAGCACGCCGACGGCACCGGTCTGCGCGACAAGCTGATGACGGTGGACCTTCCTCCCGTCGACAAACCCAACGCCTCGCGGGAGGCGCGGGTCGGGGTCGCAATCCGAAATGCGCTCGCCTTCAAGCTGTACGGCACTGCCACCGGGGCGCCGCCGCTCTATCGGCTCGTCCTCAAATTCTCGAGCAGTCGCTCGTCACTGATGGTCGATACCAATACCGGATTGCCCACCAGCGAGAATTACAACCTCGATGTGCAATTCAATCTGGTCGAGATCGCGACCGACAAATCGGTCATGAACGGCGCGACCTTCTCGCACGTCTCCTATGACATCCCCGGCAGCTATCAGCGTTTCGCGCGGTCCCGCGCCTTCCGGGACGCGGAGGATCGCGCCGCCCAGGAAATCGCCGAGCATATCCAGACCCGGCTCGCCTCCTACTTCTTCGCCGGGACGTGAGTCCGCCGGTGACCGTCATTGCGGACTAACCCTGATGGTTGCGCTGCGCGGCAGGGAAATCGATGCCTATCTCGCCCGGCCCGATCCGGGGCGCCCGATCGTCCTGCTCTATGGTCCGGACGCCGGGCTGGTGCGCGAGCGCGCCGACGCGCTGCTCGCCACCGCGGTCGACGACCCCAAGGATCCGTTTTCGCTGGTCAGGCTCGACGGCGACGAACTCGCCGCCGAGCCGTCGCGGCTGGTCGAGGAAGCCATGACCATCCCGCTGTTCGGCGGCCGCCGCGCGATTCGCGTCCGCGCCGGCTCGCGCAGCTTTGCCGGCGGCATCGATGCGCTGGCCGATTCGCCGATCAAGGATTGCCGCATCGTCATCGAGGCCGGAGAGCTCCGGCCGGAATCGCCGCTGCGCAAGGCCTGCGAGCGCGCCAAAACCGCGGTCGCGATCGCCTGCTATCCCGACGGCGAGCGCGATCTGGCCAAACTGATCGACGACGAATTGCGGCTGTCGAACCTGCGCATCGCGCCGGAGGCGCGCGCGACGCTGACGGCGCTGCTCGGCGGCGACCGCCAGGCCTCGCGCAACGAGCTGCGCAAGCTCGCACTCTATGCCCATGGCGAGACCGAGGTCACACTCGAGGACGTGGTGGCCGTCGTCGCCGACGCCTCCGAGCTCAAGATCGATCCGATCGTGGACGGCGCCTTTGCCGGCAAGCCCGAGCTGGTCGAAGCCGAATTCGCCAAGGCCGTGGTCGCCGGTACCTATCCAGGCGCGATCATTGCCGCCGCGCAACGCCAGGCCGCGTGGCTGCACAAATCCGCGCTCGCAATCGCCGAGGGAACGGCGGTCGCGACCCTGCTCGACAGCGGCTTTCCCCGCCTGCATTTCTCGCGCAAGGGCGCTGTCGAAACCGCGTTGCGCCAGTTCAGCCCGGCGCGGCTATCGTCGATCATCGAGCAGCTCGCCACCGCCGCGCTGGAGATGCGCAAACAGGCGCCGCTTGCCGCCGCGATCGCGCAACGCACCCTATTGTCGATTGCCGTCAATGCCAAACGGCGGGGGTGAGACGAACAGGCCAACCGGCGCATCCCGTGGCCTCGTGGTTCGAGACGCGCCTTCGGCGCTCCTCACCATGAGGGTTTGACAAGACCCGGACCTCATCCAGAGGAGCATCGCGAAGCGATGCGTCTCGAAGGATGAAGCCACGATGCCGAAAAACTAATTTGTCTTGTCCAGTCGCCGCACGATCTCGTCGAGCTGTTCGAGGTCGCGGTAGCGGATCAGCACGGTGCCGCCGGGATTGCGGTGGTCGACGCTGACCGCAAGGCCGAGCGCGTCGCTGACCCGCTTTTCCAGCGCCATGGTGTCGGGGTCTTTCACCTTGCCGCCGCGCGCCTTCTGCGGCTTGCGCACCGGCACGCCCTCGACATGCGCGAGCGCCTCGGCCTGACGCACATTGAGGCCTTCCTCGACAATGCGTTTGGCGGCGGCGGCCGGATCGGGCACGCCGATCAGCGCGCGGGCGTGACCCGCCGATAGCTGGCCCGAGGCGATGTAGGCCTGCACCTCGGCCGGCAATTTGGTCAACCGCATCATGTTGGCGACGTGGCTGCGGCTCTTGCCGACGATTTTCGCGATGTCGTCCTGGCTGCGTTTGAACTCGCCGGCCAGCGCGTGGTAGCCCTGCGCCTCTTCCATCGCGTTGAGATCTTCGCGTTGCACGTTTTCGATGATCGCGATCTCGAGCGCGTCGCTGTCGCTGACATCGACCGGCACGATCGGCACCTCGTGCAGGCCGGCGAGCTGCGCGGCGCGCCAGCGGCGTTCACCGGCGACGATCTCGTAGCGGTCCTGCGCGCCCTTGACCGCACGCGCCACGATCGGCTGGATCACGCCGTGCTGCCTGATCGAGTCGGCCAATTCGCCGAGCTCGATATCGGAAAAATCACGGCGCGGATTGCGCGGATTGGGTTTGAGGAATTCGATCGGCACCTTGCGCTGGCCGCGCGGCCGTTCCAGATGCGCGGCCTCGCCGCCGACATCGCCGATCAGACTTGCAAGACCGCGACCCAGTCGCGAACGCGCTTCGTCGGCCATCGCCAGCTCCCTTGGATTCACTCACGCGCTCCTGTTTGGCTTGCTTTCCGGCGCCGTGATTCATCCTTCGAGACGCATCGCATCGCGATGCTCCTCAGGATGAGGTCTTGTTGGACCCTCATGGTGAGGAGCGCGGCGACTGGCCGCGCGTCTCGAACCACGAGGCCACCGCGATTGTCATCCGCAATGTGCGCTCGGTCCCCGCCATCTCAATGCGCGCGCAGTTCGCGTTCGCGCTGGATCACTTCGGTCGCGAGCTTGAGGTAGGCTTCGCTGCCGACACATTTCAGATCGTACACCAGCACCGGCTTGCCATAGGACGGCGCCTCGGAGATGCGCACATTGCGCGGGATCATGGTCTTGTAGACCTTGGCGCCCATGAACTGCCGCACATCGGCCACCACCTGGTTCGACAGATTGTTGCGGGAATCGAACATGGTCAGCACGATGCCGTGGATCGACAGATTGGGGTTGAGCGTGGAACGCACCTGCTCCACCGTCTGCAGCAATTGCGAAAGCCCTTCCAGGGCGAAGAATTCGCATTGCAACGGCACCAGGATCGCATCCGACGCCGCCATCGCGTTGACGGTCAGAAGATTGAGCGACGGCGGACAATCGATCAGGACATAGGTGTAATCAGTATCCTCGGTGGCGTCGGTGTTGAGTGCCGCGATGGCATGGCGCAACCGAAACGCGCGATCGCGGGTCGCGCCGAGTTCGAGTTCGAGGCCGGAAAGATCCATCGTCGATGCCGCGATATGCAGGCGCGGCACCGCGGTCGCGACCACGGCATCGCGGAGCGGCGCCTCGCCGATCAGCACGTCGTAGGTCGAGACATTGCGGCTGCGCCGATCGATGCCGAGACCGGTCGAGGCGTTGCCCTGCGGATCGAGATCGACGATCAGCACGCGTTCGCCGATCGCGGCCAGCGCGGTGCCGAGATTGATCGCGGTGGTGGTCTTGCCGACTCCGCCTTTTTGGTTGGCGAGCGACAGGATGCGCGGATGCCCCGCCGATTTCGTAGCTCTATCCTCTTGATATACTTCATCAATCACGGTCATGGGCGGGCCTTGGGGGCGGCCGTGGACGGGGTGCGCCGCTCGATCCGGTCGAGCTCGACGATCCAACCGTGTCCGCCGGTGCGGCTGGAATGGAGATGAGGCGAGATATTCCAATATTTAGTGGCTTCGGTCAATTCGGCCTCTACATCTTGACCCTTGAGAAACAGAGCCCTGGCGCCCTGCCGCACTAACGGCTCCGCAAAGCCGATCAGCTGGTGTAGCGGAGCCACGGCCCGGGCGGTGACGCAATCGACCGGGCCGGTTATTCTATCCACATTATCCCCGATGTCAGCCAGGTGGATCGTCCCGGGCGAATTTGTCACCCGGAGCGCCTCGCGCAGGAACGCGCCCTTCTTGGCATTGCGCTCGATCAAGTGAACCGCGGCACCCGGCCTGTCCGCCAGCGCGCAGGCCAGCACCAGACCCGGAAAGCCGCCGCCGCTGCCGAAGTCGGCCCAGTGCCTGGCGGTGGGAGCAAGCGCCAGCAGTTGCAGCGAGTCGGAAATGTGCCGAGTCCAGAGATGAGGAAGCGTCGATGGCGCAACCAGGTTGGTTTTGGCCTGCCATTGCACCAGCAGCTCGACATAGCGCTGCAGCCGCGTCTCCGTTTCACGTGAAACAGGCGTCAGCGCCAACGCGGCAGCCTTGTCGGCCGCGAGGGTGGCGGAGCCCAGGGGCGATGTCTGAACCATGCGCGGAGACCCGTACTCGCCGGCGGTTTCGATGGACCGGCCGCACGGTGATGTAATACGTCACGGGCTGTTGCGCATCCGTCGATTCAGACTTCGAGCCGCTTTCGGGGAGGCGCCCTTGCCCCAACCCTCTCCCGCAATCGGGAGCGGGAGCCCACGCGGTGCGTGGCAGGTGCGGAGCATACCAAGTTGCAAGGATCCAAGCTGACAGAAGCCCTCGGGCCTGATCCGCTGCTGCCCTCCCTCTCCCGCTTGCGGGAGAGGGGTCGGGCGAGGGCTTTATGCGCCAAGAAAGTCCTGCCCCCTTTGCGCAATTTCCACCTCGATGGCTTCATCCTTCGAGACGCATCGCTTGGCGATGCTCCTCAGGACGAGGTCTCATATCAGACCCTCATGGTGAGGAGCGCGCCTTCGCGCGTCTCGAACCTGAGGCCTCGGAGAAGTAACAATGATTCGAGTGAACCGGAAAACGCTTTAGAACCCCCCAGCCCTGTTTCACGTGAAACAGCCTATGCCCTCGCCGCGGCTGATTTCTGCCGCGCCTCCCGGCGCAGATAGGCCGCGAGGATTCCCAGCGCCGCCGGTGTCAGGCCATCGAGCCGACCCGCCTGCCCGACCGTCCGCGGCCGGGCCGCTTCGAGTTTTGCCCGCGCCTCGTTGGAGAGCCCGGGCACCGCGGCGTACTCGATATCGGCCAGGATCAGCCCCTCGTCGCGGCGGAAGGCATCCACATCGGCGGTCTGGCGCTTGAGGTAGACGTCGTATTTGGCATCGATCTCGAGATGCACCGCGATCGCTGGGTCAATGGCCGACAATTCCGGCCAGATGCCGCTGAGTTCGGCCCAGCCAATCTCCGGATAGGCCATGAGCTCAAAGGCCGAGCGGCGGTGGCCGTCCCGGTTGAGCGCCAGCCCGTGCCGGGCCGCTTCATTGGGGGTGATCGCCAGGGCTTGCGCCAGCGACTTCGCGGCCTGCAGCGCCGCCATCTTGGCGCCATGGCGCTGCGACCGTTTCGGGCCGACACAGCCAAGGGCAATCCCCTTGTCGGTCAGGCGTTGATCGGCATTGTCGGCCCGCAGCGTCAGTCGGTATTCTGCGCGCGAGGTGAACATCCGATACGGCTCGGTGATGCCACGCGTCACCAGATCGTCGATCATCACCCCGAGATAGCCGTCGGCCCGGTCGAAGGTGATCCGCGCCGCGCCACCCGCGGACAGCGCCGCATTGAGCCCGGCCACCAGGCCTTGCGCCGCGGCCTCCTCATAGCCGGTGGTGCCGTTGATCTGCCCGGCGAGGAACAGTCCGGGCAGGCGCTTGGCCTGCAAGGTCGAATCGAGTTCGCGCGGATCGACATGGTCGTACTCAATGGCATAGCCCGGCCGCACCATCCGAACCTGCGCCAGTCCCGGGATCGTCGCCAGCATGGCCAACTGCACGTCTTCCGGAAGCGAGGTGGAAATCCCGTTGGGATAGACCGTGCAGTCGTCCAGCCCCTCCGGCTCCAGAAAGATCTGATGGCCATCTCGATCGCCAAAGCGCACGATCTTGTCCTCGATCGACGGACAATAGCGCGGCCCGTTGCTCCTGATCTGGCCGGAATACATCGGCGAGCGATGCACGTTGGCCCGGATCACGTCATGGGTCGCCGGCGTGGTGCGGGTGATCCCGCACTGGATTTGGGTCGTGGTGATCCGGTCGGTCAGCACCGAAAACGGCTCCGGCGGATCGTCGCCCGGCTGCATTTCCACCGCCGCCCAACCGATGGTGCGGCCATCCAGCCGCGGCGGCGTTCCGGTCTTTAGCCGCCCCAGCGTAAACCCGATCCGCTCGAACGAAGTCGACAGTCCCATGGCTGGCGCCTCGCCGACCCGGCCGGCCGGCCAGCTTCGTTCGCCAAGGTGGATCAGCCCACGCAAGAAAGTCCCTGTCGTGATGACCACGGATCCGGCCAAGAGCTCACGGCCATCGGCAAGGCGGACGCCGCGGACGCGGCCATCAGCAACCACCAGCTCGTCCGCCTCGCCCTCGATGACATCAAGATTCGCCGTCTCGACGATGGCGGCCTGCATCGCCGCGGCATAGAGCTTGCGGTCGGCCTGGGCGCGCGGACCCCGGACAGCCGGACCCTTGCGGCGATTGAGCACACGGAATTGAATGCCGGCAGCGTCGGCCACCCGACCCATCAATCCGTCCAGGGCATCAACCTCGCGAACCAGATGACCCTTGCCGAGCCCGCCGATGGCGGGGTTGCAGGACATCGCCCCGATGGTCGCGAAGCGATGGGTCACCAGCGCCGTCCTCGCCCCCATGCGCGCGGATACCGCCGCCGCCTCACAGCCAGCGTGGCCTCCTCCAATCACGATAACGTCGAACGATTTTTGCGGCCCGGTCATGCCGCGACTTCTATCGCGGGACGGCCCAGTCTGAAAGCTCGAAAGTTCTGCTGGAACCCGATGTTTCACGTGAAACATCGCTGTTGCTCGCCTGAAGCTCTCGTTTCACATGAAACAGCCTCATAAGAATGAACCAAGAAATATTTATTAACTACTTTCCTACACAGAATTCCCGGAAAATCACGTCCAGGATATCCTCGACATCGACACGGCCCAGCAGCCGTCCCAAGCTAAATGCGGCCGTCCGCAATTCTTCCGCGGTCAGTTCCTCGCCCTGATTGGCCAGGCTGCGCTGCAGCGAATCCGCGGCATCCAGCAACAATTGCCGCTGACGCGTCCGGGTGATCAGACCGCCCTCCCCCGATCCGAAAAACGATCCGGCAAATCCGACCAGGGCCGCAATCAACTGCGCAATCCCATCACCGCGGCGCGCCGAGATACCAAAATCGGTCCTCACCTCCGCCGGCCGTTGCGTCGTCGCGTCTCCGGAGTCCGGTGCATCGAGATCGACCTTGTTACGCACCATCCAAACCGGCACAGCCGCCGTGGGCGGGTCGTGCGGATTTTGCCCATCGACCAGCCACAGCACGAGATCGGCTTCCGACGCACGCGCCTTGGCGCGGCGCACGCCTTCCTGCTCCACCGGATCGTCGGTCTCGCGAACGCCGGCGGTATCGATCACCGTCACCGGATAGCCATCGAGATCAAGCGCGACTTCGATGATGTCGCGCGTGGTGCCGGCATGTGGCGAGACGATCGCCACCTCGCGACGCGCCAGTTGATTGATCAGCGTCGACTTGCCGACATTTGGCGGCCCTGCGATTGCGACCACCAGACCGTCGCGCAAACGTTCGCTTTGTCCCTGCGCCGCAAGGACTTCCTGCATCTCGCCAAGCAGTGTCCAGATTTTTTCCCGCGCCGGCGCGATCAGTTCGGCGGGCACGTCGCCCTCCTCGGCGAAATCGATGCTTGCCTCGATCAACGCCGAGGCTTCGATGATCCGCGCGCGCCAGTCCCGGGCGCGATCGCCGAGCAAGCCGTTGAGCTGCCGCAACGCCTGACGGCGTTGGCGATCGGTGTCGGCATGGATCAGGTCGTCGAGGGCCTCCGCCTCGGTCAGATCGAGCTTGCCGTTCTCGAAGGCGCGGCGGGTGAACTCGCCCGGCTCGGCCGCCCGAAGGTCGGGCAACGCGGCAAGCGCCGCGAACAACGCCGCGAGCACGGCGCGGCCGCCATGAACATGAAACTCGGCGACGTTCTCCCCGGTCGCGCTCGCCGGTCCAGGGAACCAGAGCACGACCGCATCGTCGATCGGCTGCCGGCCCGCATCACGCAGCACCACCCGGGTCGCAGCGCGTGGCGGCGGTAGCCGGCCCGCGAGCGCATCCAGCACAGCGCCCGCCTCCGGCCCCGACACCCGCACAACGGCAATCGCGCTCGGCAGCCGGCCTGTCGCAAGGGCGAAGATGGTCTGCTCCCGGGGATGCATGGCCTATTTGCCCCGCGCCACCCTAAAGCGTCTTCCGGTTCACTCGAATCATTGTCGCTCTCCCGAGGCCACGTGGTTCGAGACGCCGAGCAAGACGCAGCTCCTCACCATGAGGGTCCGAGACCTCATCCCGAGGAGCATCCTGAAGCGATGCGTCTCGAAGGATGAACCCGGCTTCTACTTCGCTACACCGCGGGCAATCCGAAATGGGCTTTGAGACGTCATTGCGAGCGCAGCGGTCGACGCTCAGGTGTTCATGGAATCGAAGAATTCCGAGTTGTTCTTGGTGTTCCTCAGCTTGTCGAGCAGGAAGTCGATCGCATCCATGGTGCCCATCGGATTGAGAATCCGGCGCAGCACATACATTTTCTTTAGGAGCTGCGGATCGGTGATCAGCTCTTCCTTGCGGGTACCGGAACGCGAGATGTCGATCGCGGGGAAGGTGCGCTTGTCCGAGACCTTGCGATCGAGGATCAGTTCGGAGTTGCCGGTGCCCTTGAACTCTTCGAAGATCACTTCGTCCATCCGGCTGCCGGTGTCGACCAGCGCGGTGGCGATGATGGTCAGCGAGCCGCCCTCCTCGATATTGCGTGCGGCACCGAAGAAACGCTTGGGCCGCTGCAGCGCATTGGCATCGACGCCACCGGTCAGCACCTTGCCCGAGGACGGCACCACCGTGTTGTAGGCACGCCCCAGGCGCGTAATCGAGTCGAGTAGGATCACCACGTCGCGACCATGCTCGACCAGCCGCTTGGCCTTCTCGATCACCATCTCGGCGACCTGAACGTGACGCACCGCCGGCTCGTCGAAGGTGGATGAAACCACTTCGCCCTTCACCGACCGCTGCATGTCCGTGACTTCTTCCGGACGCTCGTCGATCAGCAGCACGATCAGATAGCACTCGGGATGATTGGCAGTGATGGAGTGCGCGATGTTCTGCATCAGCACGGTCTTGCCGGTGCGCGGCGGCGCCACGATCAGGGCGCGCTGGCCTTTGCCGATCGGGGCGACGATGTCGATAACCCTTGCAGATAGGTCTTTTCTGGTGGGGTCCTCGAGTTCCAGCCGGAACCGCTGATCCGGAAACAACGGCGTCAAATTGTCGAAGTTGACCTTGTGTTTGGATTTCTCCGGGTCCTCGAAGTTGAGCGTGTTGACCTTGAGCAGGGCAAAATAGCGTTCGCCCTCCTTGGGGCTGCGAATGTGACCCTCGATGGTATCGCCGGTGCGAAGGCCAAAGCGGCGGATCTGCGACGGCGAGACGTAGATGTCATCCGGTCCCGGCAAGTAGTTGGCGTCCGGCGAACGCAGAAATCCGAAGCCGTCGGAGAGAACCTCGACGACGCCTTCGCCGATGATGTCGGTTTCCTGGATCGCAAGCTGCTTGAGAATGGCGAACATCAGCTCCTGCTTGCGCATGGTGCTGGCGTTCTCGACCCCATTCTCTTCCGCAAACGAGACCAGCTCGGCGGGCGTTTTGGATTTGAGGTCTTGGAGTTTCATTTCCCGCATCGGGGTGGTCCTGTGGAATAACTGGGGAAGGGGTGCGAGGTGGCTTTAGGAAAATGCGGACTCCTGAAGGAGGTCCGCAGATCTGAGCAAGGAAAGCGCCGGAGAGAGGCTTCAAACCTGATGCGCCGGCCGGTCCAACAAGGAAACCGGAACACGACCGCATCCGCCTGCGTGGGGTGGGATTTAATCAATATATAAAATCGCCCGGCCCTCTGCAAGACGGTGCGGACCGCGACAATAGTGGCGCGAGTGGCGCGGCGACCTCAAAACGGCTTCGCCACCGCCAGGATCACGATCCCGATCATCAATAGCGCCGGTACTTCATTGATAATACGATAGAATTTTTGACTGTGCGAATTTCGGTCGGCGGCAAAATCCTTGATCCAGCGGGAAAAAAAACCATGGACGCCGGACAGCACCAGCACCAGCAGCAGCTTGCCGTCCAACCAGGGCGCGGAAAACCAGTGACCGGCCCACGCCAGGTAGAGTCCCGCCAGCCAGGTCACCATCATCGCCGGGTTGATGATGGCCTTGAACAATCGGCGTTCCATCAGCTTGAACGTCTCGGATTGCTTTGAGCCGATCTCGGCCTCGCAATGATACACGAACAGCCGCGGCAGATAGAGCATACCTGCCATCCAGGAGATCACCGCAATGACATGCAGGGCTTTGATCCAAACGTACATCGTGGATGCCTCACCGTTGGCCGAGCGCGCTGCCTGCCACACAACGCCGATCTCGTTCAAACCGAGACATATCCGCAAGCCACCTTTTTCTAAAACAATAATTTTAGAATCTTAGGTTTGAGTCTAAGTAGCCGTGGATTAGGCCCACACAACGCCGTCCCGCATTTGCCAGCGCTTGTTCACATTCGTCAACATTTCCGGCGGCCTGTCGGGTCATTTGAATAACACTACTGTCATCAAGCGCTTGTGCTGCGCTGCGGCCAGCTTATGAAGAGACAAGTCCACATAAGCCCACTATCATCGGAGCCATCGAAAGAAGCTGTCCCGCGAGCAAGGCCTGTGAAGAAAAAGCCGGGTTATCCCTGAACCACCAACCCGCGTCCGATTCTCCCGGTTAAGCTCCACAGCGATTCACAGGATACACAGGGGGCACGGTGCCCACGACCGGCAACTATTTTCACCTTCACCTCGTCTCCGATTCGACCGGCGAGACCTTGATCACGGTGGCGCGGGCGGTGGCGGCGCAATATGCCAATGTGACCCCGGTCGAACATGTCTATCCGCTGGTGCGCAGCCAAAAGCAGCTCGACCGCGTGCTCGATGAAATCGAGGAAGCGCCTGGCATCGTGCTGTTCACCTTGCTGGAAAAAGACCTGGTGGCGCGGCTGGAAGCGAAGTGTAAGGAAATCAACATTCCGAGTCTTTCGATCATCGGCCCGGTGATGCAGTTGTTTCAGGCCTATCTCGGCGCGGCGACCACCGGGCGCGTCGGCGCGCAGCACACGCTCAATGCGGAATATTTCAAGCGGATCGACGCGCTGAACTACACCATGCTTCACGATGACGGCCAGCATGTCGAGGGATTGGAGGAAGCCGATGTAGTTCTGGTTGGCGTCTCCCGCACCTCCAAGACGCCAACCTCGATCTATCTCGCCAACCGTGGCGTCCGCACCGCGAATGTGCCGCTGGTGCCGGGAATAGCGATTCCGCATCAGCTTGAAATCCTGAAAAAGCCACTTGTGGTCAGCCTGCATGCGACGCCGGAACGGTTGATCCAGGTGCGGCAGAATCGACTCTTGAGCATCGGCGCCGGTCCCGGCAATGACGATTATATCGATCGCCAGGCGGTCGCCGATGAAGTTGCACATGCAAGGCGATTGAGTGCCAAGTTCAACTGGGCGCAGCTCGACGTCACGCGGCGATCGATCGAGGAGACCGCCGCCGCGATCATGAAACTCAACGCCGACCGGCAGCGGCAGCGGCTTTCCGAATGACGCTCTGGCGCGGCCAGTCTCCGTTGATTCTGGCTTCGCAAAGCCGCGCGCGGCAGACGTTGCTCGCCAATGCCGGCATCGCCTTCGAAGCCGTTCCGGCCGAAATCGATGAGCGGGAGATCCAGCGCCGCTCGGGTCTCGCCGCGCCCGGCGATATCGCCGCGCTGCTGGCGCGCGAAAAAGCCGTTGCGGTCTCCCGGCAACGGCCGGGCAGGCTCGTCGTCGGCGCCGACCAGACCTTGGCCCTGGGCCGAGAGCTCTTCAGCAAGCCGGATGGCCGTGCGCAGGCGAGGGCGCAGCTATCGGCGCTCGCCGGCGGCAATCACGAACTGCACTCCGCCGTTGCCGTCGCGCGCGACGGCAGGATAATGTTCGAAGCGATGGCGCTGGCGCGGATGACGATGCGGCCGTTGAACTCGGTCCAAATCGACGCTTACCTCGATACGGCCGGAGAGGCGGTCACCGGCAGCGTCGGCGGCTATCAACTGGAAGGACCGGGCGTGCATTTGTTCGAGCATATCGAGGGCGATCATTTCACGATCCTCGGGCTGCCGCTGCTGCCGTTGCTTGCCTTCCTGCGCAGCGAGCGGCTGCTGGCTGTATAGGAACATGCTGCCTGCCGATCGGCGCGGGCCGATCGTTGAATGGTGATGGTGGGATGATAGTTCTGGGGCTGACCGGCTCGATCGGGATGGGCAAATCGACCACCGCAAAACTGTTCGCGGAAGCCGGTGCTCCGGTTTACGACGCCGATGCGACGGTTCATCTGGTCTATGAGGGCGAAGCGGTGGCCACCATCGAGGCGGCGTTCCCCGGCAGCACCGCCGACGGCAGGGTCGATCGCACAAAATTGTCGGCGCAAGTGGTGCATGACCCGGCTGCGATCAGGAGACTCGAGCAGATCGTCCACCCGATGCTGCGCGCCTATCACCAGAAATTCCTCGACGACGCCGAGCGATCCGGCGCGCCGGTCGCGGTGGTCGACGTGCCGCTGTTGTTCGAGACCGGTGGTGAAAACCGCGTCGATGCGGTGGTGGTGGTGACTACGACGCCGGAAATCCAGCGCCAGCGTATTCTTGCCCGCGACAATATGACTGGCGAAAAGCTCGACGCCATCCTGGCAAGGCAGCTGCCCGACGCCGAAAAGCGGCGTCGCGCCGATTTCGTGGTGGATACCTCGCACGGCCTCGATCCGGTGCGGTTGCGAATCCGCGACATCCTCAACGAGGCTGCTAAGATGCCGCGGCGGCGATCCTGATTCGTCAAACCCGGCTATACCAGATGCGCGAAATTGTTCTCGATACCGAAACCACCGGCCTCGACCCGTTGCGGGGCGATCGGCTGGTCGAGATCGGTTGCGTCGAGATTTTCAACCGGATGCCGACCGGCCAGTCGTTTCACCGCCACCTCAATCCAGAGCGCGACATGCCGGCCGAAGCGTTCGCGGTGCACGGCCTTTCCGGCGAGTTCCTCGCCGACAAGCCGCTGTTTGTCGATGTGGTCGAGCAGTTCCTGGAATTCATCGGCGAGGCGCCGCTGGTGATCCACAACGCTTCGTTCGATATCAGCTTCATCAACGCCGAGCTCGACCGTATCAAGCGACCGCTGATTGCGCGCGAGCGGCTGGTCGACACGCTGTTGCTGGCGCGGCGCAAGCATCCGGGCGTATCGAACCGCCTCGACGATCTCTGCTCGCGCTACGCGATCGACAATTCCCGCCGCACCAAGCACGGCGCGCTGCTCGACGCCGAACTGCTGGCCGAGGTCTATATCGATCTGATCGGGGCCCGGCAGTCGCAGCTGGTTCTGGCCGCCGAGATTCGCGATACCCGCGGGGGCGGGTATGGCGAAATGCCGCGGCGGCAGCGGCCGGCGCCGCTGGCGCCACGGGTCAGCGGCGAAGATCGCCTCGCGCACCGCGCCTTCATCGCCACGCTGGGCAACAAGCCGATCTGGAACGAGTTCCTCGGCGCGGAATGAGAACCTGTGGCGTTTGCTGTTCCTCCCGAGGCCTCATGGTTCGAGACCCGCGAAGGCGCGCGCCTCACCATGAGGGTCTGAGACCTCAGCTTTAGCTCGGTTTGACCGGGGCGGTCTGCGACGCGGCCGCCTGCCGTTCCATATTCTGGCGGTACAGGCCGACGAAATCGACCGGATCGAGCATCAGCGGCGGGAAGCCGCCGTCGCGCACCGCGGTGGCGATGATCTCGCGCGCGAACGGGAACAATAGCCGCGGGCATTCGATCATGATCAGCGGGTGCAGGTTTTCCTTCGGCACGTTCAATATCCGGAACACACCTGCATAGGACAGGTCGAAGCTGAACATGAGCTTGCCGGCGTTTTCGGCCTTGCCCTCGATCAAGAGCGCAACCTCAAATTCATTCTCGGCGATATTGTTGGCGGTAACGTTGATCTGGATATTGATCGACGGCTGCTGCGGCTGCGGCCCCAGCGAGGCCGGCGCGTTCGGATTTTCGAACGACAGGTCCTTGGTATACTGCGCCAGCACGTTCAACTGGGGAGGGGCCGCCTCGAGGGGCGTACCGTTGCCGTTGGTCATGGAAATCTCTCCTGGAACATTCTCTGGCGCGCGCGGACCGGTTTCAGGCTGAATTCGCCTTGAGGGCGAAATGCCGGGGTCGGGGCGAGTGGCTATCATAGCCCCGCCTCTGTCCACAAGGACGACAATTGCGCCGGAGTGGGCAAGGTGCTCCGGGCCGGCCCCCGATGGCATCCTAAATTGTTGAATAGGCGCGATTTCCGGGGCATCAGCGGATTTCCCCTCGCGGCCAAAACGCGCTACAATTCGGCTGAGGCAGACCGGCGATGCGCATTGGCCTTTCCGGTTTCTCCGGGCGAGGCTTTTCAGGCCAAAACGCGCCATTGGCTGGGCAAAGTTTAGTGCCTACATGCTGCAGACCCATCCATGAGGTAATCTCTGCCGGCCCTTGAAAGGGACGTTCCAGCGCCGGACCCGGTATCGGCGCCGATCAGAAAGCGAATAGACGTGGACATTTACACCATCATCTTCCTGGCGCTGGCGGTCTTTATTTTCCTGCGCCTGCGCAATGTCCTTGGACAGCGCACCGGAAGCGAGCGGCCGCCTTATGATCGCGCCGCGCGCAACGTGGTACAGGGCACACCGGATAACAAGGCGGTTCCGATGCCGGGCACGGTGATCGACCAGGCGCCGCTGGCGCCTACCGCCGATGTGGTGCCGCCGAGCGATCGCTGGAAGGGCCTGACCGAACCCGGCACGCCGCTGGCCCAGGGGCTTGACGGCATCGCCGCCCAGGATTCGTCGTTCGATCCGCGGCATTTTCTCAGCGGCGCACGCAGCGCCTATGAGATGATCGTGATGGCGTTTGCCAACGGCGATCGTCGCTCGCTGAAGGATCTGCTGTCGGCCGAGGTCTATGACAGCTTCGAGACCGCGATCAAGGATCGCGAGAAGCACGAGCAGAAGACCGAAACGCGGTTCGTCTCGATCGACAAGGCCGAACTGGTAGGAGCGGAAGCCCGCGATCGAACCGCGCAGCTCACGGTTCGCTTCGTGTCGCAGATGATCTCCGTCACCCGCGACAAGGCGGGGACCATTGTCGACGGCAATCCCGACAAGGTTGCCGACATCACCGACGTTTGGACCTTTGCTCGCGACATTACCTCACGCGATCCGAACTGGAAGCTGGTTGGTACGGGAAGCGCTCACTAATGTAGCCGGCCTCGGGCGATCCGCCGTCGCATGCGGTGCGATCGTCGCGGCGCTGTCGCTGACCCCGCTCGCCGCGCATGTCATGCGCCGGCATATCCCGCGGCCGCATCCCGAATGGCCGCTGCAGATCAGCGGCAGCCAATATGCCCCGGCGGCATGGACCGATATTCCGGGCTGGAGCACGGACGACCATCTGGCGGCCTACAGGACCTTCCGCGCCAGCTGCAAACCGATTGTCGCGCAACGCACCCCGCCGACCGATTCCCGGGCGCTGGGCTGGTCGCTGCGCGATCCCTGCGAGGCGGCGAGAGCTGATGACATCAAGGATAGCGGCAAGGCAGCGGCGTTCTTCGAGCGCCATTTTCTTCCCTTGCAGATCTCGCGGCTCGGCGAGGACCAAGGTTTCGTCACCGGCTACTACGAGCCGGTGATCGACGGCTCGCGAACGCAGACCGACGTCTACACGGTGCCGGTCTATCGCCGCCCTTCCAACCTGTTCGTGCGCGGCAAGAAGCAAAGCGACAGCGGATTGCCCAACAAGGGCGAGGTGTTTCGCAAGATCGGCCGGCGCAGGCTTGTGCCCTATTACGATCGCGCCGCGATCGAGGACGGCGCCATCGCCGGCCGCGGCCTCGAAATCTGCTGGCTCAAGAGCCAGACCGATTTGCTGTTCACGCAGATCCAGGGCTCGGCGCGGGTCCATCTCGAGGACGGCTCGACCATCCGCATCAATTATGATGCGCATAATGGTTATCCCTATACGCCGGTCGGCCGCATTCTGATCGATCGCGGCATCATTCCGCGCGAACAGATGTCGATGGAGCGGATCAGGGAATGGATGGACCAGAACCCCGACGGCGCCAAGGAGTTGCGGCGGCAGAACCGGTCCTATGTGTTCTTTCGCGAGGTGCAGCTTTCCGACAAGGACGAAGCGGTCGGGGCGCAGGGCGTACCGCTGACGCCGGGCCGCTCGATCGCGGTAGATAAATCGCTGCATGTCTACGGCACGCCGTTCTTTATCGCCGGCGAGCTGCCGATCGAATCGGAGCAGTCGAAGACACCCTTCGATCGGCTGATGGTGGCGCAGGATACCGGCTCGGCCATCGTCGGCCCGGCCCGCGCCGACATTTATTTTGGCGCCGGCGCCGGCGCGGCACAGGTCGCCGGCCGGCTGAAGAACAACGCGCGGTTCTTCATGCTGGTGCCGAACAGCCTTGACCCGACAGCGCGGGGCCGCACCATGCCGCTGCCCGATCCGAGGCCGTCGGCAAAAATCGCGAGACTGTTTCCGCAAACGGATCCCTTGACGGGCCCGTCCAAAGGCCAGGCAAAGGCCGCGCCTGCCGCGGCGCCGTCGCCGCCGACGGCGGTCGCCACGGCGGTGCCCTTGCCGGCCGCACGGCCGATCATTGCGCCGAGCCCGGAGCCGCGCCGCACCCATCATGATCGTTACTACCGTCGCCGCCGATGAAGCGTCAGCGCTCGAGCCCGATTCCGGATCCGGCGGCGCCACCGCGGCGCAAGCGCCTGCTCAGCGAAGAAGAGCGCGCGCTGTGGGAAAGCGTAACCGGACAGACCAGGTCGCTGCGAAAAAAATCGCGCGGCGTGAAGCCGTCGCCGGCTTCAGCGCATCCAGAGCCGTTGGCCGTCAAGACAGTCGCGCCGCCAAAGCAGCTTCCGCCCGCGAAGATGGCGCGGCAGCCAAGGCCCGAGCCGCCGCCGTCGCCGTCGCTGGCGCCGATCGGACGCCGCGAGCGCGCGCAGCTTTCCCGTGGCCGCAAGGAGATCGATGCCCGGCTTGACCTGCACGGCATGACGCAGACCCGCGCCCACCGCGCGCTGTCGGACTTTCTGCGGCGCGCCCACATCGACGGCCTGACCTTCGTGCTGGTGATCACCGGCAAGGGCAGGGCCGCGGCGGCCCAATCCGGGCGCGGGGTGTTGCGCCGCCAGGTGCCGCAATGGCTGAGCCTGCCGGAATTCCGCACCCTGGTGGTTGGTTTCGAGGAGGCCCATATCGGCCATGGCGGCGAGGGCGCGCTCTATGTGCGGATCAGGCGGGCGCGATGATGAGCATCAGAACGGCCGCACGATTCCCACCCGCGGGAGGATGGTGACAATCCAGCCGAGGACGGATGTCGTTCGATCGGCGGCCGGTATCGGCGGCGCCTCGCGCGAAGCCGGCAGGGTTTTCACCGCATGCAGGATCAGGAACAGGCAGACCACCCAGTTCGAGATCCAGCGCGAATAATCGAACACGGTGGCAAAGATGATGAGATAGCCGGCGCTCACCAACAGCAGCGCGGCGACCACGATGCGGCGATGCCGCTCGACCGCGAGCGCACGAATCGATGCGGCAAAATAGCGCCACAGCGGCGCATGCAGCCAGAACAGCAGCGCATACACGGGAACGCCGAGCAGATTCGAAGGCATGCGCTGCCAGGTGTCGTGAATCTCCTTGGCCAGCGGCTGGTACCAGATGTAGCTGAAATCCAGAAGATCGGTTCGCGAGGGGTCGGCCATGCGGCCCTGCAAATAGTGCACGAACGCCTCCGGCGGCACCGACACGGTGCCGTAGAATTGCGCGGCGGCAAACAGCAGGCCGACGCCGACCACCGATGCCGCGCCGATCAGCAGGTTCGACCGGTTAAGGCCGGCGACCAGATAGTGACGCAGCGCCACAATGACCGCGATAGTCGGCACGTACATCAGCAGATGAATGTGATGGATCAGGATCAGGATCATGGCAGCCAGCGCGGCCAGCACCACGAAGGCGACCGAGCGCGCCGGCACCAGCATCAGCCCGAGGGCGAAGGCGCAGCCGTAAATATCGAAGTGCCCCAGCGTGTGCATGAAGTTCTTGAGGAAGAACGGCGAGCCGGCCATGAACACGAACAGCGGCAAATGCGGTTCGCCGGGGCCGAAGGTGCGGCGAAACAGCACGATGAAAAGCCAGAGCGTGACCAGCCAGACGCCGCCGCCAAGCGCGAATACCAGCCACACCGGCACCTTTGCGGCAAACAGCGATACGATGGCGCCGATCAGCGCACGCTTGGTGAAGCCGAAATGGTAGTCGACCAGAAGGTGGATGTAGGGGACGTAAGGCGGCCGCGCGGTCTTGTAGAAAAACACCCCGATCACGACCGCGACATTGACGGCAAGCATCAGGCGCCAGGATTTTTCCCGCAAACGCAAGTCCATTCGGCACCCGGCAACGGCAGCTCGATCAGCGGCCGACTATCACACGGCGGCTGTCGGCGATGCAACGCGCTTTCCGTCATTGCGAGGAGCGCGAGCGACGAAGCAATCCATGCCTCCGCTTGCCGCGCCATGGATTGCTTCGCTGCGCTCGCAATGACGGGCGGCGTGGCGCTGCTACAGAATGAACCGGCTCAAATCCGCGTTCTTGGCGAGGTCGCCGACATGTTTCTGCACATAGTCGGCATCGATCCGGATGGTCTCGCCATTGCGGTCGGGGGCGGCGAACGAAATCTCGTCGAGCACGCGCTCCATCACGGTCTGCAATCGCCGGGCGCCGATGTTCTCCACCGTGGAATTGACGGCAACCGCGACGTCGGCGAGCGCGTCGATCGCGCCGTCGGTGATATCGAGCGTCACGCCCTCGGTCTGCATCAGCGCGACATATTGCTTGATCAGCGATGCCTCGGGCTCGGTCAGGATGCGGCGCATGTCGTTGCGCGTCAACGCCTCCAGCTCGACCCGGATCGGCAGGCGGCCCTGTAGCTCCGGTAGCAGGTCCGACGGCTTGGCGATATGGAACGCGCCCGAGGCGATGAACAGGATGTGGTCGGTCTTGACCGCGCCGTGCTTGGTCGACACCGTGGTGCCCTCGATCAGCGGCAACAGGTCGCGCTGCACGCCCTCACGCGAGACGTCGCCGCCGCCGCTGCGTCCGTCGCGCACACAGATCTTGTCGATCTCGTCGAGAAACACGATACCGCTGTTCTCGACCACATTGATCGCTTCCTGCACCAGCTGGTCGCTGTCCAGCAGCTTGTCGGATTCCTCGTTGACCAGAAGTTCGTGGGAGCTTTCGACGGTGACGCGGCGGGTCTTGGTCCGGCTGCCGAGCTTGCCGAAGATGTCGCCAATCGAGATCGCGCCCATTTGCGCGCCGGGCATGCCGGGGATCTCGAACATCGGCATGCCGCCGGAGGATTGCATCTCGATCTCGATTTCCTTGTCGTTGAGCTCGCCGGCGCGCAGCTTCTTGCGAAAGGAATCGCGGGTCGCGGCGCTGGAGTTGGCGCCGACCAGGGCATCCAGCACGCGATCCTCGGCGGCGAGTTGGGCGCGGGCCTGCACATCCTTGCGCTTGCGCTCGCGGGTCTGCGCGATCGCAACCTCGACGAGATCGCGAATGATCTGCTCGACGTCGCGGCCGACATAGCCGACCTCGGTGAATTTGGTGGCTTCGACCTTGATGAAGGGCGCACCGGCGAGTTTGGCCAGCCGCCGGGCGATCTCGGTCTTGCCGACGCCGGTCGGACCGATCATCAGGATGTTCTTCGGCAGCACCTCCTCGCGAAGCGAGCCGGTGAGTTGCAGTCGCCGCCAGCGATTGCGCAGCGCGATCGAGACGGCGCGCTTGGCGTCGGTCTGGCCGACGATGAAGCGGTCGAGTTCGGAGACGATTTCACGGGGGGAGAAGTCGGTCATGGGTCCTAGCTAGGTTTTGGAGGGCGCGACAGCAAGCGGCGACGAGGTCATGGGTTGCGAACCATCAGCAGCGCCGGGCCGTCCGGCGTATCGACGATGCGCTCGCGGCAAAATCCGGCCTTCTCATAGGCCCGAATCGCCCGCTTGTTGGCAGGATCGGGATCGGTCACGAGGCGCGGCGTTCCGGACGCCAGCAGACGGTCGGCAAAGACGCGGATGAAGGCCGATCCATGACCGCGGCCCAGCATGTCGGCTTCGCCGATAAACTGATCGAGACCGCGCGCGCCCTCGGGCTGGGGGCCAAAACCGCTATCCCAGACGCCGAGATTGTAACACTGCAGATAGGCGAATTCCCGCGCGTCCACGCCGACGACGAACTGCGCCATGTCCGGATCGGCAAGATCGCCGCTGACGAGTTCGAATTGCTCCGAAGAATCGTGCCACCACTCCGAGACATGCGGCGTCTCGAGCCAGCGCCGGATCGTCGGCAGGTCGCTGACCGACATCGGGCGGAACGCGTATGCCGTCATGCTCAGCCCGTTGCGGTCAACGTCTCGATGGTCACATTGCGGTTGGTATAGACACAGATGTCGGCGGCGATATCGAGCGCGCGGCGCACGATGGCCTCGGCATCCTTGTCGGTGTCGACCAGGGCGCGGGCCGCCGCCAGCGCGTAATTGCCGCCGGAGCCGATCGCCATTACGCCGGCCTCCGGCTCCAGCACGTCACCGGTGCCGGTCAGCACCAGCGATACTTCCTTGTCGGCGACGATCATCATGGCCTCGAGCCGGCGCAGATAGCGGTCGGTGCGCCAGTCCTTGGCGAGTTCGACCGCGGCACGGGTCAATTGCCCCGGATATTGTTCGAGCTTGCTTTCCAGCCGCTCGAACAGCGTGAAGGCGTCGGCAGTGGCGCCGGCAAAGCCGCCGATCACGTCGCCCTTGCCGAGCTTGCGGACCTTCCTGGCGTTGGACTTGATGACGGTCTGGCCGATCGAGACCTGCCCATCGCCGCCGATCACCACCGTGCCGCCCTTGCGGACCGTCAAAATGGTGGTGCCGTGCCAGACCGGAAACTCATTGGGCGATGCTTGCATGAAGGACCCTCATATGCCCGCCAGATTTAGGGACTGGCGAGCGGCGTTACAATCGGCGGCCGGGGCGGCGAAATCCGGTCACCATAGGCCAAAGTTAAGCCCGGGCAGCGTCATCCCGCAGTAGCGAAGGCAGCACCAGCCTGTTAAAAGGGCGCGTTTTCAGGAGCGGGAAAGCAGATTTTCATGCGCACGGCGACCATCAGGCGCAAGACCAGGGAAACCGATATCGAGGTAACCGTAAACCTCGACGGGTCCGGCGTGTCCAGCATTGCCACGGGAATCGGCTTTTTCGACCATATGCTCGATCTTTTGGCGCGGCATTCGCGTATCGACCTCACCGTCAAGGCCGACGGCGACCTTCACATCGACCATCACCACACCACCGAGGATGTCGGGATCGCGCTCGGCCAGGCGGTGAAGCAGGCACTCGGCACCATGGCCGGGATCACCCGCTATGCCTCGATCCACATGCCGATGGACGAGACGCTGTCGCGCGTCGCGGTCGACATTTCGGGACGGCCGGTGCTGGTGTTCAAGGTGGATTTTCCGCGCGACAAGGTCGGCACCTTCGACACCGAACTGGTTCGCGAATGGTTCAATGCCTTTGCGATCAATGCCGGCGTGACTTTGCACGTCGAGACCCTATATGGCGAGAACAGCCATCATATCGCCGAATCCTGTTTCAAGGGTCTGGCGAGGGCGCTGCGCGCGGCGGTCGCGATCGATCCGCGCGCCGCGGGCGAAGTGCCATCCACCAAGGGACAGCTCGGCGGCTGACACCTTGTTCGGCGGAGGGAAGCGATGCCGGTCTATACAGTTCATGCTCCGGAGCCGAATAATTCCGGCATTCGCGCCGCCGACCGCTTTGCCTTCGTGCGTGACGGATTTCATTTCCGGGCCTTCCTGTTCGGCCCGCTATGGCTGGTCTGGCATCGGCTGTGGCTGGCGCTGATCGGCTGGATCGTCGTGGTGGGCGCGCTCGACCTCGCAATGAGGCGCCTTGGCGCGAGCCCCACCGCAACTTTCGCAGCCGATCTGCTGGTCGCGCTGCTGATGGGATTTGAGGCGGCAAGCCTCGCGCGCTGGACGCTGTCGCGACGCAACTGGCGCCAGATCGACATCGTCGTGGCCGATGACGAGGAATCCGCCGAGCGGCGCTTCTTCGATCGCTGGGCCGCCGAGCAGAGCGGCCTTCGCAACGATCAGCCCGCCGTCGATCGCGGCGGACCGCCGCCGACCCGCGAGGTCCCGGGCCACGCCTTCTCCAAGCCGCCACAGCCGGACGAGATCATCGGATTGTTTCCCGAGCCGGGAGCCTTGCGGTGAGCGTTGCCATCATCGACTACGGCTCCGGCAACCTGCACTCCGCAGCGAAAGCGTTCGAACGCGCGGCCCGCAGCATGGACGCGCCCGACAAGATCATGGTGACCCGCGATCCCGAAATGGTGTTTCGCGCCGATCGCATTGTGCTGCCCGGCGTCGGCGCCTTTGCCGATTGTCGCCGGGGGCTGGCTGCGCTCGACGGCATGGCCGAAGCGATGACCGAGGCCGTGCGCGACAAGGCGCGGCCGTTCTTCGGCATCTGTGTCGGCATGCAACTGATGGCGACGCGCGGCAAGGAGCACGTCACCACCGATGGATTCAACTGGATCGAGGGCGACGTCGAGAAGATTTCGCCGCGCGACGAGAACCTGAAAATCCCGCATATGGGCTGGAATACGCTCGACATGATCCGCGAGCATCCGGTGCTGGAGCGGCTGCCGCTCGGCCCGACGGGGCACCACGCCTATTTCGTGCACTCCTACCATCTCAACGCCGCCAACGAGGCGGACGTGCTGGCGCGCGCCGATTACGGCGGCCCGGTCACCGCCATGGTCGGCAAGGACACCGCGATCGGTACCCAGTTCCACCCGGAAAAGAGCCAGCGCTTCGGGCTGGCCTTGATTGCCAATTTCCTGAAGTGGAAGCCGTGATCCTGTTTCCCGCCATCGACCTGAAAAATGGCCAGTGCGTGCGCCTCGAACAGGGCGACATGGCGCGCGTCACCGTGTTCAACCTCGATCCGGCGGCGCAGGCGCGCGCTTTTGCCGCCCAGGGCTTCGAGTATCTGCATGTGGTCGACCTCGACGGCGCCTTTGCCGGCAAGCCGGTCAACGCGCTGGCGGTCGAGGCAATGCTCAGGGAGATCGCGATCCCGGTGCAGCTCGGCGGCGGCATCCGCGACCTCGCGACCGTCGAGGGCTGGCTCGCCAAGGGCGTGGCGCGCGTCGTTATCGGCACCGCGGCGGTGCGCGATCCGGAGCTGGTCAAGGGCGCGGCCAGGACATTTCCCGGCGGCGTGGCGGTGGGCCTCGACGCCCGTGACGGCAAGGTTGCAGTCGAAGGCTGGGCGGAGACATCCGAGGTCACGGCGCTGGAAATCGCGCGGCGGTTCGAGGATGCCGGTGTCGCCGCCATCATCTTCACTGACATCGCCCGCGACGGTTTGTTGAAGGGCCTCAATCTTGACGCCACCATTGCGCTCGCCGAACGGATCTCGATTCCGGTGATCGCATCCGGCGGCTTCGCTTCGATCGACGACGTCAAGGCGCTGCTGGCGCCGCGCGCCAACAAACTGGCCGGCGCGATCACGGGCCGCGCGCTCTATGACGGCCGGCTCGATGCCGCCGCCGCATTGGCGCTGATCCGTACCGCACGGGCCGCGGCCTCTGGTTCCTTGTTTTGACGCGTTTTCTTCATGCGAACCGGGTAGCCGCTTCGCTCGAAAACGCTATAGGAGTTTGCCATGTTCAAGGTGCGCGTGATTCCCTGCCTCGACGTCAAGGACGGCCGGGTGGTGAAGGGCGTCAACTTCGTCGACCTGCGCGACGCCGGCGATCCCGTCGAAGCGGCCGTCGCCTACGATGCCGCCGGCGCCGACGAATTGTGTTTTCTCGACATCACCGCCACCCATGAAAACCGCGGCATCATGCTCGACGTGGTCCGGCGCACGGCGGAAGCCTGCTTCATGCCGCTGACGGTGGGCGGCGGGGTCCGTACCGTCGACGACATCCGCACCCTGCTGCGATCCGGCGCCGACAAGGTGTCGATCAACAGCGCCGCCGTCAGCCGCCGCGAATTCGTCAAGGAGGCGGCCGAGAAATTCGGCGACCAGTGCATCGTGGTCGCGATCGACGCCAAGCGCGTGACGCGCGGCGGCGGATCGGAGCGCTGGGAGATCTTCACCCATGGCGGGCGCAATTCCACCGGCATCGATGCGGTCGAATACGCCCAGCAAGTGGTCTCGCTCGGAGCCGGCGAGATCCTGCTGACCTCAATGGACCGCGACGGCACCCGAAAGGGATTTGACCTTCCGCTGACGCAGGCGGTCGCCGACAGTGTTTCGGTGCCGGTGATCGCATCGGGCGGCGTCGGCAACCTCGATCATCTGGTCGACGGCATCCGCGAGGGGCATGCGACCGCGGTGCTGGCGGCGTCGATCTTCCACTTCGGTGAATTTACCATACGCGAAGCCAAGGACCACATGGTGCGCGCCGGACTGCCGATGCGGCTCGATCCGTGACGACTTTTGTGACAGAAGTGCTAAACAGCCCGGGACGAGCGTCCACCTCTTTTCGGGCGCGTGTGTGAGTTGAGTTGATGCCGCGTTTCACCATCCACGATCTGGCTGCCACCGTCGATGCCCGCGCCGCATCGGGCGGCGAGGGTTCCTATACCCGCAAGCTGCTGGACAAGGGCCCGGAGCATTGCGCCAAGAAATTCGGCGAGGAGGCTGTGGAAACGGTGATCGCCGCGGTCGAGAACGATCGCGATCATCTGATCGCCGAAAGCGCCGACCTGCTGTTTCATTTCCTGGTGCTGTTGAAGGCGCGCGATGTCAGGCTCGAGGATGTCGAGGCCGCACTGGCGCAGCGGACGACGATGTCCGGGCTGGAAGAAAAGGCGGCGCGCAAGCGTGATTAGCTCAACCAAAGGGCTTTGCCCAAGAGCTTGAGGCGGCTTCATGGATATTCGGGCTGCGGACCAGCAATACAACCCCTACCGGGTGTTCTCCCGGGAGCAGTGGGCGCGGCTGCGAGACGATACCCCGATGACGCTGGAGGCGAGCGAGATCGCGGCGCTGCGCTCGATGCACGACCGGCTCGATCTCAGCGAGGTCGAGGAGATTTATCTGCCGCTGTCGCGGCTATTGTCGATCTATGTCGACGCCATGCAGCGGCTGTATTTCGCGCAGCGCCGCTTCCTCGGCATCCAGGACCGCAGGTTGCCCTACATCATCGGGGTCGCCGGATCGGTGGCGGTGGGCAAATCGACCACCGCGCGCGTGCTGCAGGCGCTGCTGGCGCGATGGTCGCCGCGGCCGAAGGTCGATCTGGTGACGACGGACGGCTTTCTGTTTCCCAATGCCGTGCTCGAGCGGCAAGGCCTGATGCAGAAAAAGGGCTTTCCGGAAAGCTACGACCTGCCGACGCTGCTTTCGTTCCTGAGCGACATCAAGGCGGGAAGGCGGCCGGTGCGGGCGCCGGTCTATTCGCATCTGACCTATGACATCATTCCGAACGAATGGATCGAGATCGACCGCCCGGACATCCTGATTGTCGAGGGCGTCAATGTCCTGCAGACCGGCCGGTTGCCGCGCGACGGCAAGGCGGTTCCCGTGGTCTCCGACTTCTTCGATTTCTCGGTCTATATCGACGCCGAGGAATCGGTGCTGCGCGATTGGTATGTCCGCCGCTTCCTGGCGCTCCGGGATACCGCGTTCACCAACCCGCGATCCTATTTCCATCGCTATGCGCCGCTGTCCGACGAGGAGGCGACCGCCACGGCGCTGGCGATCTGGGAGCGCACCAACCTCGCCAATCTCGAGGACAACATCCTGCCGACCCGGCCGCGGGCGACGCTGATCCTGAAAAAGGGCGCCGACCATGTCGTTGAACAGGTAGCGCTGCGCCGGCTGTAGGGACCCCGGAGTTTTTCTCCGTCATTGCGAGCGCAGCGAAGCAATCCATCTATCCCCGGAAAGATCCATGGATTGCTTGTGCGCCAGGAAAGCTGGCGCGGTCCTGCCGGTGGAAGACCGGTCCGGGTAAGCCGTAGCGGGCGCCCGGTAGCGAGTGTTGCGTAGT
>Ga0208480_1000132_pt1 | contig 29668 bp, 25 predicted proteins | sample NGESurshal092012_4_FD_184485 | JGI IMG/M metagenome (GOLD analysis project Ga0208480, IMG submission 184485) | Arctic peat soil microbial communities from Barrow, Alaska - NGEE Surface sample F53-1 shallow-092012 (SPAdes) | ecosystem: Environmental > Terrestrial > Soil > Wetlands > Peat ... | reverse complement strand
CTTGGCGTGAGCTTCACCATCCCCAAAGCCTAACCCGCCAAATGTGCCGTAACACGCCTATTTGTGCCGATTCTGCGCAAACCTAGTGAGGCGCAGCAACGTCGGCATGTGGGTACGCCCTGCGCCCATCAGCGCCGATACACCTACCCCCGAGGCATGAACTCCGGCACGTCCAGATCGCTGCCCGGATCGTCGTAGGAGTTGCGGCTGGAGCGGGGGAAGGTCGGCTCGTGGCGGTGCTGGTTTCCCCGGGCGTCGGCCGATCCCGGCGCAACCTGGTCCAATCGCGCGGTCATGCTGCCGTGGGTCAGCCTCACGTCGCGCAGCAGGCGCTCAGCGTTGTTGCGCATCGAGACCGATAGGTCGTGCAGGTTGCGCGACACCTCGGTGCCGTCGTCGAGCACTTCGCGTGCGATCTCGTTTGCCTCGCCGACGATCTCGCGTGCGTCCGCTCGTGCGCGGGCACGTATCTCGCCCGCCTGCTCTTCCGCGGCCGCGCGTTGTACGGAGAGTTCCTTCTCGCCGTCGGCAAGTCCCTGTGCGAGCTGCCGCTCGCCCTCGGCAAGCCTCTCCGCGACCTGCTCCTGCACGCTGGCGAGCATCTGCTTCGCTTCGTCCTTGGCGTCGCTCAACGTGCCCTCCGCCTGAGCTCGAGCATCCGCCAACAGGCGGGCTGCCTCCTGTTGCGCGGCTGCGAGCTCGCTGGTGGCGCGCTCACGGGCGCTCGCCAGCTCCCGCTCGGCCTCGGATTGGGCGGCGCTCAGCACGCGCCCAGCTTCGGCGTGGATCTCCCCGACGGCGGCGACCGCCTCGTTGCGCGTCAGTTCGGCTTGGGCTCTGGCGTGTTCGAGGATTTCCTGCGCCTCCGCCTCGGCTGCCTCCACACGGTTGGCGCCGGCGCGATCGGCCTCGGCGATCCGCTCAGCCGCGCGCTCCTCGGCTTGCTCGCGCAATTCGCGTGCCGCACGCTCGGCGGCGTCGACGATCCCCTGGACGCGTTGCGGTGCCTCACCCAACTCCATCTTCGCATCGTATGCCTTTCCCGCCGGCGCCCATCGTCTCGGCTCTGCGTATGCTCTCGCGCTTGCCATTTCGCGCCAGAGTTGCCCAAGCGAGCGCCGCAGCCATCTTGCTCGCAGCGCTCGCACTCGCCGGCTCCGTGCCGGCAAGTCACGCCGCCACAACGGCCCCCGCCTGCGTACCCTCGACGCTCAACGAGTCGGCGGCGCTGGCTAGCGGCGCCGTCACGGTCACACCGGCGCCGGACACGCTCGACGCCTCCTACCTGACCCAGATCAGCTTTCTCGGCCCGCCGTCGGCCGACATCGCCGATGTCAGGGTGTCCGGCTCGCGCTCCGGCGCTCACAGCGGACAGGTGCTGGCCTATTCACAAAGCGACGGAGCTAGCTTCTTGCCGAGCAAGCCCTTCACGCAGGGTGAGGTGGTCACGGTTCACGCGGTCGTGCGAGGTCTCAGCTCCAGCACGCCGATCGCGTGGCGCTTCACGATCGCCGAAGTCGACAGCGTGAGCCGTTCGCTGGAGACGCCGCCGCCACCGCCGCCACCACCGAAGCCAAGCGAACTTCAGCACTTCGTCTCACGCCCTGACCTGCAGCCGCCCATCGTCGATGTGACCACGAACACAGGCTCCCAGGCACCCGGCGACATCTTTCTGGCGCCCTACGCCGGACCGGGCCAATACGGGCCGATGATCCTCGATGGCTCGGGCAAGCTCGTGTGGTTCAAGCCGATCCCACATGGAGCACGGGCAGCTGATTTGCGCGTGCAGGAATACGAAGGCCGCCCAGTGCTCACGTGGTGGCAGGACCCGCTCGTCTCCGGAGGCAGCCAGGACGCGGGCGTCGTGATCGCCGATGCCGCCTATAGGGACGTCGCGATCGTGCGAGCCGGCAACGGCTATCAGCCGGACCTGCACGCATTTGCCATCTCACCGCGAGGGACGGCCTTGTTCACGGTCTACGATGCCGTTCGCTGCAACCTGAGCCACTACGGCGGGCCGGCCAACGGCGCTGTCGCGGACACGCTCTTTCAGGAGATAGATCTGCGCACAGGCCTCGTTCGCTTCGAGTGGCACGCGCTCGACCACGTGCCCGTCACCAACTCCTACATGCCGATCGGCAGGGCCGGTACGCCCATCTCGCCATGGGACTGGTTTCACATCAACGCGGTCTCCGAAGCAGGCGCGAATCTGCTGGTGGATTCGCGCAACACATCGGCCGCATACGAGGTGCAGGCCCGCGGCGGCCGGGTGGCGTGGCGCTTGGGCGGCAAGCAATCGAGCTTTGCGATGGGGCCGGGAGCGGCCCCGGCCTACCAGCACGACGTACGCGAAGAGTCCGACGGAACGATCTCCTTCTTCGACAACGGTGGCACCCCCAAGGTGCACTCGCAATCGCGCGTGATCGTGCTCTCGCTCAACCGCCAGAAGATGACGGCGACGCTCGTCTCGAGCTTTACGCACGCGCCGCCGCTTTTGGCTCCGAGCCAGGGAGACTTTCAGCCGCAGACCAGCGGCAATTGGTTCGTCGGCTGGGGTCAGGAGCCTTACTTCTCGGAATTCGCCCCGGACGGCAAATTGCTGCTCGATGCTCACCTCCCTGCGCTTTACCAGACATACACGGCCCTCGAGTTCCCGTGGGCCGGCGATCCTACGCAGCCGCCGCGGCTGGTCGTGCACGCTGGCTCCCATGGAGGCCTCGTTGCATATGCCAGCTGGAATGGGGCGACTGCCGTCAGCCAATGGGCGCTACTGGGCGGGCCCGGCCCTCGCGCTCTCTCGCCGTTGGAGGTCGCTCCGCGCAACGGTTTCGAGACGACGATCACAAGCCCAAGCGCCCCACGCTACCTCGCTGTGCAGGCGCTTGGGTCCCAAGGCCAGGTGCTGAGCGCCTCGGCCACCGTCGGTCGCTGAGTACCGTGTAGCGGACCGGAAGAATCCTCGAAGCGGCGACGTTGCTTCGAGAAATGATGGACTAATTCCGAATACAGGGCATTGTCGACGTTCTTCTGTGATCTGCCGCGAGCTTGACGCAGGGGACTCGCGATCGGTTGGACTGATTGTGGCAACCACCCGATCGGAGGTCCGGTCGACGCCCAGGGTCACGGAGAAGGTCGGATAACGCGTGTCGTCATCTCGCCCTCGAGGTGCCGCAAACCAGGGAGAAACTCAGCATGCACTTACGCAGGCCGTCAATGACTACAGTAATCGCGTGCCTCGCGCTCTTCTTTGCGCTTGGAGGCACCGCGATTGCCGCTCAGCACTATCTGATCACCAGCACCAGCCAGATCAAGCCGAGCGTGCTGGCGAAGCTCAAGGGAAATGTGGGTGCGCCCGGCGCGACGGGTCCGCAGGGGCCGAGCGGGGCTCAAGGGCCAGTAGGACCAGTGGGGCCGGCAGGCGTCCAGGGGCCGGCGGGGTCAGGAAATCTCAGTGCGCTGACTCTCGTGGAAGGCTCGGAAAACAGAGTGCCGGCATACAACGAAGATGGGCCGGGAGGCTACGAAGGAGTCGAAGGGTCGGTCGCGACCTGTCCGGCGGGCGATCACGTTGTCAGCGGCGGCTCGAATGTCTTTGCCGGGATCGTGGAGGGCGAGATCAGCGTGCCCTCCGAAGATCATGAGTCGTGGATTGTCGTGGTGGCGAACGACAGCAACGATGCCAATGGTGTTGTGCAGGCGCTCGCATACTGCGCCAGGTCGGGCAGCGCGGTAGCCGCAAGCGCTCCACGCAGCGCACACGCCCACGCAGTCGGTGAGGCAGGCGGACTGCTTGTGAAGTTGGCCGGGCGCCTGAAGGACAGCCGCCAGTAGGTTCGCCCTGTCTGTGGGGACGAGCGCCGTCCCCACAGACAGGGCCGTATGTGGCAGTAAACGTGGGAAAATTGTCCTTGCGGACAGACGCCCGCTCAGGCATGATCGAGCCATGCCCAAGCTCCCCGCGCCACGCCGAATCGCGATCCTCGCTTTCCCGGAGGTCCAGAGTCTCGACGTCACCGGACCGCTCGAGGTGTTCGCCGGTGCCCAGACCCTGATCGAAGCTGTCGGTCGAGATGATCGCGGCTATGAGGTCTTGACATTCAGCCACGACGGTGCCCTGCTACGTACTTCCAGTGGTCTCCAGATCACCCCCCACGGCAGCTTCTCAGAGACTCCGCGGCGTCTCGACACGCTGATCGTCGCCGGGGGCTACGGCTCGCACGCCGCAAGCAAGGACCCAGCCACACTGGAGTGGATAGCAAGCACATCCAAGCGCGCGCGGCGTACAGCCTCGGTCTGCACCGGTGCTTTCCTGCTGGCTGCCGCGGGACTGCTGGATGGCAGGCGCGCCACCACCCACTGGTCGGCCGCGCGCGAGCTTGCCAAGCGCTATCCGAAGGTGCAGGTCGACCCTGAGCCGATCTTCTTGCGCGACGGCCCCATCTGGACATCGGCGGGTGTCACCGCAGGGATGGACTTGGCGCTGGCGCTGGTAGAAGAAGACCTGGACCGCGACGCCGCGCTTGCGATCGCCCGGCAGCTTGTCCTGTTCCTGCGCCGACCAGGCAACCAGGCGCAGTTCAGCGCGACGATTGCCGCCCAAGAGCCACAGCACGAGCCCCTGCGCGAGGTACGCCACCACATCCTCGAGAACCCGGCCGCCGACCTCTCCGTCGAGGCGCTCGCGCAGCGAGCCCACATGAGCCCACGCCATTTCGCCCGCCTGTTTCGCGCCGAGACCGGCGTCACACCGGCGCGTCACGTGGAGAGTGTCCGCCTGGAGGCTGCCCGTCGCGCCCTGGAGGACAGCGCGCAACCGGTTGCTGAGGTGGCGCGCACATGTGGTTTCGGCACGCCAGAGACGATGCGTCGCTCGTTCTTGCGCGTTCTCGCTGTGGGTCCAGCCGAGTACCGCCGCCGCTTTCACCCGATGGGATCGCCGTCTGAGAAGACGGTGGCGGCGTGAAAGCACAGCCGCGTTCCCAGTGAAGGCACGCCCCAAAATCCAAACCCCAAAAGAGAGCAGGCACGAGATGGAGATCGCGATACTCATCTACCCAAGGTTCACGGCCCTGGACGCCGTGGGTCCATATGAGGTGCTCGGTCGTCTACCCGGCGCCAAGGTGACCTTCGTCGCCGAGCGCGCCGAGCCGCAGCGAACCGACACGAAACAGCTGGCGATCGTGGCCGACGCCACGATCGAGGAGCTGCCCCACCCAGACATCGTGCTCGTCCCCGGCGGACCCGGTCAAAGCGCTCTCATGGCGGACGGCCCCGTCCACGAGTGGCTGCGCACCGCCGACGCCACGTCAACGTGGACAGCCTCGGTCTGCACCGGCGCTTTGATCTTGGCTGCCGCCGGCCTGCTCGACGGCAAGCGCGCCACCAGCAACTGGCAGGCGCTCGATGAGTTGCGCTCGCTCGGCGCCGAGGTGGTCCCCGAGCGGGTTGTGTTCGACGGCAAGTTCGTGACCTCGGCCGGGGTCACCGCCGGAATCGACATGGCTCTTTCCCTGGCCGCGCACATAGCCGGCGAGCAGGTGGACCAAGCAATCCAGCTCGGCCTCGAGTACGACCCGCAGCCGCCATTCGACGCGGGCTCACCGGAGAAGGCCCCGGCGGAGGTCGTCGAGGCCGTCCGCGCCTACTCGCGTTTTGTCGAAGGCGCAGCCCCCGAGCACGCCGCCTGACCTAGCCACGGTCCGGGCTCGCGGGCACGGGCGTCGTACAGCTCACGCGGCCAGGCTGGGCAAGTGGCGAGCGGGTCGCGAGTGCCGCTTGATCGGATCGCCGATGCCCCTGCGCGCGCGGGGGGCATCGCGTTTTCAGAGAACCGTCCGGGGCCGACCGCTAACCTGCGCTGTCGATGGCAGAGCGCCGCTACCACCCGCAGGAGATCGAGCCCCGCTGGCAGAAGGTGTGGGCTGAGGAGCACACCTGGGAGGTCTCAAACGAGGCTGTCCTCGGCGAGGCCGAGGACGCCACCTCCTATGTGCTCGAGATGCTCCCGTATCCAAGCGGCGAGCCGCACATCGGCCACCTCAAGAAATACGCCGTCGGCGACGCGATAGCGCACTTCCACAGGCGCACGGGCCACCGTGTGTTGCACCCGATGGGCTATGACGCATTCGGTCTGCCGGCGGAGAACCACGCGATCAAGACCGGTGTGCATCCGCGTGACTCGACAGCCGAGTCGATCGCCTCCTTCCAGCGTCAGTTCCGCTCGTGGGGAATCTCGATCGACTGGTCGCGCGAGCTGGGCACGCACGAACCTTCCTATTACCGCTGGAATCAGTGGATCTTCCTGCAACTGTTCGAGGCGGGCCTGGCATATCGGCGCGACGCCGCCGTCAAGTGGTGCCCAAACGATCAGACGGTGCTCGCAAACGAGCAGGTCATCGACGGTTGTTGCGAGCGCTGCGGCGCCGTGGTCGAAGTCAAGCAGCTGGAGCAGTGGTTCTTTCGCATCACCGATTACGCAGAGCGTCTGCTCGGCGACCTAGACGGCATTGACTGGCCCGAGCACGTAAAGACGATGCAGCGCAACTGGATTGGGCGCAGCGAGGGGGCAGAGGTCACCTTCCGCTGCGAGGACTTGGATCCCGCCAACCCGATCGACTATCCGGTCTTCACAACGCGCCCGGACACCTTGTTCGGCGCCACTTTTTTCGTCATGGCCCCAGAGCACCCGGACGTTCTGCGCTTGGTCGAGGGCACCCCGCAAGAGCAGGCGGTGCGCGACTACATCAACCAGGTGCTCACCGAGTCCGGCGAGGAACGCGGTTCGATCGAGAAGGCAAAGACCGGGGCAGCGCTCGGACGCAGCGTGATCAACCCCGTCAACGGCGAGGCGATCCCGATGTACGTCGCCGACTATGTGCTGATGGAGTACGGAACCGGCGCGATCATGGCGGTCCCGGGCCATGATGAGCGTGACCACGCATTCGCGCGCGCGTACGACCTGCCGATCCGCCGAGTGATCGAAGACGTCCAGGACGACGACGGGGGAGATACGCATGGCTGGGAGGGGGAGCTGCCATACACAGGCGATGGTCCGCTGGTGAGCTCGCACCCCGATTTCGATGGCATGCACAACCGCGATGCCCTCACTGCGATCGTGGCGTGGCTCGACCGCGAGGGCAAGGGCCACGCATCGGTCAACTATCGCCTGCGCGACTGGCTGGTCTCGCGTCAGCGCTACTGGGGCTGCCCGATCCCGATCGTCTACTGCGAGGACTGCGGCATGCAGCCTGTTCCCGTGGAGCAGCTACCGGTGATCTTGCCCGACGTCGAGGATTACGCACCTCACGGTCGCTCCCCGCTGGCAGGCGCTGAGGAGTGGGTCGCTACCGAGTGCCCATCATGCGGTGGCGCGGCTCGTCGCGAGACTGACACGATGGACACGTTCGTCGACTCGAGTTGGTACTTCCTGCGCTACTGCGATGCCCGCAACGAGAGTGCGGCCTGGGACCAGGCGGCACTGCGCCAGTGGATGCCGGTCGACCAGTACATCGGTGGTGTCGAGCACGCGATCCTGCACCTGATGTATGCGCGCTTCTTTACAAAGGCCTTGGCGGACCTAGGCCAGCTCGACTTCCAGGAGCCCTTCAAGGCGCTGTTCACGCAGGGGATGGTCACCAAGGACGGCGCCAAGATGAGCAAGTCCAAGGGTAACGTGGTCTCGCCCGCCTCGATCGTCGAGCGCTACGGCGCCGACACCGCGCGTTGCTACATCCTGTTCGTCGGCCCGCCAGACCAGGACGCTGACTGGTCTGATGAGGGCGTAGAGGGTGTGCACCGCTTCCTGGCGCGACTGTGGCGTCTGGCGGCCGACACGGCTGACCGAGGAGAAAAGGGCCCGCTGCCGTCTCTAGACGCGTTCGGCTCGGGCAACGGCTCGCCGCAGGGCGATGACCTGGAGCTCGCGCGCAAGGCGCACTGGGCGATCGAGAAGGTCTCCGAAGACATGCGCCGCTTCGGCTTCAACACAGCGATCGCAGCCGTCATGGAGCTGCTCAACGACTGCTCGCGCATGCGCGACACACTACAGGTCGAGACGCTGCGCTTCGGCCTTGCCACAGCCGCCTCGCTGCTGTTCCCGTTCGCTCCGCACCTCTCCTCGGACATCTACGACATGCTCACCGGCGAGCGCGTCTGGGAGCAGCCGTGGCCGCAAGCTGACCCAGAAATGCTCGAACGCGACGCCTACGAGCTGGTCTGCCAGGTCAACGGCAAGCTGCGTGACCGCGTGCAGGCGCCGAGCGATGCCGGCGCGGAGGAGCTAAAGGCGCTGTGCCTGGCGGCCCCAAACGTGCTCACGCACATCGACGGACGCGAGATCGTCAAGGAGATTGTGGTTCCCGGGCGGCTGGTGAACTTGGTTGTGAAGTAGGGAGCGCCGACGAGCACGATATCTGCGGCTCAGGCGACGTCGGTTGCCACCGGCCTGCTCTCGCTCTTGGCCACCGCGGCCACCGCATGCTGGCCAAGCGCCTCGATCGACGTATCGGGCAGTATGCGCCCCACCCCGCTCGGTAGCCACCAGTTCCACTTGCCGAATAGCTCCATCGCCGTCGGCACGAGCACAAGCCTCACAACTGTCGCGTCGATCGCGATCGCGAGTGCGCAGCCGAGGCCAAGCTCTTTGATCGATGGCACGCCGGTCAGCGCGAACACGCTGAACACGCACACCATGATCAAGGCAGCGCTAGTGATCGTGGGCGCGCTCGCCGACAGGCCTTCGACGACCGCGCGGCGAGTGTCGCCGGTCGCGGCGTAGCGCTCACGTATGCGGCTGAGTAGGAACACCTCGTAGTCCATCGAGAGACCGAATACGACAGCAAGCACGAGGGGCAGGATCAACGTTTCAACCGAGCCAAACACAAGCGTCAAAATGCCGTAAGCGGCGCTCACAGACAGCAGATTCATCACGACTGCCTTCAGCGGCAGCACGATCGAGCGCAGCAACAGCATCAACACGAAGAAGGTCACCGTCATCACAAACAGCGCGACCTTCCACATGGAGCCGATCACTTCCGTGTGATAGTCGGCCAGATAGGCGGCATCGCCACCAAGCAGAGCGCCTGCCGGTAGACGCGAGCGCAGGCGTTTCACGGCAACCTGGCCCTGTGGGGACTCGCCGTCGTGCCGCGGAGTTGCGCGAATCAAGACTTCCTGTCCGTTTCTGGAGAGGATCGTCGGCGCCACGCTCAGCACCTCTTGGTCGGCGGCGAGCACCCGCCGCACCGTGGCTTCCTGGGACTTCGCAGCGATCACTTCAAAGGGGGCCGAGGCGCCGGGTCCGGTGACAGCCGCAGCCGCCTGGAAGCCGCGTAGGGTCTCGTTGTCTTTCGGGAACTGGCGCAGCGCACCATCGGTGGTCTTCAGGTGCAAGGCGGGCGAGGCCAGCGCAAGCATCGCGATCGCCGCCGCGCCGGCTGTGAGCGCGGGCCGCCGCGTCACGCGAGCGGTCCAGCTCTCCCAAAAGCCTCTCGGCTTTGGCAGTCGCGCTGAGATCCTTGCGAACACGCGTCCGCGCGTATGCGTGCGCTCGCCCAGCAGCGCGATGAGGCAGGGCAGCAGGGTGGAGGCTGCAAGCACCGAGACCGCCACAACGACGATCGCGCCAAGCGCCATCGAGCGAATCGCGGCTGCGTGCACGAGATACAGGCCGAGCAGCGCAGTGACAACTGTCAGCCCGGAGAAGATGACCGCCACACCAGAGGTGGCGAGCGCGGTTGCGCGCGCCTTGACCGGGTCGGCGCCGGCCTGGATCTCCTGCCGGTAGCGGGCGAGCACGAACAGCGAATAGTCCACCGCCACGCCGATGCCGATCATCGACGCCATGTTCGTCACGAATACCGACATTTCCATCGTCAATGAGAGGAAGTAGATGATCGCGCCGGTGATCAGCACCGATACGAGGCCAAGCGCAAGCGGAAGGCTCGCGGCGATCAGCGATCCGAACACGGCAACGAGGATCAGGGCGACGATCGGAAAGCCCGTCGTCTCGGCCTTTGACAGATCCTTCTTGGAGAGATCCTGAAGACCCGCCCAGAGCGCGGACTGGCCGACTAGGTGCAGCGCAACCGGTCCGTTATCGGGGCCGTTCAGGTCGAGCTCGCTGCGCAGCTTGGTTGCGACATTGGTCGCGCCTTCTTCGTTTACCGTCATGTCGAGAGGGACAACCAATGTGCGCTGGTTTGCTCCGGCCGCCGCGATCGCGCGCTGTGTCTGGATACGCACGTTGGGAGAGACACTCACGTGCGCGATGCCACGCGTCGCGGACGTGAGCTGTGCCAGCCCCGCGCTCATCTCTGCAGCTGTGGCGTGGTCGGTAGGGGCAAGCACGCCCGCGAGTCGCGCCTTCTGGGCACCGGGGGCAAGCGCCGGTAGCTGCTTCAAAACCTGCTGGGAAGCCGAGCCGGGGATCGTGTAGCCGCCGCCGGAGAGGTGTTCGCTCTGTTTGGCGGCGAACGGCACCGCGGCCAGCACGAGCAACAGCCAAGCGCCGATCAGGACCCCGCGGCGGCGACGTAGCCAGCGGTCCAGCTTGAGCATCAGGTTCTGCATAGGAGGCCTCCCGGCGGTCGGCGGTTTGGCTGCCTGGCCAGTTTCTCGCTTCGGGAGACTACCTAGTGTGCGGGGGGACACAGATGGGATTGGCTGACACGCGTGGTGATCCACCAAGCCTGACCGACTGCGCGCCAGATATCTGGTGGTATTGCGCCGGGTACGTCCAGCGTGGTCAGCTTTCGCCTACCCTGCGATAGCGGGAGCGAGCGCATCAGCCGACACCCGATTGGGGATCGTCACCCGCACTTCCCCGTCCCGCTCCAGCAGCCACTTGGCATTGACGAGCGTAAGCGCGATGACGCGACCGGTTTCGTCGTAGCGGACGTTGTGTCCCTCGATGGTCCCGTACGAATCGGCGGGCTCACGCGGCTCGCCCACGCTCAGATAGAGCACGTCACCATCCGCGTCGTAGTCGACGTGGTCGAATCTGATCGTGCCAATGGTGATCGTCATTTGGGTAGGCCGTCCGGGTCGTTGTCCTGTCCGAAAGCCGTTACGACGCGGTCGATGTGCCCCTCAAACTGTACTACCGCCCTCAGCCATGCAAACGGGAAGGGCGGCTGGGTACGAAGCCAGTAACGCTCGCGTCCTGGGCGCGGGTCGGGCTCCTGGAAATCGGGACTGCGAATCGTCGTGAGCAGCAACTCCAGCTCCCCGCGCATCTCGGCATGGCGTTGCACATAGGCCCACTTGGTTTGGGTCAGCTCGACAGTGCGCCCTTGCGGCGACTTTGCGCTGGCTACAACGGCGCTGCTGTCCATGCCCAACAGCTTGAAGAAGGACCGCGACGGTTCTCTGTGCACCTTGAGGATTGGTCATCACTGGACTGTCCGCGGCGAGACGCCGAGCCCGTCGGAGCGCTCACATACACTCGCCTGGATGCCTGCCCTAAAGCCCGCCTACCTGATCCACGGCGACGACCACGGTGCGATCGCCGAGCGTCGGTCTCGTTTGAAGGCGCTGGCCGAATCCGACGGCGACGCCGGCAGCGTCGAGGTGCTCTCCGGCGATAGCGGCACGCCTGAGGCCGTCGGGCTCGTGCTCTCGACGATGACCTTCGCGATCGGCCGCCGTGTGATCGTCGTCGACGGTACCGAGCGCTTCAAGGAAGCCGAGGTCGTCGAGCACATAGCGCCCGCGATGGCCGCGATGCCTCCGGACACCACGATCGCTTTTTTCGCGCGCGAGGAAGGCAAGACGAAGGCGCCGGCGGCGTTGCACACCGCTGTGAAGGGTGCCAAGGGTCAGATCGCGCAAGAGGCGACGATCAAGCCCTGGGAGCTTGCCGGCTGGGTGCGCGAGCAAGCCACGCGGCTTGGGCTCTCGCTCGACGCCTTCGCCGCCAAGACACTTGTCGCGCAGGTGGGGGAGCGCCAGCAGCGGTTGCTGCGCGAGCTGGAGAAGCTAAAGCTTGCCGCCGAGCCGGACGCTGAGATTCCCATCCAGGTAGGCGCCGATGACATCGAGCGCCAGGCGGCCCACTCGACGGCCTACCGTGCCTTCACGTTCGCCGACGCGCTCGTCGGTGGCGACGCGGCCGAGGCGATGCGCTCCTATCTGCGCCTGCGCACCCAGGGCGAGCGCCTCTCGGGGCTCGTTTACCTGATGGCTCAGCGCTTGCGCGACGCGGAGGGCGTCTCTGTGCGGATAGCGGCCGGCGAGGCACCGGCCGCTATCAAGCGCACGCTACGGATGCCGCCGCGCGCTGCCGATCGCTTCATCGCCGACGTGGCTCGCACCGAGCCCGAGCGGCTACGTGCCGCGCTCTGCCGGATCGCCGATCTGGAACTGGACACGCGCGGGGGGGCACTGCTGAGCGAGTCGCGCACGCTGCTCTCGTCATTGGAGGAGGACACGCTCGCATTGCGGGCAATATTGGCGATCGCGAGCTGAGATGTATGTCCATTTTTCTGCTGACTACTATGGTGGCTACTATATGTAGCAACTATCGTAGTATGTAGAAAAAGAAGAACACAACCCGCGCGCTGCCTCGATCTTCACACTCGACAGCTGAGCCGGCGAGGAGAACAAGGCTCCGAAAGGCGGTGCTCAGGAACCGCTTTCAGGAAGCGCTTTTGGCGACGGTACGGGCCGCACGGGACTTCTTGCGAGCGCCGGTGTTGCGATGCAGCGCACCGCGCTTGACGGCCTTGTCGATCGTGCGCACCAGGCGACGGTGCTCGGCCTCGGTGGCGTCGCCGTCGCTCTCCTTGGCGAGAGCCTCCAGGCGACGGAAGTAGGTCTTGATCGCCGAGGTGTACTGGCGGTTCTCGAGACGCTCGCGCTCGGAGCGGAGGATGCGCTTCTTTTGGGATGCGATGTTGGCCATGTGAAAAGACGCTTGCGGCCCAGACGACCTGCCCGAGCGCGCCGCGCAGCGCCGTACTATAGCGCCCCGTGGCTGTGAGCTCTGAGACGGGAGTGCAAGCGCCGGGGCCAAAGCCTCCGCACAGCATCGCGCGCAACACCGCGATGTTCTCGATCGTGACCGGCTTCTCGCGGATCGTGGGACTGTTGCGCGAGATCGCGTTCGCCAGCTACTTCGGCACCACACCGGCCGCTTCTGCCTACACGATCGCCTTCCTGGTGCCCAACTTCGTCGCGCAACTGTTCGCCAACGCGGCGCTGTCGGCCGCTTTCGTGCCCGTCTTCACCGATCTGCTGCAGAAGGGCAAGAAGCGCGAGGCCTTCAGGTTGGCCTCGACGTTGTTCTGGATCCTGCTGATCGCCCTCAGCGTGGTCACGGCTTTCTTCATCCTCGCGGCCGGCACGATAATGCCGCTTTTCGCGGGCTCCATGTTCAACAGCGCGACCGTCGCGCTCACCGTCGGGCTCTCGCAAGTGCTGTTCCCTGTCGTGTTGCTGCTCGGTCTCACGGGGCTGCTGCTGGGCATCCTGCAGTCCTACGACCGCTTCACCCTGCAGGCGATCTCCCCGGCGGTGTGGAATCTGATCATCCTCGTGTTGCTCGTGGTGTTGCACCCTCATTTCCATGGGGAAAACGGCATCTACGCGTTCGCGATCGGCGTGGTGGTGGCCACGGGCGTGCAGATGCTGATGGCGTTGGGGGCGCTGGCGCGGATCGATTTCCGTTTGCAGATGACGATCGACTGGCACGACCCGCGCGTGAGCCGCGTGTTCCTGTTGATGCTGCCCGTGACAATCGGCCTTGGCATCGTCAACCTCGACCAGCTGATCAACTCGGCTTTCGGCACGCTCGTCTCAGCCGAAGCGCCGCGCGCGATCGAAAACGCCTTTCGCGTGTACATGCTTCCTCAGGGCATGTTCAGCGTGGCGGTCGCGACCGTGTTGTTTCCGACGATGAGCCGCATGGCGTCTCGTCGCGACACCGCGTCGATGCGCAGCACCGTCGCCTCGGGAATGCGCCAGATCAACCTGCTGCTGATCCCGGCGGCGGCGTTCATGGCGGTGCTGGCGACCCCGATCGTGCGGCTGCTGTTCCAGCGCGGAGAATTCGACGCGCAGTCGACGCATCTGGTCTCGACCGCGCTGTTCTGGTTTGCCTTCAGCCTGCCCTTCGGTGGGCTGAACCTGCTCTTGACGCGCACCTTCTTCGCCGTGCAGCGGCCCTGGATTCCGACGCGCCTGGCCGGGATCAACATCGTCGTGGACATCATCGTCAGCCTCAGCCTCTACAAGCCGCTGGGGATCGCGGGGCTTGTGATCGGCACGCTTGTGGCCAACATCGTGATGACCGCGTTGCTGGCCACGCGTGTACGCACCGGCTTCAACGGGCGCCTCGACGGAGCACGCACGACGATGATCACGGTGCGCGTGTGCACGGCCTCGGCGCTGCTCGCGGGCGTGTCTTACCTCGTTTGGTATCTGCTCGACATGCTGCTGGGCGTGTCGTTGGCGGCGCAGATCGTCAGTGTCGGCGCCGCGGCGCTGGCGGGACTGTGGGTCTACTCGCGCGCCGTGCTCGTCATGAGCGTCCCAGAGGCCCATCAGGTGCACCGCATGGTCATGGCTCAACTCGGCCGCGTCTGATCTCGCAGGCGTCGAGGCGCCCGCACGGCAGGGGCGCATTGGCAGGGGGCGCAAGACGAAGGGCCGAGAAGGCTTTCGCCCTCCCGGCCCTGGTCCGGACAAAGATCACCGGGTTACTACTACGTCCCAGGACTTAATACGTGTCTATGCCTGGGCGGCTATGACACTCCCAACCACCGGGACTGGCCACCAACACAAGGTTGGTGCGTGGCCCGGCTGAACCCGAAGGCTCCGATTGAGTTGGCGATCCGCCGGACCTATAAGGCTATCGCGCCACGGTCTCGTCCAACGGCCGCGGCGACCGGTCAGGCGGGCATCCTGCGGAGACGAGCGGATCTTGTCTCCCATCATCCCCTCCCAAACGGCGGGCCATCTACGCTGTAGCAGCCCATGGACCAGAGCCGCATACGCAACTTCTCGATCATCGCCCACATCGACCACGGAAAGTCGACGCTGGCCGACCGCATCCTCGAGCTGACGCACGCCGTCGAGGAGCGTGCCATGCGCGCGCAGGTGCTCGACTCGATGGACCTCGAGCGCGAGCGGGGGATCACGATCAAGGCGCAGGCCGTGAAGGTCGCCTATACCGCTTCCGACGGGGAGACGTACCAGCTGCACCTGATCGACACGCCTGGCCACGTCGACTTCACCTATGAGGTGTCGCGCTCGCTGGCGGCGTGCGAGGGTGCGCTGCTTGTGGTGGACGCCTCCCAAGGTGTCGAGGCGCAGACGGTGGCGAACACCTACCTGGCCGTAGAGGCTGGGCTCGAGTTGATCCCTTGCCTGAACAAGATCGATCTCCCCGGCGCCGAGCCAGAGCGCGTCGCCGGCGAAGTCGCCGAGTTGATCGGCGAGCCCGAGGAGGCGATCCTCGAGATCAGCGGCAAGACAGGTGCGGGCGTCAAAGAGGTGCTCGACGAGCTGGTCAAGCGCGTGCCGCCGCCCTCGGGCGACCGCGACGCGCCGCCGCGTGCGCTGATCTTCGACTCGGAGTTCGACCAGTACCGAGGGGTGATCGCCTACATCCGTGTCGTCGACGGCGTCTTCAAGAAGGGCGAGGCGATCCGCGCGATGGCGGCGGGCACGCACGCGGAGATCGACGACATCGGCTTCTTCTCGCCGACGATGACGCCGGTCAAGCAGCTGGCCGCCGGTGAGGTCGGCTATTTGATCACAGGCATCAAGGACGTGACGCACCTGCGCGTCGGCGACACGCTGACGACGGCGGTGCGCGGCACCCCAAAGGGCACAGGCGGGCAGGGTGCAACCGAGCCGCTGCCGGGCTATCGCGAGGTCAAGCCGATGGTCTTCTGCGGTCTCTTCCCGATCGACTCCGACCGCTACCCGGACCTGCGCGACGCGCTGGAGAAGCTGACGCTCAACGATGCCGCGCTCTCGTGGGAGCCGGAGACCTCCGACGCGCTCGGCTTCGGCTTTCGTTGCGGCTTCCTCGGGCTGTTGCACATGGATATCGTGCGTGAGCGTCTGGAGCGCGAGTACGACCTGGAGCTGCTGGCGACGATGCCCTCGGTCGAGTTCGACGTGACCCTGACCAACGGCGAGGAGCTGGAGGTGCACAATCCCTCCGACATGCCCGATCCGGGCACGATCGCGGAGATTCGCGAGCCGTTCATCAAGGCGCAGGTGATCTGTCCGCGCGAGTTCGTCGGTGCCGTGATGGAGCTCTGCCAGGAACGCCGGGGCGAGCCGGCGGGCATGCACTATCTCTCGCCCGAGCGCGTGCAGATGAGCTATGACCTGCCGCTCGCGGAAATCGTGCTCGACTTCTTCGACCAGCTCAAGTCGCGCACGCGCGGCTACGCCTCGCTCGACTACGAGCTCAGCGACATGAAGCCCGCCAACCTCGTCAAGCTCGACGTGCTGCTCGCCGGCGACACCGTCGACGCGCTGTCGATGGTCGTGCACCGCGAGAAGGCCTATGACATGGGCCGCACGCTCACTGAGAAGCTGCGCAAGCGCATCCCCCGCCAGCAGTACGACGTGCCGATCCAGGCGGCGATCGGCTCGCACATCATCGCCCGCGAGACCGTCAAGGCCTTCCGCAAGGACGTGATCGCCAAGTGCTATGGCGGCGACATCTCCCGCAAGAAGAAGCTCCTTGGCAAGCAGAAGGAGGGCAAGAAGCGCATGAAGCAGGTGGGCCGCGTGGAGGTGCCCCAGGAGGCGTTCCTGGCGGTGCTCGAGATCGGCGATGAGTAGCCGGCCCGCTTCGCGAAAGCCGATCCCCGACCATGACTTGCGGGTTGTTTTTGGGATTGGATGGGCGTGCCTTTCGAGGTACCGCGCGTAAATGCGAATCCTGTTTGTGTGTCTGGGCAACATCTGCCGCTCGCCGACCGCTGAGGGTGTGATGCGCGCGCTCGTCGCCGAAGCCGGGCTGCAGCAGGAGATCGAGCTCGATAGCGCCGGAACTGGCGCCTGGCATGTGGGCGAGCCTCCGGACGCTCGTGCCACAGCTGCTGCGGCTGCGCGTGACATCGTGCTGGAGGGCGCCGCACGCCAAGTGCGTGCCAAGAACTTCGAACGCTTCGACCTGATCCTGGCGATGGACGGCTCCAACCTGCACGCGCTGCGCCAGCTCGCGCCGGACGCTGATGCGCGCGAGAAGGTAAGGCTGTTGCGCGAGTTCGATCCGGCCAGCGCCGACCAGCACGACCTGGACGTGCCCGACCCCTACTACGACAGTCAGCGCGGCTTTGAGATAGTGCTCGACCAGGTTCAGGCGGCCTGCGAGGGCCTGCTCGAGCGCCTGGCCTCGGGCGAGCCGCCGTGAGATCTTCAGTCCCGGCGCAAGGGGATTGTCGGTTAAGGGAATATGCGCCCCGCCACGATCGAGCAGCGCCGCCGGCTTTATCTCCAGGCACGTGTCGTCATCGCTCGCCATTACCGGCGTCCTCTGACGCTCGATGGGGTCGCGCGGGCGCTGTCGAGCTCGCCGCGTCAATTGACGCGTGCATATGCGCAGTTCGCAGATACGACCTTCCGCGAGGATCTGCTGACACGCCGACTCAGGGTCGCGGCGCAGCTGCTGATCGAGCAGCCGGCGATCTCTGTGCGCGACGTCGCCAGGCTGGTCGGCTTTCGCCAGGCGCCGCATTTCGCGAAGGCGTTTCGCCGTCGCTACGGTCTGACGCCGGCGGCCTTTCGCGCTGAGGGACGAGCCTTCGCACGAGCCGCGCAGGGAGATGACAGGGCGACTGGCGACTCCGAGCAGGCAGGCGTGCGTCAAAGCGCTTTCAACGCGCCGCGTGCAACTCGGTATCGAGCGCCGGCAGCGACTCGACCGGTCCCGCTCCAGCTAGGCATAGGCGCATCAACGCGCCGCCTCCCGGAGCGCCCTCGGCGCTGACGCGACCGCCGTGCTGTTCGGCGACCTGGCGCACGATCGCAAGACCCAGGCCCGAGCCCGGGCGTCCGCGCGCCTCGGCGCCGCGGTAGAAGCGGTCGAAGACGTGGGGAAGATCGGCGGCTGAGATGCCCGGTCCATGGTCGCGTACGGTGAGCGCATCACCTTGGACGGTGATCTCGACCGGGCTGCCCGGAGGGCTGTAGTTGACCGCGTTGTCGAGCAGGTTGTTGACCGCGCGGGCGAGCCTTCCCGGTTCCCCGCTCAACACCACCTGCTCCAGTTGCACCTCGAAGGGCGTGTCTTGGGAGTGACGACGCGCGCGCTCTACCGCCTCCTCGACGATCAGATCCAGGCGCACATCCTCGTTGCCGCCACGTGGCTGCTCACCCCGGCCGAGCTCGATCAGGTCGTTCATCAGCAGCGTGAGCTCCTCGATCTGCTCGACCACGTCGTCGAGCATGCGTTGGCGTTCCTGTGCCGGCATGTCCGACTCCTGCTTGAGGATTTCGATATTCGTGCGCAGGCTCGTGACGGGCGTGCGCAGCTCGTGCGAGGCGTCGGCGACGAGCTGGCGCTGGGCGTGCATGGATGCGTCGAGCGCGCTCATCGAATTCTCCAAGGCATCGAGCATGGCGTTGAAGCTCTCCGCGAGGCGCCCGATCTCATCCTCACCGGCCGGCTGGATCCGGTTTGAGAGATCCTGCGTGTGGGTCACGTGCTCGGTGGCCTGGGTGAGGCGCTTCACTGGCGCCACCGCGGCGCCGGCTACGAGTCGTCCGAGCAAGGCCGCCAGCGCGACTCCGCCGATGTCGAGCAGCACGAGGATCAGGCGCAAGCGCGCGAGCGCGCTATCCACGTCGGTGAGCGGCTGTGCGAGCTGAGCGGCGTAGCCGCGAGACAACGCCTCGGTGAGAACGCGCAGGTGAATGCCGTTTGCGCGCGTGTCCTCGAAGAACGATTTCCCGCCGTGCCTCGCCAGGCTCAGGGCGTCAGGGCCGATTGGCAATTTCACACTGGGCGAGGATGCGAAGAAGATCTTTCCGCTGGAGTCGATCAGCTGCTGGTAGCCGCGTACCTGGCCCGGCCCCGGGGGTATCCCAGGGAAGATGTCGCGATGGCCCGTGCGTCGGGCAAACGTTGTGGGTCCGCGCTCAAAGCGGTTGACCAGCGGCTGCGCGCGATCGCGCAGCTGACTATCGACCTGGCCGTAGAGCTCGCGTGCGGCAAGCAGATAGGTGAGGGCCGAGGCGAGCACCACAGCGACCGCAACCGCTGCCGCCGAGACGAGTGTGATGCGCCGGCGGAAGCTCATGGTCGCGGCTTGCCGCTGTGCCGGATCGCTGCGGATGATCGCGTCGTGGTGGCTTGCATCAGGCCTTCAGAACGTAGCCCACTCCACGCACGGTGTGCAAGACACGCGGCTCGCCATCGACCTCGGTCTTGCGGCGCAGATAGCCCATGTAGACGCCGAGCGAGTTCGAGCTCGAGCCGAAGTCATAGCCCCACACGTGCTCGAAGATGATCGAGCGGGTCAGCACCTGCTTTGGGTGGCGCAGGAACAGCTCGAGCAGCAAGAACTCCGTACGGGTCAGATTCAAAGAACGCTCGCCGCGCCAAGCCTCGTGGGCGAGCCTGTCAAGGCGCAGGTCCTCGAAGCGCAGCGTCTCCTCCTGGTCGATCTCGTCCGCTCGTCTGAGTAGTGCGCGCACGCGCGCCATCAGCTCGCGCAGGGCAAACGGCTTGACCAGGTAGTCGTCCGCGCCGGCGTCCAAACCGGCGACTCGGTCGTCGACCTGCTCGCGTGCTGTGAGCATCAGCACCGGGGTGCGGTCGCCGCTCTCGCGCACGCGCCGGCACACTTCCAGGCCGTCGAGCACAGGCATTGACACGTCGAGAATGACCGCGTCATAGGAAGCGCCTGAGATGCGCTTCAACGCGTCGCCGCCGTCGCCGGAGAGCGAGACCTCATAGCGCTCGAGCGTCAACGCGCGCGACAACGCATGTTGGACTGCTGGCTCGTCGTCAACGACGAGTATGCGCGCGGGCTCGGCCATGTCTGTTTCGCTTTCACACTTCAGGGCAATTGATACCGGGGCGGTCGGGCTATGGTGACGGTAGCTGGACAAAGCTAATAACGAGGCCGAAGAGGATGCGAAGAATCGAGGGCGGCGATGGGGACATGTCAAGCCAGTCACGGCGGCTACGCAACGGGCTGATCAGCCTCGCCATCTTCTTCGCGCTGGTCGCGGCGCTGCTGTTTGCAGTGCCCGGGCTGCAGTCGGCCGGCGAGAAGATCACTGACGCCGACGTTCCCTGGGTCGCAGCCGGCATCGGCTTCGAGCTGCTCTCCTGCGCCGGCTACGTGATCCTGTTCGAGCTCGTCTTCAAGATGGAGCGCGGCTTCAGTCGGCGGCTTGCTCTGTCAGAGCTTGGGGTCAACTCGGTTGTCTCCGCTGGAGGCATCGGTGGAATCGCGCTTGGAGCATGGGTGCTGCGCACGAGGGGTGTGGCGGTCGAGCGGATCGCGAGGCGCTCGGTCTTGATCTTCGTCTTGACCAGTGCCGTCAACGTCGGTGCGACAGCCTTGATCGGTATCCCGATGTGGTTGGGCCTGTTGCCTGGTACGCAGGATCCGCTGCTCACTCTTCTACCGGGTGCCTTGGCGATCGTGACGATTGTGGGTACGCTCGCGATAGCCGGGCTAGCCGAGCGGCTTGCCGACCGGCGCGGGCTGCAAGGCCACCGAACGCAGCTGGCGCTGGTGGCGGTCAGCGACGGTGTGCGCGGTGCGCTGCGACTGATCTCGCGGCACGACTGGCGTTTGCTTGGCTCGGTCGCCTACTGGCTGTTCGACACGCTCGTGCTGTACGCATGCCTGCTCGCATACGGCCAATCGCCCACGTTCTGGATCGTGGCGATGGCCTATCTCGTCGGGCAGCTCGCGAACTCGATCCCGATCCCGGCGGGCCTTGTGGCCGTCGAAGGAGGGCTGATCGCAATGCTTGTGTTGTTTCATGTGCGACCGGTCTCAGTAGTCGTGGCTGCCGTGGTCACCTATCGGGCGATCTCGCTGTGGCTGCCTGCCTTGATCGGCTCAGCCGCCTTCTTCGGCCTGCGCCACGAGATCGGGGAGCCGGTGGCGGGCTCGTCCGAGGTCCCGGCTCACAACTAGCCAGATGCTAAGGCGATTCCGACAGACGCTGGCTGGCAGCGAGGGCGGCCTTCGCCTTCTGGCAGGGGTGGCCCGGGAGCGCGTTCATGACTGCTGCCAGTTGGGGCGAGACCGGGCCCGAGAGTCCTGGGCAATAGGCGGGCGGCGGCAGCTTGCCGGGCGAGCCAGGCGCATTCAACGGTTGTAGCTGACCGGCTGCGAGCAGTGCGTGGGCAAGCGTGTCGGAGTAGACGTCGATCGCGACGCGGCCGCTATAGAGCTCGATCGAGCGTTCTTCGTTGTAGATGGTCGCCGGGATCCCCCTGATCAACACGTTGCGCTGCGGGCCGAGCGGCGCGTTAGAGTGCAGCGAGTAGATGACCGTCGTGACTTGCAACGGCAGCAGGCAGCTGCCGCCGCCGCCGAGTAGCCCCTTGCCGCTGACGCAGTCGCCGTAGTAGACGCTGTCGCCGATCCCGGCGCTGTAGCTCTTCAGGCCGTCGGTGGCGGCCAGTGCATGGCCGGCGAAGCTCGGACCCGCCCAGTAGAGCTTGAAGTAGGGAAACGTTTGCGCTTCGGCCAATGCCGCGCTGCCAAGCTCCGGCGGGTGGACGGTGCCACAGCCGGAGGCGAATGCCGCGAGGGCAAGCAGCACGAGCGCCAGCCCCCGGTGGGCGCGCTTGATCGAGGCGGTCATCGGCGCTGATTATCGGCTACCGGCGCTTGCGATGCTGGGCGCGACTTCTGATGCTCTCGGCTGTTCCTACAGATACAAGCGCGCGACTCGTCCATCTTGAGATCCGACTCGCGTGCGTGCTGAGGCTCGGCGGGGTAGCACGCCGAGCCTCAGCCAACTCATCGGCTCGCCGGCTCTGCCAGTGCAGCTACCGATCGGCTCGCGACGCACGATGGGGTCGACTGGCCATTTCCGGTCCGCTTGGGATCTCCAGTCCGTCTCGTGCAGTGGGCAGTCGCGCCATACTGGGCCGCTTGAGTTCTGTGGATAGCCAAGCACTCGCTGGGGGCCAGCCCCGGTCGGGCTCCTCGCGCAGGTCGCTGGCGGACATGCGCATCTCATTGGCGATGGTCACGGCGATTGTGCTGGTCGGCAGCTGGCTGTTGCTCGCTCCCCGCTCGCCGGACTTCGCCGCGCAGACCTACCGCGCGACGCTGTTCGAACGCTTTGGCTTCACCGTCTGGGACAACAACTGGTACGGCGGACACCATCTTCCCGGCTACAGCCTGGTGTTCCCCTGGCTTGCGCTGTTGCTCGGGATTCGCCTTGCCGGCGCGCTTGCGGTGCTCGCCTCCACTTTCGCGTTCGAGCGGATTGCGCTTGGGGAGTACGGGCCTCGTGCGCGCTGGGGGGCCGCATGCTTTGCCCTGGCTGCCGCGGGTGACCTGTGGATCGGGCGTGTCACCTTCGCGCTTGGCGTCATGTTTGCCGTGTTTGCCGTGCTCGCGCTTGTGCGTAAACGACCCTGGCTTGCGGTCCTGCTCACGGTGCTGTGTACGGCCACGAGCCCTGTCGCTGGGTTGCTGCTTGCCCTGGCTGGCGGTACCCATGTGCTCGTCAGCCGTCGTGCGCTTGCCGGGCTGACGCTGGTATTGCCAGTGCTCGCGGTCGTCCTGCCGCTGGAGGCCCTGTTCCCCGAGGGTGGCTGGGAGCCGTTTGCCGCAAGCTCGATAATCACAACGGTCGCTGTAACGCTTGCGTTCCTCTATGCGGTGCCGTGGGAGGAGCGGCTCTTGCGAATCGGCGCGCTGATCTACCTGGGCGTGACCTTCCTCTCGATCGCCCCGACGCCGATGGGCAGCAACATCGCCCGCTACGCCGTGATCCTGGCCGGGCCACTCTCGCTGTGCGTGCTCGGGCGCGACGGCTTTCGTCGCCCCGGTCGTCCGCTTGCCAGCATCGTGTTCGCGGTCGGGCTGATCGTCGTTTGGACTGTCTGGGGGCCGGTGCGCGAGAGCGCCGAGGTTGTGGGCGATCCCTCGACGAGCGCTGCTTATTACGTGCCGCTCGAACGCTTCCTCGACGATCACGGCGGGTCGCTCGTGCGTGTCGAGGTGCCCTTTACGCATTCCCATTGGGAGGCGGACTATCTCGCGCGGCGCTTTTCCTTGGCACGAGGTTGGGAGCGCCAGCTCGACACCAAGTACGACCCACTGTTCTTCGGCGGCCCGCTCACCGCCTCCGCCTACGGTGCCTGGCTGACGGGGCTGGCCGTCAGCTACGTCGCGCTGCCCGATGTTCGACTCGACGGATCCAGCGACGAAGAGGCGGCGCTGATCCGCAAGGGGCTGCCTTACCTGCGCGAAGTGTTCGCGAGTAGGCACTGGCGCGTGTTCGAGGTGCTCAAACCCACGCCGATCGCCTCCGCTCCGGCCGTGCTGAGCGGGTTGGACCACGACTCGTTCACGTTGCGCTTCGCCACGGCTGGGACTTCGCTTGTGCGGCTGCATTACACGCGTTACTGGGCGTTCGCGCGCGGCCACGGCTGCATCGCGCCTGCTCGTGGTGGTTGGACGAACGTGAGCGTCAAGTTCCCCGGCGTCGTGCGTGTCCAGGCGCGCTTTTCGCTTGGGCGTGCGTTGTGGTCGGCCGGGTCGTGTGGATGACAACGACGCGCTTGGTACCGGTCTCCGTCGTGGCGGCTTTGGCGCGAGCCTCCGAGACGGCCACCGCGGCCTTTGCGTGCGGCGCCTTGGTCGACGTCCTCGCTCCTTGTTGCGGTGCCGCGTTCAGCGGGGCGAGCGCGTACAGGCCGGTGATTCCTGACAGGTAGAGGTAGTGGTTGTCGCTGATCACCGGGTCGAAGGAGCCCGTGCTCTTTGAGAACACGACCTTGCCGGTGGAGATGCCGAGACCGATTGTGTCGTGGCTGCCAAGATCCGCGAAGTAGACGATCTTGCCGACGATCGTGGCCGATCCGGAGATCTTGCCACCCGCGTGGTACTGCCACTCGATGTGACCGGAGCGGGCGTTGAGCGCGTAGAACGTGCCGTCGTATGAACCCAGATAGATGGTCGGGCCGAGACCTGGGGCGTTGGTGACGGCAGGCGAGGCATACACGTAAGCTCCTGTTTGCACCGCCCAGTCGAGCGCGCCCGAGGAGGTGTCGTAGGCGTATACGCGTCCGTCGGTGTTGCCGAGGAACACGCGGCCGTACATGACAGCTGGGGTGGAGTAGAAGGTGCCGCTGCCGAGCAGGGCACCGCCGGAGCCCGAGCGCCACAGGAGGTGACCGTGCTCCTCGCCGACGGCCTGCAGGTCCCCGGAGTAGTCGCCGAAGTAGAGGACTCCTCCGGAGAGGCTCGGGCTGGCCTTGACCGCGCCGGGGGCGTGGTAGGTCCAAAGGATGCTGCCGTTGTGGGCACTGAGGGCGTAGACGGTTCCGTTTTGGGAGCCGAAGAAGAGCTTGCCTTTGTCGAGCAGGGGCGAGGACTCTGCGCGGCTGGTTAGGTCTCGCTGCCAGCGGTAGTGGCCGTTTAGTGTGTTCAGGGCCACCACGCGGCCTGCTTGGGCGCCGGGTGAGCGTGAGAGGATGGTCGCGTAGACGGTGTCGCCGGAGACAGCCGGGGTGGAGGCCGAGAGGGCGCCGAGACGTCGGCTCCAGAGCGTTTGGCCGGTGTACTTGTCGATCGCGTTCAAGGTGGCGTCGTCGGCGAGTTGGAAGATGCGGTTGCCCCACATGACGGGGGGGAACTCGAGCAGGGCGCCGCCGCCGCGCGCCCACACGGTCCGGTAGGGCGGGCGCATGGTGGGGGAGGCGGGGAAGAAGCGGGTGTGGTTCTTGGTGTAGCCGTACAGCGGCCAGGCGAAGTGGTCTTGGCCTTTGACCTTTGGCAAGGTCGGCGTCGGCTGGGGCACGAACACCGCGTGGGGGTGGTAGATGTTGCCTGTGCGGTGTTTCTCGTAGAGATAGCCCGCTATAGCTATTCCCGCCAGTACGAGCAGCGCCACCGCCGCCGTCGCCAGTCGAGCGCTTCTGGAGGCTGGAAACATGCGGAAGCGTCGCTTGCCGTTCATCGGTCGGCCTTCAAGGCTGGTCGGTCCTTTCCGCCCCTAGAACGCGTCTCGAGACCCGTGGGCACCTCAGGCGGCGAGTCTGCTCGACGGTGGATCGGAGTCCACCGTCGAGGGCTGTCGTGCGTGTTCGGCGGCGGCGTGCCCTCGGACTATTCTCCTGGCGCGGGTTTCGCGCGCGGGACGGCCGAGCAGCCAGCCCATCATCCGAGCGCCGCCGAGCGCAAGCTGGGCGATGGCTACGGTGCCCAGTGGCAGCAGCGTGAGGCCCGCCACGAGCGAGACGATGTCATGGCCCGCGGCGATCGACCAGTTCCACAGCATGTAGTCGGCCACCGTGAGCACGACCAGGGAAGCCAAGGCTCTTGGACGCACGGGCTATACCTTAGTGGTCGCGCGTGACGGTACGATGAATGCGCTCCGCGGGCGAAGTGTTGTGGTTGCACAAAAGCCTTCCAAGCTTTTAGGGCGGGTTCGATTCCCGTCGCCCGCTTCAAAGCAGGGCTCCTGGCAAACAGTCTCTAAGGAGGCAGCGCATGGTCAAACCGATACCGGACAACTATCCGCAGGTGATGCCCTATCTGATCGTCGACGGCGCCGGCGAGGCGATCGAGTTCTACCAGAGCGTGCTCGGGGCCAGCGAGCGCATGCGCTTGGGCGGCCCCGACGGCAAGGTCGGCCACGCCGAGCTTCAAATCGGCGATGCCGTGATCATGCTCGCCGACGAGAACCCGGGGATGAACATCGAAGGTCCCAAGTCGGTCGGCGGCACGCCCGTGACGATCCACATCTATCTGGAGGACGCCGACGCGGCGTTCGAGCGCGCGGTCAGCGCTGGCGCGAAGCCGCTAAGGCCGGTTGAGGATCAGTTCTATGGCGATCGCTCCGGGCAATTCGAGGATCCCTACGGGCATCGGTGGAACGTGGCCACGCATGTCGAGGACATCTCCGAGGAGGAGATTTCGCGGCGGGCGGCCGAGATGGGCGGGGGTGATTCGTGATGGCCGAGCTGAGGGGTAAGCCTGAGATCGCGACGGAGGCCCCGGCGACGGACTGCCCGGCGCTCGATTCGTCTCCCGTGCTCGTGGTCGAGCGCTTCATGGAGTTCCTACGCCGCGGGGATCTCGATGAGGCTGTGGCGCTGTTGGCGGTGGACGTGCGCTACGAAAACGTCGGTCTGCCCACCGTCAACGGTCGCGAGCGCGTGCGGCGTCTGTTTGGGCGGGGGTACGACGATGGGGCCGGCTTCGATGTCGTCATCCACACGATCTGCGCGGACGGAGCATCGGTGCTCACTGAGCGCACCGACTTCCTGACATTTCGCAAGCTCCACATTCAGGTCTGGGTCTGCGGGCGCTTTGACGTTCGCGACGGGCAGATCACGCTGTGGCGCGACTATTTTGACTTCCTCGACTTCAACAAGGGTCTGGTGCGCGGGCTGCTTGGGGTGCGTTTGCCGAAGCTTCGCGCCAAGCTGCCTTCGGAAGCCTGATCTCAGGGGGCAGGTGCCTCGTGGGCTTTGTCCGTAGAATCGAAAGGCACCACGGGGAGTGGCGCAGTCTGGTAGCGCACCCGGCTGGGGGCCGGGCGGTCGCAGGTTCAAATCCTGTCTCCCCGATGAAAGGTCACAGGTTCAGAACCTTAAAAATCCGCGGGCGGGGGCTAGAGCGGGGGCTATAAAACCCGCGCAAAAGCTGGGGATCGCGGAAGGCTGTTCTCGCCTGTTCCCGGCTGTTCTCGGCACGCGGGACCGCAGAAGGACCGCAGCGACGGATCGAGAGGACCGCAGGACTTTCCCATCAGACCGGTCCCGGCGGGCGAAAACCCAACTCCGCTTAAACCAGGGTCAGATCAAAGTCTCCGCCGAACCCAGGACGGCTCACCGGCAGTGCGTCCTGTTGGCGCGGCGGATACTCTGCCACGTGATGCAACTGCCCATCGGTTTGGGATCAGCCGGCAATTACATCGTTGAACTGGGGGCGATCACCGCGGGAGCCTTGGCGGTTGGCACCGCGGTTGGCTTCGTCTTGGGCTCATTCGCCCGCGACCTCGGCGCGGATGTCGATCCGCTTGAGACCGCACAGCGCGGGGCGGCGCTCGGGGCCGTCTTCGGCCTGACCTTCGGCCTATTGACTCTAGCGTTGTGAGCACGTCCGGCTACAGTCCTCGTATGCAGGTTCGCAGGATCGCTAGCTATCCCGCGATTGCGCTCGTGGGCCTCGTGGCTGCCTACCTCAGTCACCTCCTCGGGCTCGATGCCCCGGCGAGATTCCTGTTCGCGACACTCGTCCTTATCGTGTCGGTCGCGTTTGCCCTCGGTACGAGGTTGGCGCCTCGAACGCGCTCAGGACGACGCGACGGCGGACCCACAGCGCATGGACTGCAAGCGCCAAGCGAGCCCGCACAGCAGACCCGACCCGATGCGCAGCAGGGGCCCGCCCCGCGGGAACTCAGGCCGCCCGACCCTCCTGCGCCCGTAGCGGTGCCGCGGCTTGATGATGCTTACCGGACACGGTCCTGCGCCACGAGCCTCGTATGCCACCACTGCGATGCGCAGTACCCGCTGCACGGCGAGACCCGTCAATGCGAGCAATGCGGCAAGGGTCTGGACGTGGCTTACGACTACGAGCTTGCCGCACGTCTCCTCAGGGAAATCCCGTCCAGCGAGCGTCCGTACAACCTGTGGCACTTTGAGGAGCTTCTGCCGATAACCGAGTCGCGCGCACAAGCGTGGGTTGGTTGGCAGTCTGGCTATACGCCTCTCATTCGCGCTCACAGGCTCGGGGCCGAACTCGGCCTAACAAACCTCTACCTCAAGGACGATTCATCCTGTCGACCAAGCTGGTCGTACAAGGATCGCGTCGTATCGACGGCGGTCGCTCGTCTCCTCGAGATGGGCAAGTCTCAGATCGGGTGTGCATCGACAGGCAACACCGGTGCCTCGCTCGCAGCTCTAGCGGCTAAGGCAGGGGTTCATGCCTATGTGTTCTACCCGCAAAGGCTGGAGAGCATGAAGGCACGCGAGTGCGCAGCGCTTGGTGCAACGGTCTGTCAAGTCGATGCAAACTACGACGAACTAGTAAGAGGTTGCAGAGCAGTTGCCGAGCTTGCCGATCTTGAGTTCGCCAACATTACGCTGAGGCCGTTCTATGCCGAGGGGGCCAAGACCCTGGCTTTCGAGACTGTGCAACAGCTAGGCTGGACGGCGCCCGATCACATCGTTGTGCCCGTGGCCGGCGGCACTCTCGCGTCTCGTACGCACAAGGGACTAGGGGAGCTCCAGCTCCTTGGTCTGGCTGAGACCGACTCGACAAGAATCCACATCGCCCAGCCGGAAGGCAGTAACCCGATCGCCACTGCGGTTCTCGCCGAGGAGGCCGAGGTACACCCAGTAAGGCCCGAGACAGCCGCACACCAGCTTGCGATTGGCGCACCCGGTGAGGGCTATCTGGTGGTCGATGCTGTCCGTGCGCGAGGCGGCACGGCTGGAGTCGCGACGGACTCCGAGATTTTCGCAGGTATCAATCTGTTGGCAGCCACGGAGGGGATCTTGACCGAGCCCGCGGGTGGTACGACCATAGCCGTGCTAGAGAAGCTCGCCGCTGCGGGCTGTTTCGGCCCGAACGACACCGTTGTGGCGGCGATCACCGGGAACGGGCTGAAGACACTCGACGATCATCCATCCCTGCCATGGCCAGCGAAGGTTCCGTGCGAGCCAGGCGTCATGGCGCAAATCATCATTGACTGGGATTTCGGCAAGGCGCGCATGCCGGTGCCTGGCTAGGGACCGAGCTCGCTCGGGTTTCGCGCACTGGGGCTTCGCGGGTTGGCTGTTGCTCTACGTGGAGGCCACCCTGGCCTGACTCCCCATGCGTGCTAGGCCCGGTGTTTGGCGCGATCATCGGCACGGTCGTCCGCGGCATCCGAGCTGGGACGGTGCCGATTAAACGGCAAGCTGGCTGCGCCGCCGTCCGTCTGGGATTGGTGTTGGGCGGCGTTAGCGCATCGTCGTATTGACAGTGCTGGAGGCACGGGCCTCCGAACAGCGGTGACGAAAACCGCATAGGAAAGCCAGCCTGTACCTTTCTTCCCGATGAAAAGTCACAGGTTCAGAACCTTCGGAAGCCCCGCGAACAGAGCGAAAGCTGCAGAAAGACTGGGCTTCGTGGTTGGCTGTGCTCGTCTGTTCCCGGCTGTTCCCGGCACGCGGGACCGCAAAGGTATGCGATAGGGACCGCAGAAGGATGCTGGCTTCAGCCGAGAGCGCCTGGTCTGGCTAGGCCATAGGAGCGCTTATCGGGCGTTGGAGCGATTCCCAGCAATAGGCTAGCGGGGGATCCGTCCGAACAGGAACGTATGTTCGATCGACTTAGAGCGCCTAACAGAATGAGTTTTGGAGTTGTTGGTGGCAGATGAGTGCGCAGCCGATTGGTGAGGGGGTCTGTCTGATGAACGGTGGATCTGGCTTGGTCTGACCGAAGGGATGGACCATGACGGAGATAGTCGGTCTGACCGATCAGGAGGAGATGATCGG
>Ga0208480_1000131_pt1 | contig 29760 bp, 31 predicted proteins | sample NGESurshal092012_4_FD_184485 | JGI IMG/M metagenome (GOLD analysis project Ga0208480, IMG submission 184485) | Arctic peat soil microbial communities from Barrow, Alaska - NGEE Surface sample F53-1 shallow-092012 (SPAdes) | ecosystem: Environmental > Terrestrial > Soil > Wetlands > Peat ... | reverse complement strand
ACCGGCCGCCTGACGACGCCGGACCACCCCGAGCAGGGGATCTCCCGGGCCGAGTTCCAGGAGCTCGTCCAGGATCTCGACGTCGATCAGGCGGCCGCCGCCCCGAAGACCGGCGGCTCTCGCGCGTCCCGGACCAAACGCCCGGCAGGACCGGCCCCGGCAGCCAGGCCGAAGCGGCCGGCCCCTCCGCCGGCGGCCGACCCGCGGGCCGATCTGTCACCGGAGGACGTCGTCATGCCGGATGCTCCGAAACCGCCGCCGAAGCCGCGGCCTTCGAAGTCCAAGCCCCGCCGCGGACATGGGCGGCCCCGCTGATGGGAATGCTCGCCTGGGTGATGATGGGTCTCGCGATCTGGCACTACACGATCTTCCTGCCCGACCGCTTCTGGGGCGGTATCGTCGGCGCCTTCGTCGGGGCGATCCTCGGCTCGATCATCGTCGGCATGGTGATCTACGCAGCGAAGTCCGGGGCGATCAAGATCCCCGGGCGCGACGACACGCATCTCGTGACGGCCCTCTACGCCGTCCCGGGTGCGCTCGGCGGCCTGGCGGCCGTGTACTTCGAGGGGATCCGCCGAGAGTCGGTCGTCGAGGACTGACGGCCGGACCCGGCTGGCGCGATTCCGTCTCACGCTCGCCGTAGTCTGGGCGGATGAGACCCGTCGAGTTGGAGATCGCCCCGTGCTCGACGGCTGCCGTGCGTCGGCTGATCGCGGCGGTCGGGGTCAGCCCGATCGTTGCGGAGATCCTCGTCCGACGAGGCCTGGGCGACCCGGTCGCAGCCGGTGCCTTCCTTGCGGCCGCCGACGCCCACCCGCCGAGCGCCTTCACCGGAATCGACCGCGCAGTCGAGCAGATCATCGGCCACGTTCGCGCGGGGACGCCGATCACGGTTCACGGCGACTACGACTGCGACGGTGTCTGCTCGACCGCCGTCCTCGTCCGCTGCCTGCGCGAGCTCGGCGGGAACGTCGACTGGTTCCTGCCGGATCGGCGCAGCGACGGCTACGGCCTCTCGATGGAGACGATTCGGCGGCTCGCTGCGCGGGGGACGAAGCTCATGATCACGGTCGACTGCGCGATCACCGCGGTCGCGGAGGTCGCGGCCGCGCGGGCCGCCGGGGTCGACGTCGTGGTCACCGACCACCACACCCCGCGGGCCGACGGGCAGCTGCCCGACGCGCCGATCGTCCATCCGACTGTGTGCGGATACCCCTGCCGGGATCTCTGCGCGACGGCGGTCGCCGCGAAGCTGGCGTGGGCGCTGCGCTGCGCCGCAGGTCTTGAGGACCTCGGCCGGGAGCCCGACCTCGACCTGGTCGGGCTTGCGACGGTGGCCGACGTCGTCTTGTTGCGAGGAGAGAATCGCCGTCTCGTACGCGCCGGGCTGCGGGCGCTGTCCTCGACGGCGAGCCCGGGCCTCCGTGCGCTGATGGCGGTCGCCCAGGTCTCGCCGCTGGAGGTTGACGAGCACGCGGTCGCGTTTCGCCTCGCCCCGCGAATCAACGCGGCAGGCCGGCTCTACCGTGCCGACGTCGCGCTCGAGCTGCTGCTGACCGACGACACCGCACGGGCCGAGGCGATTGCCGTCGAGCTCGACCGCGACAACGCCGAGCGGCGCAACACGGAGACGCGGATCCGCTTCGAGGCCGAGGCCCAGGTCGCCGAGCAGGGCGAATTGCCGGCCTACGTGCTGGCGGGCGACGGATGGCATCCGGGTGTGATCGGGATCGTCGCAGCCCGGATCGCCGAGCGTCATCATCGCCCGACGGTGATGATCGCCCTCGACGCGGGCGGCGGGCCGGGGACCGGGTCGGGTCGGTCGATCCCGGCCTTCGACCTGCTTGGTGGTCTGCGGGCGTGCGGGGATCGGCTGCTCGGCTTCGGGGGTCACCGCGCGGCCGCCGGTCTCCAGATCGACCCGGGCGAGCTGGACGCCTTCCGGGCTGCGTTCGTCGCGCACGCGGAGGAGGTCCTCGAACCGGGAGATCTCGTGCCCCGCGAGCGCGTCGACGCGGTCGTCTCCGGCGAGGATCTTGGCCTCGAGCTGGCCGAGGAGCTGCTCCGGCTGGGCCCGTTCGGCGCGGGGAACCCGCCGATCTCGCTGCTCGTCGCGGCCGCCACGCTCGAGGATCCGATCGGCTTCGGCGGCGAGGCCCGGACCGACCACGTCCGCTTCAGCGTTCGCTCGGGAGGAGCCCGGGCTCGCGCAGTCCACTTCGGCGGGGGAGCGCGCCTTCCGGTCGCGGCCGGCGCTCCGGTCGATGCGACGTTCCGCCTCGAGCGCAACGAATGGCAGGGCGTGGTCGAGCCGCGGCTGCTGCTCCGCGAGGCGCGCGCCTGCGATCCCAGGCCGATCGTGCTGCTCGGCGAGGCCGGCGCGTACGTCGACCGGGTGCTCGCCGAGCTCGAGGCCACGCTCCGGCCGGCCCGGCTCGATGCGGTGCTGCCGCGAGGTTCGGGGCCTGCCGAGGACCACGGCGCTCGGCTGGTCTGCGATCGACGCGGCCGGGGGATCGCAGCGACGATCGCCGGTCTTGTCGCCACCGGCGAGCCGGTCCTCGTCGTGGGCGCCGACGCGTCGGCCCGGAAGCGGCATCTGCGTGAGCGTCTCGGCGGCTTCGCGTTGTGCTCGTACGCCGGCCTCGTACGTGCGCCGGAGATCGCCCGCGACTACACGCATCTGGTCCTCCTCGACCCGCCGAGCTCAGCCGCCGAGCGTGGGCTCTGCGTCGGCGGCGGGGTCGCCGGCTGCGCACACCTGTCGTGGGGCGAGCCTGAGCTACGCTTTGCTCTACACATACATCAGCGGGAGTTCGGACTTCGGCCTTCGCTCGCCGGTCTCTACAGGGTGCTTCGCGACCTGGGGAGCGTGGCGGGCGAGGATCTCGAGACCGCGCTCCGGGGAGACGCCGCCCAGCCGAGGTCGCCGGAGCTCGCCGGCCGGTTGCTGGCGGTCTTCGTGGAGCTCGGCCTCGTCGACCTCGACCGGGAGCGCGCTCGTGTGAGCGTCCGCGCCGGCCGCCGGGCGGAGCTCGAGGGCTCGCCGGCTTTCTGCGACTACCAGCAACGACTAGAGGACGGCCAGCTATACCTGGGAAAGAGCACAGCAGCCGCGGCGGGGGGCAGGCGAGCGGCCTGAAGGCGTCGCGGGCGAGCGGCGGCCCGGCGAACGCGACGCCGGCCGCGCCCGATCCGGCGGGCCAGGGGCCGCTGCTTCCGGTTGCTCGCGTACCGGTCGACCAGGTCAGCCGGAGCGAGCCGCCGGTCGAGCTCCCGGGTCCGGACCTCACGCCGCTCGAGAGTCAGCTGCTGGCGGATCTGTTCGCAATCGTCTCCGAGCACGCCGACGACTCGGCCGTCGAGATCGACCGCGACCGCGTGCGGGATGCGTTCGTCTTCGCCTGCGAGCACCACGCCGACCAGCGGCGGATGTCGGGCGAGGAGTTCATCGTTCATCCGGTCGGCGTCGCACGGATCTGCGCGGGGATGCGCCTCGACACGGAGACGATCTGCGCGGCGCTGCTCCACGACACCGTCGAGGACACGTCGGCGTCGCTCGAAGAGGTCTGCGCCCGCTTCGGCAGCGAGGTGGGAACCCTCGTCGACGGGGTGACCAAGCTGACGGGAATCACGTTCTCCTCGCGTGACGAGGCGCAGGCCGAGAACTACCGGAAGATGATCGTGGCGATGGCCAGTGACATCCGGGTGATCCTGATCAAGCTGGCCGATCGGCTGCACAACATGCGGACGCTGGGCGCACTGCTCAAGCCCAAGCAGATCGAGAAGGCCAAGGAGACGCTTGAGATCTACGCGCCGATCGCTCACCGGTTGGGCATCCACGCGATCAAATGGGAGCTCGAGGACCTCGCGTTCGCGACGCTCCACCCGCGCAAGTACCAGGAGATCAAGGGGCTCGTCGCGCAGCAGCGCGCCGAGCGAGAGCGCTACGTCTCGGAGGCCGGCGAGTACCTCCAGAGTGAGCTCGAGGCGCTCGGCATCGCGGCGATGATCTCCGGCCGAGCGAAGCACTTCTACTCGATCTACTCGAAGATGACCCGCAAGGGTCGGGAGTTCAACGAGATCTACGACCTGACGGCGATGCGCGTGATCGTCGAGACGGTGAAGGACACGTATGGGGCGGTCGGCGTGATCCACTCGCTGTGGAAGCCGCTGCCCGGGCGCTTCAAGGACTTCATCGCGATGCCGAAGTTCAACATGTACCAGTCGCTCCACACGACGGTGATCGGGCCGGAGGGCCGGCCGCTCGAGATCCAGATCCGCACGCGCGAGATGCACAACCGGGCGGAGTACGGGGTCGCGGCCCACTGGATGTACAAGCAGGCCAAGGCCAACGGGAAGGGCGGGCCGGTCTGGCCGGGCGGCGAGGACGCACAGAAGCCGCAGTGGCTGAGCTCGATGGTCGACTGGCAGAGTGAGACGTCGGATCCCAAGGAGTTCATGGAAACGCTGAAGATCGACCTCTTCGAGGATGAGGTCTACGTCTTCACGCCGAAGGGCGAGGTCAAGTCGCTGACGGCCGGGGCCACACCCCTCGACTTCGCCTACGAGGTCCACACCGATGTCGGTCACCGGTGCGTCGGCGCGCGGGTCAACGGCAAGATCGTGCCGCTGAGCTACGAGCTGCGCAGCGGCGACATCGTCGAGGTGCTCACCTCGAAGCGGGAGCGCGGGCCGTCACGGGACTGGCTGGCCGTGGTCAAGACGTCGCGGGCCCGCAACAAGATCAAGCAGTGGTTCAAGGCCGAGTCGCGCCTGGACACCGAGCACACCGGCCGTGACCTGCTTCAGGAGCACCTCAAGAAGCAGGGCCTGCCGGCCCAGCGGATCACCGGGTCCCCGCTGCTGGCCGACCTGATCCGTGAGATGGGCTTCAAGAAGGCCGACGACTTCTACATCGCCCTGGGGGCGGCGAAGATCTCGCCGAAGGTCGTCGTCAACAAGGTCATGCAGCGCCTCAAGCAGGGGGAGGCGGCCGAGGGCGAGGAGACCGCGGCGGCCTCGCTGCTCTCGCCCGGCCGGGAGCGGCGCCGCCCGACGAGCTCGTCGACGGAATATGGGATCCGCGTCGAGGGCGTCGACGACGTCATGCTGCGCCTCGCCAAATGCTGCCGGCCGGTCCCCGGCGATGGGATCGTCGGCTACATCTCGCTCGGGCGGGGCATCACGATCCACCGCGAGGACTGCCCGAACGCGCTCGCCCTGCGCAAGGATCCCGACCGTTTCACGTACGTCGCATGGGAGGGCGAGCACGCGACGGCGTTCAAGGTCGAGCTGCAGATCGACGCATGGGATCGCCACCGGCTGCTCGAGGACCTCTCGCGGACGTTCGCGGAGGCCGGCATCAACATCGTCGAGGCGCGGTGCACGGCAAGTCCACCGATGGTCCGAAACCGCTTCGTCGTGGAGGTTCCCGACACCCAGACGCTGAAGCTGACGGTCAACAGGCTGCGCAACATCGACTCCGTGTTCGACGCCTACCGGGTGACGCCGGGCGCCGCCTAGGACCTCGGCCGGCTCCTCGAGGCTCGGAGTCGACCGGACGCCGGTCGGAGTCCCCGCCCTCCTTAGGAGACGACCGTCAGGCCGCGCGGGCGGATCTCGTAGTGGGCGTGCATCACGTCTCCGATGTAGTCGCCGTCAACGTGGAGCGGGAGCGGCCGGGCATCGGTGGTGCGCAGGTCGAGCTCGGTGAAGGCGTCGAGGGAGTGGATCTGCGGGTGGGCGACGAGGGCCGGGCGGCGGGCCAGCATCCGGACCAGGATCGACGGTGCGTCGACGAGGTTGGCCCGCCCGAGGACGACGCCGGCGAGCTCGGCGGTGTCCAGGCCCGAGCCTTCGGCGACGTCGACAGGCGTGTCGTTGAAGTATGTGTAGTGCTCGGCGTTCTGGATGATCGCGGTCACCCCGGCGACTTCGGCGCCGTCGACCGTCGCGATCAAGCGGGGAGGACGCAGGAGGTAACGGCCGGCGAACGTGCTCAGCGCGGTGTAGACGAAGTAGCCGGCGCCGAGGCGGGACTTCAGGCCCGGGCGAGCGTCGACCCGGGCGACGACGTTCGCGTCGAGGCCAACGCCGGAGCTGAACGCGAAGAACCTGCCGTTGACGACGCCGACGTCGACCAGGCGCGGCTTCCAGGCGTCTGCCATGCGCAGGACGTGCTCGGTGGCGTCGACGATCTCGCCGGGTATGCCGAGCAGCTTGCAGAAGACGTTCGTCCGTCCGCCGGGCAGGCAGGTCAACGGGGTGGGGGAGCCGGCGAGCCCGTTGATGACCTCGTTGACGGTCCCGTCGCCGCCGAACGCCACGACCACGTCGTAACCCTCCCAAGCGCCCTCCCGGCAGATCTCGGTCGCATGCCCTCGGGCCTGCGTGTCGATCGCGTCGACCTCGTAGCGGGCCGAGAGAGCGTGGATCACGAGACTTCGCAGGCGGTCGGAGACCGTTGTCGCGTACGGATTGACGACCACGAGGGCCCGGCGCTTGGGCGCACTGATCGCGAACTCGAGCGCCGCGGCCTCGAACTCGGCGCTCTGCCTCGAGGGCCCGGTCACTTCTGGGCTACACCCGTGCCGCTCGGACGTTACCCCTCCTGCCACAGACGGCGCGCTCGGAACTAGTCTGCAGCGGGTGCCCGGCGTCAGCGTGATCGTTCCGGCCCGCGACGCGGCAGCGACGCTCGCGAAGACCCTTGGGGCTCTGAGCTGCCAGGAGGACGTCGACGAGTTCGAGGTCATCGTTGTCGACAACGGCTCCCTCGACGACACCGCTGACGTGGCGCGGCGGGCGGGCGCCAGGGTCGTTCGCCGCGAGCGGGGCGACGGGCCGGGCGCGGCTCGCAATGCCGGGGCCGCGATCGCGAGCGGCCGGGTCCTCGCCTTCACCGACGCCGACTGTGAACCCGCGCCTGACTGGCTGGCCTGCGGTCTCGCCGCGCTCGAGGGAGCCGCGCTCGTCCAGGGCGCGGTCGCACCCGACCCCCGGGTCCCGCTCGGCCCGTTCGACCGCACGGTGGCGGTCAGCCGGCCGACCGGGCTCTTCGAGACGGCCAGCCTGTTCGTCGATCGCGCCCTGTACGAACAGCTCGGTGGGTTTCCCGTCGGTCTGGAGGCCCCCGGGGAGGCGCCGTTCGGTGAGGACGCCCTGTTCGGCTGGGCCGCGCGCCGATCCGGAGCGCGGGTCGACTTCTGTCCGGCGGCAGTCGTCAGCCACGCGGTGACCCGGCGACCGGTGCTCGGGTTCATTCGCGAACGCACCCGACTGCGTCTGTTCCCAGGGCTTGTCGGGAGGATCCCCGAGCTGCGCGGTGAGCTCTGCTTCGGGCGGATCTTCCTATCCGGGCGGACCGCGGCGTTCGATCTCGCTGCGGCCGGCACGGTCCTCGCGCTCGCCCGCCGACGGTGCGCACCGCTGGTGCTCACGCTCCCCTATCTCGGCCTGAGCGGGCGCGAGGCGGCGCTCTGGGGCTTCCGGCTGGGCACGCGGGCGGCCGTCGGCGCGCTGGCCGCGGATGCCGTGGGGGCCGCCGCGCTCGTGGCGGGGAGTCTGCGCAGCGGACGGGTCGTCCTCTGAGCGGCGATGCCGGCGTCCGCCGGCTGGCTATAATGGCCGGACATAGCAGCACGCATCCAGAGGGGTGGAGGGACTGGCCCAGTGAAACCCCGGCAACCATCTCGCGCAAGCGAGAAACGGTGCCAATTCCAACAGGCTCCAAGCGACAGCCTGGGAGATGTGGTCGGAGTTTCGTCCTCGAACCTCCGCCACCAGACGGCGGAGGTTTTTTCATATGAAGGCTGACAAGCTGAGATGCAAGGAGTGCGGGACCGACTATCCGCTCGAGGCGCTGTTCGTCTGCGACCGGTGCTTCGGACCGCTGGAGGTCCACTACTCGCAGGACGGCGAGCTCGACGTGCCCGGGCTCCGGCGAAGGATCCAGGGCGGACCGCAGAATGTCTGGCGCTACGCCGACTTCCTCCCGCTCGTAGGCGGGCCACCCGGGCCGTCGAACCGGCTCGCCTCGCGCGCCGGGCTGCCGGCCGGGTGCACGCCGCTGATCCGTGCCGACCGACTCGCCGAACAGCTCGGTCTGCGGGAGGTCTGGGTCAAGAACGACGCGGCCAACCCGACTCACTCGTTCAAGGATCGCGTCGTCGCGGTTGCCGCCGCCCGGGCCAAGGAGCTCGGCTACGAGGTCCTGGCCTGCGCTTCGACCGGGAACCTGGCAAACGCGGTGGCCGCCCAGGCGGCAGCCCTCGGTCTGCGCTCATACGTCTTCATCCCGTCGAACCTCGAGGAGCAGAAGATCATCGCGACAGGGGTCTACGGGACGAACCTGGTTTCGGTGCGGGGCAACTACGACGACGTCAACCGCCTGTGCACCGAGCTGTCTGCCGATCGCGACTGGGCGTTCGTCAACGTGAACATGCGCCCGTACTACGCCGAGGGCTCGAAGACCCTGGCCTACGAGATCGCCGAACAGCTCGGCTGGGGGATCCCGGATCGGATCGTCGCACCAATCGCTTCGGGATCGCTCTACACGAAGATCGCCCGGGGCTTTCAGGAGTGGATCGACGTCGGCCTGGTCGAGGGCAGCCTGCCGGTGATGAACGGCGCCCAGGCCAGCGGGTGCGCGCCTGTGGCAAACGCCTTCGCCGCCGGGCACGACTTCTGTCAGCCGGTCAAGCCCGACACGATCGCGAAGTCACTGGCGATCGGGAACCCGGCCGACGGACCGTATGCGCTGGACCTGGCGAAGCGGACCGGCGGGCGGATCGACTCGGTCACCGACGCCGAGATCAGGGACGCGATCGGTCTGCTGGCGCAGACGACCGGGGTCTTCACCGAGACGGCCGGCGGCGTGACGACGGCCGTGCTCCGCAAGCTCGCCGAGCGCGGTGACATCGACCCGGACGAGCGGGTCGTCCTCGTGATCACCGGCGACGGCCTGAAGACGCTGGATGCCGTCCGTGGCACCTACGCGACGCACGAGATCGACCCGTCGGTCGAGTCGTTCGAGGCGAGCGCGGCCCACCTCGCGGGTGAGGCGGTGAGCGCCTGATGCCGGTGACCGTGAAGATCCCGACACAGTTGCGCGCCGCCGCCGGGGGCGCCTCGGAGGCGTCCGTGGAGGGTGAGACGGTGGCGAAGGTCCTCGACGGCCTCTACGCCCAGTTCGGCGAGCTGCGCGAGCGGATCTCCGACGGCGACGGGTCGCTGCGGAGGTTCATCAACGTCTACGTCGGCGGCGAGGACATCCGCTTTCTCGACGGTCTCGAGACGACGGTCGCCGACGGCGGGGAGATCACGATCCTCCCGGCCGTCGCCGGCGGCTGAACGCTCGTCGACCGCCGGCTTGGGTCGGCTGCCCCGGCCGGTCGGCCGGGGGGACGCCGGTAGAATCGCCCGGCGTGCCCAGAGAACGTGAAAATCGGGACGTGCTGTAGTGGACCGGGATCAGGGCGCGGACGCAGAAGCGCGACACTCGCAGGAGGCTGCCGACCAGCCGGCAGGTGGTTGGGCCGTGGAGTACGAAGCAGTCGTCCGGTCGTACCTGACGCAGCTGGTCGGCCCGGACCGGGCCGAGCGGTCCACGGGCCAGGTGATGGCCGAGCTTGCCGCCGTCAACGACAGCTCGGGCGGCGCACCGCCGGACGCGGGCAGCGTGCGCAGGCTCGTGCGGAGCGCCGGGCTCGAAGCCCTCGACGCCGAGGTGCGGAGCCTCGGGCGGCGAATCGCCCGGACGGCGACCGGTCGCAGACAGTGCACCGCCGTCGCGAGGCGTCTGCGTGACCGCGCCGACGGCCGGATATCGGCCGGCGAGCTCAACTCCTTCTACCGCCACCTCGAGCGGTGTCAGACCTGCGCCGGCGTCGCCGGTCGCTTCGAGGCCAGCGAGTGGTATCTCCAGGTCGAGCTCGGGTCGGCGAAACCGAGACCGACTGACAGCCCGTCGTCGCCTGCGCCGCCAGCTCGCGATCTGCGCCCCGCCGAGCCCGGCGTCACCCCGACGGCGCGGGCGCTGCGAGAGCCCGTCGGCGTTCCCGAGCAGCGGACTCCACTCGAGCCCGAGCGGGAGCCTGGCCAGGGGATATCACTGTCGCCCGGCTCCGGCACCGACGCCGAGCTCCAGCCTGACCTGAACCCGGCCCACACGTCAGACACCGCCCCGGCTCGACCGACTGAGCCCGGCCCCGAGCCGGTCGCCGCACACGAGCCCGACCGTCTCGACCCCGAGCCGGACCGCGACGGCGACCCCGAGCCCGCGGTGGTGCTGGAGCCCGCGGCACTGCCCGAGCCCGCGGCGCCGCTCGACCCAGACCCCGAGCCCGTGGCACCGTTCGAGTCCGGGGCAGCGCTCGACCCAGACCCCGAACCAGCGGCACCGCCCGAGTCAGACCCCGAGCCCGTGGCACCGTTCGACCGAGACGCCGAGCCCTTGGCGCCGTTCGAGTCCGCGTCACCGTTCGACCCAGGCGCCGAGCCCGTGCCACCGTTCGAGCCCGCCCCGCTCGAGCCAGACCCCGAGCCCGTGGCACCGTTCGAGTCCGCGGCGCCGCTCGAGCCAGACCCCGGACCCATGGCACCGCTCGAGCCGGACCCCGAACCCACGGCGCCGCTCGACCCGAACCCCGAACCGGCGGCAGCGCTCGAGCCGGACCCCGAACCGGCGGCAGCGCTCGAGCCGGACCCCGAGCCAGCGGCAGGGCTCGAGCCGGACCCGGAGCCAGCGGCACCGCCCGAGCCGGCAGCCGCGGCGGTCGACCCCGACGCCGAGCCGGCCTCGCGAGTGTCGGACTCATGGCCGGACCACGTCATAACGCCGCCCGACTGGGCCATCCCCCTCCCGGAGCCGACCCCGGCCACTGGGGTCGACGCCGCGCCGGCGCCGTCTGCCGACGCGGCCCCCGCACGACCTGCCGACCCGACGCCCGCGCTGGCCGCCGATCCGGCGGCCGGTGGGCCGCCAGTCCAGCCGGACCTGTTCGAGGGGGTCTCCTCCGCGGCGGCGCAGGCCAAGCCCCGAACGGCCGGACCGGGCGCCGGACGGCGGATCGATCCGCCGCCGGGGTTCCGCGACCGGCCCCCGGGGGAGTCCCCCGCACCGGAGCAGCGCGGACCGGCGCCGGTCCCGGCGACCGTCCTGAGCGCGCCTCACCAGAGGTCTCGGTCGCGAACGGGCATCGTCGTCGTGACCGTTCTCGTGATCCTGGCCGCGGCAGGCGCGGCGATCTGGTTGACGGGGCTGGCCTCGACGGGGTCGGCGAGGCACGGGGCGATCAGCCCGCTCGAGAAGACGACGGCCGAAGGCGCGACGCCGAACGGAGCGGCGGCGGCCGTGCCGGCCTCACCGGTGATCGCCCGCACGACCGACGCGGCCTTCGTGCTGGCCGGAGCAAGCTTCGAGGCGTCCGCGAACTCGTCGCTGCCGTGGACCGATTTCAAGCGGACGGTGTCCGCCGGACCTGGGAACCGGTGGCTGCTCGTCGACGTGCGGGTTCGGAACATCTCGCGGGTCGGCTTCGATCCACGCGTCCTCCACTACCGGGTGACGACCCCGACTGGCGCGACCTACTTCCCGAACCTCGCCTACGGGACGGCACCAGCCGCCCGCCGCCCGGCCAACCCGGTCCCGATCGGGGCCGTCGTCCAGGTCGAACTGGCCTTCCAGGTGCCAGAGTCCGCCGCGGGACTCAAGCTGGCCTTCGACCCGACCGGCAGACACGAGCGTCTCGTCGTGGCGCTCGGGCGGTGAGCTCGCCGGTCCTGTTGCTGTTCGACATCGACGGAACCCTCCTGATCCAGGCGAGCCAGGCCCACCGCGACGCGATCTACGAAGGCCTGCGCGAGATCTTCGGGGTTGCCGACCCGGGAGCCGTGCCAGTCGACGCGGCCGGCCGGACGGATTCGGCGATCGCTCGGGGAATCCTCGAGCAGACCGGCGGCCACGCGGGCTTCGACGCCGACGCCGAACGCTTTCGGGCAGCTTGCGTCTCTGCGTACGAGCGACGATGCCCGCCATCGCTGGCTCGGCACGTGGCCCCCGGCATACCGGAGCTGCTCGCGGGCCTGGCGGGCCTCGCGGGCCTCGGGGGCGCCCGAGCGTCACTGGTGACCGGCAATTACGAGCCGATCGCCCGGCTCAAGCTCGCACGAGCCGGTCTGGGCCACCACTTCGCGGCGGGCCAGGGCGGCTTCGGTTCGGATGCCGAGGATCGGGCGCTGCTGCCGGAGATCGCTCGGCGACGGGCCGGCAGCCGGGGCTCGGCGCATCCCCGCGAGCAGACGATCGTGATCGGTGACACGCCACGCGACATCGCCTGCGCGCGGGCCGACGGGGTCCGTGTGTATGCGGTCGCCACCGGCCCGTACCCAGCCGCCGCGCTGGCCGGAGCCGACGCGGTATTCGAGGACGCGTGGGCGCTGCGCGACCGACTGGAGGCCGAGTTTGCCGTCTGAGACACGCCGAGGTCGGAGCTGTCGAGCAGGTGGTAGGACTGTGGATGGTATGGTCGCCGGACGCGAAATACCTGCAAATTGACATAACCCACGGACTCGGTCGCTCGACCCGACTCCACCGCCGAACCCGACCAGCCACGCCAGGCCTGCGGGAGCGCCGAAACCCAGCTCGACCCACCGCCGAACCCGCCCGCGAGACCCACCGACCGATGGACATCCCTTGATACGCGGTCGTCGATGAACCATTCCCGTCAGAGCGCCCGTCATCTCCGTCTCCGGATCCGCCTGGTCGCCGGTCTGCTGGCCGTCGGAACCGGCTTCGGCGCCCTCGCGGTCGTGCCACACTCCTCGGGTGCAACTCAGAGCGTCAACGGATTGAGCTCCCAACTTCAGAACCAGCGGGCGACCGAGCGGAAGCTGGCGGCCAGCGTCAGCGGACTGTCGACGCTGATCGACCGGCTCAGCGGCCAGGTCGTCGTGATCGAGCGCCATCGCGCGGCCGTCGAGAGCGAGCTGAGCTCCGATCAGGTCACGCTGGCCGGCGTCCAGTCGAAGCTCACCGCCGAACGGGCGCTCCGGGTTCGCCTGATCGCGAGGCTCGGGCGGGCGATGCGGATCCTCGACGCCCAACTCGTGGCCACCTACGAGACCGACCCGCCCGACGTGATCAGCGTGGTCCTCAAGGCCCACGGGTTCGCCGACATGCTCGACCAGCTGACCTTCCTGCGCGACGCCAAGCAGCGCCAGCAGGACGTGATCGCGGCAACCCGCCGGGCGAAGGCCACAGCGGTTGCGGCCACGCGCAAGCTCGCGTCGCTCGAATCCCACGACCAGGCGGTGACCGAGGTCGTCGCCGCCCAGGCCCGGGCGGTGACGGGAATCAGCGTCCTGCTCGAGTCTCGGCAGGCGACACTCGAGACCGCGCGGTCGGCCCGCCTGGCCGAGCTGCACGCGACGCGCGCGAAGACCGGCGACCTCCAAAGGCAGCTGACCCGGCTCCAGGCCGAGCTCGCGAGCCAGGCCGACCAGGCCTACGGGAGCTGGGCGATCCCGGCTGCGATCGTGATGTGCGAGTCCGGTGGACAGAACCTCCCGCCGAACAGCGCCGGCGCGTCCGGCTACTACCAGTTCCTCCCGAGCACATGGAAGGGCGAGGGCGGGGACACCCCGGCGGCCTATCTCGCGCCGAAGTCCGAGCAGGACCGGCTGGCGGCGAAGCTGTGGAACGGCGGGCGGGGCGCGTCGAACTGGGACTGCGCGGCGATCGTCGGCATCGGGTAGGACGAGTCCATGATTGACTGGACACGCGTACTCGAGCTCGCCGGAACGCTCCCGGAGGTCGAGCCCGGGTACTCATACGGGACGCCGGCGCTGAAGCTGCGCAACAAGCTGATCGCCCGCCTCCGGGAGGACGGCGAGACACTCGTCGTCCGGGCGGACGTCGACGAGCGCGAGGCCCTGATCGCCGCGGCGCCCGAGAAGTTCTTCCTCACGCCCCACTACCAGCCCCATCCGTGGGTGCTCGTACGCCTCTCCCGAGTCGAGCCCGACGAGCTCCGCGAGCTCTTGACCGACGCCTGGCTGCTGCGCGCGCCCAAGCGGCTGGCCTCCCGCCTCGAGGAGTCCGGTTTCGTCCCGCCCCGCCGTCTTCGCGATCGGGCGCGGACCGCGCTCAGCCGAGTCAGCGAGCGGTCAGGTCGGCCGAGTGATCGCCGGCCCGCGGACCGTGCGTAGGGCCGGCCGCTCGAGCACCGCGAGAGTTCGTGCTTCGAGGTTTCCGTCCCGCGGTTGGAGCAGAACGCCCGGGGCGAGTCGGTCGATCTCCGCGGGCCCCTGGATTCGCCGCTGGGCGGCGACGAGAACCTGGTAGGCCATCGCGCTGAGCTCGCTGAGCGGTTGGTGGCGGTTCTCGCGGACGCCGAGCTCGGCCTGGGCGAGCCCGTCGCGACCGACTGCCCGGTAGGCGTCGATCAGGATCGCGATCTCCACCCCGTAGCCGACCGGGAAGGGCAGTGTCTCGAGCAGCGACCGGCGCGCGGCGACCTCCCCGGCGAGCGGCTGTGCGAAGCCGGCGAGGTCGGGGACGTGGAGGTTCAGGAGCGGACGGGCCATCAGCTCGGTCACCCGGCCGCCACCGTCCGGCGTGCTCTGATCGCCGGCGCGGAACGGTCGCCGGAAAGCGCCCTTGACCAGATGGAGGGTCGGGTCACCCAGGAGTGGAGCGACCAGGTCGAGCAGGAAGCGAGCCGAGAAGTTTGCCGTGTCGGTATCGAGGAAGACGACGATCTCACCCCGGGTCTGGCTGAGACCGCGCCAGAGGGCATCGCCCTTCCCGAGTGCCGGACCGAACTCGGGCATCAGGGTCGACTCCTGGTGGACGGCGACGCGGTGCTGACCGGCGATCCGGCCGGTCGCGTCGCTCGACGCGGCGTCGACGATCAGGACCTCGTCGACCAGTCCGGCCTCCCGGCATGGCCCGAGCGCGTCGAGCACGGGGCCGAGCGAGTCGGCCACATCGCGGGTCGGCAGGACCAGGCTGATCGTCTGGTCCTTGATCGCGACGAGGTCGGCCAGTGACGAGCCGGTTCGGTAGGTCCGCCGCGAGAGCCAGCTGTCGAGGCCGTTGTCGGTCGGGCGGGTCGATCGCGTCGGGTTTGCGTCCCCGCCAAGCGTGGTATCGGCAGATCCCGGCAATCGAATCCCAGGAGTCTAGAGTCATGCCCCCTCGTGGAGTGAAGAAGAACTCGAAGCGCGGGCGTCAGTACGAGCACGTCAAGGAGAGCGAGCTCGACCAGGGACGTTCAAAGGAGCGTGCGGAGGAGATCGCCGCACGTACGGTCAACAAGGAGCGCGCCCGCAGCGGCGAGTCGCAGACGGCGTCCCGGCTTTCGCGGACGGACATCTCGTCCGGTCGCCGGGGTGGCCTGAGGTCGGGGACGGCCCGGGCGAAGGGCCGGACGAAGGCACAGCTCTACAACGAAGCCCGGGCCAAGGGAGTCGACGGACGCTCGAAGATGAACAAGGCCGAACTCAAGCGAGCCGTCGACGGCTGACGGCTCAGTGGCTCGCCTCAGGCTGCAAGCCGGTCGCGGTATTCCACGACCGTTGGCCCGGCCGGTCCGGGTGTGGGGCTCGGCGGGAGCGGATCCGGACCGGGCTCGGGCGGCAGGGGATCCGGTGTCGGAGCCGGCGGAGGACCGGGGTCGGGGAGAGGGGACGGCGGGGTCGGATCCGGCCCCGGGTCCGGCAGGCGCCCGCTGGGGACGGCCGGTCGTGGCCGCGTGAGGGCGCTCATCATCCGCCTGTGACCCGGGCCAGCTCGACGGGAATCTTGAAGCGGCGTTCGAGCTCGCCGGGGTCGACGTCCTCCCGGTAGAGGGACTTGCCCGGTCGAGTGAAGACGAGGACCCGATCGGCCGGAAAGGTCCGCAGGACGTCCTCGATCGCATCAGCCGGATCGCCTTCGCCGGTGTCGCCGGTGACGTCGACCTGCGCATCGCCGAGCTTGTCGACCGTCTCCTGCTGCACCCAGTCGGCGCGAGCGATCGCCTTGTCGGCGTCGGAGATCCAGAAGCGCAGGGCCGAGCTGTGGAGGGCGGGGGCGACGACGACGACTTCGTCGTCGAGACCGTCGGACCCGATCGCCTCGCGGAGCTGGTCTGCGTTGATCGGCTCGTTGGTGAGCAGAAGAGTTTTCATGTCGGACGCCTACCCCGTCAACCTGCGACCTAACCCGCAGGCTCGAGGCAGCGACCCGTCGGGTCGTCCAGAGCCGCCGCCGGCAGCGGCTCTCAGAGCGAGGCCCACCCGCCGCGGAGCGCGTGGGCGAGCATCGTCGCCTCGGCACGGTCGAGCACGTCGCCGGCGGACGGACACTCGCGCAGCGCGGCCCGGCCGAGACTCAGCTCGACGCCCACCAGTGCCGGGCAGGCCGGCTCGGTCAGCGCACTGCGCAGCCGATCCTCGAAGTACTCCGCGCCGGCGTCGTCGCAGCCGATCAGCAGGACGGCGAACTCCCGCCCGCCGATGTGCGCCGCGATGTCCGTGCTTCTCGCGGCGACCCGGACCGCCTCGGCGAACTGGCGCAGGATCTCGTCCGCGCCCCTTCGCGTTCGACTGGCGGCGGTCGCGTGGAGTCCCGCCACGACCACGACGGAGTCCGTCCGATGCCGACGGGCGAGGGCCCACGAGCGGCGGACGTGCTGATCGAACTCGTGCCGGTCGCTGAGCCCGACCAACCCGCCGACGGGCAGCTCTGGAGGGACGTCGATCCGCTCCGGCGGCCAGACGAGCCGTGTCGGAGACGATCCGAGCGGCCGGGAGTGCCGGTGCGCGAGCATCATCACCTCGGCGCGGTCGAGCGCCTCGGTCGCCGATGTCGCCCCGCCGGCGGGAGCGTGGCCGAGACTCAGCTCGATCCGGGCGAGCGCCGTCCACGACGGCTCGGTCAAGGCCTCGCGCAAGCGGCGCTCGAAGTACTCGGCGCCCGGTTCGTCGCATTCGATCAGGAGGATCGCGAACTCCTCGCCGCCGATCCGAGCGACGATGTCGGTCCCGCGCGCGGCCATCCGCAGCGCGTCCGCGAATTCGCTGATCGCCGCGTCGTCGACGCCCCGGCCCGAACCGTCGTCGACGGCGTCGAGGCCGACGATGACGACCACCGATTCGGTCTGGTGGCGGCGGGCGAGGGCCCACTCTCGACGCAGGTGCAGGTCAAACGACTGCCTGTCACCCAGGCCGGTCAGCTTGTCCACGGCGGTCGTCTGGGCAGCGACACGGCCTGGCGGCTGCGTCGCGTCCAGGCCTTCGCGAAACCCTGCGATCGCCTCCTCGGGCCCCGGCCGCACGACCGCGCGGCGCCGATCGACGGGGCGCTCGCCGGCGCTCGCCGGCGTGGCGTCAACCGGCGGGCCGGTGCGGTGGAATCGGCTGCGTCGTCGGGGATTCATCTTGCCTCACGCAGTCAATCGGCGCCGGCCCCGGGACGCGCCATCGTACATCCGTGTAGCAATACGACCCAGGCTGCAGGATCCCTGCCTTACCCGGGGTCTGCGGCCGGCGCGCGCAGCGCCGGGAGGACCTGCTCACCATAGGTGCGGATCGTGCCGAGCGGGTCGGCCTGACCGATCAGTTGGGTGCAGATCACGGTCGGCCCGAGCTCGCAGAGCTCGCGCAGCCGGCCGATGTGGTGGTCGACATCCGCGCTGACGACGAAGCCCCGGTGTGCGAACTCGTCGTCGGTGTACTCCCGTTCGGCGATCCGCTGCATCTCCGCGGGATCGTGGATGTCCTCGCGGTAGACGCTCGCCAGCTGGGTCGGCTTCCACCGCCGGGCACCGGCGATCGCCTCAGCTTCGGTCGCGGCCCAGGCGATCCCCGTCTGGAGGATGATCTCGCCGACCGGGCGGTCATGCTCGGCGCACGACTCGCGATACGCCTCGATCACCGCCGGCGCCTGTTCGGGGTCACCGAGTGTCCACAGGCCGTCCCCGTGGCGACCGGCGATGCGGGCGGCCTGCGGCCCGAAGGCGGACACGTAGAGCTTTGGCGGCGCGCTCGCCCGCGTGTACAGCTTGGCCTCGTCGAGGCGAAACCAGCCGGCGTCCATCGTCACGGTCTCACCGGCCCACAGCCGGCGGATCGCCGCGAGACCGGCGTCGAATCGCGCGAGCTGCTCGGCCGGCCGCGGCCAGTCGAGGCCAAGTGGGGATTCGTTGAGCGACTCGCCGGACCCGACGCCGAGGAAGACCCGTCCGGGATACATCTCCTCGAGGCTCATGAACGCCTGGGCGATCACGCCTGGGTGGTAACGGTGGACGACCGGCGTCACGCCGGTTCCGATCGGAAGCCTGGTCAGCGCTCCGACCGCGCCCAGCCAGACCCAGGCGTTGCCGGACTCGCCGTCGGGGAACCACGGCGCGAAGTGGTCCGAGCAGCCGATCCCGTCGAAGCCGGCTTGCTCGGCCGCGACGGCCTGGTCGAGCAGGACCGACGGCGGGAACTCCTCATGCGAGCCGGCGAACCAGAAACGAGGTGGCATCAGACCTCCGATCGACCGTGGACGGTCGTCTGTACCCGGCGCGTCTCAGATCTGAACGCGCGACCTATTCGGTGGCGTTGAACTCGACGATCGCGATCGACAGCATCACGAGCCCGAGCGCGAGAACGACGCCGGCCTCGAAGAGGGCCGGCAGATGCCAGCCCCACCAGGTCAGGCCGGGGTCGAGGGCGCTGCGGGCGGCGGCGGTGATGTGGAGATGGCCGAAGACGAGCCGGCGCATCGGGTCGACGGCGTAGGTCAGGGGGTCGAGCCGGTTGAGGACGGCGAGCCACCCGGGGAGCCCGGAGATCGGGAAGAGGGCGCCGGAGATGAAGAACATCGGCATCACGATCATCTGCATCACGCCCATGAAGGCCTGGATCTGCTTGATGCGGGCGGCGATCATCACGCCGAAAGCCGTGATGCTGAAGGCGAGCAGGAGCTGGAGGCCGAAGATCCCGAGCAGGAGGAGCGGGTCGTAGGGGACGTGGACGGCGCCGGCCAGACAGATCAGGACGATGCCCTGGAGGCTGGCGACGACGGCTCCGCCGAGGCACTTGCCGATCACGATCGAGCTGCGTCGGATCGGGGCGACCATCATCTCGCGGAGAAAGCCGAACTCCCGGTCCCAGACGATCGACGCGGCCGAGAACATCGCCGTGAACATCACCGAGATGCAGAGGATGCCCGGATAGATGAAGGTCTTCAGGTTGACGCCGTGGGTCCCGAACTGAGAGAGCTGCTGGAGTCCGGAGCCGAGCACGAAGAGGAAGAGGAGCGGCTGGATCAGCGAGGTGGCCATCCGCATGCGGTCGTTGCGAAAGCGGATCAGCTCGCGGCGGAAGACGATCTTGATCGCGCGGATCTCGCTGCGGAAGCTCCGCGGCGGGACGACCACCCGGGCAACCTGCGGGGTGGATCCGGCACCCGACGGATCGGGCTGGGTCTGCAACGTGTCGGTCCGGCTGGTATCCGTAGCGCTCATCGCCTGCCTCCGCTCATCGCCTGCATCACCATCCGGTTGCGGTCCTTGCCGTCCGAGTTCTCGGCATCGCGGATCGTCGAACCGGTGTGCGCCATGAAGACGTCGTCGAGCGTCGGCCGCGACACGCTGACGGCCTTGATCTGGATCCCAAGCTCGGCGAACAGGCGGGGGACGAACTCCTCGCCGGAGGGCACGTAGAAGGTCACCGAACCTTCGGCGATCTTGGCCTCGAGCTTGAAGCGGTCGGCCAGCGCGGCGACCGCCGCGTCGTCATCGGCCGTGTGGATCGTCACCCGATCGGCGCCGACCTGGGCCTTGAGGGCGTCCGGCGTGTCGAGCACGACGATCACACCCTTGTCCATGATCGCGATCCGATCGCAGAACTCGGCCTCGTCCATGTAGTGGGTCGTCATGAAGATCGTGATCTCCTCGGTCTGCTGGAGCGCCCGGATGTAGCGCCAGATCGAGCTGCGGGTCTGCGGGTCGAGGCCGATCGTCGGCTCGTCGAGGAAGAGGACCCGCGGTGAGTGGAGAAAGCCGCGGGCAATCTCCAGGCGCCGGCGCATCCCGCCGGAGAACGTCAGGACCTGGGTCTTGCGGCGGTCCCACAGCCCGACCATCTCGAGGACCTGCTTCATGCGGGCGGGCACGAGCCGCGACTCGACGCCGTAGAGCTCCGCGTGCATCCTGAGGTTCTGCTCGGCCGTGAGGTACCCGTCGAGGGTCGGGTCCTGGAAGACGAGGCCGATGTTCCGGCGGACGTTGTCGCGTTCGGACACGACGTCGTGTCCGGCGACCCGGGCGGTGCCGCCGGTCGGCTTGGCGAGCGTGCAGAGCATGTTGATCGTCGTCGTCTTGCCGGCTCCGTTGGGTCCGAGGAAGCCGAAGACCTCGCCGGCGGCGACGTCGAAGGTGACGCCCCGGACGGCCTCGATCTCGCCATAGGACTTGCGGAGATCCCGCACGTCGATCGCTGGGGTCGCTAAATCCATACCGCGGCGGAACTTTACAGCAGACGTAAGGATCGGCGACGAATGCGGTAGATTCGCCTGCAATGGAGGCAGCCACGGTGATCGGCGAGGGGCTCCGCGAGCGCAAGAAGCGCCAGACCCGCGAGGCGATCGCCGCCGCGGCGATGAGTCTGTTCGAGGTCCGCGGCTTCGACGACGTGACGATCGCCGAGATCGCCCGGGCGGCCGACGTCTCGGAGAAGACGATCTCCAACTACTTCCCCGCCAAGGAGGACCTCGTCTTCGGTCGGCGCGGCGAGCGCCGGGACGCCCTCGTCGAGGCGATCCGCGAGCGAGCTCCCGGCGAGTCGATCGTCGGGCCGTTCCGGGATGCGACGACGGCCTTCCTCGACCGCGTCGAGCACGACCCCGTCGAGTCGATCGTCGCGATCCCCCGGCTGGTCGCCCAGAGCACGGCATTGCGCAACAGCCTGTCGCTCTCCTGGGAGGAGGAGTCGGCCGTGCTCGCTCCGGTGATCGCCGAGGCGGCCGGTGAGGACGCGAACGAGCTGCTCCCGGCAGCCGTCGCCCGGACGCTCGCCTGGACGCACCGGCTCGCCTTCCGCGCGGCGTTCACGCGGCTGCTCGCGGGCGAGCACCAGGCGACGGTCGCCGCCGACCTGCGACGGCAGGCCGACCGCGCCTACGACAGGCTCGAGGCCGGCCTGGCCGACTTCGCGACCGCCGGGCCGCCGGTCGGCCGATCGGGGCGCTCGCGGCCTGTCCGAGGCGCTGCCAGCTGAGCGTCCTGCCGGTGATCGCCAGATTCGTGAAGATCCCTGAGAGGGGCGTGCCTGGCGGGGCGGTGTCGGTCTGGCTGTTGAAGCTGTCGGCCACGGCCGCGCCGTGGCCGTCGAACACCATCAGGTTCGTCACGGTGTTGACCGGCCCGGGGTTGGTCGGGTCGATCGTCAGGCCGGTGGTGATCACCCAGGCGAGATAGCCGCGCGTGCTCGCCGTGAACTTCGGCGGCGCGGAGACCGTCGCGTAGGTGACGCCGGCGACGGCGTTCGGGTTGAGCGTGCGCTTCCCGGTCCGCAGGTTCCACTGCTCGATCGACATCCTGGCGACGGTCGTCGCGACCGGGCTGCTGACCTGCACGAAGGAGAGGTAGTCGCCGGCGATCACGAAGTTCTGCGGGCCGACGGTCGAGCTGCCGCGGTCGATCACGAAGATCTTCCCGACGCCTCGCAGACAGCCGTAGTAGGTGACCGATCGCGTCGACCCCTTGACGATCGTGTTGCTCGTGACGAGCGCCGACCCGCGGTGGAAGGCGACCGCCTCGCCGCCGGGGACGTGGCAGGCCGGCGCCGGCCGGGCGGACGCCGCGCCGGGGAGGGCGGCGGCACCGACCAGCGTGACTGTGATCGCGAGCGTACGGAGACTTTTCAGCATCGATCCTTCAAACGTCGTAAGCCGGCCGAGGTAGCGCAGAAGCCCGCGTAGGCTACCCGGTCAGCTGAAACCGCCACGTCGACAGGGGCGGCTGGTCGGCGGCGGGATTACTCTTGACGGGAGTTGAGCACGGACACCGCGACGAGGCTGCGGAGCGCCGGGGGGCGGGTCTGGCGGGTCGGCGGGGTCGTCCTGTCAGTCGTGCTCGCGGCCGGCGTGGCGAGCGGGGCGTGGGCCGATCGCACGGCCGCGGCGGGGCCGGCCGGGGACGCGGGCGCGACGATCACGGCGGCCGCGTCGCCGGCCGAGCTCGCGTTTGGGTCGACGACGTCGGTGTCCGGAGCGCTGACCGGACCCACAGGCATCGGCGAGGCCGGCGTGGAGGTCGCACTCGAGCGCAGCGCATACCCGTATGCCGGCTACGCGTCGATCGAGCACGCGACGACGCAGCCGGACGGGTCGTATGCATTCGGTGGGCTGATCCCCGACCGGGACACGCGCTACGAGGTGGAGGAGGCCGGCGACCCGAGCGTGGTCAGCCAGCCGGTCGGGGTGGTTCTCGACACGCCGGTGGTCACGCGCGTGACGACGTCGGCCGACGGCGAGCTGAGGGTCACAGCGACAGCCGAGCACTCGCGGGCGTTCGACTGGAACGACCGTCGGGCCCGGTGGTACGTGAGCACGAACGGCGGGCGGACGTCGAAGCTGGTCGCCCAGACGACGACCCGCGAGGTGAGGGCCGGGGAGACGCGTGTCAGCGCGAGCTTCTACCCGCCGACCGGGCCCCTCAGCTACCGGGTCTGCTTCACCGCGGGCGGCACCCGGGGCCTTGGCCGGGGGACGACGTCGCACCGCTGCGAGGTGAGCGGGACGTGGATCGGCAACCCGTCGCCGGCCGTGCCGTCGAGCGGGGAGATCTCTTCGGCCGAGGAGTTCCTCGACGGGCGGGCCGGGCGGACGGGGTTCGCCGTCCTCGACAGCCACGGCCGACTGAGCGGCGTGCGGATGCACGAGCGGTTCGACTCGGCGAGCCTGATCAAGGCGATGCTGCTCGTCGCCGACCTGCGACGGATCGGCGACGCGCACCGACGGCTGTCGGAGGAGGACCGGGAGATCCTCGAGCCGATGATCCACGTCTCCGACAACGACGCGGCGTCGGCGGTCTTCGCGATCGTCGGCGAGTCCGGCCTCGTCAGCCTGGCGTCGGCCGCCGGGATGACCGACTTCTCGCCGAACGCGTCGTGGGGCCTGTCGAAGATCTCGCCAGCCGATCAGGCGCGCTTCTTCGCAGACCAGGACTCGCTGATCCCGCCGGAGTTCGTCGACTACGCGAGGTCGCTGCTCTCGGGCATCGACCCGTCGCAGCGGTGGGGGATCCCGGCGGGGGTCGACGGTCGGTACGACGTGTTCTTCAAGGGCGGGTGGCTCCCGGACATGGGCGTCGTCAACCAGGCGGCCCGGCTCGAGGGCCACGGCGAGACGATTGGCGTGTCGATCCTCACCAGCGGGGGGCCCGGGATGGCCTACGGGGAGCAGACGCTCGAGGAGACGACCGAGCGACTGCTCGATTGACCGGCGGGCGGTGGGTGCGGGGGCCGACGCATGCGGCGGCGTAGCATTGGTGAGCCGTGACGGCGCTCGGAATCGCCCTGCTGGTCCTCGGCGCGACGCTGGTCGTGCTGGAGGCGCACGTGCCGTCGCTCGGCGTGCTCGGTCTGCCGGGCGTCCTTGGGCTGATCGGCGGGTCGGTGCTGGCCGTGAGCGGGCTCGGCGGGGGAGTCGGTCTGGTCGCAGCGGTCGCGCTGCTGATCGGCCTCAGCTCGATCTCCGGTCTGGCCGTGGCTCTGCGCAAGGGGCCGCAGGCGCGCCGGCGGCGAGTGCGAACCGGGGCCGAGGGACTGGTCGGTCAGGTCGGCGTGGTTCGCAGCTGGTGCTCGCCCGACGGCCAGGTGCTCGTCTGCGGTGCGCTGTGGCGGGCCCGCCGAGCGTGGCCAGAGGAGGAGGGGGAGGAGTTCCGCGAGGGCGACGAGATCGTCGTCGAGTGGCTCGGCGGCCTGACGCTGGCGGTCCGCCGGGCGGAGCAGTGGGAGCTCTTCCTGTGATCACAGCGATCATCGTCGTGCTTGCGGTGTTGGCGGTGATCGCCGCGACTGGGATGGCCGCGTCGGTGAGGGTGCTGCGTGAGTACGAACGAGGCGTCCTCTTCCGACTCGGGCGGCTGATGGACCAGCGGGGTCCCGGTCTGGTGATGATCGTGCCGGGGCTCGACCGGATCGAGCGGATCAGCCTGCGGACGATCACGCTGACGGTGCCTCCGCAGGAGGTCATCACGCGGGACAACGTCCCCGCGCGGGTGACGGCGGTCGCCTACTACCGGGTGATCGATCCGAGCAGGGCGGTCGTCGAGGTCGAGAACTTCGGGGAGGCGACCCTCCAGGTCGCACAGACGACGCTGCGATCGGTGCTCGGAGGCGCGGACCTCGACACGCTGCTGGGCGAGCGGGAGCGGCTGAACGACAGCCTTCAGCAGATCATCGACACGCAGACCGAGCCGTGGGGGATCAAGGTGACGGCGGTCGAGATCAAGGATGTGGAGATCCCCGAGCGGATGCAGCACGCGATCGCCAGGCAGGCGGAGGCCGAACGGGAGCGGCGGGCGAAGATCATCAACGCGGAAGGTGAGTTCCAGGCGGCCGAGAAGCTGTCACAGGCGGCCGAGATGATCAGCCGCAACCCGGTGACGATCCAACTTCGCTACCTGCAGACGCTGCGGGAGATCGGCGGGACCCAGAACTCGACGATCGTCTTCCCGATGCCGATCGACCTGATGAAACCGGTTCTCGAGGCGCTCGGGCCCAAGTCGAGCGATGGTGTCGGGGCGGTGGCGCCGGCGCCGTCGACCCGGTCGGAGGGTGAGCTCGGCGGTGGGCCGGCACCCGAGCAGCTCGAGAGCGGCGAGCGGCCGGCCGGAGCGGCTCGTCACGCCGTCGACGAGCAGGCACCGGTCAAGCCGGATCCACGGTGAGCACACTCCGGGGGTCGTCCTCGAGGGCCGGGAGGCCGGCTCGATTTGACTTGCATGACACCGTGATGGTTGGTATTTTGTCGGTTCCCTCGAGGAGGGACCTCTGAACATGGGTGATCACGTGTACATCGTCGTCTTCGGACAGCGCCTCGCCACCGGCCTCAATCGCCGGTCCGCTGCCATGACGCGCATGATGCTCGCGTAGGCCCTTCTTCTCATGGGTCCGCGGGCAACGGTCGCCCGACGGACCCGCTGGTTGCCTCGCGCAGCCTCCGCTCCTTCCGCCGGGCGGTCGGACTCGTCGAATCTCGTCCGATCGAACAAGGAGCAGTGTGATGCAGTCTCCGTCGTTGCACGAGCAGTACATGCGGGCGGTCGTCGCCGACCGTCTGAGATCCCAGGCCCACGGCCCGCCGGGTGGACCGCGCCGGCGGGCGCGGCGTGTTCGAGTCCGCGCGCGGCTGGCCTTCGCCTTCGCGGTGGCGGCTCGCCATCTGGATGAGCCGGCGAGCCGGCGGGCGATGCGGGTCCCCGAGGCGCGATGAGCGACCTCAGCCGGCCGGGGTGTGCTCTCGGGCCTTCGAGCCCGGCGGCTCGGGAGCACGCCTGCGGTCCGCGTCGCGTCGGCCGTGGACCGGCAGACTCGGCCGAATAGACGGTGGAAACTACGGATGGCCGCCGGGCGCGACGGCCTCATGCTTTGAGTGATGCTCCGTGCTGACAAGAGGACCCAGATCGTCCGGCTGCCGATCAGCCGGGAGCAGATCGTCAACGGACGCTACGCCGTGCAGACGGGCGGGCGGGTTCTCGGCCCGCGGTGGAACAAGGCGACGCTGGCAGAACTGACGGTGCGCCAGCGCGGGCGACCGGTCGCGATCGCCGCGACCGACGGGCGGACGCTCTGGCATTTTCACGACGCGTTCTATTGGGACGGCACGGGCCTCAACGCGCAGGACGTCGGCCTGCTGATCCGCGGGGACGACCGTCGTCAGGCCCTCCAGCGCCACAACGCCCGGTCGATGACGCGCGGGCGTGTGCGCCAGACCAGAGCGCAATCGCTTCGCTGACCGCCCGCGAACCCGGGCCGTGCGAGGCGACTCCCGTCCGGCTGGGGCTGTGGCTGGGATGAGCGCCGCGGGTCGCGCGGCCTCGCCGGGGGACAACGAGCTGATCGCGCGGATGCAGCAGGGCAGCACCGCGGCGTTCGGCGTCCTCTGCGACCGGTATGGCGACCGGGCCTACCGCGTGGCGCGAGCCGCGTCGTTTGATCGCTCGCGAGCCGAGGAGGCCGTGCAGGAGGCATTCAGCGTGATCTGGACCGAGCGAGCGACCTACCGGCCGGACCGGCCGACCGCGGCCGCATGGCTGATGACGGTCGTGCGCAACCGCGCGATCGATGCGATGCGCCGGGACTCGGCCTTCGAAGCCCGGAGGGCCGGGGAGGAGTTGCTCGAGCGTCACGCGTCGTCCGACGACGTCGCCGTCGAGGTTCTCGACCGAATCGAGGCGTGTGAGCTGCGAGTGCTGGTCGGCCGGCTTCCCCAGGCGCAGCGCGATGTGATCGTGCTCGCCTTCTACAGTCACCTCTCCCACACGGAGATCGCCAGCCTGCTGGACGTGCCGCTCGGGACGATCAAGGCCCGCGGTCGCCGCGGGCTGCACGCCCTCCGGGGGGCACTCGACCGCGACCAGTCGCAACCCGAGCTCCTTCCAGTCCCGGCGCCACGGCACGTTCAGCGCGCGGCGACCGGCTCCACCGCTTGGCAGATGCGGATTGCCGGCCCCGGCCCGGGACGACGATCGTCGCGCCGGGAGGGACCCGCTCAGATGTGAGACGGTGCGTGACGCGCCGCCGACCGACCTTCGCGAGACCCGCTCGCCGCCGACACGAACGGCGTTCGCGAGCAGCGTGAGCGTGAGCTCGGGCGGGGGGCTTTGGGCTACGCGCGGGTCGTTGGGCCCTACTTTCCGGTGCTGCCGGCGTTTCGGGCAGAATGCGCCGCGTGCCGGAGCTGAACAGAGTCGGAGACTCCGCCGCGAGCTTCGGAGGACTCGGGCTTGCCCTCGGCTTCTTCGTCGGCTGCGCGTCACAGGCACGCGAGAAGCTCACCATCGAGACCACGATCAAGATCGGGGCTATCGCCGCATTTTTCGCCGCCGGGGGGGCGGCGGTGGGGGCGCTTGCCGAAGGAATCAGGGGGCTACACTGAGCCTGTGCGTCAGAAGGTCATCCTTTTTCTAGCAATGATCGCCTCGGGTGTCGCAGTCGGCCTCGCGGCGCGGGTCCTTGGGCTCAGCGAGGGCGCAACGGATGCCCTCGCCGGGGCAGCCCTAGGACTGCTCGCCGGTTTCGGGGCCCCCTACGCCTTTGGCGTCGGGCGAGCCGTCGCCGATTCCGCGCTCGGCCGCGCTGGCGGCAAGATAGTCAACGAAGTGGTACCGGACGAATCCGCAGTTCGAGCAGAATACGGGGACACCGCGCCATCCGCGGCCGAAAGTGATCTGCTGGTCTGCTTGCCCGACGGCTTGGATGAGGACGAGTTCACTGCCGACGGACCACGCGGTGACGTCGCACGCGGGACAACTGCGCCAGGCTCCCACGGCCTCAAGCTGCGCGCGCAGTTGATCGACATCGGCCATATCTGAGCGCAGCCTAACGGGCTAGGCAAATGCAGCACTCCCGTCGCCCGAAACGGGGGTTCGGTGACCCGTTGGTCGAGTCACGCGTGGGGTCGGCGGATGGGTTTCTCATGGACGCGCCCGGGCTGATTCGAACGGCCGACCTCTCGCTCCGGAGGCCGGGACGCTGGCTGAAGCGAGTGGCCCGGTTGGCCACTGTTTGCAGGGTGCCTGGTCGTTTCGGCTCCCACCTGCGACGCGGGCGATGTGCGCGGGATCGGTCGCGATGCACGGCGATTTCGGCGCGTAAAGGCGCTGGACGCGCCGGCCGGGAAGACCCCGTCGTCGGCCGGCCCGCGATGGGGTCAGCGGAGCTAGGGTCGCACCGGGTACCGGCCTCGCCACTCGTCGGACATCCGGCTGTGGAGCGCCGTCACGGCCCCAAGGCGCGTGGTCTTTCCGCCTGACGGCGAGGATCTCTCTTGCCACCGTACGAGGGCAGCCTGGATCCGAGTGAGGTCAGCTCGATCGTGAAACGACGCGCTCCGCCGTCTCCGGCCGCTCGGGGGTCGTCACTCAGACGTGCCAGTCCGCGCAAGACCCGAGATGGTCCAGGTCTTCCCGTCCGGCTGTGCGGCAATGCGCGGTGGGCAGCGCCTCAGGATCCGTCGTCGCGTGGCCGTGTCCTCGGGGCGTGTGGATCCCATCGTCGGCCGTCGAGATCGAAGCCGCCGCGATGAGCGGCGAGCTCACCGAGACCGCTAGCTTCGACGTGAAGGAGGCTCTTCCGACTGCACGGAAGAACGCCGATCTCGCGACCGATGTCGCGGCGATGACGACGGACGGCGGCGTGTTGCTCTACGGGGTGGCTGAGGACGAGCACAAGCGACCGACGATCCGGGACCGACTACAAGCGGCAGGCAACCAAGTGCGCTGCCCGACCGGCGAATGCAAGCCGAAGTCGACGTGGATCAAGGCCGACCGCCTGCATCCGCTGATCCCGCGCCACACCGCGAAGTCGAGCGCGCTCTACAAGAGTCGTGGTGCCGTCGAGCGCGAGTTCGGGCGGCTCACGCACGAGTGGGCGCTCCTGCCGCTCCGCGTCCGTGGCCTTGGGCGCGTTCGGCTGCACGCCGACCTGACGATCCTCGCCAGGCTCGTGTGCTCGCTCGCCGGAACCTAGCCGCAAGCGATGGGCGCCGATAGGCTTCGGCGCCGAATGGACCAGGCCACGATAGACCGCTGCATCGCTAAGGTCGATCGGGCCGATGAGTTGATGGAAGAACTCGGCAGCAAATGGCTGGCCTTCCTGAGATCGAATCCCTACCCCCATTGGGTAGATGACGGGGCAGAACCAGGCTGGAAGCACGTCTCCATCGACTTCCCGGAGTGCGCGCCCTTGTGGTGCGGCGTCGTGGCGGGAGAGATCGCGCACGATCTCCGGAGCGCCCTCGATCACATTGCGTGGCGCGAGGCCGTCGAAAAGTTGGGCGATGTCAAGGCCAGATCGCACGAACGCCAGATCGCATTCCCACTCCGGGCGACCCCCGCCAGCTTCAAAGACGCCGCCGTACTTCCATGGGTCGACCCAAACGCCGCCGCACTCATGGAGCGGCACCAGCCGTACCAGCCCTGGCAAGGCGTCGGGCCGAACCCTCTCGGTCTCCTGCATGAGTTCAACCGTCTGGACAAGCACCACGCCATCCACGTAGGCGTCGGCGTCGGGCCTACGATGCTGAGCCTCCACGCTTTCATCGACTGGGACCGCGCCGTCCGGCTGCTCGACTTCGAGGGGCGCCTTCAAACCGGCCAAGCATTGAAAGGCCGCACAGAGGTCATGCGACTCCGCTTCGCCGTCGACTCGAACCCGGAGGTGTACGTGAAGCGAACACCTCCGCTCTCCATAAGCTTTGGCCAGTTCCAAAGCCCTCCCGGTGGCGCCGGCATCCTTGAAACGGTGGAGTGTGTCCGCCAAGTCGTCGCTGACTTCCGCGATCTCGTGCCATAGCGGCGGCCTCACCGCACGCCGCCTGTCGCCTCGAAGCGTTGGGGTAGCCCTGCCGCATCCTCCAAATCACCCTTGGGAGTGCCTGCTAAATGACGCCTTTTAGTAGCCGTTCAGTCCCCGGGGCTGGGTTGGGCCCGGGATCAGATCAGGGCTGGGAGGGTCTGTGCGTGCTGGTGGGCGGTGAAGAGTTGGGCGAGGTAG
>Ga0208480_1000130_pt1 | contig 29819 bp, 25 predicted proteins | sample NGESurshal092012_4_FD_184485 | JGI IMG/M metagenome (GOLD analysis project Ga0208480, IMG submission 184485) | Arctic peat soil microbial communities from Barrow, Alaska - NGEE Surface sample F53-1 shallow-092012 (SPAdes) | ecosystem: Environmental > Terrestrial > Soil > Wetlands > Peat ... | reverse complement strand
CCTCACCCGCCGCTATGCAGCCTTGACTGCCGCACCGGGCTCGTGGCTGTCGGCGTCCAGTCGCGCGCGATGACGCGTCCCGGTTTGGCGCCGTGGGACGGAGATGCACGGTGACCCAACCCTTCAGACGGAGTGATACACATGACGGGCGACGACGGCTTGGAGCCGATCGAGCTCAGCGTGATCGGCAGCTGCCAGACCACGGTCCGAGCGATGCCCGCTGCGCTGGAGCCCGGAGGCGTCCAGATCGAAACTGTCACGTTCCCGGGCACGCTGATCGAGAAGCGCGCCACGCTGTCGTTGACAGCAGCGGAGGCCGAGGTCCTTGTTGAGCAGATCACGACGGTGCTCCGAGCTCGGCCACCCGACATGACGCCGGCGCGCAAGCGCCAGCGACATAGCGGGTTACCGGTCGACCCATGACGGGGCGAGGCCACCTGCGGACCCGGGAGGACGATTCGGATGGACAATCTGTCCGTGGACCTAGACCTCGATGAGCTGACCCTGGAGCTCGCGCGGGCCGTGACGGCGCCCGCCCTGCGCCGCTTCTCGAGCTCCGATGCAATCGCGCTCGCCGTTGACGACGCGCAGACCCGTCTACGCCGGCTCAGCGGCGAGCGCTCGGCGCGCATCGAGCGCGCCGAGCAGCTGCTCACCGAGTGGAGTGAGGAGCTCGACATGATCGACGCGCAGCCTGGCCACTCCGACGACGGCGCGCGCCGTAGCTGGCTCATGGTGGCTGGCGCGTCGTTGGCGCTGAGTGCCGTAGCTGGAACGCCTGGCGCTGAGCCAACTGGCGTCGGGCGAGAAGACGACCTCGGTGGCGCGTTGCTGGTTCACGCTGCCGGCGTGCTGCATCTCGAGGCGGAACGACGTCCACTGCGGGACGACCCGCGCCGCGCTCTCCAGACACGCCGCGCCGGCGCCGCCGACCTGGTCCGACGAGTGCGCGCGTCGATCGACGAGGGCGCCTCGCCGGAGAGCGAGGAGTGGCTTTGGCTTGAACTCGAGGAGTCCGCCGCCCGCGGGGCAGCGGCCGCCGCGATCGCGGCGCTCGGGATCGCATAGCCGCGCCCGACCCTGGCGCGCACGGCCGGCTCGACTACGCGGCCCCCACCCGCTTCCCAGGTTGCGGGACGTGCTCGCGGCGCGGATCAGAATTCGATGCCAATGTCACGCTCCTCCGGGCGACCGGCCCGCTCGAGGCCACGGTCTCGGTTGAGGCGCTCGACTCGTCGCTCGATGTCGCGATCGGCGTGGGAGTCCGTGCTCGGCGTTGAGCGGTCGGCGACCGCCGCTGTCTGGCCGAGCCGGTCGTGCTCGACGCTACGCGCGAGAGCTTCCCATTCGGTGCGCTGGGCGCCTTGCGCGGGCGGGTCGCCGACGCGCTCGAGCAGGTCTCTGGACGGTGCGGCGACGGACCGGGCGACGCTGGGTGCGATCTCGCGTTCGCGCCGTGTCGCGAGCTCCCGCTCGGCGGCGAGCCACGTGGCCGCCTCGTCGACGTGGCTGGTCATCCAGTCGTCGAGGTGGCGACCCTCGTCGCGGAGTCCGCGCTCGGCGGCCTCATAGCGGGTCGCCTCGCGCCGGTCGGTGTCGGCGATCCGGCGCTGCACACCGGCGGCCTGCAGGAACGCGTCGCGCTCCTCGCGGTGCCCACGGCCAGGGAGACTCGCGGCCTGTTGCTCGAGCGAGTCGGCGGCGGCGAGGGTCTTGCGGGCGCTGGTCTCGGCGATGTCGCGGTCGCGTTGGATGTTGCGCGTCTCGTAGGCGCCCGCCCGGTCGAGATGCGCCCACGCGACCGCCGCCGTGTCGCGCTCGGCGAGCAGCCGCGAGTGGTCGTGCGCCGCGAAGCGCGGCGCGAGCGAGTCGGCGAGCGCGGTGAGTCGCTCGCTGCGCTCGTCTCCGAGGACGCGGCGGTACGCGGCGAGCTGGTCGGGGGCAGGCCGGGCTTCTGTGTTCGCCGCAGCAGTGCGCAACCCGTGGGGAGCAGCTGTCGCGGCGAGCGCGCGGTCGTCGTTGGCTCGGTTTCGTTCGGGTGACGTAATCGCCCCCTGGTCGCGCGCGTGTGTCGCATCGCGTGCTCGTCTCGCGTTCGGCTCGTGCTGACGGTCGGGTGCTTCGAGGAGTCTCTCGAGTCTCGCGCGGCCGCGTTGGGCGACCTTGCGGTACTTCTCAAGGCCCCAACCGTGCCGCTCACAGAACTCGGCCGGCGTGTCACGACCGAACGTCTGGCTGGCGATCACGAGCCGCTGATCTGGCGTCAGCTGGGACAAGACGCCGGTGATGCGGCGCAGCTCGTCGCTGACGATGACTTGCTGCGCGGTGTCCTGGGAGCTGGGGAGCTGGTCCGCGAGGCGGTCGATGGAGACCGACCTGGCGTTTGCTGCCGCCGCGGGGCTGCGGCCGCCGATCGCGCGGTGGACGTCGATGATCCGTGACTTGAACTTGTTCTGCAGCGCGCTCTCGATGAAGCGCCGATCGGCCGGGATTCTGCCGCGGCGGGCTTGGATGACGAGCTCGAGCGTCGCCTGCTGGAGACAGTCCTCGAGGTCTTGCTTCGGCAGGCGGTGGCGGTAGACGCGTAGCAGGAGATCGCGTTGCGAACTCGCGGCGTCTGCGACGAGGTCCTCGACGAGCGGGCGGCGATCGGTGAGCCGATCAGACACCGTGGCTGCGCTCAGAGGTCGGGGATGTCATGGCCAGGGCCGTCGATGTCCGGCGCGCGCCGTGTCTGTGGGTGTTGGCGCTCGCGGCGCGCGTGATTGGTTGGGGCGCCCGGCGGGGTGTGTCCGGGGAGGAAGAGGTCGTAGAGGCGGCGGCGGAGCTCGAGGAACTGGGGGCCGCGGGTGTCGAGGTCCCAGAGCTGACTGGCGAGGTCGTAGACGGAGTGTCCGTGGCGGGCGCAGCCGTAGCAGTGCCAGCCCCCAGCGGGCTCCTTGTAGACGTGCAGGCTCGGCGTGCGATCCTCGTGCCACGGGCAGCTGATCTTCCGCGAGCGGCCGACGGTCTCCCCGGTCAGGACCTCGAAGTACAGGGCCGGATCGAGCGCCCGCAGCGGGTCCCCGCCGTCGGACGCTCTGCCGCGGCGTCCGTGGACAGACTGCCGAACCTCGGTCGACGCGGGGTCTGCGGCGATCCCTTCGGTGATCGCCTCGATCGACGCGAGACGTGGTTCGAGTCGTTCGAGGACGACCCGCGCCGGCGGCGTGGTCTTGTGCGAGAACGTCGCCGGCGGGCGGAGGATCGTTGCGGCGTTCGTGACCGAACCGCCATCCGCGCCGAGCTGCGCGGCGAGGCGACGGTTCGCGATCTCAGCGGCCGCCGCTGTAACGGGTGTTGTGAGCAGGAAGTAGGCGTGCGCGTGACCGGGGGTCCCGGACGCGACGAGGACCGCGGGCTTGACCGGGAGCTGGTCGAGCGCGTTGCGAGCGGCTCGGTTGTCGAGGTCGGCCCAGAGCGTCCAGACGCGGTCGATTGCGTCCTTGCCGCCGTGGCGGCGGGTGCGTGGGGCGACGCCCACGTAGATGTCGGTGCGGCGCCCGAGCTGGAGGATCGTTCTCGTGGCGGCGAGTGTCCGGGTGTGCTCGATGAAGGCGTGGCGCATGCCTTGGCCGTGTCGCCAGCGAAGTTCGATAAACGCGTGGCCGGCCTCCCTGCCGAACAGCAGGCCGAGGTAGGCCTCGACCTCGACCCCCGCCCCGTAGCGGCGGTGTTGCGGCTCCGTGTTGACAGGCGTCGGCCGCGGACTCCAGCGTCGCGGTGTCCGGCGAGCGCTCATTGCCGCCCCCGTTCGGCTGAGTCTGTGGATCGCTCGCGGCGAGTCCGGAGGGCTGGCCACGCATCGAGCGCCGCGGCGACGCGGCCCTTGACACTTGCAGCTGCGTGCCAACGCAGGCCGGCGCGCGGAGGTGCGGCGTCAGTCGAGCCGATGTGAACGAGCCGAGCGAGGTCGCGGTGCTCATACCAGGGCCGCAGGTCAAGCCACGCCGGTGCGAGGCGCCCGTAGACGAGGAGCGCGGTATTCGTGTCGGCCTGACGGACGCGGTGCGGCGCGGCGAGCGTGCGGAACTCGGTGCTGTGCGTCCGCGACCCGGTCGTCAGCACGTTCTGGCGGTGCGTGGACACGCGCGCGATCTCCTCCTCGCCAAGCGTGTGCCGCAGGTAGTCGAGGGTCGCGCGGTCGCCGATGCCTGAGCAGAACAGGCGGGCGCGGTGGTTGGCGATGATCGTCTCGGCCCGGTCGCGGCCCCAGCGATCCGACGCCTGGCTGATGTTCTGCAGCACCGTGAGGAGCTGCACGCCCTGGCCGGGGCCGGTCGAGGCGATCTCGTCGAGGTTCGGCAGCGGCGCGATGTTCGCCGCCTCATCCAACGCCAGGAGCAGCGGCGGGTCGATCGGCTGGCCGGTCTGCGCGGAGCGCTCGAACGCGCCGGCGGTAACGTCGGCAACGAGTGCCGTGAACAGACCGCGGAGACGGCGCTGCTCATGGGCGGGCGCGATCAGGTACAGCGTGTTCGGACCGTCGAGGAGGCGCCCGGCGGTGATTCGGCTCTCGCCAATCGTCGCGGCCGCGATCGCCGGTTCGAGCCACGCGTCGAGGCCGGTCGCGATCGTTTGCATCAAACTGGAGCGCAGGCGGTGGTCGGCTTCCCACACCGATTGCAGCGCTTCGAGCCCGGGTTTCGCGCCTGGGTCCCTTGATGCCTGGAGGATGTCGCCGGGTTCGTCCTCGTCGACGGTCGCGACCCAGCGCAGCACGTCGCCCATCGTCAGGCCGGCGTACGCGGCGGCGAGCAGCAGCGGCGCGAGGTACCTTGCGCCGGCCGGCTTCCAGAAGCTGTCGTCGATGCCGCGGCCAGCGCCCTGGTCGGCGACGCCGAGCAGGTTCGCCGCGGTACGCCGCGCGCCCTCCCAGGTCCTGGCGGCCGTGATCGGCGACCACGGCGTGTGCGTCAACCGGGTCGACCCGGTCGGGTCGAACACGAACACCTCGCCGACCGTCGAGCGGGCCGCGTGGGTGGCGTGGACGACGTCCGACTTGATCGATGTCGAGAGAACCGGTCCGTCCCATTCGAGGATCGCCGGCACGTTGACGCCGGTGCTCTTGCCCGACTGCGACGGGCCGACGACGAGCACCGACACCCGGGACTCGGCTGCGATCAGCTTCCCGGCGTGCGAGCCGAGCGTGATCCGCCCCGCCTCGGCCCTGGCGACGCGCAGCTCGGCGAGCTGACCACCGGTCGCCCAACTCGCCGCACGCTCACGACCCCTACGCGACAGGCGCCCGGACACGAAGACGAGGGCCAGTGCCACCAGGGCGAGGACGACGAGCAGTGACACGACGAGGTCGATCTGCAACGCGAGCGAGCCGGGCAGCCTGGGTCGCGTAGCGGCCGGCCACGCAAACGCGGGACGCCCAGACGTCTCGGGAAGGCGCAGCGCGACGCCCAGGGCATCCCCCGGGCCGATGCCCAGGGGCCGGCTGCCGGCGAGTACACCGGCGAGCGCCGTGGCGAGCTCCACGGCGAGCGTCGGGATCGCCAGCGCGATCGCGAGCATCACCGCGGCAGCGTCGCCGCCGCTGTGCTGGCGGCCTTTCACGCCGGCACCCCCGGCTCGATTTCGGCGTCAGCGTCGGGGGTCGTGGTGAGGCTGGCGCGGCGGGTACCCATCGCGGCGTCGGTGTCGATCAGGCGCCATTCGAGATCGGAGAGGACGTGGCGGACCTGGAAGACGCGTCCGCCGACGCACCACAACGCGACACCCGCGGGAAGCCGCGCGATCCGGTCGCGAGCGGTGCTGGAGAGGCCGAGGGCGTCCGTGGTGTCGGTGACCTCCTGGGCGTGCTGGCGGTAGACGACGGTCGTCGACGCTTCGGCGAGGAGGCCCTCGGCGAGGCGCTGCTGCCGCGATCCGTCGTCGCCGGCGCTGCGCAGGTCAGACAGGCGGTGCAGAACGAGGATGTGCTGCACCCCGGTCTGCCGGCTGAGCTTGAACTGGGATTGGTAGTAGTCAGCGAGGCCTGGGATCGGCAGGCCGCGCCAGCACTCGTCGTTGCCGCGGGTCGTCTTGTCCGGCTCCCGCCCGGCGGCCCGGGCGCGGTCGGCGCGGTCGCGGCGTTTGCTGTCGAGGAACGCGCTGGCGCAGACCATCACGATCGCGATCGCGAGGTTGCTCTGCGCGTGACCGACGCCGACGTGGGAGAGGTCGAGCGAGACGCCGGGGGCGTCCCAGACCTGCTCGCTGGCCCGCGTCGGCTGGTCGAACATCCCCCTGAGCGGACCGTGGGTGAGGCGCTGCAACGCGAGCGCGCATTCCCGCAGATCGGCCTGCGCCTCCACGCGGCTGCAAGCGAGCTGCTCGGCGGTGTCCTTGTCGGGGTCGCGGAGTTGCGCGACGACGTCGGGGATGCAGACGTCGGCGTCGTCGGCCTGGCGGTCGGCGGCGGCGAGCGCTGCGGACAGGCCTAGTGCCTCGGGTTGGGTGAGGGGCCGTTCGAGCATCGCGCGGGCGATCGCCTCGAGCAGCCCTTCGCGCATCTCCCTGGTACCCAGCCTGGTCAGCGGGTTGAGCCGCGTCTCGCCGCCGGGCGTGAAGGTGAGGATCTCGCCGCCGATCGCGCGGATCAGCTGGTGGTATTCGCCTTTGAGGTCGATCACCTCGCAGGTCCGGCCGAACACGCGGCTGCGATACATCCAGCTCTTCACGAGGGCGCTCTTGCCGTTCCCGGGACGCCCGATCACGATCATGTTCGGATCGTTGAGGACGTCCCGCGCGTAGAGGACCCACGGGTCGTAGACGAACGACCCGCCGTGCATGTCACGCCCGATGTACACGCCCCTGGAGCCGAGGCCGGGCTCGGCGACCGCAGGGTACGCGGCCTGGAAATGCGCGGTCGAGACCTGATGCGCGTCACGCTCGCCAGGGCGACCGAGGCGCGTGACTCGCGCGGTCGAGGCCTGCGAGCGGTCGCGCCGCGAGAACGCGCGGCGACGCGCGCGCTGCTCGGCCTCGATCGCGCGCTGAGCGCGGCTCGCGAGGAGGCGGCTCATCGGAGTCCTCGGCCGAGCGGGAGGGTGTAGGTGAGCGCTTCGGCTTGCTGGCCCCACATCCGCTCGAGGCGCAGCGGGGCGCGTTTCGCCTCCAGCTCGACGCGGGAGACGGCGGCCTCGAGGTCGTCGACGCTGCCGGGCCCGGTGTTCGGGACGCTGACGGTGGCGTAGGCGGCGTAGCGGACGGCGGCGTGGCCTTCGGCGAGTTCCCGCTCGCGCTGGTCGGTTGCCTGGTCGCGCTGCGCCTGGCGGTGGCTGGTGCGCTGACCGACCCTCGCGCGGAGGTTCTGCTCGGTTGCCGTCTCGGTCGCGGCGCGCTCGGCCTGGCGTGACGCGCGGCCCGGGCCGACGAGTTCCATCACCATCGCCACCGACCGCGTCACCGTCGTGTCCAACAGCAGCGGCTGCAGGAACAGGGCGCGGACGTCGATCCGCGGCCACTCCGCCGCCCACAGCGTGCAATGCAGCGCCCCGTCGACCTCGACGCGCCCCCAATGCTCATCCCGTGCGGTCGGCGACGCGGTGTGCGGCTCGATACCCGGGTCGCGGTGGACGGCGTACTCGAGTTGGCGCTGGCGCTGTCGGTGCCCCCACGGGTCATATCCGGCTCGGATCGCCGCCGCGACCCCGTTCCTGGTGAGTAGGCCGGTGACGGTGATCGCGGCCTGGTCGAGCAGTTCGATCATCTGGCCGACCTCACCCGCGAGGACGGCCATCGCGCCGAGGTCACCACCGCCCATCCGCGCAGCCGCGCGCCGGGCCGCGGGGCGCCGCGCGTCGATCTGGAGCGTGAACAGCAGCTCGTGCTCCTCGGCGACGTCGCCGGCGCGGCCGATCAGCTGCAGGTAGGAGACAAGCTCGTCGGGCGGGTCGTCGAGCGTTGCGTCGGGGCGTTTCGCGTCGAGCAGGTACCCGCCGAGCGCGTCGGCGTCGCCGGGCAGCGTCCGCTCGATCCACGAGATCCGCCGGACCGGCGAGTCATCCCTGGCCAGCGCGGCGAGGACCGCCCCGTACTCCTCGAGCCGTGCTTCTCGGTCCTCGGGGCCGAGCAGCGCGAAAGCGCGGCCGCACGCCCGGATCGTCGCCGTGTACGTGCTGGCGCGGCGGTCCTTGACGACGCCGAGACGCGCGTCGTCGTACTGGCTCATGGTGACCTCGAGAAACTCGAGCTCGGCGAGCTCCCCTGGCCTCGCGTGCGGGACTTCAGGTTGACGCGGGTCGAGCTCACCGATGGGTAGCCCGACGAGGTGACCGACCTGCGCGCGCTGCGCGCGAAACCTCGCCGCGCCACTGAACCGGCCGAGCAGGAACCGCAGCGTGAGCGGCGCCCACTGCTCAAGCGTCTGCCCATGCACCGGAACGAGGACGACACTCCCGGCCGCGAGAAGGATCAGGACCGCGAGGGCGAGGCCGCCCAGGCCGCCGAGGCGCAGCGCGCCGAGCGCCGCGAACGCAGCGAGCACGAACCCGCACAGCTGCGGCAACCGCAGACCGAGCAGGAATCCTCCGCCCGGGTGCGGCGCGAACCTGTAGGTCGTCTCGCTCACCGCCCGCTCCCAGGCCTGGGCTTCGGCGGGCGCGACACCCGCGCACCAGGCGGACCACCACCGGTACGCGGCCGCAACGGCAGCGGACGCACGACGCGGATCGGAGTGGGCGGATCAACCGCGCCAGTGGATTGCCTGCCGCCCCCGCTGGCGGCTCCCACCGCACCAGGCGTTGACGCTCCACTCTGCGGCCGGCGACTCCCATCCGCCCCGCGGCCCGACTCCGGGGCGCGGCCACCGCGCCCGCCAGGATCACGTCCGGTACCGCGCTCGCCAGCTGGGGCGCGACCTCCGGCACCGGTTCCCGCGCTGCTCGACCCAGAACTGGTCGCGCCACCGCCATGCCCGGGCTGACCGTTGGCGGTCGAGCCGCCGTCGTGTCCGCCCGGACCGCCGGGCTCCGCCTGGCCGGCCTGCGACACGCTGGCGCTCGCACGTCCGGCAACTCTCTGCATGCCGGCCGCGGCGGCGACCGCTCCGCCGCCGATCGCGCCACCGGCCGCGGCCCCGCCTGCGGCCGCGCCCGCGCTCCCTCCGGCTCCACCCGCTGCGCTCGCGCCGGAACCGCCGGATCCGCCTCCCGGGAAGCCCGGACTGCCCGGTCCCGGAGTGCCGCCGCCACCTCCGGGAGCGCCGCCGCCGGCGGCACCGCCGCCAGGCGCGCCGCCCGGGCCGCTCGTGGACGGGCGGAGGCTGCGCAGGCCGCCGCCGGCTTTCGCGAGACCCTGGCTTGCGCCGACGCGCACCGACGAGCTCGTCCAGGCACTCTCAGCGTCGGCGGCGAGCAGATACATCAGCGCCCACGGCGCCGCAGCGGCGAGCGCGAAGATCACGACAGCGGCGAGGATCGCGCCGACCGAACCCGTGATGCCCCCTCCGCCGCCGCTGAGGCCGGCGGCCGCGGCGCTCCCGGCGAGGGAGAGCACGATCAGCGCGACGGGCTTGAGGATCACGAACTGGAGGAGCAGCTTCGAGAGGCGGCCGGTCCAGTCGCCGAGCTTCGGCCAGATCGACGCCGCCAACGCGACCGGGAAGAACAGGACCGCGACATAGATCACGGCGCCGCGGACGATCAGCTCGAGCCACACCGCGACCGCGCCGATCAGCTCGACGAACGCGATCAGCGTCGCCAACGCGCTCGACCCGAGACCCCCGAAGCCGCTCGCGCCCCAGGCGTGCGCGACCGTCGCGAAAAACGCGTGCGGCGACCGCGCGATGACTGCGGCCGAGATCTGGTCGCTGATCGCGAGGCCGAGCGTCGTCAGCGGGATCGCAACCCCGGTGCCGACGCCGGCCCGCACGATGCCGGCGAGCGTCGCCGCGATCGCCTCCGGGCTGCGGCGCAGCGCCGCCGACGTGAAAGCGATCAACGCGACCAGCAGGGCGATACCGCCACCGAGCTGGGCCATCGGCGCAAACTGCGCCACGTACCACGACGCCTCAAGGCGCGGCGATGTCGTGTTGGTCATCGCTTTCTCGACGAACGTCGTGACCGTGGTGTCCGCGTCGATCACCCAGTTCGCGATGCCGTCGAGGACCGTGTTGCCAACGGCGCCGACGACGGACCCGGCGGCGCCCGCGACCGTTGACCCGGCGTCGCAGACCGTGTTCGTGACGGTCGAGACGACGCCACCGATCACGGGAATGCCGACGTTGCACGACGCCTTCCGAGCCCCGACAGCGGTGGTCGGCGCGGCAGCCTGCGTGACCGTGCCGGCCTGGACGCCCGCGGGAACGGGCGCGGCTGCCGCGGACGGCGCGCATGCGGCGAGCGCCAGCGTCGTGAGGGCTGCGGCGGCGAGCCGGGCTGTCATCAGCCGGTGCCGTAGAACGGTGCGGTCATCCCAGCGAGGCGCTGATCGAACGCCGCGGTCTGGTTGTTGGGGCCGTTCACGATCACGACCGACGGGACCGGCGCCGGCGTCGACTCCGCAGCCGAGGACACGACGACCCACTGGCCGGCCTGCCATGCGAGCGTCGTGTCGACCAGATTCCAGCTCTGGCTCGGCGCCGGCAGGCCAGGCCCCCAGACCACCCCGCCGAGCCACGTCGTGACCGTGGCCCGGCCCGGCGAGTAGGTGTCGAGACGGCGAGCGGCGATCACCGCCACGGCGCGGCCACCGTGGGCGTAGTTCGCGACGTCCGTCGTGTCCGCGGCGCGAACCGCGTCCGCCTGCGCAAGCGTTGCCGCCCGGGCCGATGGGGCGTACGCCTGGGCAACGAGCCGGGCGAACACGCCGGGGTTCTGCTCGACGGTCTGCGACGCGATCGCGACGTAGTTGTCAGCCGCCGCGAGCGCCCCGGCCGGCGTGTCCTGCACCCCGAGCGGAATCCCATCGACGACACGAACGGCCGCCGTCGAGGGCGCCTGGTGCTTGGTTGTGCGGCCGAGCACCACGCCGACGACGAGCGCCAGGAGGGCGATCACCGCCGCCACGGTGAGCCGGGCTCGTTCTTCGCTCATCGCGGGCTACCCGAGGCCGTAGGTCCACTGCAGGATCTTCGGCGCGGCACCGATCAGGAACGCGACGAACGCGCAGCCGATCATCGCGATCTTGCCGCCCGTCGCGGTGTAGTCGTTGCCGATGTGTTTGCCCAGCGCGAGCGTCAGCCCGCCGAGCACGAAGCCCGCCAGGCAGGCCCACAGCGCGTACGCGCCGAGCACATCGATCCCGGTCTGGATGCCGGCGCCGCCCGGGGCGCCCGCAGTGTTCGGGGTCATCGTGAACGTGAAACCGCCGGACCCGCTGCCGGTCGGCGAGCTCGCCGCAGCGAGCACATTGAGCACCGTCAGTCCCATCGAATTGCTCCTCTCCGATCCATTTGACTCAGCCGCCCTTTTAGGCATAATAAACCAAATGCACTTTGTCAAGCTTGATTTGGACTGGATAGGAGGTATCGCCGATCGTGCCGGCTAGTCGCTTGATGCGCTGGGCGGCGGGGGCGAGCGTCATCACGCTGCCCGTCAGCCTTGCCGTCCTGGTCAGCGCGCTGAGCGGCTCGAGCGCGGGCTGCATCGGCGGCGGCGTCGCGTCGTCGAGCCCGTCCGGTGGGGGCTGGATGGCCACCGCTTATGGGCCGCCGTGGAGCGACGGCAACGGTGGCGGCATCAGCGCAACCGGGCTCAACCTGACCGCGGGACCCCCGGCGTTCGAGGTCGCGGTCGACCCGAGCGTGATCGCGCTACGCAGCTACGTCCACGTCGAGCCCAACCCGTTCGGCACCCACGACGCGTTCTACGCCGGCGACACCGGCAGCGCGATCACTGGCCAACACGTCGACATCTACGACTGGCAGGGCCGCCAAGCCCAAGACGCCTGGGGCAAGCGGCCGGTCACCGTGACGCCCGCACCCGCGCCGGGCGCCGGCAACCTGCTCGGCGCCGTCCCGGCCCCGCCACCCGCGCCGGCCGGCGGCGCCGCGACCGCCTGCTCCGACGGCGCGGTCGGACTCACCGCGGCGCAGACCGCGCAGATCCAGCCAGACGGCACGGCGCTCGCCCCCGCCGACGCGCCGCAGGCGGTGAAGCTCGCGATCGCCGCCGGCAACCAGATCCACACCCTCCCCTACCCCGACCCCGACGCCCACTACGGCCCGCTCAGCCAGCTCTGGCCGGCCTACGACTGCTCGGGATCAGCTTCGTTCGTCCTCTACGCGGCCGGCTTGCTGAGCTCGAGCGCGGAGGATTCCGGCGACTTCGAGACGTACGGCCTGCCGGGGCCTGGGCGCTGGCTTACGGTGTACGCAAACAGCGCCCACATGTGGATCGTGGTCGCCGGCATCGCGTTCGACACCGCCGACTACGGCGGACCGCCGATCCCCGGGGGCAGCGGCCCACGTTGGCGAGCGGACCCGCTCGCCAATCTGCAAGACGGCACGCAATACGTCGTGCGACACCCCGCCGGGCTATGAACTCGGTCACCCGCGCCTCCGGCTGGCTGCTGGCCGCGATTGGCTTGAGCGGCTGCGGCGCGTCCAGCGGCGTCAACGTGCCGCTCGGCCGCTCGATCGCGCCAGGCCCGCCCCACGCAGCCGCCACGCAGGCCGCTCCGGCATCGGCGGGCGATCCGCCGGGTGAGCAGGGCGGCACGATCCCGCCCGCCGCCCGACGGACCGAGCAAACCGTGAGCCGCGCCGGACTCGCCCAATCACCCACGCAGGCGCTTCGTCGCTACGCGATCGCCTACACCAACTGGCAGGCCAGCCGACTCGCCGCACGCGAGCAGCTCCTCGCGGAGCTCGCGACCGGGCCGGCGAAGCTCACGGCCGAGCAGACCCAAGCAGCCGGCAGCGCAACAGCGGCATTGGTCGCCAGTCACGTCGCGAACGCGGGGCGGGTCCTCGCGATCGCCCGCGCCGAGGGCCAAGCGCCCGGCGAGTGGGTCGTCGTGACCGAGGAGCACACGACAGGCACCGGCGGCTACGCGGGGCTGCCGGCCGGGCCGCACGTCACGCTCGCCCAGGTCACGCTCCTCCCGGGGCGCGGATGGGCGGTGAGCACATGGAGCCCCGCGAGTTGAGCCGACTCCCGGTGGACGCGGCTGCCCGGCGACGCGTCCCGTGGATCGCGTCCGGCAGCCGGCGCCGCGGCGTCGACGATCACCGCCGTCCACGGCGAAGGCCGCATTGTGCAACGAATCGTCTTTGGCTGATTTTGCAAACGCCGATCGGCGTGCGATGATGCGCAGAGGATGGCGATCGACGATTCAACGCAGACGCAGGCAGCGTTCGCGAAAGCCCAGAAGCTTTGGGGCGCAGCGATCGACGCGCATCGGATGGCGCCGCCGGACGCCGGGTTCAGCGCCCGCCTCTCCGGGCTCGCTGATGCCGCGCTCGAGGAGGCACGGGTGTGCCTGGAAGCCGACGCCGCCGGCTTTGAGTGGCCGCCGCACCGCGGCACCAGCAGCGACCCGCCATACGAGCTGCGCCCCGGATCGGCACGCCGCGGACCCGAAGGGTTGTGGCGGCGCTTTGACGTCGCCGTCGGCGAACTCAACCGCGCCGCGACCGGCCGCGACCTCCAAGCAGTCGCCCGCGCCTACCAGGACCTCGGCGAGCTCACACGCGACCTCGCCGACACAATCGAGGCCGAGGACCGCAAGACCGGGCTGCTCCCCGCACGGCCGCGCGCCCGCCCGGCACGCCGCTCCGCCTGACACCACACGACACACCGGCGCACGCCGCAGCGAAAACGCGCTACAACATGCCCTGAGCCGTGTTAGCCCTTCTTGCGAGGCAGCACCGGTGTGCTGCCCGCGTCGTTCTCCCAAAGTGATGCTGAGACAGGAGCCGCACTCGGTTGCACAAGGCGCTGGACGCTCGGGTCCCACACGTCCCGCGCCGTCGCGTAGCCACCGTCATCGGCCTGCGCCTGATCCATCAACGCATCAATGTGCTCACGACGCACGCGAAACCCCCGCCCGACGCGCAGCGCCGGGAGCTTGCCCCACTCGATCCAGTTGCGGATCGTCTGCAACGTCACGCGAAAGATCGCCGCGACCTCAGCTACCGTCAACAGCTCCTCATCAGCCATACCAAACCAACCTAACGACACGCAAGGACATTGCGTGTAGCATACTGGCCCAATGGATCGTGCATCGGGCGGAACGATGACCACCACCAGAGACGAAGGCGCAAACAGCGAAAACTTCTCGAGCGTCGTCCCGCTGCGACGCCGAACAGCGGGCGCCACTGTCACGGCACTACCCGGCGCGCTCGATCGGCCCCCGGCCGGGATCTGGGACCCGGACGCCCCGATCGTCGACCTCCCGGAACGGTCCCTCTGGGACACCCCAGACGCGACGCCCGAACTGCCGCTACGCAAACGCCAACCAGCCAGCCCTGCCGGGGCAACCGAAGTCACCGTCACGCGGGCCGTGGGCCCAGCAAGCCGCGTCAGATGGCGAGCGTCGCGACCCCGGGCGCTCGCTCTGTCCGCCGCGGTCGCGGCAGTCGTCGCGTGCGTCGCACTCCTCGTCTCGGGGCTGTCGGGCGCGGGCCGCCCGCACGCGTCACCGCTGCGAGCCGCGGTGACGACGGGGTCGACGCCTCCACCCGCGGCGCCCCAAAAACGCACGCCCGTAGCTCGGGCGTCGGCGAGCCGAGGAGACCGCGCGACCGCCGCCGCGCTGACGCCGCCCGCCCGTAGAACCACTTGGCGACACGTCCCGTTGACGAGACCGCGACACGCGGTCGCCCAAAGACCGAGCGCGACGTTCACAGCCGTCGTCTCCCACGCGACGAGCCCCCCAGCGACCGGCGCTACGGCCCGCAGCGAGTACGCCGACGGATGCGTACCGGGAGGCCTGGGCTGCTGACGCCCCGAGCGCGGCTCAGAGGAGCGACACCTTGACGATCGACGGCACCCAGCCCAGACACACGGCGCGACTAGTTCTCGTCGTCGGCTGCGCGGTCTTGACGCTCGGGGTCGCGTGTGTCACCCCGACCGTGACACTCGCCGCGCCGTGGGCCGTCGAGGGATGCACGCTCCCGGCCGGCGGGCCGGCGCCGATCGACGCCTGGGACACGCAGGCCAACGGCGCCGGCGCCTACAGCAACGCGACGAACGCCTGCCCCGCGCAACCCGGGCTCGTCGCCTCGGACGCGAGCCAAGCCCCCCAGACGAACGGGACGGGCCCGATGTGGGTCTTCACCGCACCCGCGGGCGCGACGATCACCGGCGGCAGCCTGACCGTCTCGCTAACCGCACCGCAAGGCCAAGCGTACGTCGCGACACCCCAGAACCTCTATGACGCCGCCGACGTCCTGACCAACTGCCAGCTCGGGCAGCCCTGCAACGGCGGGCTCGCCGTGCTCAACGCCCAGATCCCGATCTCCCACCCAGGCGGCACGCAGATCTTCGCCGCCGCCGAATGCATCGACACGGGCGGCTGCCCGGCCGGCGCCGGCGCGAACGGAGTCAACGCCCTCGTCGCGATCTCCCAATCGAACATCGAACTGACCGCGCAAACCACGCCACAGGCCACCGCGTTCACCGGCAGCCTGCTCCAGCCCAACGCACACGGCACCGCAAGCCTGCAATTCACGGCCAGCGAGGCCGCCCCCGGCCCCGGCGTCGACACGGTCACGGTCCTGATCGATGGCAAGAAGTCCTACAGCGGCACACCGAACAGCAACAGCGGGCACTGCGCAAGCGTCGGGACCGATCCGAATGGCGTGGCCGAGTACCTGTACATCGACCCATGTGCGCTCAACGAGGCGGTGGACCTGCCGATCGACACGACCGGTCTAACCGACGGCCAACACGAGCTGAAGGTGATCGTGACCGACGCCGCCGGCGTCGCCTCGACGGTGCTCGACCAGACGACCACGACACTCAACCGAACGACAGTCAGCGCGCTGCTCAGTAGCCCGCCGACCGCGACGCTGGGCGCCGCGCCGACGTACGCGGTGATCCTCAACCACGCCAGCGAGATCCTTGCCCGCGGCGTAACGCGAAGCTACGACAGCTCGCAGCTCACGCTCAGCGGCACCCTGAAAACACCGGCCGGGGTCCCCGCACCCGGCGTCCCCGTCTCGCTGCTCGCAACGCCCGGGACGGATCCGACGGGCACCGGAAAGGTCGTCGCGAGCGCGACGACCAACGCGAGTGGCGCGTGGACGCTGAACGTGCCGCGCGGCGCCTCTCGAGAGCTGCGGATCGCCTACGGCACGCCGCCCAGCACGACGAGCGCCTCGAGCGTCTCCTTCGCGGAGACCGTCCATCCTTCGATCACGTTCAAGGTGACCGCGCCGGGCCGCACGCGTCTCGTATTCAGCGGGCGGCTCGCGATCGCGCCGCTTGGCACTCCCCGACCGCTCGTCCTGGTCGAGGTCCACGCCCCGAGCGGCTGGGAAACCGTCGGCTCCGCAGTCCGCGTCAACTCAAGCGGCCGCTACCGCTACACCTACAAGAGCTCGGCAATCACGATCGGGCGGCGCTTCAGCTTCCGCGCGACCAGCCCGGCGACCAGCGCATGGCACGCCGCGACATCGGCGACGCGAAAGGCGGTCGTCCACTGAAACCTACGGCGGGATTCACGGCGCTCGCCGCAGCTGCGGTAGTGCAACTCGTCGCGGCGGCTGCGACGAATGCCGCGGTGCCCGCCGTGACGGCGCAGGCACAGGCCGCGAACGCCGCGTTCTTGGCCTACGCCCCACCACCCGCGAGCGGCCCGGGTGCGCTGTGCCTGGTCGACACCGGGGTCTCGGTGAACCCGGACACGCAGCCTGGACTAGTCTCGTCGACCGCTGTCGACGGCGGCAGCGGCGCCGACGTCGACCCCGACGGGCACGGCACGACAATGGCGATGATCGCCGGCGCCGCCGGCAACGGCATGATCGGCGCCTGGCCCCAAATCAAGATCGTCTCCGTACGCGCGACCACCGCCCCCACCCCTGGACAGGAACCCAGTTTCGAATTCGACGACTACACCGAGGGCATGGCCCAATGCATCCAGCAAACCGGCTACCAGATTCACGCCATCGACCTAGCTCTGTCCTCGAGCATCCCGCCGACCCCCGACCAAGCGCAAAGCTTCGCAAACCAGCTCGGGGTTGCCCGCGGGCAGAACATCGCGGTCGTCGCAGCGGCCGGCAACACGCCGGGCCCGTTGGGAGAGCCCGCAGCGGAGCCGGGAGTCCTCGCGGTCGGAGCCGGTGACCCGAAGAACGGGGTCTGCTCGTTCTCGGCGACGCAGGGTTTGACGTTCTACGCGCCAGGCTGCGGCCTGGACATGGCCGACGCCTTGACCGATCAGCCGACGTGCTGCGGCAACGGCACCTCCCAGGCCTCCGCGTTCGCCGCAGCCGTGCTCGTCGCCCTGATGAGCTACGACCCCGGCCTGACGGATACCAAGGCTGAACAGCTACTCGTGAGCACCGCAACCGACGGGCACCTCAACGCCGCGGCGGCATTCCAAGCCGACGACCTCGGCGCGATCGTCAGCGCAGGTAACGCGAACATCCCGAGGACCCCGTCGCCGTCACCGTCGCCGTCCACGCCGCCGCCAGCCAAACCGTCAAAGACTGGCTTCGCGGTCAGCGAGGCGCGCTGGACGAACGACAGGCTCACGCTCATCGTCACCGGGCTTGACAACGATCGGCTGAGCGTCCAGCTCAAGTACGCCCACCGCGCACCGCGAAGAATCACGAGCCACCGCACGCGCACCGTGATCCGCACGGGCCGCCCGAGCTCCATGGTGCTCCGCGTCTACGCCGGTAGACGCCTCGCGAGGGGCCCGCTCTCGGTGCGCCTGACATGAGGACGCGAACGCTGCTCGCGGCGCTACTCGCCCCCGTCTGGCTCAGTCCTGGCACGGCACCCGTCGCGGACGCGGCCGCCGGAAGCTACACGGTGAGCGCCTGCAGCCCGGGCGCCGCTCCTGGCGGCTGGCAGCAGATCAACACGTCGCCAGCCACCATGACCTCCGGCGAGCAGTGCGGCGGCCCGGCGATCGGCCCCGTCGGGAGCGGTGACGCGGGCGCCCTCTACGGCGAGGATCTCGTCGGCTCGACCACCCCAGTTGCCCCCGGGGCAAAAGCGGGCTGGCAGCTCGTCGCTCCGGCGGGCACGACGATCACGGCAATCAGCTACTACCGCGCGCTCAGCACCGGGCTCGACCTTGCCTGGGCCTCCGGGCTCTACGACGCGTCTGGAAACCCGCTCGACACCTGCGCCAGCAACCCGACACCGTGCGCGAGCCTCAACAATCAAATACCCGTCACGCGCAGCGGCCTCAACACCCCGAGCCTGTTCTTTGGAATCGCATGCCGCGCTTTACCGCCGGACACCGACTGTGCGCCAGGGTCTACGCTGCACTACGCGCAAGCCCAGCTTTACTCGGCCAACGTCACACTCGCCGAGGCCGGCGCGCCAACGGTCTCGGACATTAGCGGGACGCTCTGGAGTGGAGGGGTTGTGTCCGGCACGACTCCGCTGACATTCAGCACTAGCGACGTCAGCGGGATCAGCCAGGTCGCCCTCGCAGGCCCCAAGGGAGCCGTTGCGGTCCAGCCAGAGTCGTGCAACTACACCCAGACGCAGCCGTGCCCGCAGCTGCCAGAGGGCAGCCTTAGCGTCAACACAACGCAACTGCCGGACGGGCCGCAGCAGCTCGACCTGTTCGCGACCAACGCCGCCGGCAACACGACCGCCGTCCAAAGCGCCGCCGTCGTCGTCGACAACAACGGGCCGCCGCCACCCGCGACGTTCACCGCCACACCGATCGCGGGTGACGCTCGCGCCATCCGGCTGACCTGGACTGATCCGCCGAACCCGCCGCAGCCTGTCACGGGCGCGGCCGCCGAACTCTGCCAGACGACCTGCTCCGGTCCGCTCCCGGTAAGCGGCGATGGGTCGGCACAGCTGGCCGCGCCTGGGCCCGGCACGTACACCGTCCATTTCTGGCTCACCGACCGCGCGGGCCGTGGCACGCCAACGAACGCCGCTACACGCACCGTCACGATCCCCGACTCCACCGTCAACCCGAGGGGCACCGGGACCACCCATTTACCCCCGCTGCGCCTCTCGCACCACCTCAAAGGACGTGAGCTAACCGTGACCGTCAATCTACCCAAAGGCGCCGCCGCATCCGTCACCATGACGATACGCGCGTACCGCGGAACCCGGCGAGTCGCTCTACTGACCCGCCGCGTCAAGGCGCACCACCGAGTCGCTACGATCAGCCTCAAACTGAGCACCACCGACCAGCGGGCGACGAAGCTCTCGCTGAGCGCGAAGGCCAACCACGCGAGGTCCGCGACCTTGGTAATCGCCCACTTGGCGTAGCCGCCCGATCTGCCAACGGAGGCTCTTTGGATCCGGCAACGCGCATCCGGAGGCCAGACTGGCCCGCAACACACCGTCGTCGGCAAAACGCGACGACCGCGGCGGCCGCGCCTGCGACTCGGCCCCCCCGAGCCGACTCAATGACGACCGCAGCAGACCCCTCCGACGTAGAGCAGTCGGCGTGCTGTGCCCGAGTGCTCCTCGGTAATCCGATCTACTCATCGGAGGCCGCCTGCACGCGTATCGGCCTGAATGAAGGCCCCCTGGAACGCGTTCGGGTGAGCAGGTCGCCGGCCACCCCCAGTTCCCCGCGTTAGCAGCTGGCCGGAATCGTCAAAGCATCACTTGATCAAGGCGCGGGGCGATCACCACCGCGCCCCGAGCCAAGACGCCGCGTCGACACCTGAGCGACAGCCATCCTCATGACTGCCCCAGCCGTGATACGCCCCGGCGAATGCAGTGCTCGCTGTCGATAACGTAGGTAGAAGGCGGCGGGCAGCAACGGACCACCGATTATCGATCGGGTGCTCATAGCTAACTTCCGCTATGACGCGGTCCTGATTGACCAGAGAGGCATCGTTAAGCGTGACAAGATACTCATCGGAGGCCGCGAAGCCATGCAACTTGTTCATATGGTAGGTAATCTGCGCGAGTCCCGACGGCGGCGAGCAAGCCACCAGACGGTAGTTCCAAGCTCCCCGACCAACCGGTCGGGCACTGAGAATAGAAGCGTCGGTATGAACTGTGACGGTATTGTGCGAGTAGGTGAACGCCCCGAGCACTCGGCACTCCGTCTCTGTTGCGTCTGAGAGTAGACGTAGAGACTCATCGGCATGGGTGGCCATTACCACCGCGTCATATTTCTCAACCTGACCCTCAGCATCTGATAGCTCCACACCGTCTGACGTTCGCCGGACGCCGTGGATCGGGGTTGATAAGCGTACATCAGCGAGCGTACGAGCTATGCGGTCGACATAGCTGTGGGACGCGCCGCGCACCGTGTGCCACTCATTCGACTTACATATGGACAGAAGCCCATGATGCGCTAAATACCGGACGACGTACGGCGCAGGATACGCGAGGACCACATCCGGCGCGCACGACCACAGGGCAGACACTAGCGGGACCGCATAATGCTGAACAAAGTATTCCGTAAATTTGCCGGCCGCCAAGAATTCCCCGAGAGACGGCGAATCCTTCTCGAGTCCATGCCGAGCGAGTTCTCTTGCTCGCCGGTTGAAAGCCGGAACCTGTGCAAGCATCGCGCCATACTTGGCTCGATCTTTCGGCCCGATCTGCGGACGCAGTCCCCGTACCCCACCTGCCACAACGTATTCTAGTCCGCAGCCATCGCAGCATATGGCGAAGCTCATCTGAGTCGGATCAGCGTCCACCTTAAGTTCGCCGAACAGACGGCTTAGGTTCGGGTAACTCTTGTGACTAAACACGATAAAGCCCGAATCGATCGCGACCTCGCCGCCCTCGGGCGTACCGACGTGATGCGTGTGAGCGTCGCCTCCAAGGCGATGACTCGCCTCGTACACGGTCACGCTGGTGGAGCGCTGAAGTATGTAGGCCGCAGTCAGGCCGGATATACCGGCACCAACCACCGCAATCCGCCGGTCCCCAGACTGCATCTCCGGGCACTCCCTTCTATTGTCTGAAGGCTGAAGCATGGCAAGGAGAGCAAGGAACGTCGATTCTACACGGGGTTCTTCGCGCTCGTGGGACGCAGCGCGGACCGTTGGATCGGCGACGGTGTGGGGCCCAGAAGACCTCAACGTGCCAGAGCTGGCCTCGCGTCGCTTGGCCTGATCTGAGCGAGTTTGTGCGATGCGACGAGTTTGCTGCCCGAGATGGCCGGCCAGCGACTCGAGTCATCTCGCGCCGTGCTGGTCCGCGCGGTCCTCGACCCTGATCCTGTGACGCGCTCACTGCTCAGATCGCCTCGACGCGCTACCGTGCGCCCAGTTCGCATGTCATGATTCCGAGGCCTGATCCCGACTTGTTGCTCGATCCCCCGGAGACAACACCCTTGCCTGGACCTTTTCCTCTGGCCGAAGCGAAGCTGATGCTGCACGATCTACGCCGTCTCGCGCGACCGTTGATGTGGGTCATTACGCTGGTGCCATTTGGCGTGGGATACCTGATGGCCCATCGACAGCAGGGCGCGCATCAGAGCCTGTGCCGCCAGACGAGCTCGGAGTGCGTTTCAGCTATATTGTCCCTGTCTGCCAGCCTGCTGGTTTGGGGCCCACTGATTTGTCTGGCCGCGCTTGCTATTAACGATGTATATGACGTTCAGGGGGATTCGCTCAATCCCCGCCGAGTCGATGCACCCGTTTCTACCGGACGTAGGTCGACGCGATTTGCATTTGTCGCTGCGCACGTAGCTGCAGCCGGGGCGGTCCTGGTCGCGGCGAACATCCGCCCCGCTTTCGCGCTCGTGACTCTCGTCTTTCTAGTGCTGGCGTGGCTGTATAGCATTCCACCCGTTCGGCTCAAGGTGCGTCCGGGTTTTGATGTGGCCATCAACGCGGTGGGTGATGGCGGGCTGACAATACTAGGCGGCTGGACGTCGGCAAGGTCGATTGGTGGGTTTCCCTGGGTGATATTCGTTGTTGGATGCTTGGCTGCGGCGGGTTGGTATCTCCCAACGACTATTCTTGATTACGAGTCTGATCTGGATGCCGGCTATACGACGACCGCCATCCGGCTTGGCCCGCGTGTCACCTATCGGATCGGGCTCGGTTTCTGGACAGCGGCCGGCGTGGCTTGTTTTGCCTTGGCGGCGACAGGGGTTATCCTTCCGCGCCACGCGATGTGGCCGCTGGCGGTCAGTGTGCCCGGTCTGATCTGGCTTTACTACTGGGCCCTTGGTCGCGCGTATGAGCAGCCGGCATTGCAACGTGGAATGACCGTGATGAGCTATGCCTCGTTCGGGCCGCTTCTAGTAATTCTGTTGATGTACGCAGGCATCTTGTAGTCCGCTATTCTTCTGCCGCTTTGCCGATGCAGGTGGCATGTCTGAGGAGGCGATACGTGGCGAGCTGGGTGCAGAAGGTCGGCCGGAACATGCGAACGGCCTTCGACGTCCCCCGCTTCTCGGAGTCCGGGCTTGCACTGACTTGCGTCATCATCGGAGCCGCGACCGGGATCGATAGCATCGACAGGGGAGGGATTGGCGTGAATGTGGGTACCGTAGGCGTATTGCTCGCCGTTGGACTTGCATACCACGGGGTCGCCTTTGGCCTGAACGAAATCATTGATTTGCCCATCGACCGTACGAACCCGGGTCGGGCGCACGCGGCGCTCGTAAGTGGCCGTGCCAGCGTCCGCGCTGCGTGGGTCATGGTGTGCGCTCTCGCTGTAGCGAGTCTCACCCTCGACCTGGTCCGATTCCACCCCCGGGCTGCCCCGCTGGCCTATCTCGTCGGAGGTCTCGTAAGCCTGATCGGTTATGATTTGTTAACCAAACGAAGCAGATGGCCGGTGCTTCACGACACGCTGCTAGCACTCGGCTGCGCCGGCTTGCTGTGCTACGCCGCGGCGCGAACGGGTGGCGTAACCGGAGCGACCTTGCTGGCGGCAACGTACGTCGCACTGTTCGTTCTTCTGGTCAATGGCGTCCACGGCGGGCTCCGCGACTTAGATAATGACACGCGCCACGCCGGGCTCACCACGGCTGCCGCACTTGGGGCTCAGATAGACGAGAACGGCAAGTTTGTCATTCCGCGACAGCTCGTCGCCTATGCATGGACCCTGAATGGTGCGATGGGGATGTGCGTGGCAGTGGCCACGCTTTCGGCGCCGACTCGCGGCGACCGCCTGCCGCTGACCGTAGGTGCGTTACTCGCGACAGCCCTCGGGCTGGCCGCCCTCGGATATGGGTTACGTCAGCGCTGCGATTTGGGCCGCTTTAGGCGGATTGGAGCGATCCATATATTCACGTCCTATTCGCCGGTCATGTTTATCGCGGCGCTTGACGGCGGCTGGCGCGTGGGCGCGGCGGCTGTCGCGGTCATGATCGGGCCGCTGCCAACAAACCCGAGATTTCGAGCTGCCTGGGGCCTGTCGTTCCATAGGCTTCTGGGTCGCAAGGAGGCCTGAGGTGGACCCGTCTCCGTCCCTGGGTTATGGGCGGGTGTCGCAGCGCGTACAGCCGGCCCGCGCACGCGCTCTCCGGGACCAACCGGCGCAGCGCCTCGGGGGGCGTCCTGGGCCGCTGGGCGCCTGCATCCCCGCGTTCGACCGCTTTGACCTGACGTACGCGACGGTGACGCGCCGCATTGAGCGAGGCCGTGGCCGGTCGAGTGATAGCGTGCTTAGGTCGGTGCCGCATGATGAGACGATTTCCGGGATGACCGCGTCGGCCGTTGGAGTGCGAGGGGGCCGTCGCGTGCTTCTCGATGACGTGGCACGGGCTGGGTCTCGTCGCCTTTTGTCCCGGCTCCGAGGCGGCACGCTCAGTGTTCACGAGCGGAACAGGGTCGACACGTTCGGATTGCTCGACCCCCGCGACCCCCTCGCTGCACACGTGCGCGTACACAGCCAATCGGCCTACGGGTCACTCCTGAGAGGGAGCATTGGCCTCGCTGAGACTTACGCGTGCGGCCTCTGGGACGCTGATGACCTCGTCAGCGTCATACGCCTCGCGGCGCGCAACATCGGCCGCTTCGACGAAGTGAGGCATTTGCTGCGCCCATTGGTTGCCCCGGTTCAAGCTGTCGCGGGTTTGCGCCGCCGCAACACGCTTGAACGCTCTCGCGATTGCATAGCGGCCCACTACGACCTAGGCAACGACCTCTACGGCCTGTTCCTTGACGAGACGATGTCGTACTCTGCCGCGTACTTTGTGCGCCCGGAGACGTCCTTGGTCGACGCGCAGCGGACTAAACTCACCCGCATCTGCGAGAAGCTGCAGCTGCGCCCCGGCGAGCATCTTCTCGAGTTCGGCACCGGCTGGGGTGAGATGGCAATCCACGCCGCTCGCGAGTGCGGCGCGAGGGTAACGACCGCGACGATCTCGCCCGCGCAACACGAGGCTGTCACGAGACGGGTGCGCGAGGCAGGTCTGCAAGACCGCGTCACGGTGCTTCTCGAGGACTACCGCACCGTTGTAGGCACGTTCGACAAGCTTGTGGCAATCGAGATGATCGAAGCAGTCGGTTGGCGCGACTTCCCGACGTTCTTTCGTATTTGCAGTCAACGCATCGCGGATCACGGCGCCATGCTGCTGCAAGCGATCACGATCGACGATCGCGCATACGAGGTGGAGAAAGCTACGCGGTCGTTCATCAAGACGACCATGTTCCCGGGAGGATGCCTCCCGTCAGTGGAGTCGCTCATCCACAACATGGCGCGTCAGAGCGACCTGCGACTCGTGCATCTCGAGGACATCACCCCGCATTACGTAGCGACGCTCCAGCACTGGCGTAGGCGGTTCACCGCCGCTGCACGCCGCCTTGATGAGCATGGGTACGACGAGCGCTTCCGACGCCGTTGGCTGTTTTACCTCGCGTACTCTGAAGCTGGTTTCAGCGAGCGGCGCACCCGCGACGTCCAACTCCTCATGGCCAAACCTCGGTACCGCGGCGAGGGCGATTGGGAGTGTCCGCCACCCGCCGCATCGTCGACCCCCCAGGCGACCCGCCCGTGATCGAGCGCGTCCTTCCCGGAGCCGGCACCGCGGATGCGGCTGTGGCCAGTGATGCTGGCCGCGCTGGGAGCCGGCATGTCCCCTCCGTGTCCCGATTACGCCACGCCGTGAACATCGACACGTCGTTCGTGCGAGCCGGGCGGCTGAAGATGCCCGAGACCAAGCCGCTTTCACGGCTCGCAGTGTCGTCCCGCCGCGCTTCGGCTTGCGCGTGACCACCAGTGAGTAGGACGGAAGAAGGGATCTAACTTGCAGGACGCAACCGACCCTGCGGGCTCGAACGCCCCGGCTTTTGAGAGCCGGCGCATCCATTACCTCGCATTTGACGGCGGCGGAGGAAAGGCCCCCGTGTTCCTCGGAGCGGTTCGTGCACTCGCGGAGCTTGGTCTTCTGCCTGCCGGAGGATCATCCTCGCCTGCGCGCGTGACTGGCTTTTCTGGTTCCTCCACTGGCGCGATCCTAGCGAGCCTTCTCTCGTGTCGGATCGCACACGCGGATGTCGAGCGGTGCCTCGGGACAGTAATGACCGACCTTTGTCAGTCGGGCGTCCCCGCCAACCTTGGACGCCCTGCCATACGACCCGACGCCGTGGGCGGCGTGCGATTCACGTGTGACGCGATTACTTCCGTGGACGGACACTGGCCACTCTTAGAACTCATACTGCGGCAGCGCGGAGCCTTCCTGCGATTGGCCGGATACCTGCTGCCAGTGCACCGCCTTGAAGCCTCTTTGCGTGACTGGATGTTGGATCGAATGGGCTTCGACAGAACGGTCGTCGACGGAGTCTCATCTGACATCCTTGCGACGGTTCGAAATCTCCAGCTCAACGCTGGTGCCCTAGGCGGCAGCCGCGTACGTGAGAGCGTAGATCAGGTCCTCGGTGAGGGCGTGCGGGTCGCTACTGGGCGCGCGGCGGCGGACATCACCTTCCGGCAGCATTATGCGATCTTCGGCTCCGAGCTTCGGCTCTCGGCGACTAATCTCTCGAGCGGTAAGGGCCTCTATTTGTGCCGGAGGACGACGCCCGATCTGCCGGTGGCGGACGCGGTTCGCCTGTGCATATCTCTGCCATTCCTTGTAAAGCCCGTCTATTTCTCGCCGCGGGCCGCGGAACTGGCCGGCGCGAGCAAGGACTACGCAGGCGTTTGGATAGACGGGGGGGTTCTCAACGGTTCCGCGGCGCGGGCGTTTAGGAGTTTAGGCGACGCGGCTGAGTCGGGGACCGTTGTGCTGCGGTGCGCGGCTGACGGACATACCGCGGCAAGCGAGCGAGTGGACGACCGACCACTGGCGCGCATCGTCGCCCGGTCGCTTTACGAGCTGCTGTTTACCACGGGACGAGTTACCGACCCGGGCAGTGGTGGCGGCGAGGAGGTAGTGACGTTAAGCGCCGACGGGATGACCGTCCATCAGTTTGAGCCGGACGCTGATCTCCTGCGTGACGCACAGGAGCGGGCATACGAACAGGCGATGAGGCGTTTGTGTGGCGCGTGAACGCGCGGCTGGGAAGCTGACGCTGAGTTGGGCGGTGTGCCGTCGAGCACGACGCGACTGCGCCACGCTTAGCTTAGAGCAGGGTCGGATCGCTCATCCCGGCCTCGCGGGCGATATCCACCAGCCGGGCGCCGTCGAAGCCCCCTCGGCGAACTCACGAGGATCCGCGCCCGAGATGGCGACTCGCTCTGACCGATCGCCGCGTCCATGCCCCCCGACCATCGGTCTTAATGACAGGTCAGTAGCGCGGTATCGTCTCTGGTAATCGTGGCCGAAGCAGCACCTCTAGAGTCCGTTCGGCCGCAGACGATCGCCGACCGGCTCGCCGGTCAGACGATCCTCTTGACTGGGGCGTCTGGCTTCCTCGCCAAGGCGCTCCTCTCGACCTGCCTCCGCGAGCTCCCCGAGATCGGACAGATTCGCCTCCTCCTGCGGGCAGGCGACGACGCGGGCGCCCGTCTGCGTATGCGCACCGAGGTGCTCGGCTCGACCGCGTTCGCCCACCTTCCCGCCGGCGCCGTTGACGCCGCGATCGCCGCCGGCCGCGTCGACGCCTTCGCCGGCGACCTCGCCCGCGAGCGCCTCGGCAGGACCGACGTCGCCCCACTGACCGGCGTCGACACCGTGATCCACTGCGCCGCGTCCGTCTCCTTCCAGCAGGCGCTCGACGAGATGCTCGAGCTCAATGTGATCGGCACGATCCACCTCGTCCGAACGCTCGCCGAAGCCGGCTCCGGCCCCCACTTCGTCCACGTCTCGACCGCCTACGCATCCGGCACGCGGAGCGGACTCGTCCTCGAGCGTCCATCCGGTCGCGGCCCCGCCGAGCCGGATCTCGACCCCCGCGCCGAGCTCGCCGCCGCCCGGGCCTGGCGCCTTGACCTCGAAGCCGACTCACGCCTGCCCGACGAGCAGCATCGCTTCGTCCGCGACGCCCGCCAGGAGATCGGCCCGGCCGGGGCGCCGGCGATCGGCGCCCGGGCTGAGGACGCCCGCCGCGCGTGGGTCTACAAGCAGCTCGTCGAGCGCGGCCGCGAGCGCTCGCGAGCGCTCGGCTGGACCGACGCCTACGGTCTGTCGAAGGCGCTCGGCGAGCGCGCGCTGCTCGACGAGCCGCTGCCGAGCCTGGCGATCATCCGTCCGTCGATCATCGAATCCGCGCTCAGGACCCCGTTCCCCGGTTGGATCGAGGGGTTCAAGGTCACCGATCCCGTGATCCTCGCCTACGCGAGCGGGTTGATCAGCCGCTTCCCCGGCGACCCGTCCGCCCGTCTCGACCTCGTCCCAGTCGATCTCGTCGCCAACGCCTGCATCGCCGCCGCGGCCTATCCGGCCGAGTCCGGCCCGCTCCTCCTCAACATCACCAGTGGAGCCAGGAACCCGCTCCGGATCAGCGAATTCTGCGGTCAGATCACCGAGTATTTCCGGGAACGGCCGCTCCCCGACGAGGATGGTCTCCCGGTCGAGGTCGCCGACTGGAAGCTGACCTCCAGCGTCAAGGCGCTCCGCGCGATCGACCGCGGCGAGCGGGGTGTCCGGGCCGCGCGGCGCCTCCTCGAGCACGTCGCCGTGCCCCGCGTCGACCAGGTCGAGCGGCGCCTCCACAAGGAGCAGCGCCGCCTCGAGCGGCTCCGCCTGCTGGCTGAGATCTACGGGCCGTACGTCGAGCTCGACTGCATGTTCGACGACCGCCACACCCGTGAGCTGCTCGCGTCGCTCGCGCCTGAGGACCTGGCCCGCTTCCCCTTCGACACGGCCGCGATCGACTGGCCGAGCTATCTCTGCGACGCCCACCTTCCGGCCCTCCGGGCGATGGTCCCCGGTCGTCGTAGCCTGCCGCGGCGGGCCGGGTCGGACGCGATCGCCGAGGGTCCGCCGGCGCTTGCGATCTTCGACATCGAGGGTGTCCTGCTCGATGCCACGGTCGCCCATTTCTCCGCCTGGCTGCGCGGCCGGACGATGGCCCCGCTCGACCGGACGCTCTGGTTGGCCGCCCTCGCGACCCGGGTCCCCGGCTACCTCGTCGCCGACCGGCGCTCGCGGGCCGACTTCACGCGCGGCTTCTACCGGCTCTACAAGGGTCTCCCGGCCGGTGAGCTCCGCGCCCAGGCGGAGGCCTCGCTCTCGGATTTCATCCTGCCCCGACTCCGCCACGACGCCGTCCGCCGGATCCGGGCGCACCGCGAGCGCGGCGATCGGGTGGTGCTCGTCACCGGGGCGATCGACTTCCTCGTCGAGCCGCTCCGCTACCTCGCCGACGAGCTGGTCGCCGCCCGCCTGACTGAGCGGCGGGGCGCCTTCACGGGTGAGCTCGACGAGCCGCCGCTGACCGCCGACGGCCGGGCCTCGACCGCCGCCCGGCTGGCCGCCGAGGCCGGCTTCGAGCTCGCTGACTGCCACGCCTACGGCGACAGCATCTCCGACCTGCCGATGCTCGAGCTGGTTGGCCATCCGCATGCGGTCAACCCCGATTTCCGGCTCGCCCGGGAAGCCCATCGCCGGCACTGGCCGGTGCTCGAATGGCAGACCGAGCCCGGCGCCCGCAACCGGCCGCCGGCCCGGCTCGAGGCCGGCGTCTGATGCCAGCCCTCGGCTGGCGTTCGAGTACCGGCCCAACCACCTTCTGAGTGCGCCGCCGCCCGCGTCTTCCCGGCGCGCCGGGGCTTGTGCTGTCTGGGCCCGCGGCGGAGACCCTGGCTACGCTTTTGGCGCCGCCGGGTCGCCGGCTTCACCGAACACCGCAGCAAGCAGCTAGCGCCAGGCCGGGTTGCCGGGCCACAGTTCGCCAGCCGCGCGGATCCGTGCCGGAAAACGACGACTCCTTGCGGCTTCGCTCATGCGGCACACGGATGCCGCGGCGTACGCGTGCCACTCGTCGCGGGGCGTGGGCCGCGTCGGCAGTTGCTGCTCGACCAGCGCGAGCAGCGTCTGAGCGGCGGCGTCCACCGCGGCTGCAGGCGGGCGGGACTGAGCCCGGGTTCGAGCCCGGGTTGCTCTGGCCGTCGACCGTTCGGGGCTGGCCGAGGCGCGCAGCTACAACCGTGATTGGGCGGTCAGACCCCTCTGCCCGTGCCAGGCTTCACGATTGGGCCCGTGGGTCCCTTCCACGGGCCTAAACACCCGGGAAACGGACCGAAACTACGGCAATCGCAGCAGGTCAAATTCCGTAGAGTAGGGTAGCCGTTCAGTCCCCGGGGCTGGGTTGGGCCCGGGATCAGATCAGGGCTGGGAGGGTCTGTGCGTGCTGGTGGGCGGTGAAGAGTTGGGCGAGGTAG
>Ga0208480_1000129_pt1 | contig 29865 bp, 26 predicted proteins | sample NGESurshal092012_4_FD_184485 | JGI IMG/M metagenome (GOLD analysis project Ga0208480, IMG submission 184485) | Arctic peat soil microbial communities from Barrow, Alaska - NGEE Surface sample F53-1 shallow-092012 (SPAdes) | ecosystem: Environmental > Terrestrial > Soil > Wetlands > Peat ... | reverse complement strand
GCGACAGCGTCCCATGCCGGTAGTATTCAAATCCGAGCCGTTCGGCGCTCATAAGACGCCGCCCTCGCACTTTATGTATCACTGGGACAGTCCACTAGTAATTGCAACCGACGTTTTAAACCAGTGTCCATGGCTCGCGACTCTATAATTCACCGGAACCGCGAAACCGTTTGGGGGGGGATTCCACGAACGTCCCGTTGGTTCCAGAGGCCTCGACCTTTTGGACAGCACTCGCAGAATGTGCTTATGTAAAGTGAGGTCCGCTACAAATGTCTTCAGTCCCCTTTCCTTTCCCAATCGGCGAAGCTCCCTAACTCTCTCAAGCTCAACTGGCGTATTGTCGTTTTTCGACTGTAAAATGCTTGTTGCGACACCGCCTCTCGCAGCAGATCTCCCTCACCTTCTTGCCCGCCCCAAGCGCCGCGATGCGAAAAGGATCTCGTCTTCGCAGACCGTTCCCGGAATTTCGCTGCCCTTCTGCCTTCCTTCAGAGGACCACACCCGGGCCGCCGCGCTCCCAGGTTTTCCGCCCTCTCATTTTTGATAGGCACCGAGTCGGCCCTGCAGGAAATTTGATCTCTTCGAATATTTGCCCAGGTTGTTCCGCATGATTGCGGTAGCAAGCAGCAGTGCTTAGTTTAACTTGGCCCCGAACAAATGGCCTTGTCGGAGGCGATCGCGGACCTCGACGGAGGGCCCAAGCTATCGACAGCAATATTGCGCTCCGCGAGCGAACTGAAAACCGGTGTGCTGTCCAATTCGATCTGTCGACAATCGCAGGCGCGAGATCCTGTCCTCTATGTCGAAATGTGACCTAACACTCAAAAACTGTCCACCTGAGAGTGGAAAGTGGAAAGAGTTAAACATAGCGTCTTAAGTAATTGCGCATAACCGACGCAGTGTTGTCGCGTTTTGTCCAGGGGTGTGCGACATGAGAATGAGGAATCGGCAGGTTTCTTTTTTTGAGCCAGATAACCGAGCGTATACGATACGCTCGGTTATGGGGGCACCCCATGCCCGAGGCGCTCGCCGATCTGGAACAACAACGGGCCACAGTCCTGCGGCAGATTTCTGAGCTGGAAGATTTTCGTGCCGGGTCGATTACCGGTACGGGTGGTCGCTGCGGTAATCCGGGTTGCCATTGTCACGGTCCCGACGATCCAGGTCATCGTCCCCATCCTCGGTTGACCCATAAGGTAAATGGCAAGACCGTCAGCGAGAGCTTCACAACGCCTGCGGAGCAGCGCAAAGCCGAGCAGGAGATCGAGGCCTTTCGCCACTATCGGCAGTTGGAGCGATCCTTCGTCGAGGTCAATGAAAAGATCTGCCGCGCCCGGCCGGTGGAGGATACGCTCACACCGCAGGAAAAAAACCGCCGAAGCGATCCATGCGGAGATCGCGCGCGAAGTAACCACGCTGTTAGGCCGCATCTTCGCCGAGCGGAAGCAGACCGGCGGCATAGATCTGGAGGCGGTGGAGATGGGCTTCCGCGCCGTCCTGCATCAGGCCGGGGCGGCGGCGCTCAGTCAGTTGTTGCAATTTCCCGAGCCTGCTGCCGAACAGCGCAACATTACATGCCCGTGCGGCCATCAGGCACGCTACCGCGAACTGCGCTCGCGACGGCTTCTCACAGCGCTGGGCGAGGTGGAACTGTCGCGCCCCTGGTATCTGTGTCCGTACTGTCACCACGGCCAGTTCCCCGTCGATCGCCAACTCGATGTCGAAAACCGCGACTACTCTCCGGGCGTGCGCCGCATGCAGGCCATAGTGGGCCAGGAGGCTCCCTTCGATCACGGACGCGAGCAGATGAAGGTTCTGGCCGGTCTGGAAGTGACGGCCAAGTCGGTAGAGCGTACGGCGGAGGCCATTGGCGCCGGCATCGCGGAAGGCGAGCAGCACGAAATCCGCAAAGCTGTCCAATTGGACCTGCCCGTCATCATCGGTGAGCCAATCCCGATTTTATATGTGCAAATGAACGGGACCGGAGTACCGGTGGTGAAGAAAGAAACCGAGGGACGCAAAGACAAAACCGACGGCCAGCCGGCCCACACGCGTGAGGTCAAACTGGGATGTGTCTTCACCCAGACTGCGTGGGATAAAGAAGGCTTTGCGATTCGCGATCCGGATTCGACTACCTATACGGGAGCCATCGAGACGGCCGAAGAGTTTGGAAAGCGCATCTATCTGCGATACCCAAAGTTCCGCCGTCAGCATTGGTTCGTCGGCTCCGGTGTGATCGAGGCCGGCTGCAAGACTGTCATCGGTTCCCGCCTGAAACAATCCGGCATGTTCTGGACCGTCCGTGGTGCCAACTCGATCATCGCTCTGCGATGTTGTCACCTCAACGGCCGCTTCGAGGATTATTGGGAGAGCCGCCGCGCGGCTTGACTTCCACTTCTATGTCGCCCACCCTTTGTCCAGGTTACGAACTGACTTTCGACAGCGGTGGTGACTCCATCGAGTTTCTCGAAATACCGATTGTGCAGGCATAAGCGGCGTGTCAGTTTCCAGACTCGCTCGATCGGATTCAACTCCGGGCTGTAGGGCGGCAGGAAGTCCAGAGCAAAGCGAGGCGCTTGCTTCTCCCGCCAGCTCTTGTGCAAGCGGGCATGGTGATATTTGGCGTTATCGGTAATGACAATGACGCGGCGACCCGTTCGGATGCTGGTGCGGCGGAGTACGCGGAGGAAACGGAAAAAGGTGTCGCCATTGAATTTGTCCTCCTCGCGGCGGAATACGAACCGGCCATCGGATAAGCGAACCGCGCCGAAATACCCCACGCTCTTGCTTGTCGGCGCATGTAGCAAAACAGGGTCTTTGATTTCCGGCGGAATCCACATTCGGCAGCGCGAACCGTGCTGTTGAAAGTGCACTTCTTCGGTGGACCACAGATCGACGTGGCCGTCCTTCATGAGTTGCTGGAGTTTTTTTATGCGCCCGCTGCCATTCCGGATTGGCTTGAGCGATGGCGGGGCGCGGCTTGCGCAATCGGAAACCCAGTTGACGGAACAGGCACTGGCGCACGCCCAATTTGATCCCGTGCTGCTGCTCAATCCATGCGCTTAGCGTTTTCCCGTCCCAAATGTTCCCGCTCACTCCCTCACACGGTGCCTGGCGAAGTACCCTATTGACCGCTTGCAGTTGCTTTTCGGTCAGTCGTCTCGGTCGCCCCGATCGTTCGCCCTCCAGCAGTCCGGCCAGACCCCTCTCCTCGAAGCCCCGCACCCAATACTCCACCGTGCGCGGTGCGTCACCGAGCAAGCCTGCTACTTCCGGGGAGGTCAGTCCCTGCGCCACCAGCAGAATTCCATGCAGACGATGATCGTAGCGGGACTCTTCGGAACGGCGAATCTCGTCTTGCAATCCGAGAACGATTGACCCCGCATCAGCCATGGTAAGAGCCTTCTGCTCTCATCAAAGCATGTTTTTCCCTTATTATGCGCAATTACTTATGACGCTACGTTTAGTGACAAGAGGCCTTGACGAAGGTCAAAAAAGAAGGACCTGAGATGCCGAGAGGACATACCGTAGAGCAGAGCAGACTGTGGCAGCACTGACAGCGCAAGAACGCGGCGAAGCGACGAAAGAGATCTGCCGGCGGATGGGTAGAATCGCGAACGAGCGCAGGACGGACAACGCTTTCGCGCATTAAGAATCGATGACCAGTTCAGTGCTTGGCGTTGGTCGCAGACCGCGCATGAGGGACGCCAAAGTCGTGGTTTGCCGTCTATGAGGCGATCCAGCAAGCCCGAATCGATCACCACCCCAGCGGAAATGAGTTCGTTCGGAAAGCACTGGACGCCTGGGCAGTGGAGGAAGGCGTCAAGCTCCACTTCATTCGACCCGACCGGCCCATTGAGAATGGATACATCGTAAAACGTCCACGGCCCGCTTGCGCGATGCGCGGAAATCTTTTTCCTCGCCGACGCGCCGTCGAAGCTCAACACCTGGCATGAGGATACAATCACCGAGACCCATACGGTGCCCGTGGCGATCGGCCTCGGCTTCGTTTGCTGCACAATATAGCAAGAGGTGGCATTCGCTCCGCTCAAACGCCCCTCAACCCGGTTCCCGAAGCCCTCATGAGTTCCAGGGCCGATCAACTCAATTCCAACTTAACTTCGGACCAGTTTCATGGTCGGGAAAGACCAGTTTAACGCGACGGTCTCAATTTGGAGGGACGATTGTAGAATAATGTAGAGTCGCTGCCTCATTGACCGTTATCGGCTAAATTGAGATCAAATGTGCAGCCGGAAGGCCGTAACGCAGTTATGCTCTTTCCTGGAATCGCTGAACCGCTCGAATCATCAAGCTCTAACGCTGAGTTCTTGCTTTGCCGATCGCACCTCACGCCCCATACATGATTGATATTCACAGCCATATACTCCCCGGCCTCGACGATGGAGCACGTACGGTTGAGGAGAGTCTGCAAATGCTGGACTTGGCCGCAAGGTCTGGAACGACGGATATTGTCGTTACACCACATGCTAGTACTGAATTCCCGTTTGACGATCAGCGTGTGAGAGCATCGTTCCGCGATTTGTGCGACAAGAATCATGCAGCCATCAATCTTCATTTAGGCTGTGATTTTCACCTAAATTACGAGAACTTGACTGATGCGCTCCGCAATCCGGATAAATATACCATCAATCAGGGGCGATACCTGATGGTTGAGCTGTCCGATTTTGGAGCGACTTCGAATATGTGGAGAGGTTTGAAGCAGTTAATTGATGCCCGTATCACTCCAATAATTACTCACCCGGAAAGAATTCTTGCGTTTCAATCTAACCTGCGCGACCTGCAACAATGGGTCCGCGACGGCTGCTTTGTGCAAGTCACAGGTCAATCCTTTCTTGGGCGGTTCGGTCCTGCCGCCAAGCTCGCAGCCAAGAGGTTTATGAAAAGCGGACTTGTGCATTTTGTCGCTAGCGATGCCCATGACTGCTCTGACCGCACGCCCAACCTTGCGCCCGCATATAAATATGTGGCTTCTCGATTCGGCGAGTTGCGGGCAAATGCGATCTTCAATGAAAACCCGAGCGCGGTGCTTTGGGGAGACTCGATACGACCGAAAGCGAATTTCGGAGTTGTTTCTCGGTTTCTTGCCTTGTGGAAATAATCACCGGCCAAGGGCTGCTCCATTTAAACCTCTGAACATATCGCGTAGGCAGGCGTGTGAGCTCCTCGTCCTCATATCGGGATGGGTTCCAGGTATGTTCGCTGTGACCGCCTGTTGTTGCGTGCTAACTTGTAGTCCGCATTTTCGCGGCATTTTGTAATTGTGCAAAATGGCCCCGTAAATCGCTGGTTTATCTCTCCGCTGAACCTATCGTTCTCCACTCTTTGTTTTCCTTTCTATTTACCCACAACGGACGCCTTCATCAAGCCGTGTGGCTTAGGTCTTCCGAAGCTACAATGCGGTTCACGATCTCCTCCGCAATTGCGAGCGATGCCGTTGCCCCAGGGCTTGGGGCGTTCAATAGGTGTAAGCATTGGGGCCGTTGAAGAATGGAGAAGTCCTGCACGAGATTTCCATCAGGTGTTAGCGCCTGTGCTCTCACGCCGACTCCTCCCGGCTCAAGGTCACTTTCCTGGAGATCGGGCACGAGCTTGCGCAACGCGGCGCAGAACAGACGCTTGCTGAATGATCGACGCAGTTCGTCGAAGCACATCCGGGGATAACGAAGGACAAAGCGCCACAATCCTGGATACGCCAGCGCGTACACGTCCGCGAGGTTCACGTCCGATTTGTGATACCCCTCGCGAGAGAGGGCGAGGACCGCGTTAGGACCTGCTTCGACACCGCCATGAATAAGCCGGGTAAAATGAACGCCGAGGAAAGGAAACTTCGGATCCGGAACCGGATAGATAAGGTTACGGACCAGATGCTGTCGGCGTGAGCGGAGCTTGTAGTACTCGCCGCGAAACGGCACGATTCTACAAGAAGGCTTTTCCCCGGCCATCTTTGCCACGCGATCACACTGCAAGCCTGCGCAGTTGATAAGAAACTGCGCTTCGAAGTCACCGCGGCTTGTAAGAGCTATCCAACCATTGCCGGTCTGCCTTAAGCCGTAGACGCGTGCATCGGTTACCACACGGCCGCGAATTCTCTGTTGAAGAACGGCGCAGACATGTTTATAATCGACAATGCCTTCCTGTGGCACGTGAAGCGCCGCTATGCCGCCCGCATGTGGCTCTATTTCCCGTATCTCTTCAAAGCGCAGCATTTTCAAGTTCTTTAACCCATTCTGCTGTCCACGCTTGAGCAAGGCCTGTAGCCTCGATTGTTCCTCAGGATCGGTAGCAACGATGATCTTTCCGCATATCTCGTGTGAAATCCCGTTCTCCGCGCAAAACGCCGTCATCTGTTCGATACCGCGAACGGCGAGTCGTGCTTTGAGAGATCCAGGCTTGTAGTAGATCCCTGCGTGAAGTACACCGCTATTGTTCCCGCTTTGATGAGTACCAACTAGGCTCTCTTTTTCAAGGACCGTAACCTCTGAGTCCGGCAACAGCTCAGCGATACGATAAGCGGTAGCTAAGCCGATAATCCCGCCGCCGATGACGCAGAAACTTCGAATCTTATTCAATCGATGATTTCCGTTCCGAAAAATCCCTATTGCTGGCTGAGCAGGCCGCGGACCCTGGTGCAACCGACCCACTCAGTAAAACGTTGTAACAGCCCTAAGGGTCGCTTACAATTTGGCGGAGCTTGGCCAATCGAGGGCGTCGCATGCTGCCCGACGGACTCCGTATCTCACAACAGAACGATAGAATCGCATACGGAAAAGTATGCTCAGCAGGTGTCCCCATCCCCCCGCGGCCCTCTGAAAATCCCTAATCAAGTGAGCCCGGTGGGTGATTGTCGACGACAGGATATAAAATGGATCGATGCGCCGGAGTGCCGGGAAAGTCCGTAACACTCTCCTGTGAAACCAGCGTACTCGGTTCATGCCATCCAGTCTGATCGGGAAGGGACGATCCATCTCGAGAACGCTTGCGACTAGCAAGAGATACATCGCCAGCACACCGTATCGTCTATGTCGGCGAAACCGGTTTTCTACTACACTCCAGTCCAGAGTAGGCTTGAAATGCTCGGCCAGTAACGCCAGGTCATACATGTTGCGAAGAGCCGGCCAGACACTTTGGAAATACCGATCCTGGATTTGCGAATGCATGATGTGATGTGTGATCAGATCTTCTGGAGAAGGCACTCGAAATCGCGCTCCTTCCCGTTCCTGAAGACTTGAACGTCTGATCATCTCCTCACCGGAAAGAAGAGACTTACACATTCCCAAACCGAGGCAGTAATGCAGTTCGACTCCAACGTTTTTAGGGCTTAAAAGGAGAGGGTGGTGATGGTGCCAAATTGGAGGGGCATCGGGATCGGCCGGCGCATACCCACGGAATCTGAGCGCCTCGACGGCGACCGGGAGCTGCGATTGCGGCACGAGGAGATCGATATCGATTAGATATCGGCTCGCGACGTCGCCGTACGTGCCCGTCAAAAGGTAAGCGATCCCCTTCAGCACAACCGGTTCGATCTCTACGCTGTTAAGGATCTTCGTGATGGAGGCGGCTTCGGCGAGGGCGAGTCGATTGCGATCTAAATTCAATTTCTGGACAGTTGAAAAGAACTCCGATACGTCTCGAGGTAAATCGGCCGCGAGCTTAAGCTTCTGGATTCGGCCGTACAAGGCTGGTAGGATGTTTTCTTCGCTGGCGGTTTGGATGAGAGCTTCCCAGTAGTCCGGTTCGCCGTCGCGGTGAGCCGCGCACAGTTCCGCCAGCGCGCGCGAGTTTGGATGCTGGCTCAGGCATAAGGATAGGAATCTGTAAGAATTTCGGGGCCGTGACATCGACCAAGTTGGAATTCGGGGCATTCGAAGAAGGAGCGATCGAACCGGTCATGATCTGGGCGGTTGTATTGGAGCAGATCGGCCTGCCAATTTCATGTAAAGGTTTGCGTACTGTGTTACGATTGCGTCCAAGCCGAAATTGTCGATGATGCGCCGCCGCGCCGCCTGACCTAGATTGAGCCGCTCTATCGCCGACGCTTTCAGGAGCGCGGCAATCTCATGGGCAAGCGCGGCGGGGTCTCGGGGAGGCACAACCCGACCTGTCTCTCCAACAGCTATGGCGGAGTCACCGACTTGAGTTACCACGCACGGCACGGCACATGACATCGCCTCCCCCACCACGTTGGGAAACCCCTCGCCGAACGAAGAGGAGGATACGAAAATATCGAGTGCGGCCATGATCGCGGGAGTATCCGTTCTGCGCCCAAGCAGAAAGACTGAATCCCGAAGATTCGCCGCACCCAACCACGACGCAAGCTCCGGGTTTGACCAGGAGATTCCATCGCCGCACAGGACGAAGCGTGTGCGTGGCATTGTTTGGCAGACGATTGCGGCGGCTTTGATGAAGCAGGCGTGATCTTTCTGAGGATGAAACCGACTCACTGCGCCCACCAGGAACTGATCATCAGCAAGGCCAAGTTCCCGTCTCACAGAGTCTCGTGCCTGCTGGTCGGAATGAAACGAATCCGTATCGAAACCGTTCGGAATGACTAGCATCTTCTCGCGCCGGTAACCCAGTTCAGCATGGACCCGGAGCCCTTCGTGGGAACAGGAAACGATTGCCGAGGGCAGGGTGGACGATAACAAAGCGCACGCGCGCACGGCCCAAAGCGTCAGCCGGTTCGTTGCTGCGGGGTCAAAATTGCTGTGCTGTATATTCCACACTACTGGAATATTGTGCGCCAGCCTTGCCGCCAAACCGCCGGCTAGATCGCTATGCGTCATCCAGGTCTGCAGTACGTCCGGACGTTGGCCGCGAAGCCTCCGGGCTAGCCGCAGCAACGCCACGGGATTTAGTCGCCCGCGAGCCATGCCGATCTCACTGACTTCATATCCCAATCCACGTATCCGTTCTCCAACCGGGCCGCTGGTTGTCAACGTGATTACATTGCTGTCGATGCGGCTCCGATCTAGGCGGGAAAGAAGCTTGTAAAGCATCATCTCCGCCCCTCCCGTGTGGAGACCATTAATCAAATGAGTTACCCGGATAGGCGGTGTGTCGCCGTTACTCGGTGAGAGATGCGTACCCGGAGCGACGTGCGTGCTCATGCGCGGTAATAACTCTGACAGCATTCCATGAACCTTGGAAGTCCCTGCTCAATCGGAGTAGCTGAATGGAATCCGAATTCCCGCTCAAGCGCGGGCAGACGTGCGTAACGACAGATCCAGCGCCGCCGCCCGCTTACTAGAATTTGAGACAGAACCTTCATTTCACCCGCTGATGGATTCTAGCGCGACTTCAGCACGAATATGTGGCACGATGAGCCAAGGACACCCGACAAACGGCGCCGCACGCCGATCGGAACGGAGGGGAAAAGCCAACAACCGGAATAAAATAGCCGATTCGCCGCAACTTCCACGATTTCGAAGCCATTCCGCCGGAATGTACGTTTCCAGCGCGCTCGGCTGAAATAATACAACTCAGCTAAAGAGTTCGGATATACCCCATGCGGCTGCCAAATCAAATCCCGCAGAAGTCGTCCCAAACCCTTCTTCTTTACTGCCTCTGCCACCGTAAGCGAGCTGGTCTCCCCAGGAGTATTCGTCTTTACGCCGAGGACTTTTCTAATAGCGTGAGCGTAGAGGGCCAAGCTGGTCCAGAACCGCCATGACGCGCTGGGGACAACATGGATGATATGTCCCCCAGGTGCGATGACTCGCTTCATCTCAGCCAGCAACTCGGGCAGCTTCTCGACATGTTCCATGACATTCGAGGAAAAAATGACGTCAAATGTTGCGTCGGCGGCAGGGATATGGACGCCGTCATAATCGCGCACGGGAAAAAACTGCACTGGTCTCGGTTTTCGGTTCGAAATATCAATGGAGACCACATCGTGTCCGGATTCCGCGAGCCTGGCGGCCTGATAGCCACTTCCGCCACCGATTTCGAGAACTCTCGCTCGCGAGCCGATCCGGTTTTGGACCATCATCAGTTCAGCCTCACGCAAGCGCTCGAGATAACCTGCCCCCACAGATGGAGTGTCTATAGTAGAAGTCGATGTCTGCATGCGCTTTCTCCAATTGATGACCGAGTCCAGCATCTCAGGTACTCGACTTTCGAGCGACGAAACAAAGATTCGAGCTCATCCGCCGTGGGATGAATTTCCCGGCAATCCAGCGCGCCAGCTCAATGGCGCGGTCCCGTAACGATCCTCGCCGCAGATGAGTGAAAACCCGCTGGCGAGCGTACAAAACCGAGAAATTCATACCATTCAGAACACTTCGCATTCGGTCGATGGTAAACGACTGGTGGTGACACCAGCGATGAAAGACGAGACCGCAGCTCGGGCACACCGTTCGATACTTGCTCATGTCCTCCTCGAAAGGAACGGTTCCGATGAGCATGCCACCTGACTTCAGGACTCTCCGGATCTGAGCGAGACCGATCGCAAACTGATCGGGTGTGAGATGCTCGAACACTTCTGAGCAGAAGACGACATCGAACCGCTCGTCCGGATAGGGCAAGTCCTCGATCGTGCCAACAATGGCGGAAATCCCCTTGCGTTGCAACCCGTCAACAGCGACCTGGGACGGGTCCACTCCATTCACGTCCCATCCTTGGGCGGCGCATTCACATTCAAGGAAGCCGTTGCCTACACCGATATTCAGGACCGATATTGCGCGGCCCCCGGTGAGTCGTTTCGCTTTCCGTAGCAGATAGGATAGCCGCGTTGCGGCGCCCTCAAAATCAAAATTGACAGAGCCTTCGCCCTGAAAATAGTTCCAAATCCTGGTTTGGTCAGCAGTATTCATTGTGTGTTCTGTATTCATTGTGTGTTCTCCATGCAGTGGCGGGCGTTCAGCACCAGCCCAGATTGATAAGCGACAGACCTTCGAGATGCGAGCATATTTCGCAGTGTTAAAGTGCAGGCAAGCAAAGAGCAGCAGTACATGACCTAGGTCGCGAGCGCTATGCCGCTCACGCCCATATACCGCAGCAGCAAGAAATTCAGGCCAAACTTCAGGATGAGGTTGCCCAGAGTCACCCACATCAGCACAACATTAGCCCGCATCGACGAGATCACGCGAACGACGAGAGACGCCATGACGTAAAACGGTATTTGCAAAAGATAGAATCGCAGGACCCGGGCGACCGCAAGCGTATCCGCGCTGGAGAACGAACCTCGCTGGTAAGCGACGCGAACCACGAATCCGGAACCTAACAGCAGTGCGATCGTCACGGGGATAGTGACTATGAGGATCAGCGAGGACCACGTGCGAAGTGTATGGGAAATGGCAGCCCAGTCGTTCCGTGCGATCATCTGAGAGAAAAATGGGAGCACGGCCGTGCTGAGCGACACGTAAGCGATGCCCTGGATGAAGAAAGTGATGTTATTTGCGTATCCGAGCGTCGCGACGCTGCCTCTCGGCAGTAGGGCGGCCTGATAGCCACTTCCGCCACCGATTTCGAGAACTCTCGCCCGCGAGCCGATCCGGTTTTGGACCATCATCAGTTCGGCATCGCGCAAGCGCTCGAGATGACCCGTAGAGGGAATAGTTGGGGTAGAAACCGGTATTGATATGTGCTTATCGTAATCCGAACTATCGTGCGTAATACAGGTCATAGATCGACGTACCTCCTTTATCCTGAGGTTTACTTAGGGCTTAAGATGCTTTTTTTCAGGCGGCAACGTCCGACGCCAGTATGCCGAGAAATTCATTCGATATGCCCTGTAAGCGGCGAGTGAGAACTGCCCACTGAGCCGTTGAGGGGCTTTATGACCAGTCTTCCTGTGTAATCGATACGGTGGAAAAAAATTCCGGAGTCACCTAGATACTCATCGACGGCCTTGCGCGCGCCGCGCCAGTATCCATAATCGTCAATGATGAGGATACCGCCCGGCGAAAGCCGCGGATATAAATGGGTCAACTCGTGCACGGTTGAGTCGTACCAATCGGTGTCAAGGCGAAGCAGCGCAATCTGATCTGGCGCGCTCTGTGGAATTGTGTCTTGTACCGTACCCTCCACAAAATGGACTTTCGTCGGTTCATACCCTGTTGAAAGCAGATTAGCGCGGACCTGTTCAAGACCGCATTTGCACCAGTCTGAACTACCTTGATCTGTCCGGACCCTCTCCCAATGCTCCTCGGCGCTGTTGCCATGTAAGTCAACGTCCTCTGAACTGGGAATGGGAAGGCCCGCGAAAGTGTCAAAGAGGTACAGTTCGCGTAGACAATCCAGGTTCCGAAGAGTTAATGCAGCCGCCATCACACTGCCTCCTCGCCACACGCCGCACTCCACAATCGCTCCAGGGATATTGTGCTTCACGACGTGCTTTGTCGCTTCCACTACAGCGAGCAGACGTGATTGCGATGTCATCGTAAACGGCTGCGCCATATCCAGTACAGCTGCATCCTCAGGAGTAACATCGAGCGGATGTGGTCTATAACGTACGACATCCAATCCGAAAGACCGCGGAACTACGCGCAACTTATCCAGTAATGATGGCATTATATTTCTCAGGACCTTTCCAAGGTTGATCATAAACAGAAAGAAACGAATCCAAGCCTTTTCGGTCAACTCTTGGTAGGGAAATCAACGCAATAACCTGACCGGCCATGTAGCTTAAGGCGAACATCGAAAGAGCATGATTCATAAAGTCGATACCTGCTCATGCTGTGCCGTCCAAAGACTCAGGGATCGAGAGTAGGCCGCCTCCAATGAGCAAGCGCGAGAGATCTGCGCGACGCAATCATCCTTCCCAGTATCACGGCAGTGGCTAGCAGAGAGCAGCAATACATGACCGAGGTCGCCAGCGCTATGCCGCTCACGCCCATATACCGCAGCAGCAGGAAATTCAGGCCGAACTTCAGAATTAAACTGCCGGCAGCGACCCACATCAGCACGGCGTTAGCTCGCATCGACGAGATCACGCGAACGACGAGAGACCCCATGACGTAAAACGGTATTTGCAAAAGGTAGAATCGCAGGACCCGGGCAACCTCCAGCGTATCCGCGCTGGAGAACGAACCCCGCTGGTATGCGATGCGGACCACGAATCCGGAGCCTAACAGCAGTCCAAGAGTTATCGGGACACTCACTAAGAGGATCAGCGAGGACCACGTGCGAAGCGTATGGGAAATGGCAGCCCAGTCGTTCCGTGCGATCATCTGAGAGAAAAATGGGAGCACGGCCGTGCTGAGTGACACGTAAGCGACGCTCTGGATGAAGAAAGTGATGTTATTTGCGTATCCGAGCGTCGCGACGCTGCCTCTAGGCAGCAGAGCAGCCATGGACTGATCCACTAGTACGGTCGCCGACATGAGGATCGAGCCCGCGATCATTGGCGTATATTGTTCCATGACGCGCCGGAACTCCGGGGTCATGCCGTGCCACCTCGGCATCAGGGAGACGTGTTTGCTCCAGAGCGCAAGAGCAAGGCTCGCGGCCTCCGCGATCGCGCCTGCAACTGTACCCTCGACCAGCGCGTAGGCGCCGCTCTGCCGGCCGGCTACAAACAGAAAGACGATGATGAAAACAGGGGTCCACATTGGGGCCGCAGCCGCGAGGGCAAACTGCTCTCTCGAATTCAGCACGGCCGCCCACAGTTTGCCCATTCCACGAAGTACGATTGCTGGCAGCATCATCGTGAACAGCGATGCCGTAAGCGCAATCTTGTCGGGACCGAAACGATGGACGAAGAGACCAAACAACGGCCCTGCGAAGATACCCAGAGTGATGCAGGAGATGAGCAAGGCAGTCCCCGCCCAGGCGCCCACGCTCGCAAACAGACGCTGAGCCTCCTCGTCGCGCCCCTCTTCGCGCAAGTGTATGTAAGTAGGTATCAGGGCCGGATTGAAGGAACTGGCAAGCACTTGGATCAGGAACTGCTGCGCCGCAAACGCGACCAGGTAGGCTTCTAGAGCGTCACCCCGGCCGAATAAGCGCGCGACGAAAATCTCCTTGAGAGCAGTCGCGGCATACACCGCAAACGTAGTTGCGCCCACGGTGGCGGTGGCCGTAAGAATGCGCCGGTTTGTGCTTCTGGAATGCCAATGATGACGCAGAAAGGTGGTCATGGATTTTTGTGACCATCCACTTCGCGGCGTCTTGACTTCTTCAACTGCCGTGCTCAGATGCGTGCTCCTTGACTACTCATTTGAGACCGCACAAAAGCCGTTACTATTTTCCATCGCAAAATTTGAATTTCTGAAACGAAATAACGAATAACTTCCAGGCTTCGCATGTTGATGTCATTGACATGTTCTGCTCCTCCTGCTTTTATGCCCCATCTGACAATTTGTAAGAATCCTTCGATGCACCTGCATAAGACTGCCTCTTTTGAACCATCCATGCTCGGTTGCTAGATTGGTCGGCTATTGCAGTCTCCAAGATTTCATCGAGTGATGATAGTAGAGGTGTCCATCCCAAAGTTTGTCGAGCAAGCGCGCTGTTGGCGAGAAGGACCGGAGGGTCTCCGGCACGGCGCTCGCCGACCTCGACCGGAATTCTTCGCTTCAAGCGTTGCTCGACAGCCGAAATCAACTCAAATATCGAGCATCCGCGTTCGGAGCCGAGATTTATCGCCACGGTTTCAGCTCCTCTCAATAACGAGCGGGTCGCTAGAACGTGAGCTTGCGCAAGATCTGAGACGTGTACGTAGTCGCGAATTGCCGTCCCATCTTTGGTATTGTAGTCGGCTCCGTAAAGGCTGAAGTGCTTCCTTCGCCCTAGCGCAGTTTGGATAATCAATGGGATGACGTGTGTTTCGGGATCATGAGCTTCTCCTAATTGACCCTCTCGATCGGCTCCGGCGGCATTAAAGTATCGAAGCGAAATGGATCGAAATCCATAAGCAAGCGAATACCTCAGCAATATTTTTTCGACGAACAGTTTCGATTCACCGTACGGGTTAATCGGCACCTGAGGATGTGCCTCATCAATCGGTAAAGATGAGGGGATGCCATATGTAGCACAGCTCGACGAAAATACCAGTGACTTGATATCCTCACAGAGCATCGCGTCAAGCAGGTTCACTGAATTACAAGTGTTGTTACGGAAATACACAGCGGGATGCGTTACGGATTCGCCGACATATGCACTGGCCGCAAAATGGATTACGGCAGACGGACGATATTCGCGAAATGCTGCGCGAATGTCGTCATAATTGTCCAGGCTCGCCTTGATTAAGCCCCCCCACTTCACTGATTGCTCATGCCCAGTGCTCAAATTATCGAACACGACGGGGACAAAGCCGGCTTTGTGCAGCGCTTTACATGTATGGCTGCCAATAAAGCCAGCACCTCCCGTTACAAGAATATGCATAAGCTGTAACCCACAATTACAACAGTGATCAAAATGTAGAGACGAAGCCCAACCAGGCAGCAGGATTGGGCAATGCACTGCGCGTGCATATTTTGGGACTGGCCGTTCGTGTCACACATGAGTAAGATTATCGGCATATATGAACATCTTTTGAGGACATCTGCAGGCCCAAAGCTGCGGCGGCGAGGCCAATAAACTCGTGAAGTGCCATCCTAGATCGCCAAAAAGCCTGTTTGCTCGGCACCAGCGGCCTGGTTTTCGCATCGCCGCAGCTCGCGAAGTTTACCGGGAACGGAAATAGCGCGATTCCGGCCCTGTGAAAGAGGTAGGTAGCGCGAAGCATCTGGTGAGCCGCTGTCACCAAAATGATTCTCCTTAGCCCTTTGGCTTGCACAATCGCTGCCACTGCATGCGACTCGTCAACCGTGTTACGAACAATCCGCGTCACGATTGCCCTTCCAGGGTCTAATCCGCGAGACATCGCCCAACATCGAAGTTGCTCCCCTTCGGTTTGCCCATCCGAAGTTCTCCGGCCTGTGTTGAGGATAATCAGCAGCGGCGCTTTACCTGAAAGCGCGAGATCAAGAGCTGGCTCAAACCTGCGAGGCGCGTCACCGCCTAGAACCACGATGGCATCGGCCGACTGACAGTCTTGTACTGCGATGGGCTTGTACGGTCTTTGCAAAAAAGATAAAAGCATGCAGGAACCGAACGGCGTCATACACAGGTACAAGGCACTGATGCTAACGATTACGCCCGTCCATAGGAACACTCTTAGCGTGAAGGTCTTGAATGGCACGGTCGCTAATCGATCTCAAGGGGTCGTCGACGTTACTTTGCCACGGGCATTATTTTAAGGTTGTTCTCCCCCACTGTCATCGTGCCTTCATAAGACACCAGGCTCTGGGGCGACGCAGAAGAACCGGCCGGAGCGCCGCCAATCGTAATCTCATTACCCTGGACAACGCCCAGATTGCGAAGCAGGAGTAAGCCATGGATAGAAGCAATGTTGATGCGATTTCGCGTAAATGAGACGTTGTACCCGGGGTTCTTGTCAGCCATAATGCCGTCGGTGCGCGCCAAATTAAAGGTGTTTCCGGTGTAAAGGATCTTGGCCGATATCGAAGTGTATGTAAGAAAAATCCTGTGCCCAGCGGGCACGGTGAACGTATTATTCGAAATTTCTCCAGGATCCGTCACTATGAACACATTGACCGAAACAGAGTCATCAGGAGAAGCCAGATCGCAATTCGTCACTGTAACTGTGCCCGTTTTGTCGGGATGTGCAGCATCGAAAGAGCCCCCAATATTATCTTTAAACGCACAGTGCTCGAACCGGACATTTTCCGTCGGAGGGCTGGTCAGATAATTTGGTTCTACATCTACTCCCATACCGGGTGCGTGATATCCGTACTTGCCGGTGCGTCCTGACGATGAGAAATTCGAGTCACGGACCAAAACATTACGTGCCTGAATCACCGCTAGTGCGAGTCGTGCGTTATTGTGAGCGGATACGCGCTCGATCAAGACGTCCTCGTCCGGCTGCCGGCTTCCACCAATATATATGCCATCCGTATGGAAGTGATGGATGTTTAGATCCCGCAAAGTGTAATGACGGCAATGGAATGTCGAAATCCCAGCATTACCTGCTTCAACTACGCCTGGATCGCGAACCATCTGGTCCACGCCGCCATGGAGCTCAAATCCCTCCACCGTAAAATTACTGGATTCTTCAAAATGGAACGGTACGACCCCATTGTTGTAACTCCGAAAGAAACGCCCCGTCGCGTAGTCGGCGGTTCGAGAAAAGTTACCCTTTATACGGATGATTGCGCCACGTCCGCTGATTAGAACATTGTCGCAGTGTCGATAAAGAATATCTCCAACTCCATTCTGATTAGGTCCGCCCATCACTTTGACTCTGTTGATCTGGTACACGCCCGGTGGATAAATAAGAGTTCCGCCTGTCCCGCAAACGGCGTTTGCGGCAAGCTGCATTGCATCGTAATCGTCTTTGCCGTCGTTCGGCAGCGCTCCGAAGTTGGTGACACGATAGACTGGCAAGCCCACCGGCAATGCCGGCGACCCCGCCTGTGGGGAAGCGAGCTGCGCGCGGGGGGTCGCAGAAAACGGGCTGTAAAATGCAGCCGCAAGCGCAGTTATAGAACACCACGCGGATACGAGAACCAACTTACGCATATGCTTGACACAGAATAGCAGGAATCTACGCTCACCGATCCTGCACTTCTGCTCAGCAGGTAATCGGCTGCCAATTTCCCGCACGGTCTTACGAAGCAGCGGCAGCGCTAGTCATCGGCCTCTTCGCGAAGGCGGCCATAACCTCTCCGTCGAGCTCATGGGGTGGCGGAAGAATACCAGATCGCTGAAGAAACTTCTGGTTGTGATAACGGACGTCGGCATAATCCAACACCGCTCCAGAGGCAAACGCTTCATGCAGTTCAGCAATACCTTCGTCGAGATCTATCGAACGCTCAAACCCTAACTGCTGCTTTACTTTCTCGAAAGATACCCGATAATTGCGCTTGTCTGAATTTTCGACGTGCTCAACGCGCGTGCCGGGAAAATGCGCACGTATTTTCTCTGCTACTTGGCTTAGGGTGTAATTTGATCGGGAATCCCCGACGTTATAGATCTGGCCGCCCGTGATTGATGGCGAGGCGGCCAATACCTTAACGATGGCCTCGGTGACGTCGCGAACGTGAATGAATGGCCGCCACTGCTCGCCGTTAAAAATAGTGATCACCGATTCCTGAAACGCCTTAGCAGTCAGCAGATTCACTACTAGATCGAATCGAGGCCTCCACGAATGACCGAATACTGTAGCGAATCGCAAAATTACTGGAGAGAAGGAGTCGGATGCTGCCTCGATCAAAGCGTGTTCGGAATCGACTTTAGTTTGCGCGTAGAGCGAAATCGGGCTTACTCGGGCCTTCTCGTCCGCGATGTATTCAGTCGAGCCATACACGCTGCAGCTAGAAGCGAAAACGAACTGGCGTACGCCATGGCCTTTGGCAATCTCGATCATCATGCGAGTTGCCGCGTAGTTAATTTCAAGAGCCGACTGCCTGTCCTGCTCACATGCCGGATCTCCGACTATGGCTGCGAGATGCACAATGCTATCGATGTCACGCACCGCGCTCACGACGCGCTGTATGTCGCGGCAATCGCCTGTCATCAATTCGAACCTGGGATGATTCCGCAGGCTTTGTATCGCCTCATCTCCATATACGAGACTGTCCAAAACTCTCACGCTCTTGCCCATGTCGAGCAACCGCCGTACCAACAGTGACCCGATATAACCCGCGCCGCCTACCACAAGCACGTGATTACCATTACTGGCGGCTGCGCCGTTCTCCGGAAACCGCGGCGAAATCTGGAAATAGCGCAGGAAAATGCCCTTGGCAACCCTTGCGAAGGAGATTGAAATGATAGCAAAGCACGCGAACAGCACCGCTCCTCGGCGAGGAATTAACTCCTTCCTGAACAGAAGAAAGTTTGCAACCACGAAGGCCAGAAACGCTACAGTGACGCCTTGCATGGTGATCAGGACTTTGTATCGGCTCGTGTACAACCGCGATCTCGTATAAAAGCCGTGAAGCAAAAATACCATAGGGAACAATAAGGAAAGCAGCACAAACCGTTTGACATAATACGAGAAGTAAACCGCCGCGAGCTTTCGAGCCGTACCTGGCGTGGCGATATGCAGCTCTACCCACACGCTTACGGCGATCGCCGCCAGCATGGACAGATGTATCATCGCGAAGTCTGCCAAGAGCCTCAGTAACGATTCCGAGATTTTGAAGTGACGCTTAGTATTCATCTCCAGCCTCAATTCCTACCGGCACTTACCGGTTGTGTCTGATAGCTCGCGATGCGGGATATCGCGTGACCGATCGTTTCCACGATCTCATCGCTGAGCGATTCATATACAGGTAGACTCAGCACGCCCTCTGAAACTGTGTTAGTGTGCTTGAGGTTATGACGAGAACTGTCGTAGTAGTCGCGATACAGCACCTGTCTATGTAGCGGCGGATAAAAATATTTCTTCGTTTCGATGTTTTCCGCGCGAAGAGCTATAGCCAAATCGTCCCGGCTCATGCCCAATGCAGCCGCATCGACGAGCACTGAATAATCCTTATAGGTATGCGTATCTTCGTCCCTGATGCTTTGGAAAGACAGGCCCGGTACGCCGGAAAGCATTTCAGTGTAAGCTCGCGCAATCTGGTTATGGCGTTTTAGCTTCAGGTCTACAAGAGTCAAGCCGGCTAACCCCAAAGCCGCATTGAACTCTGTCATCCTCGCGTTCAAGCCCAGCACCTCTGGATCGTATGCCCCTAGATCGCCGTAATTCCGTCCAGCTCGGATTCTATGGGCAAGGGTAGCGTCATTGGTCGCAACAATCCCTCCCTCCCCGGCAACCAGCAATTTTGTCGGAGAGAGTGAGAATACCTCTGCGTCACCGAATTGCCCAATTGGCCGACCGCCGCAGCGGCTTCCGAACGCGTGTGCGGCATCAAAGATGAGTTTCAGTCCGTGCTTCGCGGCAATTTCAGACAGGCGATCCACACTGCACGGGTTTCCGTACATATGAACAGCCAAAATTGCCGAAGTTCGCGGTGTGATCAATCGCTCAATATCCGCCGGGTCTACAGTCCACGATTCTCGATCGATATCCGCAAAAACAGGCGTCAAGCCATTCCAGGCGATCGCGTGACCGCTTGCGAAGAACGTGAAGCTCGGCACAATGACTTCACCCGCCAGATCAAGTGAACGTAACACCAGCATCAGTCCACTGGTACAACTTGAAACGGCAATGCAATGGTGTACGCCAAGCCGCTCCGCCGTTGCAGACTCGAACCGTCTCACTATATCCGCGTTCGTCAGTACTCCTTGGGCGTACGCGGGTCGGTAGATATTCAGGACATCGTCAAGCGGCGGAATCGTCGGTTGTATGAACCGGAACGGCTGGTCAAGAACAGGTGTGCCACCCGCAAAAGCGGGAGTTCGATCGTCATTTAGAAACATATTCACCTCGATATTCAGACTGGGAAATCACATACAACTTGACTGACGGAAGCGGGGCTATAAAACGTGAAGGTGATTACACCCGCACGCCCACCGTCAAGGGCGAAGGTTGTAAGGTTTCACGCGGAATCAAACAGCTACTAAGGGGAAGCGCACGCGTTTCGCGTTCTCAGCAAGAACCCCGGAACTCAGGCATAGTCGCATGGCCCTGGGCACTTATCCCCTTCCTACGAAGCACGTTTACCGATGTCGCGACAATAATACGCAGGTCCAAAAGAAACGTGCGGTGCTCCACATACCAAACGTCGTACTCAAACTTCTCTTCCCAGGAAAGGGTATTTCTTCCGTGTATTTGGGCCCATCCGGTGAGCCCTGGTCTTACATCCAGCCGACGCCTCTGCCTGGAGCTATAGCGGGGCACGTATGCCGCAAGCAGCGGGCGAGGGCCCACCAGACTCATATCTCCTTTAAGCACATTCCATAGCTGTGGTAATTCGTCAAGACTTGTAGCGCGAATAAAACGGCCAACTGGAGTCAACCGATCTAGGTCGGGCAAAAGTACGCCGAAGCTGCTGCGCGCGTCGTCCATCGTTCTGAATTTCACAATTTGGAACGGCCTGCCGTCCCGGCCGCCCCGAGCCTGCTGGAAAAAAACCGGGCGACGCATCGTAAGCAAAATTGCAATGGCAATACAGATGAAGACCGGGCTCAGAACCACAATCGCCAATAGGACGATAGAAACATCTAGATAGCGCTTCATGATCTCGACAATTACTCGTTGCCCTACAGGTATCGTTCGCCGACAGTTCGCATACGTACCGGATGAGCAGGAACGCCATAGGCAACCTGAAACTCTGGTAAGTTCCTTGTCAGCGTAGCGCCCGCTCCAAGAATCGAATGTTGCCCAATCGATCGGCCGTGGATGACGCTTGCCCCCAGGCCGATCGCACTGAATCCACCAATCAACACTCCCCCGCCCAGAGTGGCGCCGGGTGCGATGCTGCAAAAATCTTCGAGAACACAATCGTGATCGATTGATGCTCTCGTGTTCACGATGCAATGCCTTCCGATTCGAGAGCCCGGATTAATAATCGCACCCGCCATCACAACAGTCCCTGGATTTATCGCCACGTCGTCCGCGATGACGGCAGACGAATGAATCGCAGATATAAACTGAAAATTAGGCGCGCCGCTGACGATCCGCCGCACTAGCTCCGATCGGGTAAAGTTGTCTCCAACGCCTACAACGCCTTTATTGAACTCAAAGTCGCGCATCAAACCCTTCAAAGTTCTCTCATTGCCGAGCACGCGATAACCGCAGTGGAACGTCTCGGCCGGCTTATTGGAATCAATCAAGCCTACAATTTCAAAGTTCGAACTCCTCGTTAAGATGTCGATAATCACCTTGGCATGGCCGGAGGCGCCGAAGACAACCACTTTCTCCGCCGCAATGTTTGAAAAGCTCAATTGTCATTCACCGCTGGATCCGCACAAGTTAGGAATTGGAGTTATTGAGTAAGCAGGTCTTTGTACCACAAGGCCAGTTCTTCAATAAACTGATGCTGAGAAAAACAGTCTTTGATTCGCTGCCTCGCACGCTGCCCATAGGCTTCACGTAAATCCGGCCTTACGATAAGCTTATCCAGAGCATCGGCCAATTCACGAGAGTCTTTGACCCCCACTAATAGACCGGTCTCCTCGTGCCGTACAACATCGATGCAGCCGGGGATGCGCGTCGCTACTACAGGCAAAGACATCGCACCTGCCTCGAGCAACACGTTCGGCAGGCCCTCCCGATGACTTGGAAGCACGCAAATGTCGATGCTGGCATATACCGCGGCCATCTCTTCCGGCCTCTCTTGGACAAAAATCACCTCCGGAAAGCTGCGCAATTCCTGCACACACGCGGGTGTCTTGGATCTTTGCTGGTCCTCGGGTCCACAGATTAGCAGTACAATCGACCGGTGCTTGGCGCGCAATACGTTCCAGGCTTCAGCGAGTTCAGTAATTCCCTTGTCGGCAACCAGGCGACCTATGAATCCCACCGCGACCGCGTCCTGTTCAATGCCGTACTTGCGGCGGATATTTAATCTCTCATTAGGGCTCAAAAGCTTTACATCGAACTTCTCAGTGTCAACGCCATGGCTGCTGCCGCAATGGATCACGTGAAATTTAGTCGGCGAAAGGAGCGGTTGTGACTTCGCGACAATCGATTCAAGCGATCGGCTGACGCACATTATGTTAGTTGCAAAAGCACACGAAATGAACTCGGAAATCAGCAGAATCCGACGCGTGATTCCATATGCAGTATCGGAAGGACGACCGTTGATTGTAAAAATCCGTACGGGTACTCCTGCCAATCTGGCGGCAAGCATGCCAATCAGACCTGCCTTCGGAGTATGAGTATGAATGATGGTCGGCCGAAGCCTTCGCAGCAGAAACACGAGCTTTAGAACAGTCGATAAATCCGATCCTGGTGTGATCCGGCGATGAAGGGGGATATGGTGAACGTCGACCCCCCTAGGCCGCCGCGCTTCCCCGTCAAATAGAACGTCGCTCGAACTAATCCAGTGAATGTCATAGCCTCTCGATGAGAGATACTCGCTTTGCCAACGAAAAAATGAATTGAGCGTAACGGCCCAGGTCGTCATCAAGGCGAGGCATACGCCTCGCTCTGTAAGTTTCCCGTCGCTGAAGCGCATTTCCTCCGCGAAAACCGTATTATCTTTCAACATCTGCCGGAACGCAACGAGTGCCGGGGGAGCAAGCACGGCGAGCCCGGCCTCGTCGGCATTCGTGAATTAAGAATTCGCAGCAACTTCCGACCCCGCGCCTGTTGTCCTATACGTAGCGACGCTGGCTTGATATCTTCCTTGATGCCTAAGCGGCGAATAAGTCGGTATGATTCCGACTTGTGCTCTCTTCTTGCGCTTCTTGGGAAGAACAATCGCAGCTATTGCGAAAAAAAATGGCAGTAGTTGAGCGCGTTCCCGCGAGATTAAACCGAAATTCGTGAAGATGCAAAAAAGAAGACTTAACTCGATCGTCATCACCACGGCGAACAGACCAAAGGGATGGGATAGAGACTTGAACCTCGAAGGGCGCCGAAACAGAATACCAGCGAGCAGAATGGCTATTAGCAGATTTTCTAGTCCCGCCAAAATCATATTGGCGCTGTGGCCCTCACCAACGAAGGGCCGAAGATAGACGTTCGTAAGGCCTTCAGGCAGATAGGCTAGGAAGCCCGCGGGACCGCTGAAAGTTTGCGCCTCAACTGCAGAGTCGCCGTGAGCGTTGCCCTGCGCGACGTTAGTTCCAACTTTGAAGACAGAAGCCGAGCCCGCGGCATCCATACCGACGTAGGAGGATGTAATACGATCTATTAGTAAGATCATCGGAAGTAAAAGTAATAGCACTCCCGCAACCCGCAAAACTAGCGAGTTCACCGGATTATGTCCCCGACGCTTGGATTTGGCGCTCTTTAATATGGAAGCTGTCGCCAGCGCCACGACCAGCATTAACGCTATGTGGGGGCGCACTACAGTTATAAGGCCCAATCCGATCCCCCCCAGCAGTATCGATTTTACGGTTACCTTTACCAGGGAGCGGGAATAACCGAGACTGGCCATGCCTAGTCCCAAGGCAATCCAACTGTCTTTACCCGCGAGACCGCTCCACATGGCATAGGATGGGAAAAAGGCCAGTAACGCGAAATAGATTTTGGCATGTTTCCCGGGATACCAGATATAGAACGCTTCGAACTGGAGTAGCATTGCTATCAATGAGAACGCCGCTGAAATCGCGAAAAATCCGTAGAAATCGCCACCGAACGGCGTGTAAAGGAGTGCTGTCAGGATAGTTGTGTCCTTTGTCCCCAAACCCAGTTTGATAATGCCCCAATTCCCGTGCCGTATAGAATCGCTGATTCGCAAGCCCTCATAGTGATACTTAAGCGCGTCCATGCCGCCCTTCTCGTTCACATAATATGGAACTACCCAGAGGAGAAAGAACGCCAGTACCACCATGCGCCAGATGACGGCCATGAACAACTGTGGGCGAAACGAAGGAAATCGCTCAGCCGCACGGGCAACGAATACCGTCGCCAGTACAATCGCGACGATAATCAGTCCGATTCGAGAGATCGTTTCACCAAGATATAGATTGTGCATCGTTCGTTTCTTTATTTCACGGACTCAGAATGATGGTTTCAGGCCGAAGTTAGGCCGCTCGCGCTATAAAGATTTCGGATTTGCCTATACCCACTTATCCCTTGGTCGTGGCTTGATAGTAGTGGTAAGGTTTGTATCCCCGGTAGTTGTAGTATCCACCGGGTGAAGTCTTCGGATTCCAATCGTTCAGAATGGTCCCCATTACCTTCGTGCCGTCTTCCTCAAAGCGCTGGAGGGCCGCTACTGCGGCGTCCCGTGAGGTCTGTCCGGCTCGGACAACCAGGATTACCTTGTCCGCTATCCTGCCCAATATACGCGCATCCGCAATTTGTAACATCGGCGGCGTATCAATTAAGACAGTGTCGAATTCTTTTCTCAAATATTTCAGTAGTTCTGGCATCTGAGAGCCATAAAGTAAGTTGGTCGCGGTCGAATTGCCCGGGCCGCTTGTCAGGACAAACAGGCCGGGGATCTCGCTTTCACGAATAAGTCCACCTAGCGATTTATCTCCGTTCAATGATATATTTTCGCGCAGGAGACTGCTTAGCCCGCGCTTATTGTCCAAATCGAAGATATCGTGCAGCCGAGGCTTGCGCATATCCGCGTCGATGAGAAGAATCTTCATTCCAACCTCGGCGATTGCAATAGCAAGATTGCTTGCAATGGTTGATTTCCCTTCACCTGGCCCTGCGCTGCTCAGCACGATTACTCGAGGTTGTGGTCCGTTTTGATTCGAGAAAAGAATCGAGATTAAGGTCGAGCGGAAGCTCTCCGCCACGAGAGACGGCTTTTGTTGCCAGGTGATCAATTCAACCTTGCTCGGTAGCACCTGCACTCCTTCCGTCTTAGTGCCTTGAGCCAATCCCACGCCAGCGGGGGGCGCAAGAGAACCGCGTCGGCCCTTAACGTCAAGATGGCGGGATGGAATTACTCCGAGCTCCGGCACGTTCAGATAGAAAGCGGTATCACCCGGCTGCTGGATGGTGCGATCCGCCTGTTCGCGCATGATGATGAACACAGCTCCGAGGAAGATACCGGCAAGCAAACCGACTGCAGTGCTCAGCAGCGGCTTTGGACTGTACGGTTTTAGAGGAACATCGGCGGTGTCGACCACTCGAACGGTACTCGCCCGCATGGCGGACGCAATAGTAGATTGCTTCAATTGCTGCAGCATTGTTTCGTAGAGTTGCCTATTGCTTTCTACATTGCCGTTAAGAATGCCGTATTGGATGGACTTCTCCCCGTCTCCGGTGACAACCTTGGTTTGAGCGAAGTAAGCTGCGCTTAATAGTTCCTCGGTGCGGGCGGCCTCGAGATACTCATCCTTTATGCGGTTCAGAATCTCGGTGCGATCATGTTCAAAGCTTGCTTGGAGCGCCTTCATCTGCGCCTCCACGCGCTTTACTTTGGGATAACTAGGCGTAAATAGCGTAAGCAGGTCCGATTCTTGCTTACGCAAGTCCGTGAGCTTCGAACGAGTTTCCCTCAGCCCTTGATCATTGATAACGTCAGGAAGGGCCTCCGGCGCGCTCTTCTGCGCGTCTTCGTAGCGTGACTGTTTCGTCATCCGGTCGGCTATCGCGACTGAAAGCGCTTGCTGTACCTCCTCAAGCTTCTCCTCTGAGATCGGGATTTGTGTTGGCGTACCACTCGCACTACTCTTGTCAGTTTGTGTGAAAATGAGCCCGGAACTCCGCACATAAGATTGTAAAGCGTCTTCCGAGCGCTCGAGCTCCTTACGCATATCATCGAGCTGGCGACTCAACCATTGGCTGGTTTTTTCCGTAGTCCCCAAACGGGACTGGACGTTCTGGTCAATGAACTCAGTTGTGAGTGTGTTCGCAAAAGCTGCTGCAAGCTTCGGATCAAACGAGTCGACCGTTATTTGAATTACGCGCGTCTGCGGGTCGGGTTTTGCCTTAAGGGTCAAGCCAATACCATTCAACTCATTAGCAAACGTCTCGGCCGGGGACGGCAAACGCAATCTAAACACTTTTCGGAACGATGTCGAAACGCGACTGAAGAGGGATTTGGGCCGTTCGCTTCCGGGGTTGTAGCTACTAGTGAGTCTTGCGATTGTACTCTTCATCACGGTTTGGCTCTCAAGAAGGGAGATTTGGGTTTGAACTTCGGACGTGTCGTAATTTCCGTCACTAGTAGTCAACGGTGTCGCTTGTTTCAAATTCATGAAATCGTTATTCTCGTTCAAGACCTCAACAGAGGTCTGCGCCTCCCAACTGGGCGTTTGAGGAATCGTGATCAGAAAGCCCAGCAAGGCCGTACCTAATGCGACGGCGAACCAGGCCCACTTATGGCGGCGAAGAATCCGCCAATACTGAATAAGGCCTCCGCTCGCGGCTCCCTCCTGATCCTCGTATCCATAAGGCCCCCCCGAAATTTCCGAGTATTGATCTCGCGACGGCTTACGCGCGGCAGGATAGCCTCTCTCTCTAACTACGAGGCCGGTTTGAGGCTCAAAAGATTCATTTTGACTATGCATTGATTTAATACCGTCCGTACACCACGACTCCCGTTGCCATCCTCAAAACCGCGTCAGCGGTTTCCGCAGCCCCAGCCTTCGTGGAACTGTTCGGGACAAACAGAACATCGTCTGGTTCGAGTACGACATCGGCTCCTTCGCCGCTCATTAATTTCTTTAGATTGACAGCTATCTCAATCCGATTGGATGTCCCTGGAACGGTGCGAATGATCTTCGCTTTTTGAGGCACTGAAAATCGGTCTAACCCTTCCGCCAGGGCGAGAACCTGCAGCGCTGAAAGGGATCGATTCCGACCCATGACAAAGCCACCCGGCTTATGCACGCAGCCGACTGCGTAGACCGTGTCTGCCGAGGGAACCATAATGACGTCGAAAGGTTTCACAGCGATGTTGAGTTCTGGATCATTGGCCGCCATGATGCGCTTCACGTCGACAGACGCGATGCTGAACCGTCCGCTGGCATCATCGGCGGTGCCCGGAAGGGGTACACGCCCCCATTCGAGGCTGCGCGTAATTTTAACCGTGCTGCCAGCATCTGGGTCGAGGCCGCCCGCCATCGAGAGGACCTCAAATAGTGATTTGTGGCCCGCCACCTGGAGGACGCCCGGGTTGTTCACCGCGCCGAGTACCGAAACGGGTTGACTCCGGAAGTCAGTAATCGTCACGACCACGTCAGGGGAACGAACGAACGTTTCCAAGCGCGTCCGTATCTTTGCCTCGAGATCACTAACGGTCAGACCCGCGGCGTGGATACTTCCCGCCAAAGGAAGATTGATGTCGCCTTTCATGTCTACCCGAGTTGGCGGCCTATTGATGGTTAGGCTTAGCTCGTCGACATCGGGAACCTGGACCGTAAGTTGATCGTCCGGACCGAGAACGTAACCCGCCGGTACATCGTCAGATGAGGCACTAGGCGGGGTCACACCGCGATTATCGGTGGACGGTACCCCTTTCTGAGCCGAAACTAACGCGGCAACGAGAAGCAGTAAAGTGCGAACAAGGGAAAGTCTGAATTTCATAGGATTGTATCTATTCAACGATCTGTGGCGGAACCACACGCAGTACTCGAGTTTCAGGCAGAGCCGGCGCGACGGCAACACTCTGACTGATTTTCTTAATTTCCATAGCAAGGATGTGTAAGCGTCCTTCCAACTCGGAGACGCGCGATTCCAGCGACTCTTGTGAGGCTCGGGCTGGCTGGTGAAGCAGCATACCGATTGCAGCCCGAGCCATTTCGGATACACTGCGTATACCCCGTGTGAAGCAAAGCTCTCGGAACTTGTCATATTCTTCCGCAGACAAGCGGAAGCTGATCATCCTACTTCTAGATTCCATTGACGATAGAAAAAGTTAGGTGGAAGTCTCTACGCCTGTTTCAGGTCTCAACGGACCAATGCCCCAAGAGCGCGCAACTTACGCTCTCTGCAAGCCGGGCAAACTCCCGCCCTTTCAGTCCCAGTCTCTCTGCCAGAAACAACCTAAGAAACTGTGTGCAATTTGTGCTGCTCTTCTGTCTTACCACGTTTACGCTGCTTTCCAAAGACTTTGGGGTCTCTGACGGGGAACTGTAGTACTAGAACGAAGTCTCGGAACGCTTTCTCCCACCTGGCCGACTTCCGTCGGCGGAAATCCCCTCAGACCTTTCGATGGCCCTTGCTTCGCCCAGCGTCCGCCCTTTAAGCCCCAACTTCCACTGGAGCGGTGTTTTAGTAGCAGGCTCTTTGTCTTACCACGTTTACGTCTCTGGCAGAAGGGCTCTCCGCAATTGCAGTACTAGGACGAGATACGCAAACGGCCAGCCTCCAAAAGTAAATACGCCATGTCTGCACGTTGTTTCCGAGCGCGTCCGATTTGATTTAATGATGCGCAGGGTTGCAGTTTCGCGGTATATGCCGGGATGGATACCCGGCTGCAATGTCCCGGCGCGGCGCTTGCGCGATACCCACTACCCAAGAGTATAATATTTAAAAATTTGCCTCCTCCACAGCGCCTTGATGGTATTGCCTTGGAACTTTTTCCGGGCCGGGGTTCTGCCCGACGGCTCCGGGCTATCTCATTCTTGAGATCAGGTTCGCATCCCTTCTTGGGCAGACCGGTTTTATCTCGGTTGGCTGTTCCATTGCCTCTCCAATCCGTGGCGCTATACCCCCGCTACTGGGATGCGCGCCATCTCGTCCCATTGTTGGTTCAATATCGCGACCGGTTACCACGAGTCCAAATCTAACTCGAAAATAGTCGCCTCGTCGCCCGAGCCTGTCTTTGCCGCGACCGCTGCAAAGAGTGCAAGAAAAGATCAAATACTATGGAAACTGAACTGTCAAGGTCCGGTGCAGTTCTTGCGGCCGACTCTCTTCCTGCGTCTGTATCGGTAACCCGGCCTGTAGGTACTATCGCGTGTATTGTGGCCGCCGATATCGTCGCCGTTGTGGCGGGTGCCATCCTACGAGATGCCCTTCTCGCGCATCCGGCGACACACATCTCCCCTACCATTCTGGCAGCCTTGGGGCTTGTCCTATGCAGCCTGACAGCCGCGGGGGTCTATTCCGGCGTCCGCGTAAACCCTGTTGAAGAACTCCGAACGTCTACTCTTTCAATCACCCTGGCCTTTCTATCGCTGTGGTCGGCTACCTTCTTTCTGCATGACCTCTCGCAGTCCCGCCTGGTGTGTGCGCTCGCTTACATCCTCACCGTAATCCTGATTCCGTTATTTAATTAGTGCACAAGTAAGTGGACATAGTTTATGATGAGGTATGCGGTCGCGAGATGCTCGAAAACTGAGCCATAAGACGCTGGAAGAGATTCGCAT
>Ga0208480_1000127_pt1 | contig 30015 bp, 31 predicted proteins | sample NGESurshal092012_4_FD_184485 | JGI IMG/M metagenome (GOLD analysis project Ga0208480, IMG submission 184485) | Arctic peat soil microbial communities from Barrow, Alaska - NGEE Surface sample F53-1 shallow-092012 (SPAdes) | ecosystem: Environmental > Terrestrial > Soil > Wetlands > Peat ... | reverse complement strand
CCCCTCCGGTTCGAACTCGTCCCGCCAGCCCTGCTCGATGCCGTCATAATCTTCCTGGCTCTCATCCGGCAAAATCACCAGCTTCTTCGCGCGCAGCCCGTGCTTCGTCGAATTTTGGCTGGAGTTCTCTTTCCCTTCCGGCGTCTTCGGTCCAGTCGATTTTTCTGACATCTTGTCGCGAGTATCCACAACCATCCCTCTGTCCCATGCCCTTAAACCGCTCTCAAATCTCTAATTTCACTCGACAAACTTTATTTCCCGCCGCAGCGACCCGTCCCTGACCCGCCGCGCGATCAAGTCATACGTCCGCGATCACATCGTTGAGAGTGCCCGAATTGAGAATCGAATTCTTTACCGTCGCAATGACATCCGCCGGTGTCATCGGCGCAGGTTGATACTGTCCCCCGGACGAAGCGGGATTCGTCGGCATGGACTGCTCGACATTGGTTCCCTGATACACATTCGATCCCTTGGAGCTTACATACACGATCTGCTCTTGCGACGCGGGAAGCTGGAACGCAACCAGGGCGGGCGGCGCGGTCTTACCCTTTCCGCCGAACACGCTCAACAAATCCGAGAGCAGCCCCCCTCCGCCAAGCACGCTGGCAACGCCGCCGGACAATGCGTTTGACAACAGACTCGAGAACACGCTGGTGGTCGGTGTCGGAACCTTCGTGGCCGAAGAAGGAGCCACGCCGAACTGCACCCCTTCCGCTCCAGTCGTCGACGAGGCCGGCCGATCTTTACCGCCGAAGGAAACCGGCTTCAAACTTGATGGAATCTTGACCGACAGCCCGGAGCTGCTCTGGCTGGTCAGACTCGAAGGCACTAACAGCATCTTCATCAAACTCGTCAGGCTTTTGTTGGACGCCATACCCACACCTCTTTCCCTTGCCCCGAGTATCCGCGAGCACCCCTCCGGCCCATCCCCTAAACGCGCTCCCAAGTCTCTGATTGCACTCGCCGAACTTTATTTTCTGTCTTCGCTAACTCCTCCCCAACCGCCCGCTTTCGTGGCTGACCCAGTTCGTTTGGTATTTTTCTGGTATGGCGGATTTCGATCCAGCGGTTCAATTGACCCTTCAGACCGAAGGCGGCTTTTTTCACAACACCGTCACCGGCGAAGTGGTCAACTACGGCATCACCCTCAGCTTTGTGCTTGATTCCGGTTACCGTCCCGATGCGGATGTGGCGTTCATTCAAAATCTGACCCGGCAGGAAGCCCAGCAGATTTACCAGAAGTATTTTTGGGATCTTCACAACCTGTCCCAAATCGAAGATCAGACTCTGGCCAACAAGGTCTTCGATCTGACGGTGAATATGGGCCCGGGCAATGCCGCTCACGAAGGCGCATTGACGCTGCTCCAGCGGGCGGTAAACGACTGCGGCGGCACGTGTACGGTGGACGGCCAAATCGGCCCGCTGTCCATCGTTCAGATCAACGCCCGGAATCCGATTCAACTCCTCGCCTCGTACAGGGCCCGGGCCAAGGTGCGCTATGAGGCCATCGCCGCCGGCGATCCGAAAGTGACTGGAGACCTGAGCGGCTGGCTGGCCCGTCTCGGCTCCTGCACTGAACCGCGCGCGTAAGCAAGCGGCCCTCTAGACGCTTTGGCCCTACCGCATCGCCTCCAGCCGCGCGATCCGGTCCGCCGTCGAGGGGTGCGTCGAAAACAACCGCATCAAGCTTTGGCCCGTAAACGGCTTGATGATAAACAAGTGCGCGGTCGAGGGCGTCGCTTGCATCGGCAGGCGCTTCGAATAACCCTCCAGTTTCTGCAGCGCTGAAATCAGCTCATACGGCTTGCCGGTGTATTTCGCGGAAGCGGCGTCGGCGTCATATTCCCGGCTGCGCGAAATCGCCATTTGAATCAGCATGGCCGCGATCGGCGCAAGAATCATCATGAAAATCCCGCCCATCGCGCCTCCCTCGTTCTCATCGTCGCGCGAGCTCCCTCCGAAGAAAAAGCCCAGCCGCGCCACAAACGTAATCGCAGTCGCAATCGTCGCGGCAACCGAGCTGATCAGAATGTCGCGATGCAGCACATGCCCCAATTCATGCGCCACCACGCCTTCGATCTCGGCATCCGACATCGTCTCCAGAATCCCGGCCGTAAACGCTACCGAAGCGTGCTGCGGATTGCGCCCGGTCGCAAATGCGTTCGGCGAATTGTCCACGATCAACCAAAGCTTCGGCATCGGAATGTTCATCCGCTGTGCTAAACCGGCCACAATCGGGGCCACTCGCGCATAGACCCCCGCATTCTGATCCGGATTCACCGGCTGCGCCGAATACGTCGCGAGCGCCATCTTCTCGGAGAAGAAATAGCTGAAAAAGTTCATCCCCACGGCCAGAATCAGGCCGATGTAAAGGCCGTTGCGTCCGCCGAACAATTCACCCAGAAACAAAAGCAGCCCGCTCAGAATTCCCAGTAGGAGAACTGTTTTAACCGCGTTCATGACGATGTAGCCGAATCCTGCTTCTTGTGCTTGGTCTTTCTCTTGGGCTTCGTGGTTTGCCCCTTCGGAGCCGTTCCCGGATGCCGCTGTTGTCCCATATCCGGATTGTTCGTCCCCGGCTGCTGATGAGGCACATCGCCCGGATTCGGTTGAGCCGGAGTGTTCGTGCCGGGGCTCTGCTGTGCGCCCGGCTTTCTTTGCTGCTGCAGGTCCGGGTTGTTCGAGCCCGGCGTCTGATGCGGCACATCCTGGCTGTTCTGCGGCGAATTTGCCGGAGGTGGACTTTGCTGCTGGCCCATCAGAAGCCCCGCCCCACAGGTTAGCGCGGTCGTCAGCAGCAGACTTTTTAGGTTTTTCATGGATTGCGAAACGCCCCCGTCAACTTGACCATCGCCGCTGCCATTTCGTTTCTCTGCGGAAGCGGTTCCTTAGCGTTCCAGCCATCCCTGGCTCTTCAAAGCCTGGCGAAAGCCCGGAGTTTCGAGCGACACCGCCGGGAAATAGGGCCCAGTCGGAGATCGCGTCCACCATGCCCCGGTTCGTTTTCGCTCTTCCGGCGTCGTGAAGTGGTATTCATACCGCAGCGCCCGCACATACCGCGGCGGACGATCCGGAAACGGGTTCTTTCTCAGTAGGCTCAAAACGTCCCGATCGCCCTCCAGCAGCTTTGCCTCGAAATTCACAAACCAGGGATAGTCCTCATACGTGGACATCGCCGCAAACCACATCAGCCAGTCCAGCCGCAAATGATAAGGCGCGATCTGCGGCGGCCGGTAATTTACATCGCCGGGCTTGCCCTTGAATTGGTATTCTCTCCATTCGGTCGCGGGCGTCACCACCGCATCGTCCGTGCCTTCGACGATCACTTCATAGCGCGGGCGCGTAATGCTCCCGAATGCCCCGTAAGTTCCCACCAGATGCAGAGAATTGAAGCTGGTGTTCATCACTTGCCGCGCGGAAAGCATGTTGATTACTACCGGTACGCTCATCGCCGCTACAATCGCCGCCAAGCCATAGTTGATCCATTGGAAGGCCGGCGGCGGCGTATGCATCGCCGGCATCCGAAAAGAAAAATGGAAAACGCTGGAAAGAAACTTTCCGTCAAGAGTCGAAAATGCGAGAACCAGGGTAAGCCAATTCAGCCAGGAGAGATTCCCGCTTACGATGATGCTGAGCTGGAAAACGATCGTAATCAGCCCCGCTATTCCCGCAATCGGCTGCGGCAGAAAATAGAAGAATGGAACAATCAATTCTGAAAAATGGTTGAACAGCACGCCGCCTTTGTTCATCCAATGCGGCGCCCAATGGAAATACCAGCTCAGCGGATTCGGCATGGGCTGCGTCTCGTAGTAGTAGTTCAGGCACGTCAAATCCCGCCAGCACGGGTCGCCCCGCAGCTTAATCAGCCCCGCGCCGAACATGATCCGGAACAGCAGCCACCGAAACAGCCAAATGGGGATTTCCTGCGGCATGCTTTTCGAGCCGCCTAGAAAAATCGCGAAGAAGCATGTTTCGAGCAGTATCGATTCCCACCCGAACGCATAAAACGTCTGCCCCACGTTGACGAACGAAAGGTAGAGCAGATAGATCGCAAGCCACACTCCGACCGAGAGCCAGGTGAAGCGCGCCGAAACGCCGCTAATCACCAAACAAGAGAGGAGGATGCCGATCCAGGCCCCCGCCGTAAACGCAGCATTGTTCGGGAAGAGATAGAACAGGCTGGGCGAAGCGCGAAACGGCACTTGTTTCACAAACAGAGGAACCGGCAGCAAGCCGTGTTCGCCGAGCAGCGGCCGAAACTGGTTCAACGCCACCAGGAAAGCCGTCAGGCAGATCACTCCGATGCCCCGCTCGAGGAGCAACCGGGTTACCCAGTAACCCCGCAAATCGTCCATGTTCAATTAAGACACGAATTCCCGGCAAAAAGGTATCCATCTGAGCGTCGTGCGATGAGCCCGCGTTTTTGAGCGAGGCGAAGACAGGAAGCAGAGATAATCGGGCTGGCCAGCCCACTAAATGATTAGTGTGCCGCGAGCCTCTCCTACTCTCCTGTTTAGCCCTCGCCGCGGGCGTCTCGGTAGGGCATTTCTTCTTCTTTACACCTCCCGATCTGGTCCTTCCCGCTTGTCTGTGTACAGCCGCTCTCGGGCTGGCCTTCTTCGCCAAACGCGCCCACCGGATGCGTCTTTCCTCCGCCTATGCCGCTTTAGCTCTCGCCGGAATCTTCACCCAGGTGGTTCATCGCCAGGGCCGAACCCCCAAACTGAACGCCGAAGATACCGAGACGGTTCTGCTTTCCGGATGCGTCACCAATCCCCCCGTATTCTCGCCCGATCGCGAGCAGTTCACGATGCAACTCGCCCCCTCCGCCGCCGCTCGTATCTCGGTAACTCTCAAGCCCGGCGAATCCCTCCGGCTCCCCTACGGAAAACTGGTCGAAGCCGCCGCTAAAATCCGTTCTCCGCGAAACTTTGGGAACCCGGATTCCTTCGATTATGCGGGCTATCTCGCGGCCCAACACATTTACTGGACCGGGTCTGTCTCAAACCCGAAAGAGATCCGAACTCTCCCGGGCCATTGCGGTTCCCTCCCGCTTGCCTGGATTTATTCCTTCCGCGCCTGGGCGCTCGGCAGGCTGAGCAGCCTCTATCCGAACGATTCCGAAACGGCCGGATTGCTCCAAGCCACCCTCATCGGCGATACCAGCAATGTCGAACGCCGCTGGACGGACGATTTCCGCCTCACTGGCACCTATCACGCCCTCGTCATCTCCGGCCTCCATATCTCGATCCTGGCGATGACTCTGCTGGCGATTTTCCGTCTGCTTCACTTCCGGCGCACTCCCGCTTTGTGCTTCGCCGCCCTCGCCTGTTGGCTGTATGCCCTCATCTCCGGCTTCAACGCGCCCGCCGTCCGCGCCGCCGGCGGGTTCTCCCTCTTCCTGATGGCAAGCTGTTGTTTTCGCCGCGCCCGAACTCTCAACCTGCTGGCCGTCGTCGCCAGCGTCTATCTCGCTTTCGCTCCCGAACAGCTATTCGATCCCAGCTTTCAACTCTCCTTCCTGGCGGTCGCCATCATTGCCGTCTTCGCCCTTCCTGCGATGGAACGCTTCACGGAACCGCTGCGAGCCTCGGTGAAGCGCCTCGGTCAGGCAGGCTACGATCCGCAGCTTCTCCCCAGAGCCGCCCAATGGCGCGTCGAGCTCCGCCTTCTCGCCGGAACCATCGGTGTCTGGACCGGCTGGCCGGAAAGCGTCTCCTGCTTTCTCGTTTCGTGGGTCGTCCGGCCGATCGCTTGCATCGGCGAGATCGGCCTTCTCTCCGCTTGCATTCAGTTCGGCCTCGCTCTGCCCATGATCGGCTACTTCCACCGCCTTTCCGTCACCGGCATCTCCGCCAATGCCATCGTGATCCCGCTTCTCACTCTCGTCGTGCCCATCGGTTTCGCAGCCATATTCACCGGCTGGCATTTCCTGGCCGTCGTCACCGCCCTGCTCCTCCATTGGGCGGAATGGATCGCACGCTGGCATGTGCGCTTCGAGCCCTCCTGGCGCATCGCCGTATTGCCCCTCGCCCTATCGCTGCTCTTCGCGGCATCCCTGATCCTGCTCGGGCTGGCCATTCGTCACCGCCGCCGGTTCATCCCGCCCGCGCTCGTCGCTTCGTTCGCTCTCCTCGCCGTGCTTTGCTGGCAGCCCTGGAAACCCGAAATCGAGCCGCACACTCTCGAGCTCACCGCCATCGATGTCAGCCAGGGAGACAGCCTCCTGCTCGTGTTTCCCGATGGAGAAACCATGCTGATCGACGCCGGCGGTTTTCCCGGAATGGAGCGCATGGCTCGCAAGCCGCGGATGGACATCGGCGAAGACGTGGTATCGCCCTATCTATGGAGCCGCCGCATCAAGCGTCTCGATTACGCCGTCGTCACCCACGGCCACTCCGACCACATCGGTGGACTCCCCGCCGTTCTCGACAATTTTCACCCGCGCGCCTTGTGGATCGGCGTAGAACCGGAAACCGGCGAATGGAAAAATGTCGAGCGGCACGCCGCGCTCGATCATGTCCCCCTGCGCCGCCTTAATCGCGATTCACCGCCGCTATTTATCGGAGGGGCGCGTATTAGAGTGCTTGCTCCTTCGGTCGATTACGTTGCGGGCGATGTCGCCCAGAACAACGATTCGCTTGTCCTCGAAGTCACCTACGGCCGCCGCAGCCTGCTGCTCACCGGCGATGCCGAGCGGCCCATCGAAGACGACATGCTCGCGAGCGGCGAATTGCATCCCGTGACGCTACTGAAAGTCGGGCATCACGGCAGCCGCACATCCTCCTCCGAAGAGTTTCTCGACCGGGTAAATCCTCGCTTCGCTCTCATCTCGGACGGCTATAAAAATCAGTTTCATCATCCAAACCCGGACGTCCTCGCGCGGCTGGCCCAGCATCACGCCGCCGTATTCCGCACGGACCAGCGCGGCTTGATCACTTTCCGCACCGACGGCGACAAGGTTGAAATACAGGCCTTCCACTAAGGCAAGCTTGCGCGCCCACAAGCATAGAATGAGAGCGGAGGGAATTATGGATCGCGATAATACTATGGGCGTCTTCGGTTGGCTGATCTGCGGCGCTTTGCTCGGCGCGGCGGCGGCCCTGCTGCTCGCCCCCCAAACGGGCGTGCGCACCAGACGCAAACTGGCTAAACAGGCCGAGCGCGGACGCAAGACCATTCTCGAATCCGGCCAGGAGATCTTCGAGCGCGGACGCGAACTGTATGAACGTGGGCGGGAAATCGCCGAAGATGCCGCCGAGATGTTCGAGCGCGGACGGCGAATTGCCGAGAAGGCCATCGACGAGCGCGTCTAATTCTCAGTCGAGCGCATCCAATAAGCGCCTGCCCGAAATATGACTGCCGTAGCCGCTCCCCCTCCGCAAATCGCGCCCTTTACCAACGAATCGTACACGGATTTCGCCAACCCCAAAAACGCGGCTGCCGCTCAATCCGCGCTTGCCAAAGCGCGTTCCCAGCTCGGTAAGGAATACGATCTGCCGATCGCGGGCGAGCGGCGAAAATCCGCTGCGAAGCTCAAGTCCTTTAATCCATCGAAGCCTTCCGAAATCGTAGGCATTCACCAGTCGGGTTCCGAACAGGATGCTCGCGATGCCGTCGAAGCCGCCTACGCGTACTTTCCTGTTTGGAGCCAGGTCCCGGCCGCTGAGCGCGCCGGTTTTCTGTTCCGTACCGCTGAAATCATTCGCGAGCGCAAGTATGAATTCGATGCGTGGCTGGTTCTCGAAGCCGGCAAGACTTGGGCGGAAGCCGAAGCCGACGTTTCCGAAGCCATCGATTTTTGCGAGTATTACGCCCGGCACGCGCTCAAGCTTGCCCATCCGGAACCCATCGTTCAACTTTCAGGCGAGCGCGATGAAATGGTCTATCTGCCGCTGGGCGTAGGCATCGTCATTCCGCCTTGGAACTTCCCTCTCGCCATCCTCGTGGGCATGACTGCGGCTGCGCTGGTCACCGGCAACACGGTTGTCGTCAAGCCTTCGAGTGACACGCCCACCATTGCGGCCAAGTTTGCCGAGGCCTTGCTAGACGCCGGTTTCCCGGCCCGCGCCTTTTCCCTTCTGACTGGAAGCGGCGGCGCAATCGGCGACGTTCTGGTTTCGCATCCCAAAACCCGTTTCATCTCGTTCACCGGATCTCGCGATGTCGGCCTGCACATCAATGAGCTTGCCGCCAAAACACCCAAAGGCCAACTGTGGATTAAGCGGGTCATTGCCGAAATGGGCGGCAAGGACGCCATTATCGTCGATCGGGAAACCGATATCGACCAGGCCGTCACCGGCGTTCTTTACTCCGCGTTCGGCTATCAAGGCCAGAAATGTTCCGCTTGTTCCCGCGCTATTGTAGACCAAGCCGTCTACGACGAGTTCCTCGACAAGCTGAAGGCCAAAGTCGAGACGTTGACCATTGGTCCTTCCGACGACCTCGCGAATTACATGGGCCCCGTGATCAACGCCCGCGCGAAAGAGTCGATCCTCAAATACATCGAAACCGGCAAGCAAGAAGGGCGCTTGATTTCCGGCGGCGAATCGGCTGATGGAGAGGGCTATTTCATCAAGCCCACCGTCATTGCCGACGTGGATTCCAAAGCCCGCATCTTCCAGGAAGAAATCTTTGGGCCGGTGCTCGCCGTAACCAAAGCCAAAGACTTCGAGCACGCCCTGCAGCTCGCCAACGATTCCGAGTACGGTCTTACGGGCGCGGTCTTCACCTCGAATCCCGCGAAAGCCGAGCAAGCCAAGCGGCAGTTCTTCGTGGGCAATCTCTACATCAATCGAAAATGCACCGGCGCGATGGTGGGCGCTCATCCCTTTGGCGGCTTCCACATGTCCGGGACCGATTCAAAGGCCGGCGGCCCCGATTATCTGCTGCAATTCGTCCAGGCCAAGTCGATTGCGGAGAAAGTCGGCTGAGCCCGCGCTATACTCGAAAACGCCCCGTTCAGAAGGGGACCAACTAGTCACAAATCTAGGGTCGAACACGATCGACGCGACGAAAGGGAACCGCAAGGTTCCCTTTTCGCTTTCAGGATTCTCATCGAATGAAACTTGCCGAAAGAATGGAGCGGATTGGCATCGAATCCGCTTTCGACGTTCTCGCGAAAGCGCGGAAGCTCGAGGCCTCGGTCCGCAATATCGTGCATCTCGAAATCGGCGAACCCGATTTCCCCACCCCCCGCAATATCGTTGAAGCCGCGAAACAGGCTCTCGACGGAGGCTGGACTCATTACGGCCCGACGCAAGGTCTGCTGGAGCTTCGCGAAGCCATTGCCGCCCATATTTCGCAGACGCGCGGCGTTAGGGTCGGTCCGGAACGGGTGTGCGTGGTTCCCGGCGGGAAGCCGATCCTGTTTTTCTCCATGCTCGCGCTGCTTGAACCAGGCGATGAAGTCGTTTACCCCGATCCGGGCTTCCCGATATACCAATCCATGATCGGTTTTCTAGGCGCGAAGCCGGTCCCCATCCCGCTCCTGGAGAATCGCGGCTTTTCCTTCGACCTCGATCTGCTGCGCGACCGCCTCTCCGATCGAACCAAACTGCTGATCCTCAACTCTCCGCAAAATCCAACCGGCGGCATCATCCCTAAGCAGGACATTCAAGAGATCGCCGACCTGGTGCGGGACCGCGACCTCATCGTACTCTCCGATGAAATCTATTCACGTCTCTACTACACCGCCGATCCGCCGTTTTCGATCTCTAGCGTTCCCGGAATGCTGGAGAAGACCATCATCCTGGACGGATTCTCGAAAACCTACGCGATGACCGGCTGGCGGATCGGCTACGGAGTCATGCCGGAATGGCTGGTCGATGCCGTAAATAAGCTGATGGTCAATTCCAATTCCTGCACTGCGTCGTTTACGCAGCGTGCCGCACTGGCGGCACTGAGGGGACCCCAAACCGAGGTCGAGCGGATGCTCGAGGAATTCCGCCGGCGGCGCGATTCGTTTTGCACCGTGCTGAATGAAATCCCCGGTTTCCACTGCGCTCCTCCAGCCGGAGCATTCTACGCATTCGCCAATGTGCGGAACACTGGCATTGCCTCCAAGCCGCTCGCCGATCTTCTGCTCGAAGAGGCCGGTGTCGCGTGCCTGGACGGGGAAGCTTTCGGTGCATCGGGCGAGGGATATATCCGGTTCAGCTACGCTAATTCCATTGAGAATTTGATGGAAGCCGTGCGGCGGATTAAAGCGGCATCCAAGCGCTGGGCGAAATAGGATCGTATATGGAAACAGGTTTACGCAATCGGGTCGCGATCGTGGGGGGTTCCAGCCAAGGCCTGGGAAAAGCCACCGCATTCGCGCTCGCAGCCGAGGGAGTTCATCTCGCTCTGTGCGCGCGCAATAGCCAGGCTCTGGAACGGGCTGCCGCTTCTATTCGAGAACGTTTCAACGTCCAGACACACGTGGAAGCGTTTGACGCGCGCGACAGCTCCGCCACGAATCGGTTCGTCCGCAACGTCGCTCAGCGCTTTGACCGTATCGATGTTTGCGTTACGAATGCGGGCGGCCCACCCGCAAAAGAGTTTCTTGAGACCACCGATCAGGATTGGGACGATGCCTTTGCTCTGAATCTGCGCAGCGCCGCCGCCTTCGCGCGAGCGGTCATTCCCTACATGCAAAAGCAGCAGTGGGGGCGCATCGTTACCATCAGCTCCATCACCGTCCGGCAGCCTCAGCCCCAGCTCATCCTCTCGAACGCGATCCGCGCAGGCGTCATGGGACTGGTTCGCAGTCTGGCTAACGAATTTGGAAAAGACGGAATTCTGATCAACAATGTGGCTCCCGGCTACACCGCGACGGATCGCCTCAAAGAGCTTTCCGCGCATCGCGCGTCCGCCTCCGGCAAGAGCAAAGAGGAAGTCGAGCAAGCCTGGACTGGTCAGATTCCGCTGGGTCGCCTCGGAAGACCTGAGGAAGTGGCCGACGCGATTGTTTGGCTCGCGTCCGAGCGCGCCTCATTCGTCACCGGCCAGACCCTACTCGTGGACGGCGGAATGTATAAAGGTCTTTGAAACAGGAGGGTCGATGACCGAACCAACAGGCGAAGTGAAACACATCCGCTGGGAGGAAATCCCGGTGGAATCGCTGAACCCTTTACTGGCCCGACAGATTGTGGTGGGGGATCAAGTGATGCTCGCTCGCCTTGTGCTGAAGAAAGGCTGCGTGGTTCCCCTGCACAGCCACTTCAACGAGCAAATCAGCCATATCCAATCCGGAGCGCTTCAGTTCATCGTGAACGGCCGGGAAATCGTCGTTCGGCCGGGCGAATTCCTCTGCATCCCGCCCAATGCGCCGCACTCGGCGGTCGCGCTCGAAGATACGCTGGCGATTGACACTTTTACGCCTCCGCGCGCCGATTGGCTGAATAAGACCGACCAGTATCTCCGGGGCTAGACTCAGTTGGCGCTTGCGAAAAAATACGTCACGTAAAGCTGGTGGAGACGCATCCATGAGGCGGAAGTCCTCTGCTTGGAGGGAAATCGCGGCTTGAATTCCGATAGCGCCACCGCCGGCCAACCGGCGCTTCCCAAGTTGCTTTTGGGAGACGATCATCGTCTGATTTTGGATGCTCTTCAAGCGATGATGGAAAACGACTTCAATGTTCTGACCGTTGACAACAGTCAAGCCTTCATCGATGCGGTTGAGACTTTCCGTCCGGATATAGGAGTTCTGGACGTGAGCATGCCCGGCGGCGACGGCTTCATGACCGCCCGAAAAGTTCTGGAGCGTAATCCCTCATTCCCGATCGTATTTCTCTCGATGTATGCCGATTCGAGCTACGTAGACCAGGCGGCGCGGCTGGGAGCAAAAGCCTATCTATCCAAGCTGCTGCCGGCCCAGGAACTGATGTCCGCGCTTCGAGCGGTGCTGACTGGCGAAACTCTCCTCGCTTCGGCGCCGGCTAAGGAAAGCAAGGGCTGGCAATCGCGATCCCCGAAAACCGAAATCACCACGCGCCAGCGGGAAGTTCTGCGGCTGATCGCCCTTGGCTGTAGCGCCAAAGAAATCGCCAACCAGCTCAATATCTCGGTCCGAACGGCTGAGTTCCATCGCGCCGCCATTATGCAAAGGCTCGGTCTACGCTCGACGGCGCAGATGACGAGATACGCGATCGCAAATAACATTACGTGAGTATTGTCGATGAGATTTCAACCGAGTGTGTGTTTCGCGGTTGCCGCGATGTTTGGTCTTATCGCAGCTCCCAGTGCCGCGCGGGCGCAAGATGAAAACAAGCCGTACTTCGATAACGGCGATCGGAAGATGGCGAAGTCCGCCGACGTGATTTTCGCGATGAAAGCCGCCCAAGGCGGCGCGGCTGAAGTGAAGCTCGGGCAACTCGCCGCGGACAAAGCGAGTAACGCGGATGTCAAAGCGTTTGGCCGTCAAATGGTGGACGACCATTCCAAGGCCAACCACGATCTGGAGGAGACTGCCGCGAAGAAGGGAATGACGCTGGCCGCCGATCTGAGCCCGAGGCAGGAGTCGATGTACAACAAGCTTGAAAAGCTTTCCGGAACCGCGTTCGATCGCGCCTACGTGAACGATATGGTCAAGGACCACGAGGAAGACGTGAAGGCATTCAAAAAAGAAGCAAGCAAAGGCAAGGATCCGCAAATCAAGGATTTCGCGTCCCGCGCGCTTTCGATTCTTGAAGGCCACCTGAATAAAATCAGGTCCATCCGATCGACCCTGGGCGCCGGTTCAAGCATGTAGTTTTCGGCTGACCGCTTCTGATACCTTGGAAGGCATTAACACTTTTGGAGGTAAGCCACTTCGATGCTACGCGTGGTTTTGATTATCGTGTTGTTCCTGCTCCTTTTGGGAGCGCTTCCGACCTGGGGGTATAGCGGCGGCTGGGGCTATTACCCGAGCGGCGGCTTAGGCTTGCTGCTGATCATTGTGCTGGTTTTGTTCCTGATCGGTCGCCGCAGGATTCCCTAAACGAAAGCGTCCGCGGAGTTCCCTCTCGCGGACGCTTTCGTTTAGTCCAGTTAACAGGCGGGGTTCAAATCACGGGTCCGCCGCGGCGGCTCAGATGCATAATGAGGCCGACGAGAAACAGCACCAGAAACACTCCAAACAGAATCTTGGCAATTCCCGCCGCTGCAAAGGCGACACCGCCAAAACCCAGAATTCCCGCAATAATCGCAATTACGAGAAATATCAATGCATAACGCAACATACGCTCTCTCCTCCCGGCAGTCAGACCTGTTTCGCGGCTAATAGGTTTCTTCTCGGCCTACAAACAGTACCGTAGCCGGTCCTAGCCATTGAAGCGCAGGGTCTACACTTTATGAAAATTAATCTCGCGGCCCCTTTATTTCTGCAAATGGCTTCCCTCGTGTAAGCGTCTCAGTAGCTTGGGGAGGATGATTTATATGAAGTTGTCTTTTAAACGCTCATTAGCGGCAGTTTCGCTTAGTTTAGGACTGGCGTTAGCCGGCGCGGTGTCGTCGAGCGCGGCCGGGGCCGGTTGGCATCAGGCGTATCCAGCGCCTTACGGCGATCTAAGGGGTCTGATCGATCGAACTCAAACCGATCTGCGCGCGGCTGCCGAATTGGAACACGGGAGTGACAAGCAGCGGGAGCGGTACAACAAGGCTCAAGGGCACTTGTCCAGTTTCGACAAGCATCTCACCAAAGGCCATTTCGACAAGAGCGAGCTGAACAAATCCATCGATGGAATGAAGGAGATTCTCGATCACAACGTGCTGCAAGCGAGCAGCCGCGATGCGTTGATGCGGGATTCCGGGGATCTCCGGGTAGCGCGCGACCGCCGCTACTGAGCCGCCGCGCCCGCGAGACCCAGTTCCGCCGCGCGCCCTTTCATCGCTTCAATACAGAATGCGATGTGTTCCTCGAGCGGGACGCCGAACTCCAGCGCCCCGCTCGAAATGTCTTCGCGGCTGACATTTCGAGCGAAAGCTTTGTCTTTCAGCTTTCGCTTCACCGACGCGACATCCACTTCGTAGATGCTTCGTCCCGGTTTCACATAGGAGCAAGCCGTAAGAAAACCGGTCAGCTCGTCACACGCAAACAGGGCGCGCTCCAGCGAGGAAGTTCGCGGAACGCCGCTGTAATTGGCGTGCGAAAGAATGGCGCGCCGCGTGATCTCATCGACGCCGCGCTCGGCCAACAAGGGCTCTCCCTTCATGGGGTGATCCGGGGCAGCGGGATGAATCTCCCAATCGAAATCGTGAAGGAGCGCGGTTACCCTCCACTGCCGCTCATCCTCGCCGAGCTTCTTTGCATAGGCCGCCATGCAGGCTTCCACGCCCAGCATGTGACGCCGCAGGCTGTCGCTCTGAACAAACTCGCAGACAATGCGCCAAGCTTCGTCTCTGGTCATGAACGGGGTTAGGACTCTTCGATCTTCACCGACTTGAGTGTGTCGCCCTGCTTCACGGCATCTACAATATCCTGCCCTGAGCGGACCTGTCCGAAAACCGTATGCTTGCCGTCCAGCCACTCCGTCACGACATGCGTGATGAAGAACTGGCTCCCATTTGTATTCGGGCCCGCATTGGCCATCGACAGCGATCCAACCTTATGTTTGTTAGGGTTGCCCTTGATCTCGTCGTCGAACCGGTAACCCGGACCGCCCCGGCCGGTAGCGGTCGGATCGCCTGCCTGGATCATGAAGTTGGCAAGCACGCGGTGGAAAACCGTTCCGTCATAAAAGCCTTCGCGGGCCAGGAACACGAAGTTGCTCACCGTTTTCGGCGCGTCTTTCGCGAAAAGATCCACAACAATTGTGCCTCGGGACGTTTCAAGCGAAGTGGTGTACTTCTTCGACAAATCGACCGTCTGGGACGGCGGAGCCGAGTATTGTTTGCTCATGCTTTCCAGTGTAGGGTAGCCCCGCGGCGGCCACCGCAATTCATCCGCTACACTAGGGAGTTTGAGTTTAGCGTTTCGCGACTTGTTTAGCAGGGCGAGTTTTGCCTGCGCTGAAACCGGCGTAGGATACGCAACGTCAGGGGAGTGTCGCAGAACCATGGAAAGGACTCGCTCTTAGATGATTCATCACAGGCTTCGAGGCCTGCGTATGCCGCCATCGGCAGCTTGTGTCGTCTCGAGCGTATATCTTTTCGCTTCGCTCTCCATTTATCCGCTTCACGCGGCGGAAAATCCCGCGCCGGCCGGCCCGGCCGCGGACCAAAGCGCGTCGCAACAAAAGCCGGCCCCCGCTCCTCAGCAGACCCCGCCCTCGCAACAGACTCCGGCTCCGCGGCAGAATCCTCCGCCGCAACAACCTCAGGCGCCCAACCCTTTCGAGAACGTTCCGGAGCAGCAGCAGCAAAAGCCGACGCAGCCGACCGCTCCCTTGGTGCAGGAGGGAAAGCCGGCGCCGGTGGGTGACAACATTATTGAAGGCGTGGATTTTCGCGGCCAGCACAAAGTGCCGCAAGACACGCTGCGCGCCCTGATTTTCACGAAGAAGGGCGATGTCTACGACGAAGAAGCGATTCATCGCGACTTCATCTCTCTCTGGAATACCGGCCGGTTTGACGATCTTCGGGTCGAAAAGGAAAAAGGGCCGAATGGCGGCATTATTCTGCGCTTCGTAGTGACTGAGCGCAGAACCATTCATACCATCGATTACACCGGAAATAAATCCATCAGCAAGTCTGAAATTCTGGATCGCTTTAAGGACCGGCACGTAGCTCTCTCGCCCGAATCCCAATACGATCCCGGAAAAATTCAGCGCGCGAAAAACGTGCTGCTGGAATACGAGGCGGAAAGAGGACATCAGTATGCAATCGTCACGCCGCAACTCCGCCAGGTTCCTCCCGGCGGTGTAGACGTCACGTTTGCGATCGATGAAGGGCCGAAGGTGAAAGTAGGTCACATCATCATCGACGGAAACAGCGCTTTCAGCAGCAAGGATGTTATTCGGGCGATGAAAAACCTGAAGCCCATCGGCATTCCCCACTCGCTGCTGTTTGAGAACCTGTTCGCGCGGACCTACGACTCGACCAAGCTCGAGGAGGATTCGGAGCGCATCCGCCAGGCTTATCAGTCGAAGGGCTATTTTGAAGCTCGCGTAATCAACCACTCCGAAAGGGTTTACGACATTGTCGGCCGTGGCATCAAGATTCCGCTCATCAAGCCAAACAAGCCGGGCAAGCGGGTTGACGTCACTATGGTGGTCTCCGAGGGCGACAAGTTTTATCTCCGGAATTTCAGCTTCATCGGCATGAAGCTATTCCGTACGCCCGATCTAATTGAGCGTTCCGTGTTCGGAATGGCCCCGGGGACGGTCTTCTCAACCGAAAAACTACAGAAGGGCCTGGACAACCTGCGCAAGCTGTATGGCAACTTCGGCTATATCGATTTCGTGCCATCGCCCGATCCTGAAATAGTGCCCGGAAAAGACCAGGTGGATCTCAATATCGACGTGGACGAAGGCCACCAATTCTTCGTCCGCCGCATCGATTTCCAAGGCAATACCAGCACGCGCGACAAAGTCGTCCGCCGCGAGCTGCTGGTCGATGAAGGAGACTTGTACAGCCAGCAGCTTCTCGACACCAGCGTTCTTAAACTGAACCAGCTCGGATTTTTCGATCCGCTCAAGCCCGAAGACGCCTGGACCATCACGCGCGATACGAAGACGAATACGGTAGACCTGCTGCTGAAGGTCCATGAGCGCGGCAAGAATTCCATCCAATTGAATGGCGGCGTTTCCGGAATTTCCGGTAGCTTTATCGGCTTTTCCTACGCCACGAACAACTTCTTAGGTCTCGGCGAAACACTGAGCTTGAGCAGCCAGATCGGGACTCTGCTCACCAGCGTGACCTTCGGGTTCACGGAACCCTATTTGTTCGATAAGCCGATCCAAACCGGATTCACCCTTTTCTATCAACGCTACAGCTATAACCAGGGAGAGCAGGCTTCCGTTCTGGCGGGCGAAAACCTGATTTCCTATTACAACTCCCTCGGCACCCAGAACCTGCTCAACTACGTTTCGAACGGCAAAGGCTTCACCACTTTCATGAGCTACCGGTTGAAGCGCAGTTTTGCCCGCCTGGGGATCAGCTACGGCTACAGCGTTCAAAGCCTGACACCCCTCACTACAGCGGCGACATCGTATTTCGATTACCTCGATTTCGAAGGCGTCGGTGGTCCCAACTCACTGAACGGCATTCGCACCAGCACCATTACTCCGACGTTCTCCTATAACACGGTCAATCACCCCATCATTCCGACCCATGGCCTGCGCCTGAGCCTGAGCCTGGCCTTTTCCGGCGCCCTGCTGGGTGGAAACGTGAATACCGTCCAGCCCGCGTTCGACGTGGCGTACTTCCGCCACGGGTTCTGGAAAGGCAATGTCATCGGCATGCACATGAATACGCGCTTTATTGCCGGATACGGCGGAAAAGTCGCGCCACCGTACAGCCGCTATTACATGGGCGGAGAAGACGACATCCGCGGCTTTAACATTCTGAGCATCAGCCCTATGGCGTATATTCCAACCTACGCGCCTGTGAATGTGTATAACAACGACGGCACTCAACGGGTGCAGAGGATTGTGGAAACGGATGGCTCAATCGGGACGACGCCGGTATATCAGAATGTTCCTTATTATCAATTGATTCTCCCCGGCGGCGATACCGCATCGGTGGTGAATTTTGAATACCGCATCCCGATTATCGGACCAATCACGCTGGCGCCCTTTCTGGACGCCGGAGTGGACCTGCTCACACTGCCGGGCCAGCTAGGTCTCAATGAATCGCGGGTTCAGCAGTTGAACGCCCTTTTTCCCCAGGCTGACTTCGGCCAGCGCGCTATCCTCGCTCCAGGCACGCAGCAACCGCGCGTATCGGCCGGCCTGGAACTGCAAGTTCTGATGCCTGTGGTGAATGCCCCATTCCGGCTCTATTGGGCTTATAATCTCAGTGTTGTCCAAACAAATTTGATGCCCCCGATTGTAGCGGGCCCATCGTACTTCCCGAACAACACAACTTATCAAAACGCGTTAGTATCGTTGTATCCGACCGGGCTCCCGATCCCGTATGACGAGAACCGACCAATGTTCCGCTTTTCCATCGGACGAACATTTTGACGTGGCCATACGGGCGAAGCCGCTGGTATGCGACGATAGTGAAGAATTCACGGAAGGAATCAGGAAGTAGATGTTAATGAGAAGCAGTTTAATCTCCGCGGCGGCCCTGTCGATCTTCGCCTTTGGCGCATTCGCCCAGCAGGGAGCTAAAGTCGGGGTGATCAGTATCCAAGGCGCGATCGCCGGAACGAAAGATGGCCAGAAAGCCTCCCAGGAACTCGACAAGAAAGTCGCTCCAAAGAAGAAGGAGTTCGACGGTCGCCAGGCGGAACTCGCCCAGCTCCAGGATCAATACAACAAGGGTGGGAATCTGATGAGCGAGGACAAGCGCAATCAGCTTGCCCGGGACATCGACGAGAAGAAAAAGCGCCTTGAACGCGATGTTCAGGATGCCCAGGAAGAGATGCAGGGCGAACAACAGCGGCTTTTGCAGAGTTTAGGGCAGCGGATGATGGCGGTTATCGACAAGTACGCGAAGGACAACGGCTACACGATGATCCTCGACGACAGCAATCCGAATACGCCGATTCTTTATGCATCGAGCGCGATCGACATTACGCAGGACATTATCGCGCTCTACGACAAGACGTCCACCGATGGCGGTCCGAATTCTACACCCGCTGTGCCGGGCAGCACTGGGTCCAAATCGCCTGGAACGCCGGGGGCGGCTGCCGCGGTGACCCCGGGCATTCCCCGGTAAATCGCGCTAAACGTTCGCTAACCAAGTTAAGAATTTCCGACAAAATCAGTCATCACCGCTTTGCGCAGAAGATCGGGCGGCAGCAAGCCTTGCGAGAGGATGAGGTCATGAAAGCGCTGGACGTTGAATTTGGCCCCCAGCGCCTTCTCGGTATCGGTACGCAGTTGACGCAAGCGCAGATAGCCGTCGAAATAAGAAACCGCCTGCCCGGGCATGCGGAACGTGAAACGATCCACTTCCTCCGTAGCAAAAGCGTCTGAGAGAACCACGTCGTTTTCGAGAAGCTGCTTGGCCTGTTGCGGCGTGATTTTGCCCTCTTGCAGCTCCGGGTCGAGAAACGCGCGAGCGGTGCGAAGCAGGCGCAACTGCAGAGAGATCAGCTTTCCATCATCCGGCATGTAAGGCAGCATGAACCATTCCGAATAAAGACCCCAACCTTCGACGTTGGTGCTGTTAAAGGCGAAGATGGCGCGCGCTTCAGAGACCCCGCGCTCGACCATTGCGGCGAATTGCAGTTCATGACCCGGACGCGCTTCATGCGCGGTGAGGGTCCAGGAGGCGGCGGAGAACGTGAAATCGTCGTACTTCAGAGGCTTGCCGTTCGCGCCGGTTGTTCCGGCCGGCAAAACGAATTGGCCGCGCTCGCCGTGGTTATCGATAAGCGGCGGAGGCACCATGTGAGGCGCCGGCTGCTCTGCCGTTTCCGCGGCGGAAGCCAGGCGGATGATGCAAGGCCGATCCGGCAGCGTGACCAGATGCTCACGGCGGATGATCGCCTCAATCTGCGCCAGCCGTTCGTGATAGAGAGGCATCACCTGGCCGGCCTGAAGCTGTTCCTTCTTCAGCGCCTTGATGACATCCCGATAATCGGATGAAGGAAGATTGCGTTCTTTGGCGACCTTTGCGGCCAAGGTCCGCATCTCGGCTTGAATTTCGGTGAAGGACTGATGCCCCAAATGGGCGAGATCGTCAGGAGCGTAGTCCACTCCGGCGTCGGTCAGGTTGATCGCGTAGAGTTCCGGAGGAAGGCGAAAATCGACACGCGCTCTGGGCAGAACTTCCTTGCGAACAAATTCCCGGTAGTCCGCGAGCTGGTCTTTCAGTTTCGCGTACGCGTCCTGGTAATCGGCCATCTTATATTTCTCGAGCAGCAGTCCGATGCCGGTCGAGTAGGAATCCATGGTGGCGAGATCCTGCTCGACCTCCGCCTTGGGAGGCCCCAGCAAACCGGGCGTGTTCAGCCGCTCCCGAAAAAGTTTTTCGGTAAGAACCGTGGTGGGCGTATAGCCCTGTTCGAGCCCGGTGTAGCGGCGCAGGCGAACCACCGAAGCTTTCCGGCGCTCCGGCGCGATCTGATCGTCGAGCAGGCTGTGCATGCCGAAGAAGATGGTTCGGGCAACATTGTCGTAAGGAAGCAGGTGCCGCTCATAGGCTTTCGACGCCCGTATATTGCGCTCAGCGGCGCCAATCAGGATTTCCAAATCTTGCTTTATCAGCGGATTCTGTTCCGAGGCGAGCCGGCCCTGCAGAGTCTTGACGGCCTCACTGAGATCGCGCCGCGAACGCTCCGGAAGGTCCGCGGAGGGAATCGAAATCCGATCGTCCAGGCCGCCGATACCGAGCGAGGCAGCATCCTCCGGCGCGTAGCGGGCCAGAATGTTCAGCAGAACTTGAGCGTTCCGATTGCTCTCCTGAACCCAGGAGGCATGTCCTTGCGCGAGCAAGGAAGCGGCGCTGAGAAATGCAACGGCGGTAAGGCGCATATTTCCAGCGTAAACGCTAAGGTTAGAAGTGCGGATGAAATATTTGAGAAGCCGGCTGGTTCCCGCGCTGCCGATGCTGCTCATCGCGGCCGGCGCCGTTGTCGCATTCACGGCCTCCACGCCGGATTTCCGCTTCGTGATTCTGGGCGATCGCACGGGCGGCCACGTGGCCGGCGTCTATGAACAGGCGTGGCGCGAAGCGGCCGCCGATCATCCCGATTTCGCGATTACGGTGGGAGACACGATCGAGGGCGGAGACGATCGGACCATGAATACGCAATGGCAAGCGGTGATGCGAACCTTATCGCCCTATCGACGCTACCGGATGTTCTTCGTGCCGGGCAACCACGACATTTGGTCGCTTGCTTCCGCACAGGCTTTTGAGAAATACACCGGGCATCCGCCGCACTATAGCTTCGATTTTAAGCAAGCGCATTTCACGATCCTCGATAACAGCCGCAGCGAGCGCTTGTCCGCGGAGGAACTCGCCTATCTTGCCAAGGATCTTCAGGCGCATCGGAAGCAGCCGCTGAAGTTCGTTTTTTCGCACCGGCCATCGTGGATCATTCAGGTGCTGCTGAGTAATCCGGATTTTCCGCTGCATCGGTTGGCGAAACAGTATGGCGTCCAATACGTCATTGCGGGGCATCTTCATCAGATGCTGCATTTTGAACTGGAGGGTGTTACTTATCTCTCCATGGCGAGCTCGGGCGGACACCTGCGCGACGGGAAAGAGTATGAGAAAGGATGGTTTTTTCAGCATACCCTGGTAACGGCGCGCGGAAACTCGGTCGAATTCGAGATCAAGGAGCTAGCTCCGCCATTCGGGAAATCCCGCGTCAGCAAACCGGCCGATTGGGGCGCGGCCGGTCTCGAGAAAAGCGGGGCCCCGTAGGGCGGCCCTCGAAAAGATACGCGGCGTTACTGCCCGCGCGAGCACGTATACTCAGAGTTATCCCGATTTTTCGCTGTGCCGTTTCGCCATGCCCTGTCACGGACTTGCCGCGGACATTTACGATCTCTATGTTCTAGGACTGCTGGAGGGATCGGAGCGCGCCCAATTAGAGGCGCATATCCACGAGCAGTGCAGCGCCTGCCTGCGCGGCGTCCAACGGAGCATGAATCTATGGGTCGTCTTCGCCACGACGCTTGAAGACGCGGAGCCATCGACCGATTTCAGAGCGCGCCTGATACGTATTGCCGAGCTCAGCCGGAAAGTCCTGACGTTCCGGAAGGGGATCCCGATGCCCAAAGACCCGTCGCGGGTGTTCCGCTGGAGCCTTTTAGTCTGGATCGCTGTGCTGACCATTTTCGTGTTCGCATCGTGGTATGCGGGCCGCCTATCGGGAGGACTTGACAACCAGCGGCTCAGAGCGGAATTGAATCGGGTCAGCCAGCAACTCGCGTTGGCCCAGCTTCAGCTCAGCGAGCAAGTGGACAAAACGGAGCAAATGAATAAGGCTTTGCGCTCTTCCGGAAAGGGTCCAGCCGCCGCTCAGCAATCGCTCCTGCGACGCCAGTTGTCGCAAGCGCAAGCGCAGGCGAATCAATATAAGGCGATTGTGGATCGAGAGCGGCAGGCGGTTAGCGATAATAAGCGGCTGATCGACGCGCTTTCGAATCCCGGCGCGCGCCTCATCAACCTGAAGGGCGACGATGCGGCCGCGGATTCCATCGCCTATGCGCTGATCGTGCCAAATTCAAAATTGATTTTCGTGGCCGCTAACTTACCGAAATTGGCAGAGGGCCGGCAATTTCAATTGTGGCTGGTGCGAAAGGACGATCCGAAGATCGTGAGCGCCGGCATTTTCAATCCCGATGACAATCAGGCGACAGTGATGAGCTTTGACGAAGGCTCGGTTCTCTCCGGCATCTCTGAACTGGAAGTGACTGAAGAACGGGAGGGTGGCAACTCGACGCCAACGGGAACCAAACTGTTTGAAGGCGACGCGGAGCTGGAGGAGTAGAACTTCCTAACGAAGTAAATCTTCTAGTTGGATCTTCGCTTCAGTGCCGGAATCGCGATATTTCACGATGACGGGGGTATAAACGGAGATGCCCCACGCTTTGCCGGGTTCCGATTCGACGCGCCGCGACCCGGCCACAACCACCGCTTCCTCGGGGATCACGAGAGGCGCATCCGGAGTGGCGCGATATACCTTTTCGCGAACCAGATCGTACACGGGAGTGGAACGGTTGAGAATGACGCCACTGCCGAGAACGGCGCGAGCTTTGATTACGGTGCCTTCATAGACGCCGCAATTGCCACCGATCAAGACGTCCTGTTCGACAACCACCGGGAGCGCGCCAATGGGCTCGAGAACGCCGCCGATCTGGGATGCGGCCGATATATGGCAGTTACGGCCGATTTGGGCGCAGCTTCCCACTAGAGCGTGAGAATCCACCATAGTTCCGTCGTCGACATACGCGCCCACATTGATGTACATGGGAGGCATGCAAGTGACGCCGCGGCCGATATAGCAGCCGTCGCGGATGCTCGAGCCGCCGGGCACAATGCGCACGCCGTCATCCACAGTAAAAGTTTTCAGACGGTAAGTCGCTTTATCGAAAAACTGCGAGGAGCGGCCGATATCCATCGACACGACGACGCCCATGCGAAATCCCAGCAGGATGCCCTTCTTCACCCAAGTATTTACCCGCCAGCCGGTCGCTTCCCTCGGATCCGGCTCAGCGGCCCGAATCGCGCCACGGTTGAGCAGGTCGAGAAATCGCTCGAACAAAAGCTTGTCTTCGCCGGTGTACTTTTCGGGCGGCTCATCAAATAGACTTTCGACCCTCTGCTGTACCTTTTCGACGTCAGGCCGGCTCAAACACGAACTCCCGAAAGCAAGCCGAGCGATTCGAGCACCGCCTCGATCTTCTGTTGAGAGGCCGGCTGCGGAGGCACCATGGGCAATCTCCATACCGGCTCGAGCAGCCCCATGCGAGCCATGGCGAACTTTACCGGTCCGGGACTGGTCTCGACAAAATTGACTTCCATCAGCGCCTGATATTTTCGCTGAAGCTCGCGCGCCCGGGCGAAATCGCCGTGAAGGGCGGCTTGCGTGAGGGCAACAAATTCAGCGGGAATTTCGTTGGCAATCACAGAGATCACGCCACGGCCGCCCAAAGCGACGAGCGGCAGCGTAATTGCATCGTCACCTGAAAGCACCAGGAAAGAATCCGGCACTCGCGCCAGGATGCCGGCCATTTGCGAGATGCTGCCGGATGCTTCCTTAACGCCGATTATATTTTTGATTTCCGCGAGACGCACGAGCGTGGCGGGCTCGACGTTCACGGCTGTGCGCGGCTGCACGCTATAGACGACGATGGGGAGCGTAGTGGATTCGGCGATCGCCCGGTAATGCTCGAAAAGGCCTTCCTGCGTGGGCTTGTTGTAGTAGGGAGTCACCGACAAGATGCCGGATACGCCCAGCTCTTTCAGTTGGGCGACGGCGCGAATTACCTCGCGGGTGTCGTAGCCGCCGGCTCCGGCCAGCACAGGCACTCGGCCGCGCGCTTCTTCGACGGTAATCGCCACCACCCGCAAGTGCTCTTCGCGCGCGAGCGTGGGGCTCTCGCCGGTTGTGCCGCACGGGCATAAAAAATCGATGCCGGCTTCGATCTGCCGGGCTAAGAGAGCGCGCAGCGCACGCTCATCCAGCGAGCGGTCCGGCCGAAACGGCGTCACCAACGCGGTGCCGCAACCCGTAAACATATTGCCCTCCTGTAGTGGATGCCGCTCCCTCACGGTCGCGGTTCAGTAACATCGCGGCTAGAGCCGAATAACACGTCGTCAAACGTGTAGACGCCCTGGCGATCCAGAATCCATCTTGCGGCTTTCAATGCGCCGTGCGCAAATCCCTCCCGGCTGCGAGCGGCGTGGCGCAACGTGATGGTGTCGGCGGCTGAATCGAAACCGATTTCATGCGTGCCGGGATGCTTGCCCGCCCGATTCGAGCCGACATCGATTTTTCTCCGATAGCCGCTCTCTTCCATGGTCCGTATCAGATGAAGCAGCGTTCCGGAAGGCGCGTCCCGCTTCGCATCGTGGTGAATTTCCCACGCCCACGCGCCATAGGCGTCTTCGCCGCTCAGAAGTTCCGCCGCCAAGCCGACCAGTTTGCGAAACACCGCGACGCCGACCGAAAAGTTCGGACTCCAGACCAAGCCGGTACCAGCCGCTTCCACCGCTTCTTGCACGTCAGCCATACGATCCAGCCAGCCTGTAGTTCCGGTCACGCATTGCACTTTGGCTTGCGCAAGCCGTTTCAGATTCTCGGGGGCGGCTTCGGGCGTCGAGAACTCGACCGCAACGTCGACCCCGGCAAAGGCATCGGCGGTGATTCCGGCGGCCTTCCGGTTATCGTGGTCGTCCAGCCGGAGCACCACTTCAAAACCGTGCCCGGATGCTAGTCGCTCAACGAGGCGTCCCATCTTGCCATAGCCCACCAGCGCCAGTTTGCGGGTCTCAGTCATTATTCTTCAATCGAACACAGCCGGATCGAGATCGGAAAACAATTCGTGGTGTAGCGCTGCGACAGCGCTCTCGAGATCACTGTCCGAAATCACGAAACCGAGGTTCAGCAAGGAAGCTCCCTGCGAAATCATGCGAATATTCTTTTTTTGAAGAACCTGAAAAGCCCGACCGGCGATGCCCGGCGTATGCCGGATGTTCTCACCGATCAAGCAAACGATCGATTGTCCTTCCTCACTGCTCACTTGGGCGAATTCACGCAGCTCGCGAGAGATCGCATCGAGATTCTCACGATTATCGACGGTGAGAGAGACGCTGACTTCGGAAGTTGCGACCATGTCGACGCTGGTTCCGAAGCGATCGAAAATCTCAAAGATGCGGCGCAGAAAACCGTGCGCCATGAGCATGCGCGTCGAGTGGATGTTGAGGATGGTTATATCCCGTTTGCAGGAAATGGACTTCACCGCGTTTCTGCACGGCGCGGGTTCCGAAGTAATGCGGGTGCCATCCACTTCGGGACGCCGCGAGTTCAGTATCCGCATGGGGATGTTCTTTTCGACAGCGGGCAGCACGGTTGCCGGATGCAGGACCTTCGCTCCGAAATAAGCCATCTCAGCGGCCTCGGCAAACGAAATGCTCTTCACGCGATGTCCGCCCGGAATAATTCGCGGATCGGCGGTGAGCATGCCATCGACATCCGTCCAAATCTGTATCTCTTCCGCTTCGAGTCCGGCTCCCACGATTGCGGCTGAATAATCGGAGCCGCCGCGGCCGAGTGTCGTGGTCTGCCCGTTTCGGGTTGCGCCGATAAACCCGCCCATCACCACAACCGAAGAAGCGGCGACCGGCTGCACATGATCCCGCAGCAGAGCGTAGGTCTCTTCGAGCAAGGGCTGGGCTTGGGTAAAACGATCGTCAGTCAGGATCACCCGGCGCGCGTCCACATGCTGGGCGTGAATGCCCGCGGCGCGGAGCGCGAAACTGACAATCAGGCTCGAGAGGCGCTCGCCCACGCTCGCGATAGCGTCCATGGAGCGCGGCGACAGCTCACCCACCACCGAGAGGCCCTTCACCAGCTCATCCAACCACTCGAAATGGGCACGGATGTAGCGATCGAGATCGGCCGCGGCAGCTCCGGCGAGCGGAAGCCCATGGGTCAGGTGATGCGCTCGAAGCTCATCGACGATGGCGAGAGCCTGATCGCGCCTTCCAGCGGCGGCTTCGCGGGCCGCCTGGAGCAATTTATTAGTGGAGTGGCCCATGGCCGAGACCACCACAACCGGACCTCGCTTTTCGTAGCCGCGGACAATGGCGGTGACGCGCGCGATAGCTTCCTGGGATTCGACGGAGCTACCGCCGAATTTCATGACGATCATGGCCGCGCGCGCCTAGTCAAAAAATCCTTCGGAGACCAGAAGCTCCGCATTCAGTACCGCGGCTCCGGCGGCTCCTCGAATGGCATTATGACCGCAGGCCACAAATTTGAGATGGAGAACGGGGCACTCGCGCAAGCGTCCGACACATACGCTCATGCCGCGCTCGCGCCCGGCATCACGCCGCGGCTGGGGACGGTCTTCCTGCGGCATGTAGACGATGGGCCGCGGGGGAGCGCTCGGAAGAGCACGCTGCTGCGGAAGGCCGCGAAAATCTTCGAGCGCGCGCTGTATTTTCCCCAATTCCGGCTTCTCGGATAATTCCACGGAGACGGCCACCATATGCCCATCCGCAACCGGCACTCGATGGCAATGCGCGCTCACGCGGACTTTATGCGGCGCAGCTTGTCCATTCAAAACTGTGCCGAGGATTTTTTGCGTTTCCTGCTGCATCTTCTCTTCCTCGCCGCCGATGTAGGGGACCACATTCCCCAATATGTCGATGGAGGCGACGCCGGGATAACCCGCGCCTGAAACCGCCTGCATGGTCGCCGCAATTACGCGTTCTATTCCAAAAGGAACCAGCGGAGCGAGCGCCATGCTGAGGACTGCCGTCGAGCAATTCGGATTGGTGACGATCATTCCGCGCCAGCCGCGATTCTTCTGCTGAAAGTGAATCAGGGACAGATGTTCCGGATTGACTTCAGGCACCAGCAGCGGAATGTCCGGCTCCATGCGATGATTTCGCGAGTTTGAGACAACGATGTGCCCGGCTTCCGCGAACGCCCGCTCAATATCGGTCGCGACGGAGGCATCCATGGCCGAGAACAAGAGCCGCGGAGCATCGCCAGGGCGGCAATCGGCAACCGTCATGCCAGCCACTGCCGCGGGCATATCGCCTTCCAACCGCCAAGCGGTGGCATCCTTCAATTGCTTGCCCGCCGACCGGTCGCTCGCTCCCAGCCACGACAGCTTGAACCAGGGATGTCCCTCCAGGAAGCGAATGAAGTGCTGGCCCACCATTCCAGTGGCGCCAAGAATTCCGGCTTCAATGACCCTCACACGCGCGAAAGCCTTTCGATGAGCTGCTTGTACATCGTTACGGATTCCCTCAACTCCGATTTTGCTATGCGCTCCTCTGCCGTGTGCGCGACGTGAATGCTCCCCGGACCGATCAGAAACGGCTGCCCCCAGGCCGAGCCGAAGGCCGGGATATCGGTGGTGAACGAGACTACCGTGGTGGGAAAGCCATCCAGCGACCCGAGGCGGACCGCCGGAATCATCAGGACCTCCCGCGCTTCCGCATCCGAGGCCGCGGCTGAGCTTATCCTCTTGCGAAGTTCCGCCGCCTCGCCGACCAGACGAATCAGAATTTCGGCTCTGGCCTCATCGGCAATCACGTTAGGCGCCCTGCCGCCGCTAATGGTTCCGATATTCAGCGTGCTTGCGCCGAGAACTTCATCCACCGGCAATTCGACGCTTCTGATCCGTTCGAGCGCGTTCAGAAGTTTTTCGATTGCCGATTCTCCTAACTCCGGGTATGCGGAATGCGCCATACGGCCGGAGGCGACTATCTCATAGCGCAGCGTGCCCTTCGATCCGATTGCGAGCTTGTTCTCGGTAGGCTCGCCGTTGATGAGAAATTTGCTGCCGCGCGGATTGCGCGCCGCAACGCGCGCTCCGGCGCTGTTCCGCTCCTCGCCAACCACAAACAGCAGACCGAAATTGCGCTTCCCCGCCCTGAGAAGCTCTTCAGCGGCGGTGATCATTGCGGCAATGATGCCCTTGGTGTCGCAAGCCCCGCGTCCCCAGATCTGCCGGTCATCCTCATGCGAAGGAATAAACGGCGGCACCGTATCCATATGCGTCGAAAGCACCACCACCGGTTCGCCAAACCGGACGAATACGTTGTCGCGCCCCTCTTCGACCGGCATGCGCTCGGCGTAGCCCTCGAATTGTCGGGCCATTCCGTCCAGCCGCTCCCAGAGGAAATTCCCAATCTCGCGCTCGCGCGGCGTCACCGACTCAATGTCGATTAGTCGCCGGGTTAATTCGAAAACTTCCATAAGTGGCTTTGTTAAACCTCAATTCGCTCAAGCGAGAGGCTCACAGGAAGGATGAACGCTGAAATAACAGAATACCTCAGGCGGCGGAGTAAGTTCGGTATGGTAGCCCTATGCCGATTATTGGCTTTGAGTTTGCGACAGCCAATCGAATCGTGTTCGGACCCGGCGTGGCGCGGCAGCTTCCGAAAATGGCCCGGGAATTCGGCTCCCACGCGCTCTTTGTCATGGGCCGCAACCAGGAACGCGCCGCTCCACTTCTTTCCGCTCTGGAGACCGCGGGCGTTCAGTCCGTGGTTTTTAGAGTTGAGGGCGAACCGACTCTGAGGATGGTGAGAGAGGGCGTCCGCGCAGCACGAAACGGCTGCGATCTGGTTCTGGGTTTCGGCGGGGGCAGCGCGATCGACGCCGCGAAAGCGATTGCCGCCCTCAGCACCAATTCCGGCGAACCGCTTGACTACCTGGAGGTCATCGGCCGCGGCCGCGCCCTCGAAAATACGCCGCTTCCGTTCCTGGCAATTCCGACAACCGCGGGTACCGGGGCCGAAGTGACGCGCAATGCGGTTCTCGGCTCGCCCGAACACGGCGTGAAAGCCAGTTTGCGAAGTGCGGCCATGCTTGCCAGAATTGCCATCGTCGATCCCGATCTGACGTTGAGTCTGCCACCCGGCGTCACGGCCAGTACTGGTTTGGACGCGCTTACACAACTGATCGAACCTTACGTTTCGAGCCGCGCCAATCCGCTGACCGATCTGTTCTGCAGGGAAGGGATGAAGCGTGTTTCGACCGCTCTCGTGAAAGCTTTTCGCGATGGCGAGGACCGGGCGGCGCGAGAATCCATGTCATTTGCCAGCCTTCTCGGCGGCTTGGCTCTCGCAAATGCGGGACTCGGCGTGATTCACGGTTTTGCCGCGCCGCTCGGCGGAACGCTTAACGCCCCTCATGGAGCTTTATGCGCCGCAGTGCTTCCGCACGGAATTGCCGCAAACATTCGAGCGCTGCGCGAACGCGCTCCGAAGCATGAAGCTTTGCGGAAATATGGGGAGATCGCGCGAATCCTGACTGGCAACCCGCAAGCTGAACCGGAAGACGCCGCAGCTTGGGCGGCATCGCTCTGCGAACAGCTCGGGACTTTAAGCCTGGGCAGACACGGCCTCGATCGCTCGCAGATCGGCGCGCTGGCCGAAGAGGCCGCCCGCGCGAGCAGCATGAAAGCTAATCCAATCCCGCTGACCAAGGCGGAGTTGATAGAGATTGCCGAGCGCGCGGCCTGATGTTCAGGGCTGCTTCAGCTCGATAAGCACTGTCCGATATGGCTTCGAGCCCAAATTGACCAGAACCGGAGCGTCTTCGCCCTTGTTGTGCCAGATCACGTCGCCCGATTTCCGCTCCCGCACGGTCACTTGGTGGGTTTGCGAGTCGATGCGCCGATAGCGGCAATCGTCCATAAACACGATTATTAATTAGTGCACAAGTAAGTGGACATAGTTTATGATGAGGTATGCGGTCGCGAGATGCTCGAAAACTGAGCCATAAGACGCTGGAAGAGATTC
>Ga0208480_1000123_pt1 | contig 30498 bp, 31 predicted proteins | sample NGESurshal092012_4_FD_184485 | JGI IMG/M metagenome (GOLD analysis project Ga0208480, IMG submission 184485) | Arctic peat soil microbial communities from Barrow, Alaska - NGEE Surface sample F53-1 shallow-092012 (SPAdes) | ecosystem: Environmental > Terrestrial > Soil > Wetlands > Peat ... | reverse complement strand
GGCGGCCGCGGCATGATGCTGGAGGTAAGCGATCTCGCCGCTGGCTATGGCCGCATTCCGATTCTGGGCGGCGTGAGCTTCAGCGTTGCCCCGGGCGAATTCGTCGGCGTCCTCGGCCACAACGGTATGGGCAAGACCACGCTGCTGCGGGCGCTGATGGGTTACATTCCAGCAACCGCAGGACGCGTGATGTTGGAGGGGGCCGATATCACTCGAGCCGAGCCCTACCGGCGGGCGCGCTCAGGTATGGGATATGTGCCGCAGGGGCGTGAGATTTTTCCAGCTCTCAGCGTGCGTGACAACCTGCGGATGGGCGCTGTCGGACGGCCAAAGGATGAAGCGGCGGCGATTGGGGCGGTGCTGGAGACTTTCCCTCGCCTCGAGCGGCTGATTGACCGTCCCGGAGGAGCGCTATCGGGCGGCGAGCAGCAGTTGCTTGCCATGGCGCGCTGCCTAGTGGGCGACCCGAGGCTGGTCTTGCTGGACGAACCGACTGAAGGCATCCAGCCGTCAATCATCGACGAGATCGTGGATACGCTTCTTGGCCTTCGTTCGAAGGGCGGCTTGACGATGATCCTCGTCGAGCAAAATCTCGACTTCATCGCCGCGCTATCCGAGCGGGTCTTGATCATCCAGAAAGGGACCATCGTGCATTCGGCCAAGCCGGACGAATTGCACGGGCATGGCCTCATCAACGAATTCATTGGCGTCAGCGACTAACCACGCGCGCGTCGACAGTCGGCGAAGACCGCTCTTGAGCCAGAACGGCCAAAATAGGAAGCAGGAGACAACTCATGACCGTAAAGCGCCCAACGATCGAACAGATGACGGACGTCGTCGAGAGCCTCGGCATGACCATGACGAAAGAACGCGTTGGCGAGTTCATTTCGCTGATGGACGGCAGCTTCGCCGCTTACGATATCGTCGATCAGATGCCCGACGAGGTTCCCGTCGTCAAATATCCGCGCACGCCCGGATATCGGCCGAGTCCCGAGGAGAATCCGCTCAACGCCTGGTACGTAAAGACCGATATTCACGGCGCGCCGAAAGGCAAGCTCAAGGGCAAGACCGTCGCCGTCAAGGACAATGTCTGTGTCGCCGGCGTCCCGATGATGAACGGCTCCTCGACCCTCGAAGGCTATATGCCCAACATCGACGCCACAATCGTCACGCGTCTCCTCGACGCGGGCGCAATCATCAAGGGCAAAGCGCATTGCGAATGCTTTTGCCTCTCGGGCGGCAGTCACACCGGCGCCCTCGGTCCGGTGCACAACCCACATAAACGCGGCTATTCCGCGGGCGGATCGTCTTCGGGAAGCGGCGCCCTGGTTGCGGCCGGCGAAGTCGATCTCGCGATCGGCGGCGACCAGGGCGGGTCGATCCGCATGCCGGCTTCGTTCTGCGGAATCTACGGAATGAAGCCCACGCATGGACTGGTGCCCTACACCGGCGTCATGCCGATCGAGGCGACGATCGACCACACAGGTCCGATTACGGCGACCGTCGCCGACAACGCGCTCATGCTCGACGTTCTGGCGGGGTCGGACGGCCTCGACCCGCGCCAATATGCGCCGAAGGTCGGAGACTATTCGGCCGCGACGAAGCGCGGCGCGAAAGGCCTCAAGATCGGCGTCGTCAAGGAAGGCTTCGGCCACGCCAATAGCGAAAATGACGTCGACGCCAGCGTGCGAGAAGCAGCCAAACGCTTCAAGTCACTTGGCGCAAGCGTCGAAGAGGTCTCCATACCGGATCATCTTCTTGCGCCGGCGGTATGGACGCCAATCGCGCTCGAAGGGCTGCAAGCGCAGATGATGCTCGGCAATGGAATGGGCTTTAACTGGAAAGGCCTTTACACGGTCAGTCTCCTCGACGCCCACGCCAACTGGCGCCAGACGGCCGACGATCTCTCCGATAGCCTCAAAATCTCGATGATGGTCGGCCAGTTCTTTCTCACCCACTATCGCGGGCGTTTTTACGCGAAGGCGCAAAATTTGGCTCGCAGGATCCGTGGGTCTTATGACAAAGCGTTCGAGACATACGACCTCTTGCTCATGCCGACCCTTCCGGTGAAAGCCACTCCCCTGCCTCCCCCCGACGCGCCGCTCGCCCTCTATCTCCAGCGCGCGTTCGAGATGATCGGTAACACCGCGCCCTTCGACGTGACGGGTCATCCCGCGATGAGCATCCCTTGCGGATTGGGCGACGGGCTCCCGATTGGCGCCATGCTAATCGGCAAGCATTTCGATGAGGAGACGATTTACGCGGCCGCAGCCGCGTTCGAAGGAGCTGGAGACTGGAAGAAATTCTGACGTCTTCAATGCGATGCGGACGGGGGCTGACGCCGTAGTCGCCGGCTCCACAGAGCTTCCGTCGCTTAGCCCCTTGCGCAAAGTCGTGGCATAGCGTTTGCTTGCCTTCACGCGAACGTGATGTCCGTCTGGAACGTCGCACGAGTGAGGCGCGGCCGGGGTGAAACAGAGCTTAACGACCGCCGACAAAAAACCGTCCGAGCGTTTGGAGTTCTGGCAAGAGGTCGTTTGCAAGAAGTACGTTTCCGCGTCGGCGGAAACTGAAGTCGTTGACGACGAATTTTCAGGGAGTCTGACCAGCGGGGAGTTGGGGCCGCTCGTCGTCGCAGAATTGGATGCGCCGTTACATTTCTGGTCGCGGACCGCTCGCCACATACAAAACGACGGCCAGGACGTCTTCATCGTCAGTCTCATACAGCAAGGGTCGGGCGAACTGACTCAGTTAGGCCGCTCGGCACGGCTCGGTCCAGGCGACCTCGTGATCTATGATTGCGCCGCCACATTCGACTATGCATTGAAAGCAAGAACTCAGCTGGTGAAAGTACCGAGGCGACTTCTCGAAGCGAAGCTCGACCGGCCAACCGACTTTCTGGCGCGCAAAATCGATTGCAGCAATCCTCTCTCGTCGATCTTGAGCGAGCTTCTCACCCGCTGTCTGAACATCGAACTCTCTCGGGAGCCTGGTCCCTCGATTGCGAAAAGGCTATCGAATGCCGTCACTGACCTTCTTGCTTCCATTTGCGACTTGGAACGCCACGCCCTGCCCGCGGCGCAAACTTCCCGGCCGCTCGAGCGAGTCATGCGGTTTGCGCGTGCGAATCTCGATGACCCGGAACTGAGGCCGGAGGCGCTCGCAGCCGCTGGCGCAATGTCCGTGCGAAGCCTCAATCGCCTCTTCGGCACGCTCGGCGCGACCCCCATGCGCTGGGTGTGGTCGGAACGGCTTGAAGCAAGCCGACTCGCTCTTACGCAAGGCGACGTTCGTTCCGTCACAGACGCGGCCTTTGCGCACGGCTTCAGTGACCTTGGCCATTTCAGCCGAAGCTTTAAGCGGACGTTCGGGATGTCGCCCCAAACTGTACTGAGGAAGTAGTCTTGGCGTAACTCGAAGCCTCGTATGCGGCCGTCATCAGAGCATGAGATGGCGGCGAAACGCGTCCGCATTGACCCCGCCTTCCGGGATGGCGGCAACAATGCCGTCCGGCAGGACGCGGATGACAAGGATAACAGCGATGAGCAAGCCGATCTGACCGACGATCCGCCCATGCCATGCGTTAAGCGCCGTCCAAATGATCGCGAGCAGAACGCCCGCCGGCGCAGTGCCCATGAGCACATCGGCGCCGCCGATCACGACAGTCACAAAGCTTTCGACGACGAAGGTCGACCCATCGTGGGGATCAGGCTCAGGCTCATGGTCGGCGCGTAGAGACCGCCGCACAAGCCTGCCAAGCCAGCGCCGAGGCCGAAAGTGATCGCAGAGATCCAGCTGATTGTCATCCCCGCGCGCGCGCCGTCGTCGCATCTTGCATCGTTGTACGGGCCATCGTCCGAGACTTCGTCCGCATGAACACGGAATAGATGAAAAGGCGCACGGCGATCACACAATTGCCTCTGGCCTCGTGGGAAACGAGCCAGAAATTCCGCTCAAAACAGGAACTCAGGCGGAAGGCGAAGCCGGCGGCGCGCGCAGATTCGAGAGCCGCTTGTATTGTGAGGGCGTCACGCCGCGCTCCTTGCGAAAGTGGCGGTTGAAGTTGGATATATTAGCGTAGCCAACCTCAAAGCAGATGTCGGTGACGGGACGTCGGGTGTCCGACAGCAGCTTGCAGGCGCGGCCGATGCGCAGTTTTCGTGAATAGTCGACGAAATTGGCGCCAGTATTCTTCTTGAAGAAGCGAGAAAAAGTCGATTGCGTCATCCCGGCGATCGCGGCCGCCTCTGACATTCTGACCGTCCCAGAGAGATTGTTGACCATATACGAGATGACGTCATGCACAACGCCGAGCGTCTTCTTATCGAGAGTGGGCGCGTAGTCGGGGGAAGCAAGGATCTTCTTCTCAGGCGTGCGCGCCAGCAAATCGATGAGCTCAAAAAACAGCGCAAGCCGTTGAAATCCACGCGTCGCGCCGATACGCCGCATGAGACCGGCGCCGCGCCGCGCGGCGTCACCGAAGAACTCGAAGCCACTGAGGGCGTCGGTCAGGAACGGCTCAAGGTCCGCCAGTTCAGGAAAGACGTCGGCCCGTGACCGCAACAGATCCGGGGCGAACTGAACGACCACGTCCCGCCCTTCGATCACCTCGCCGGGCTTGAGATCGCTCATCCAGTTGTGTGGCAGATTGGAGCCGGCAAGCACAAGATTACCCGGGCCGAACTCGCCGATATGGTCGCCGACGAACTGGCGCCCGTGCGAGCGGGTGATGAGGTGAATTTCATATTCGGGATGATAGTTCCAGCGGGCGATGTTGCTCGGACAATCGTGCTGGTGCCATTTGAACGACTGCGAAGGATCGGTCACAATCGATTCGAAATTCGGCGGTCGGGCCGCGCCTTTCTTCCGCGCCATGTCTCGTCCCCTTACTGTCTCCGCGCGAGCGAGCGACCGGTCTCCTTGTCGAAGACATGAAGGTTATCATCCGAGAATGTCATCCGCACATGATCGCCGACCGCGGGACACTGTTGCGCCGGCAGCAGAACGCCGATCTCGACGTCTGCATATTTGAAATTGATCAGGGCGTCATTGCCAAGGAACTCGATGAGATCGACATCGCCGTCGATGACATTAGCGGTCTCGGAAGGACTCGCGGCGCGAAAGTGAGCGGGCCGAACGCCAGCGACGATCGTCTTCGAGCCGTCAAGGTCGAAACGTTCGCGATCAAGGCAGAGCGTTGGCGCATTGCGGCCCGCAACGTTGAGTCCGCCCCCGTTCGCGTCGACTTCAAAGAAGTTCATTGCCGGCGTGCCGATGAAGGCGGCGACGAATTGACTGTTCGGCCGGTTGAAGATTTCGCGTGGCGTACCGACCTGTTCGATCAGGCCGTTGCGCAGAAGGACAATGCGATCGGCGAGCGTCATCGCCTCGAGCTGATCATGGGTGACATAGACTGTCGTCGTTTTGAGGCGCTGATGCAATCTGGCGATCTCGACACGCATATGGTTGCGCAGCTTGGCGTCGAGGTTCGAGAGCGGTTCGTCGAACAGAAACACACCCGGCGTCTTCACGATGGCGCGAGCAATCGCGACACGCTGCTGCTGGCCGCCCGAAAGCGCGGTCGACTTGCGCTCGAGGAACGGCTCGAGTCCCAGAGTAGCGGCGGCCGCCGCGATGCGGCGGCCGATTTCGTCGGGCGCGATCTTCATGCGCTTGAGGCCGAACGCGATGTTGTCGCGCACTGACATATGGGGATAGAGCGCGTAGTTCTGAAAGACCATTGCAATGTTGCGCTCGCGCGGCGAGAGCAGGTTGACCACCTGCCCGTCGATCCGCAGCTCGCCGCCGCTGATGTCCTCGAGCCCCGCGATCATGCGTAGGATCGTTGACTTGCCGCAGCCAGACGGCCCGAGAAAGACGATGAACTCGTGGTTTTTCACCTCGAGGTTGAAACCGACGACGACCTCTGTTTCGCCGTAGCTCTTTGAGATGTTGCGGAACGACAGTTCGGCCATCGGTTCAGGCAACAGCTTTTGTCATGTCGATCTGCAGCTTGACGTCGGCGGGACGCCCTTCGGCTGCACGCTCAAACGCCTCGATCGAGCGCTCAAAATCGAAAGTCGAGGAGATGAGCGGCTTGAGGTCGACCTTACCGGAGCCGATAAGGTTCAGCGCGCGCTCATACATATTGGCATAGCGAAAAACAGTCTCGATCCGCAATTCCTTGCCGATCGCGCCGGGAATGTTGAAGGCTACGGGCTCGACGGGAATGCCCACAAGCACGATCGCGCCCGCGGGACAGACAATACTTACCGACCCTTCGATCGCCTTCGCCGCGCCGCTCGCGTCAAACACAATGTCGGCGCCCCACCCGCCAGTCTCGCTCTTCACCGCATCAGGGAGATCACACTTGGAGATGTTGACCGGGACAATTCCCGGATAGCGGCTGGCGATGTCAAGTTTCGGCTGGTGGACGTCGCTGACCAGAACCTTGCTGCAGCCCCCCGCCAGCGCCGCGAGAGCGACCATAATGCCGATAGGCCCGGCGCCAAGCACCACCGCGACGTCACCCGGTTTGATGCGCGCCCGCGTCGCCGCTTGCATGCCCACGGCGAAGGGTTCAACCATCGCGCCCTCTTCAAACGTTACGTTGTCGGGCAGCCTGAAGGTGAAGGCCGCGGGATGGACGACCGAGCCTGTGAGGCAGCCATGAATCGGCGGCGTCGCCCAAAACGTGACCTCGGGATCGACATTGTACACGCCGAGCCGCGTCGCCTTGGAGCGGAAGTTCGGCACGCCGGGCTCCATGCAGACCCGATCGCCAATTGCAAGCGAGCGTACATTGGCGCCAATCTCCGTCACCGTGCCTGACGCTTCGTGCCCAAGCACCATTGGGCTCTTGACGATGTAAGAGCCAATTCCACCGTGCGTGTAGTAATGCACGTCGCTGCCGCAGACGCCGACCGTGTGTAGCTTGATGCGGACGTCGTCCGGGCCGAGCGCCGTGGGAAGGTCGATGTCCCGAAGAGACAAGACTCGCTTCCGTTCGAGAACAAGCGCGCGCATGGGACTATCCTTGATTTCTGGCTTTGAGAGCGGAGCTCAAGAAGCTGCTCAGCACACCGAGGAACAGGAGCGGTGGCAGCGACAAGAGAATAACCGACGCATTGAGAATGCCCCAGGGAACGTCGCGGCCGAGCTGGGTCATTTCGGAAGCGACGACCGGAAGCGTCCTAGCATCGGACGTCGTCAGCATAAGCGCGATAAGAAATTCGTTCCAGACAAGCACAAAGGAGAACACTATAGCCCCGATAAGGGACTTCCAAGCGATTGGCAGCGCGATAAGGAAGAAGATCGCGTAAGGCCCGTAGCCGTCGACAAAGGCCGCCTCCTCGATCTCGTTCGGCACGCGCTTGAAGGCGGGAATCGCAAGCCAGATGGTCGTCGCGAGCGTCAGCAGGCTGTAGGTGACGATGAGGGCGAGGCGCGTATCGTAGAGACCGACGTCGAGCCAAATGACGATGAGCGGAATGGCGATCGCGACTGGCGGAAGAAATCTTAGCGACAATACAAAAAACTGGATGTCGTTGGCGAAGCGCATCGGATATCGCGCGACGGCGTAGGCCAGAGGAAGCCCAAGCACTGCGCCGATCAGCACCGAGCATCCGGATACGATAATCGAGTTGATGAGGCCCGCGCGCACGCTCTCGCGTTCGAGCACGTAGAGAAAATTGTCGAGCGTCGGAGTGAAAAACAGCATCGGCGTCGGCGTCACAATGTCGACGCGGTTCTTGAACCCGCTCAGCAACGTCCACAGGATCGGTACGATCACTGACGCCGCGGCCGCCGCGATAATTGCGCGGGCCGCCAATCGGCTCAGACCTCCTGCCATCGCTGCACCCGTCGCCAGAGAACAGTGAAGGCCACAGTCGTCGCGATCATCATCAGCACCGCCATGCTCGATGCGTAAGAGATGCGGCCCGATTCGATGAAGCCTTGAGAGAAGGCGTACATGTCCAGCGTTTCCGTCGTGATGCCGGGGCCGCCACGCGTCATGACGTAGATCAGATCGAAGGCTCGCAGCGATTCGATCATCTTGATGAAAACAAGGCTGATGAGCGCCCCGCGCAGCATCGGCAGCGCGACGTAAGCGTGAACTTCCCACGTCCGCGCATGGTCGAGGCGCGCCGCTTCGAGCGGCTGAGGTGGCAGCGTTTCCAGAAGCTTGACGATGACGACCGAGAACAAAAGGCCCCATTGCCACACGTCGACGACCGCGACTGCGAGCATAGCGGTGTGAGGATCGGCGAGTAGGTCGACCGGATGGCCCGTGATCAGCTTGAGCGGATAGACCGCCAGACCGAACAGCGGATGGAACGCGAAGCGCCAGACGAATGCCGCTGAGACGCGCGGCAAGAGCGCCGGCACGATGAAAAGGACACAGAGGGCATTGCGCACGTTCGGCGGCGTCGTCTCGAACATAAGAACAGCGAGAGGGATCGCGACCGCCATCGTGGCGACAACGGTGAGGATCTCCCATTCGATCGAGACCCGAACTGAATTGAGAAAGCGCGGATCATCTATGAGAGCGCGGAAGTTGGCGAAGCCGATATAGACGCTGTCGGGATTGCTCAGCTCTCGGTTCTGCAGAGCGATGTTGATCGCATCGATCGTCGGCACGAAAGCCAGAATCGCGAGGACCGCCAGGGTCGGCACGGTGAAGACGATCGGCAGACTCGTGCGAACTTTCATAGGCGTTGAGGCGACCGCTTTGAATTCAGGCGGCGCCCTCCGCAGCGCGGAAGGGCGCCCTTTCTAGCCGGTGCTACTTGCGATTGGCCACAAGCCCCTTCGCGAAGGTGTTGAGCTCGTCAAGCGAGCCTTTGATGTCGGTTCGTGTGCCGGTGATGAGCTCCTCGAGCTCAATGCCCCAATGGTCGCCAAGGTTCGGCCATTCCGGATCCTGCCAAAAATTAACCGCCGTTACTTTGGCCGTCTCGGCCAGCGCCTGGCCAAGATCGGCGCCGAACTTCTGATTGAACTCGTCGCTGGTCATGATGCTCGTGCGGTTGAGCTCGCCAAACTCGCCGTCGTCGAGGCGGCGCTTCTCGTTCTCCTTCGACGTCGCCCAGGCGATGAACAGGCCGGCGCATTTCTTCGCCGCGTCGTCCTTGTTCGCCTTCGTGCCGATGGCGAGGCCGTGCGCGTATCCACCACCGGTCAGCGGCGAGGGAGGCGGCGCGTAACCGACCTTGCCGACCACCTTCGACAGTTTCGGATCGATCGCTTCGCCGGCGAGCGGCGTCGACTCGACCAGCAGCGCCACCTCGCCAGAGAGGAACGCGCCGGTCGATTCGTCCCAGCTGCCGGTCTTGGTGCCAGGCGGTGAATATTTGAATAGCTCGAGATAGGTCTCGGTCGCCTTCACCGCCGGCTCGCCATCGAACACGGGCGTGTTGCCGTCGAACCACTTGCCTCCGAAGCCGCGGAAATAGGGCATCCAGCGCCAGACATTGGCGCCGGAACCGCGCTGGCCGCGCAACGCGATGCCATAGACGCCGTGATCGGGGTCATGCAGCTTCTTCACGTCAGCGATCATCTCGTCGAGCGTCGTTGGCGGCTTGATACCCGCCTTTTCGAGCAGGTCCTTGCGGTAGACGAGCAGGTCGCCGCCGCCGGTCAGCGGGGCGAAATAGACCTTGTCCTCGAAAGTCGCCACCTTCTGCCGGCCGGGATCGAAGTCGGCGAAGTCATATTCCTTGGGATAATAGTCGAGCAGCGGCACGACCCACTTCGACTTGGCGAACAGCGCCACATTGGCTTCGTCGATGTAATAGACGTTGTACTTACCGACGGTCGAGGCATCGGCGCGGGACTTGGCGCGGCGATCGTTCTCATTAAGATAGTCGATGTTGAACGACGCGCCTGAGAGACCCTTGAACTCGTCCTTGTATTTCTCAAGCAGCGTCAGGCCGTCCCGCGGCTGGGCCAGCACGCGTACATCATGACTGCAGACGGCTTCCGCGTTGGCGGTTCCCGCAAGACCGGCGGCCAGCACCAGCGCGCCGCCGGCAGCGGCGGCCAAAGCAGCTCTTACCCTCATATCGCGTTCCCTCCATTTCGATTTTATCGCTCTGACGACGCCGAGAGCGACAGCGGGACGTTCGGCCCCGCAGTTACACTACGACGGACCCATTCGCTTGGACTAGCCCCTCGATTGCGACGAACTGATACGAATTTGTTCGTGTGGGGTAGCATAGCGCGTCAAAAGGCGGCACGGCACGCATTCGATCATCAATCAAGCCGTGCGGCGTTTCCCACAATCCGCCCAAAAGATTTGTCAAACACGGGAGGCGACGGCTTGCTCGCAAGCGAACCTGCACCGCGGCGCGGGCGAGCTCCCTCACGCGTCGAGCGTTGGCGCCTCGGGCGCGTTCCCGGTCGTTAGGCCGAAAGTCCGGTTCAGAATTGAGATCAGACGGCAAACGACGCCCGGTCTGTGTGAAGGGTCTGAAAACAATTGCTGGCTGGAGAACGCCGACAGACGCTGTAAGGTTGGGCAAAGCTGTCGAATCTGAGTGGACAATGGCGAAAAGGCCGAAAGCGAAAGATCTGGCTGTCGCCAGGATGGACCCAAACGACAAGCGGGTTATAGGCCAGCAGGTGGTCGCTCGGATTCTCGAGCTTATTCGAACGGGGAGCCTGCGCGCGGGCGACCGGCTGCCTCCCGAGCGTGAGCTCATCGAGATTTTCGGCATCAGCAGGCCAAGTCTCCGCGAAGCGTTGCGAGCCTTGTCAATGCTCGGGGTCATCAACTCGCTGCACGGGGGCGGCGCTTATGTCGGCGATCTTCATGCGCGGACACTGCTCGCGCCCCTCGACTTCTACCTCTCCTTGACAAAGGCTAATTTCGCCGACGCTTTCGATAGTCGGAGGGTCATCGAAATTGAAATTGCTCGAAGAGCGGCTGCAAAAGCGACGCCCGCAGACATCCACGAACTCCGCGATATCATCGATGCGCATAAGACCGTTCAGGACGATCCCGTCGGGTTTCGCATTCTCGACACCCGCTTCCACGAGAAGTTGTCCGAAATAGCCGGCAACGCCGTGCTCCAACGGATCGCTTACGGTCTCTACAATCTTGGCCTCGACTTCCAGAACTTTGACCGACGGGCGCGGAATGAGCCCGGCTTGATCGCGCAGAGCACAGCAGATCACATTAAAATCGCCGCCGGGATCACGACACGTACTCCCGATCGCGCCGCCGACGCGATGTCTGAGCACGTCCGCAATATCGAAGCCAGCACGCAGCGGGTCCTTTCCGGTCTGGAAGTCCCGCCTCCGCCGGAGCGAGCGCAGCGGGCATCAAGGGCCGCCGCGGAAGGTCTCGTGCGCCGGAGGCCTACGACGCCGCGCCGTCGAACGCGGGCTTGAGATCAAGATCGTTCGCTTTCGCGACGGCGCGCGGCAGCTCAGGTAGCATCGCTGCGCCAAACCCGTCTGTTACGGCTTCGGTGTAGATTTCTCGCACACTGCCTGCGAGGCGTGCCTTCAGGCCAACCGACTGGGAAAATTGAACGACGTCGGAAATCGTGCGTAAAGCGTCGTCGAGCGCGTAAGGATGGCTTTGGCGATCGCCTGAGACGACCCAGCCTATGAACGTGTCATAGAACGGGCAGTGCATACGGCTCGAGCGTATGAGAGCGTCGAACGACGCGGCGTCGAGTCCCCCTTTGACGGCGAGCGCGAGCGCCTCCGAGTAGAGCGCGGCATAGCCGAGCGATATGAGGTTGTTGACCAGTTTAAGTCGATGGCCATTTCCAAGCGCGCCCACGTGTTGGATCGTCGTAGCGAAGGCCGCAAGAACAGGGCGGATTCGCTCAAGCGTCGAAAGCTCGCCGCCGACCATGGTCGAGAGCGCGCCTTGCCATGCCTCGTGCGGCGAGCGCCCGAGCGGCGCGTCGACAAACACAAGGCCACGCGGCGCGTATTCGGCAGCCAAGCGCAGCAATGTGGAAGGATCGGAGGTTGTGCAGTCGACAACGGTAAGTCCTAGCCGGCAGCCGGCGGCAAGTCCGTCGTCGCCCGTCATCAAAGCCTCAACTTCCTTTGCCCCAGGGACGCAAAGAATGACGATGTCGCAAGCGGCCGCCATGGCTTTGGGCGTGGCGGCTTCCTGCGCGCCTCGCTGAATAAGGTCGTCCACAGCCTTGCGGTTCCTATGAACCATCACATGCAATGGAAAGCCGCGTTTCAGGATATTGACCCCCATGCCGTGGCCCATGTGACCAAGACCGATAAAGCCGACATGGGTAGCGTCGTCCGTCATACGCGCTGCCTCCGCTTATCCCGGCAGCGGGCAACCAAGAAACAAATCATTGCGGACCTTCGTGTGGCCTGTCGAGCGGCAGAGCAGGCAAGACTTCCGACTGAGAGCGGGTGATGGCGGCAAAGCGGCCCGACGTCCCGGCAAAACGTTTGACCGCCATGACCAGTAGGAGGATCAGTCCCCAGGAAGCAAGCGCCAGATGAGGACTGACGTTCATGAGGTTGAAGCCGCTCGCGATGACTTGAAGGATCCAGAGCCCAACGAATAGGCCCCCGATTCCGCCAAAGCCGCCATAGGGATCGATGCCTCCCAAAATCGCCGCGAGGATTGTGATCAGCAGGTACGACTGAGCAATGTCTGCGCCGGCGGAATTGAAGCGCGCCATCATGATGATCGCAGCGAGCCAGCATAAGATGCTCGAGATGAGATAGACCCAGACTTGCACGCGGCGCGTGTTGACGCCGGAGAAGCGGGTTGCCTCCAGGTTCGATCCGATCATGTGGATGCGTACCCCAAGCTCGGTCCGCGTCAGCAGCACATGCGCAGCCAGCGCCACGATCATGAAGACGACGAAGGAGAGCGGGAGGCCCCCGATCGTCTTGTTGGAGATCAGGATCAAGTCGTCGGGGAAGCCCGAAAGTGTCCGGCCGCGAGTGAAATAGATGCTTAGGCCATGGAGCAGAGTCATGGTTCCTAGCGTCACCAGGATCGGATGGATGCCGATCGCGGCCACCATCAATCCAGTGATCACGCCGACGAGGATACAGCTCAAAAGCCCAGCGGCGAGCGCGCCAGACAGCCAGAGGGCAAGAGTTATCCCGCTCGCGTGGGCCGGCATGAGCGCGGTCAGTATCCAGGCCATCAGCAGGCTCGCCTGATTCGCAGTGGCTATGATCGCCAGATTGATGCCGCCCGAAATTAGCGGGATCGCCATCGCCAGCGAGAGCAGCCCCAGTTCAGGAAGCTGGAACATCATCGCTTGAAGCGTCGCGACGTGCGGAAAGGTCGCTGGCATAAAGAACGAGAAGCACGCAAGGAGCAGAGCCAACAGCGCGAAGAGGCCGGCGATACCTGTCGGACGCTCCCTGAGAGCCGCGATCAGTTGATCAAGCTGGCCCAAGCCTCGGCGGTGAGGCTCTCCGAAACGAGGAGGCGGGGGGCGCATCAGGTAGGTCTCACGACGAAAGCCTTGCGGCCGCGATACTCGGCATAAGCAGTCAAGCTAACGGAGATCAGGATGGCGAGACCGATAATCACCCCAAAAAAATACGACGATACGCCGATCAGATTAAGCCCGTTTTGCAGCATGGCGAGAAAGAGAACGGCGAGCACAACGCCGCCTACGGACCCGACGCCGCCGATCAGACTGGCGCCGCCCAAAATAGCGACAGCGAGCACATTCAATTCCTGCCCGGCCATCGCTGTCGGAACGGCTTGGTGGACGCGTCCTGCCTGAACGAATCCGGCGACGGCTGCGAGAAGCCCAAGATAACCGTAGGCAAGCAACTGAACTCGAAGCACGCCGACGCCAACTCGACTTGCGGCCTCCGGATTGCCGCCAAGCGCATAGACCTGTCGTCCGATCCGCGTCCAAGCCATCAGATATTGGGTCAGCAGGACCACGGCGACCATGATGACGATCGGTAGCGTGATCTTCACGACACCGGAGGCCGTGGCGAAACGCAGGAAGGTGATGCGGCCCGACCACCAATCCGGCAAATTGTAAATCTCCTCCGCATTGGTGAAGTAGATGAGGAACGCGTAATAGATACTGGAAGTGGCGATCGTCACGATGATGGAAGCAATGCGTAGATAGTACGTCAGGAGGGCATTGATGCAGCCAAGAGCGGCTCCGAGCATCGCGGCAAGCACGAGCGCCGGAGCGGCTGGACAGCCGACCTGAGCAATCAGGTATGCCGCGAGATATTGCGACGCGGCGGCAGTTGCAGTGAATGAGACGTCGATGCCGCCTGAAACCAGGACCACGAATGCGCCGGCAGCGAAGATTGTGGTGACGGAGTAGGCTTCGACCAGGTTCACGAAATTGGAGAGAGTAAAAAAATAGGGTGACGACAAAAAGAAAACGAACGCCGTCAGCAGGATAGCGGCCAGCAGCACAGACTCTGTGCGTCCAAAGAGGGCTCCAAACAGTTTAAGCATAGAGCGCGTCCGAAAGCGCGTGTTGATCGGCGACTCCGGGGATAAATTCGCTTACGATCCGCCCATTGCGCATGTGCAGAATGCGGTCGGAATTGTAGTAGACCTCGGGGACCTCATCGGAGATGAGAAGGATGGCTACGCCCTGAGCCGCCAGGCGACGCACCAGTTCATAAATGCCCTGTTTGTTGCGGACGTCGACGCCGACAGTTGGACTGTCAAGAATCAGGACCTTCGGATCGGTCGCCAGCCACTTCGCCAAGACGACACGCTGTTGATTACCGCCGGACAGGGTCAGGACAGCTGCGTCAGCGTTCGGCGTCCGAATGCCCAGCCGGGTGATCCAATCGCTCGCCAGCCTGTTCCGACGACTGGGCGAAACGAGACCAATCGCGTCGGCCAATCGGTCAAGAACCGTGATCGCGACATTATCGGCGATGGATTGCTTGAGATTGAGGCCGAGTGTCAGCCGATCTTCGGAAACGTAGGCGATGCCTGCGCTCACCGCGTCCTGGTTTGAGCGAAGAATGAGCGGCGCTCCATCGAGCAGAATTTCTCCGCGCTCAAGCGGAGCCATGCCGAACAGAGCCAAGGCGAGCTCGGTTCGGCCGGCTCCCAAAAGGCCGATCACGCTTAGGATCTCGCCTCGACGAACGACCAATGAGACGTTCTCGAACTCGCCTGCGCGCGAAGCGCCTCGAACTTCGAGCGCCGGGCGCGCATCGCGCAGCGGGCGAGCCGTGACCGCGTGCACGATGCTCTCGCCGGTCATGAGTTCGGCAAGGCTGTGATCGTCGATCTTGGAGGCCGGAAAGGTGCCGACCTTGCGACCATCGCGCAGAACGGTCACGCGCTCGGCAATCTCAACGACCTCCTCCAACCTGTGACTGACGAATACGACCGCAACACCTAGCGCCTTGAGACGGCGGACGGTCTCCAGCAACAACTCGACCTCGCGTCGCGTGAGCGACGCCGTCGGCTCGTCCATAAACAGGAGCCGAGCATTCGCCGCCAGCCCGCGGCAGATGGCGACGATCTGGCGCTGCGCGACCGGGAGCGTCCCGACCTTCGCATCAAGGGGAAGGTGCGCGTTCAACCGCGCGAGCGCGGCGATCGCCGCATCGCGCATGGCGCGCCGCGGCGGGGGCAGGAGCGGTGATCGGAGCTCGCAGTCGATCGCTATGTTCTCCAGCACGGTAAGATTTGGGAAGAGAGACAGATCCTGGAAGATCACTTGCACGCCCAGCGACTTGGCCAATTTCGGCGTGAGGCTCGAAAAACGAGAGCCTCCGATCGTGATCGAGCCGCCGCGATCCGGGACATGAACGCCGCTGACGATTTTGATCAGCGTCGACTTCCCCGATCCGTTCTCTCCGACGAGGCAATGCACTTCACCCGCTTCCACCGACCAATCGATCGCCTCAAGCGCCATCGTTCCGCCAAATCGCTTGCTGATTCCCGCAAGCGAAAGGAACGGTCGCGGAGCGTCGAAGGCGGGTACATCCGTTGTCATGCCGCTCGTCCCAGAACCCACATGTCAGAGGGAAATAGTCCGAGGGCCGAGGCGCCGCGCCTCATCTGGAGCTCCACACGAGGCGCGGCTTCCGACGTCGATCGTCAACGCGTCAGATGATCTTGGCCCACTTGTCGATGGTCTGAGGATTGAGGTCGATCTGCTTATTGGCGCGGATAACGTGCTTGTCAGTATTGACCTGGACGACGCCCACGCCGGGCAGCTCCATGCCATCTTTGATCTCGCCACCGGTCGCCAGAGTCTTGCCGAGAGCGACAAGCGCATAGCCCGAATCGATCGGGTTCCAGAGGTAACCGCGGGTGATGGCCCCTTCCTTCATGAGCTTGAGACCTTGACTCGGAATGAACGGCCCAACCACAATGACCTTCCCGATTTTGTCTTGGTCGGCGACAGCCTGCCCAGCGCCAATCGGCCCGTTGGCGCCGAAGATCAAGAATCCTTTGAGGTCGGGATGCGCCTGCATCTGGTCAATCGCTGTCTTATAGCTGTCATCCACGCTGTTGGAGACGCCGAACCGATCGCCGATCTGCTGCATCTTCGGATATTTCTGCTTCTGCAGCGCGGCGGCGTAATCAGCCCAGAGATTGTGTAGCGTGACGGTCAAGCCGCCAACGTAGACCACGTATTTGCCTTCGCCGCCGATCGCTTCGGCGAAGGCCTCGAGATGGGCCTCGCCGAAGGCTTTGTCCTGGATGAGCTCAACGTCCCAATCAGCGTTCTTTTGCTGGGGCGATTCGTTCATAATGACCTTTATGCCGGTGGCTTGTGCTCGGCCGAGCACAGGCTCGAGCGCCTTGCCGTCATTGGGTATCACCCCGATCACGTCGACCTTTTTGGCGATCAAATCCTCGATCGCACGGACTTGCTCGGCGGGATCGTCGGTTGTCGGATTGATGATCGAGGCATCGACGCCGAGCTCTTTTCCGGCTTGCGCGACTCCCTTGGCGACATTGTCGAACCAGGGAATCTTCACCTTGCCGACAACGCCAATCTGCACCGGATTGTTGGCCGCAAGGACGATTGGCGAGGGCAGAATGGAAAGCGCGCCCAGCGCGCCAGCGCCCTTCACCAGGGTTCGACGAGTGATCTTACGCATCGCAATCTCCTCCCATCTTTTTTGGTCCCTCCGAAGCCCGGCCGATCGGGACCTTAAAAGTGGACAGACCACTCTTATTTCTGTCTAAAACCATTGCGATGGTCAAGGGGCCCGCGGAGCAGACAATGAGCGCAGCAGTAGCGCGTCCAGGCTGCGAGCCGCGGCAAGCGCAGCATGGGTGACCGGATCGGTGAAGGGGCCCATATTGGGGTGAGCCGTCCTTCGCAAAGAGCGTATTGCGCTCGAGTATCGCCGACGCGACTACTCTTACTGCGCCGTCTACTGCGCCAGGAATCCGCCGTCGACCGCGAGCGTGTGCCCGGTGATCATCGCCGCCGCGGGACTCACGAGAAAGGCGATCGCCGCCGCAATATCGGCAGGCTCCGCGAGCTTCCGCAACGGAGTCATCGCCTCAATGCGGGCGACAAGCTCAGGGTCTTTGAGAATGGGTCCGATCAGTTCCGTACGCACGTAGGTTGGAGCGACCGCATTCACGCGAATGACGTGCGGCGCCCATTCGACCGCGAGAGCGCGAGTCATATTGACGATCGCTCCCTTGGTCGCCTGATAGGACACGTTGGGATAGAGGCCGCCGCCGGACAGGCCCATGATCGACGCGACGTTCACGATTGCGCCGCCGCGTCCCAACGAGATCATTGGGCTCGCGGCGGCGCGAGCGCACAGGAACGATCCAGTCAAGTTGACCGACAGGACTTTGTCCCAATCGCCCAGCGCGAGGTCAACGGCTGGTCGCCGGATCGCGATGCCAGCGTTGTTGACGAGAATGTCGAGGCGACCCTCGCGCTCGAGTGTCGCCTGCACCATCGAGTTCACGCTGGCTTCGTCGGCAACGTCGGCAACGATGGCGGTCGCATAAAGGCCCAGAGCACGGATTTCCGCCGCCACACCCTCAGCCGTTTCTTGATTGAGGTCAGCCAGGACGACGCGGGCGCCCGCCGCCGCCAGCGTTTCCGCGGTCTCTCGGCCAATGCCGCCCGCGCCCCCCGTAACGATTGCGACGCGGCCGTCGAGACGCATCCAATCCCGAACATCGACCATCATACTCTCCGCGGAAACACGATTGGGATCGTGTAGGGAGCGAACCGCTTGTCCAGCGTCTCGAAGGACTCCACGATTTCTCCTGCCTCTAGCCCGCGCTCGGCTTCGTAACCGTGGCGGCGCGCTGGTGGCACTGGGCAGCGTAGACCGAGACGCCGACCGCGACGATCAGGATGCTGCCGTTGAAGAAAAACTGGACGTAGAAAGGCGTGCCCAGCTGCTGTACCCCTGAGAACGAGAAAGCGAGCACGAGCACCGACAGCAAAGTCCTGATCACGTTCATCGACCAGGCTTGATCGAAGTGGCGCCAGCAGGGTCCCGGAAGGCCGGCAGAGACTTGTAGGTCTACAATCAGCACCTGCGCCACGCCGAGGTGGTAGCCAATCGACAGATCAAACTGCTTCGTCGCGAGCAGCACCATGGTCGCAAGCGCAAGGATGGCCGTCACCGATTGGCTTACGAGAATTGCATCGAGGTTCGTGGCGCTGAAAAAGCTCGATGACCGAAGGAGACCAAAGACAAGCATGATCAGCAGAAAAACAAACAGCAAGCCATAGTTTGCGAAGAGGTTCGACAGTGTCGCGCTCGACGCGCGCGGAGCCGAGGGTGCTGGGACGCTCCGCTGGAGCATTGAGTTGGACATACCCTTCTCCAGCTGGTGCGGCAGCGCAGCCGGCTCCGCCGCCATCGACGACCGGGTCACCAGACTTTCCAGTGTCATCGCCAATCCCGGGAGATCAGCGGCTATCAGGCCGCGACCGACGACAAGCGCGCGGTCGCATAGGGTCACGACCTCTTCGAAATCTGAAGAGGCAACCAGGACTCCGGCTCCCTCGGCGGCAAGATCGCGCAGCATACGATGGATGCCCCCCTTTTCGCCAATGTCGACGCCCGCGGTCGGCGCCTCCGTGATGAAGAGCCTTGCGCAATCCGTTCATGGGGGACGCCGGAACGCTGATCAAGCCTTTGAGTCGCGCGACGCTCCCGCAGGAGATCGTGAAGGCCTGACCGACCTGATCGTGAAGAGGGTCTGGAAGCCGGGCGATCTCATCCCTTCCGAAAGGGAGTTGGCGACCCGGTTCCAGATCGAGCGCTCGACGATCCGAGAGGGGGTGAAAAGCGTTGTCGTGCTGGGCGTCCTGGAGGCGCGCGCGGGTGAAGGCTCGTTTGTCCGGGAGCCGACCTCCGGGCGCCTATCCGGTGGCTTTCGATGGGGCCTTCTGCTTTAGCGAAGGCAATCCTGACGACTTTGTCGCCGTCCGCGTGCTGATCGAGGTGGAATGCGCGCGTCGCGCCGGCAACGAGACCGATGATCTCGTCCCGCAACTCACGATAGCCATCGAGGAGATGCGGACAGAGACAATGGACCACAGCACATTCATGGACAGTGACGCGCGCTTCCATCTGGCCATTGCTCACGCCGCGCGGAATCCCAGCTTCGAAACTGTCGGCTCGACCATCCAGTCGATCGTCCGGATCTGATATCCAAAGACCTAGAGACCAAAAGCCGCACCGTCGCTGAGCATCGCGCGATTGCGGACGGCGTCGCGTCTGGCGACATAGACGCCGCGGGACAGGACAAGCGATGCGCGCGCATCTCGTCGCTGCGGGTCAACGCTTGCGCACCCGCTGCCCTCCCCGGAAACTCGAGGCGGCCGCTAGCTCAGATGCTTGAGCAGCCAATCCGGCTCACCGAAAGCGCCGGACTTGGATGCGCAGAATGTTCCGGACCAAAGGCCGGACTCAATGTGCGAGGCTGGAACGCCGTGCAGAAATTCGCCGTCCACGCTCAGCCGAGTTGCTTTCAGGACGCGGCAAACGGCGGCAAACGTCTCCCCGCCAATCACCGTCAGTCCGCCAAGCGGCGGAAGAGGTCCGGATAGCAGCTCGAGGCCCCTGGCAATCCGTAGCGTCGCCTCCGTCTGGCTCAAACCCGATGGCAGGGCGGGCAAGACAACACAGCACCCACACGCCACGAGTGTTGTCCGGACGTGGTCGACGAAACTTGCTTCCGCCGTCATGGGCGCCAAGCAATCCGGCCGCGCCGCGCCCAAAACTTGAACCTGACGAAGAGTGACCGGATGGCGCGAGCCGACAATCACGAGATGCGGTTGATTGAGCGGGCGCGCAGCCCGAGGCGGTTCTTGCGCGAGCGCTCTCGCAAGCCCGGCCGCGCCACACCAGAGCGTCGCCGGTTCACTCGCATAACGTTTCGCGATGGCGTCGAGATCGACCTCGCTTTCAGCGTCGGGCAGGACAATTTCGGGGTCGACTGCACCATAGGGGACGCCATGGCGTTTCAGCTCCACGGCGATGTCTTTGATTAGCAGAGGATCGCCGGACGATTGCGCCAGCAGCTGACGGCCGCCTCGCGTGACGCGTCCGTGAGCAGGAACCGCCGGCGCCATCACAATCCTGCGAAATAGGCCGGACTGAACGATCTCGGCCAGCTCCGCTGCCCAGTGCCCGCGTAGCAGGCTGTCAATCTTCTTGAATGCGAGATCCGCGTCCGAATACCAACCGAGGCTGTCGCGCGTGCAGGCGACAGCAGCGCTCTCGTCACCATCGCGGCAGGACAGGTTCAGGGCATAGGAGCCTTCGGCCGCTGCCGTCCCCCGACCCAGCAGAACCGGCAACGGACCGATGCGGCCGGTAAACTGAGCGGCGGTGTCGAGCGCTCCTGTAAGATCATCGGCGATCAAGCGTAAGGTTGTCATGCGATGGCTTGCGTCGCCCTGCCCAAGGAGGGAACAACCTTCACATCAAGGCCGAGATCCCGCACGCGCGCAATTTCAGCCGGATCACCGCGTTCGTCGGTAATCAGCTCGTGGACGGCGGTCAGCTCGCAGATCTTGCAGAACGCAGCTGCGCCAAACTTGGAGGCATCCGCAAAAACAACGATCCTGCGCTCGGCCGAAATCACAGCACGCTTCATCGCCGCCGCTTCGAGCGAGGTCTCTGTCAATTTCATGCTGCTGTGGGCATCGGTCCTCATAAATGCGACATCACTTTTCATGTTAAAAACCTTACGCTAGTTTGGCTGCGAGAACGAAGGGGGGAATGTGACCGGTCCGAGGATAGCAGTGACGTCGGGCGACCCGGCCGGTATCGGTCCGGAGATCATGGCGCGGGCGGCGGCTGGCTTGCGCGAACGTGTCGCGGACGGAGAGTTTTCGCTTCTTCTCATCGGTGCGCGCTCGACACACCAGGAAGCGCTGAAACAGCTAGGGTTGAGTGACCCTGCGACGCAGGTTTCCGATGCGAAGCGTGGCGCCGATTTGCCCCCGATCGGTTTCATCGACATCGACGTCGCCCGTGCCCACGTTCCGTCTGGCCAATCGACGGCGCAGGGTGGGCGGATCGCGTATGACGCGATCGCGGCTGCCATACGCCTTACGCTTGATGGCGTCGCTGGCGCCATTTGCACGGGGCCAATCAGCAAGGAAGCGCTCAACTTTGCGGGCCATCACTATAGCGGCCACACGGAATTGCTCGCCGATCTCACGGGCGCGCGGGACAGCGTGATGTTGCTTGTCCACGGCGCCATGCGCGTGAGCCACGTCACCACCCACACCGCTCTCGAAGACGTGCCGAAGCGCGTAACGCCGGAACGAATTGGCCGTGTCGTCGCGCTCACCGACGACGCCCTCAAGGCGCTTCGCGTTCCGCGCCGCCGCATCGCCATTGCGGCGCTCAATCCCCATGCTGGCGAAGGCGGGCTGTTTGGCCGGCAGGACATTGACATTGTCGAGCCGACCGTCCAGCGCCTGCGAGAGCAAGGCTATGATGTTTATGGTCCGGTGCCCGGCGACACGGTCTTCGTGAAGTTGCGTGCGGAGCAGTTCGACGCCGTGGTCGCCATGTATCACGATCAGGGCCATATCCCGGTTAAACTGCTTGGCTTCTCCGTTGACAGCGAGACTGGCCGCTGGGAGGCGCTCAGCGGCGTGAACGTCACCCTTGGCCTTCCCATCATCCGGACCTCCGTCGACCACGGCACGGCCTTCGACATAGCGGGCCGCGGAATCGCGAGCGAGACGAGCTTAGTCGAGGCGATTGATCTCGCCGTCGCGCTGGCGCGCGCCCGCCAAACTGTAGCGGTTTAAAAGGGGCCCGGCCGGCTATGGCTATAACCTATGCGCCCCGACGCTTTTGGTTCAGCGAGTCGAACAGGACGGCGATGAAAATCACCGACCCTTGGATGAACTGAACCCAGAACGGCTCGACATTGTGAAGCGTCAAACCATTGTTGATCACACCGATGAGAAGCACGCCCAGAATGGTGCCGAGCATGGAGCCGCGACCGCCGAAGAGCGAGGCTCCGCCAATGACGACAGCCGCAATCGCGTTCAGCTCGAGGCCAGTCGCGGCGATCGGCTGAGCCGAGTCGAGCCGGCCTGTCAGGATGACGCCGCCCAGGCCCGCCAAAGCGCCTGAGATCGCATAGACGAGGATTAGGGTGCGCCGAACGGGAATACCCGCGATCAATGCCGCGTCGCGATTGCCGCCGACCGAATAGACCTCACTGCCGAACACCGTCTTCTTCAGTACGAAAGCGCCGACGGCGAGGGCCGCCAAAGAAATGATGCCGGCGATCGGCGCCCTGCCGATGCCCGGTATCGTCCAAAGGCCGCCGCCGATCGAGTCGAAGGCGTCGTCGAAGCCGAAGATTGTCTGACCGTTCGGGATGATGAAGGCGAGGCCGCGCGCCATCGACATCGCGGCGAGCGTAACGATGAACGGGTTCATATTGAGGTAGGTGACAGAGAGGCCGTTAAACAAGCCGCACGCAAGCCCGACCAATATTCCGACGCCAATCGAGGCCCAGATCGGCAATCCGGCATGCAAGACAAGCCCTGTAATGACGCCCGAAAGCGCCACGACGGACCCGGAGGACAGGTCTATGCCCCCGGTGATGATGACAAAGGTCTGTCCGCAGGCGACGACCGCGATCAGCGAAGTCGCCACCAGGATCGCCATGATGTTGGCCGAAGACAGGAACGAGGCGCTGGTCAGCGATAAATAGATAACGATCGCCGCGAAAACGAGGACGATGGCCATCTCGCTGAAATCGCCGAAACGTGGCCCTTTCACGGTCGCGCGGCTGGCGGGGGCCTCGGCCCTTTCCTCGGTCGACATGGGCGCTTAGCCGACTGCCGCTAGAGACATGACACGATCCTGGCTGAATTCAGCCCGGTCGACCTCACCCGCCATCCGACCCGCGCGCATCACGCCAATGCGATCGCACAGACCGAGAAGCTCGAGAAGATCAGAAGAGACAATCACGATGGCCGCTCCCTTTGCGGCCAACTGGCCGATCAGATTGTAGACTTCGACCTTCGCCCCCACATCGACACCGCGCGTTGGCTCGTCGAGCAGAAACACGCGCGGCGAAGCACTGATCGCACGAGCAAGGACAACCTTCTGCTGGTTGCCTCCCGACAGGCGTCGAACCTCCTGTCCTGCTGAAGTCGCGCGAATCCGCATGCTCTCGATCGACGCGCCGGCCAGTCTTTGTATCGCCCGTGACGAGAGAATGCCCCAGCGCGCGAGGGCTTTGAGAGTCGAGAGCGCGACGTTTTGGCGAATGGAGAAGGGGAGGATCAGGCCTTCAGCCTTTCGGTCTTCGGGTGTCAGCACCATCCCGTCTCGAAGGGAGCGGCGCGGCGAATGCGGGATGTAGCCCTTACCGTCGACGCGAATGCGGCCGCCCGTCATTGGCAGTGCGCCAAAAATCGTCTTCAGAATTTCGGTGCGCCCCGCGCCGACAAGTCCGGCGATGCCGTAGATTTCACCTGCCCGGACGTCGAAGGATACGCCGGCGAACCGCTCTCCCGAGGACAGGTTCTCGACCTTGAGGAGCGAAGGGCCGAGCTTGATATCTTGCTTCGGGAAAAAACTGCTGATCGGTCTGTTGACCATTGCGCGCACCAGCGTCTCCTCCGTCCAATCGTGAACCGCCCTCGTCTCGACGCTGTATCCGTCACGCATCACGGTGACGCGGTCACAAATCTCGAACACCTCCTCGAGATGGTGACTTATAAAAATGATCCCCACCCCTGTTTTCTTCAGCCTTGCGACGGTCGAGACGAGAATGCGCACCTCGTGGGTCGTAAGCGTCGCCGTCGGCTCGTCGAGAACGATGACGCGCGCACGACGGGAGAGCGCGCGACCGATCTCAACCAGCTGGCGCTGGGCGAGCGACAGGCTGCGAATGCGCGTCGATGGCGCAATGTCGAGGCCGACCTGATCGAGCACGGCGCGCGCATCGCGCATGAGTTGACCGCGGCGGACCGTTCCAAAAGCCGTGCGAGGCAGACCACCGGCAAAGATATTTTCAGCGACCGTTTGATCGGGAAACTGGCTCAGCTCCTGATGGACAACGATGATCCCCGCGTTCAGGGCGTCGCGGGGTTTATGGGGAGCGAAAGCCTCGCTCCCCAGCTTGATCGTTCCCTCGTCCGATTGATAGATGCCGGCCAATATCTTCATGAGGGTGGATTTGCCGGCGCCGTTCTCGCCCACGACGCCAAGCACCTCGCCCTCATCGAGCGATAGAGACACCTGGTTGAGAACAGGCACGCCGAGAAAGGCCTTGGAGACGCGGTCCATTTCAAGAAGACGCGGCGCCGCTCCCTCCAAGGCTTCCATTCAGCGGACCCCTCAGCCTTTGGTCACTTCGTCGGCCCAGAGGCCGTAAGCCTTCACCTTGTCGCTGTCGATGGTCTCCTTGGTCAAAAGGATATGCGGCCAGTATTCGTGCTGCGGGATTTTGGACTTGTCGCCGTTGAAGTACTGGTCCACGTACTTGACCGACTGGCTGGCCATCGTCAGCGGATTCTGAGACATCGTCGCGTCCATATCGCCCTTGCGGATCGCGGTCAGCGCCTGCTCGGTCCCATCGATACCAACAATGATGATGTGCTTGGGGTCGTCCAGCGGCACGTTTCGGCTTGCCTGCCGAATGGCGCGCAGCGCTCCGACGGCGTTGTCGTCATTGCCGTTGAAGACCGCGTCGATTTGCGGATTCGCCGCCATGATCTGGCTCATCAGGTTGAACGACTTTTCCTGATCGAACTGCCCTTCCTGGCGCGCAATCAGTTTCAACCCCGGATTTTCCGCTACCGCCTTATTGAACACTTCCAGAAAGCCTTTGTCGCGATCGTCGCCTGCGGTCGTGCCGATGAGACCGACGAGGTCGACCACGTTGCCCTGGATCTTCCCGTAGCGGGCCTTGAGCTTGTCGATGATGTACTGCGCCCCCTCGCGACCCAGCGCGATATTGTCGGTCTCGAGGAAGTTGACCTGACACGGCCCGCACGAAGCGCCGCGATCTAGGGTGAAAACCGGGATTCCCTTTTTCTGAGCCTGTTGAACCACTGGCACGATCGCGTTGGCGTTGATCGGATTGAGGATCAGCGCGTCGACGCCCTGGTTGATAAGGTCGACGACCATCGTCGACTGGGTGTTGGCGTCGCCATTCGCGTTGGTGTTGAGCAGGGTCATCCCAGGAAATTTGGAAGACGCGTCGACGACGCCCTTGGTCATGCCCTGGAAGAACGGGTTGGCGAGCGTCGCAACGTTGTAACCGATCTTCAGCGGCTTGCCTTCGGCGAAAGCTGGTGTCCCGACGAGCGCGGCCGTGACAACGGCTCCGCTCGACAGTATGAATTCACGACGATCCACGATGAAACTCCTTGGTTGTTGCCTCTGCTGAATGGGACGAGGCAGCGTTTCCTTGAAACGGAAATTGGTCTGCCAAGGAGGCGATCATTTGCGCGCCACGCGCGCATATGGGCCATCATCCGGCGAGATCGTCAAGCTGGATTCGGACATAGGCGATATCACACGGAACGGTGATAAACGCGCGGCTGACAATCGTGGATGCTCGTGGATGACGGCGAACGGTGGTGAACGAGGATGTGGTGCCGGATGAGGGGATTGAACCCCCGACCTTCGGTTTACAAAACCGCTGCTCTACCGCTGAGCTAATCCGGCGCTTCGGCGGCTTTTGCGCTACCAGCGAGCCGAGCCGCGCGCAAGGGCGGCGCGCTTCAGGCAGACCCGGCCGAGACAGTCGGCGCCCACGGACCCTGCGCGGGCGCGGCCTCGTCCATGCCCGGCCATGGGGGCATGGTGATCGCGACGAACGCGAGCGGCCCGTCGGTGTCGGCGCGAAACTGAAACGCCGTTCCGAGCGGAATGGTCAGCGACGTCCCCGGCCCGAGCGGGTCGATCCGCTCGACGCCATCCTGGCTGCGCCAGATGACGCCATGCCCGCTGACCACAAACCAGATCTCCTCGACCGTTCGATGCGTAACCGCGTGCGACACGGCGCCGGCGGGCAGTTCGAAATGCGCCATGCTTCCGCCGGCGAGGCTCAACAGCAGGCGCACCGCCGTTCCGTCGGGCGCGGTCGCGTCGACGCCCTCGCCCAGCGTCTTGGTTTCATAAGGCTTAGTCGCTGGCATCAGATGAGCGCCTCATGGGTTCGGAGCGGCTCGAAAAACCGAGCTGTCTTGGCGCGGCAATCGGCGGCCTGCTAAGAGGAGATATGGCAAATCCAAACCTAACCGCCGAGCAGGCGCTTGACGAGTTTCGCGCCGCCGGCGCCCTGCTCACCGGCCATTTCATCTTGACGTCGGGGCTGCATTCTCCCGTGTTTTTGCAGAAGATGTTCGTGTTCCAGGACCCGGCGCGCACCGAGCGCCTTTGCCGGGCGCTGGCTGAGAAAGCTCGCGAAGCGTTTGGCGCGATTGACGTCGTCGCCTCGCCAGCGCTTGGCGGCATCGTTCCCGGCTACGAGACCGCTCGCTGGCTCGGGGCCAAGGCGGTCTTCGTCGAGCGGGAGGACGGCGTCTTCAGGCTGCGCCGCGGTTTCACGATTGCGCCTGGCGCACGCGTGCTGATGGTCGAGGACATCATCACCACCGGTCTCTCCTCCCGTGAGGCGCTGGCGGCGCTGGCCGAGCATCCGGGCGAGATCGTCGGCGCCGCCTGCCTCATCGACCGATCCGGAGGCAAAGCGGACATCGGCGTCAACCGCGTGGCGCTGGCGACGCTCGACATTCCAGCCTACGCGCCCGGCGCGCTGCCGCCCGAATTGGCGGCGATTCCGGCCGTCAAACCGGGGAGCCGCGCGCTCGCCGGCGCCGCCTGACCGGCCCAAACGAAAAAGGAGCGGCCCGATGAAAGCGCTCAGGCTTGGCGTCAACGTCGATCATGTCGCGACCGTGCGCAACGCCCGCGGCGGAGGAATGCCCGATCCGGTTCGCGCGGCGCTCATGGCGATCGACGCTGGCGCCGATGGCATAACGGCGCATCTGCGGGAGGACCGTCGGCACATCCTCGACGACGACATGCGCCGCCTCAAGGCGTCGATCTCGAAGCCTCTCAATTTCGAGATGGCCGCGACCGAGGCCATGCTCGACATTGCGCTGAACATCCGTCCGCACGCCTGCTGCCTCGTGCCGGAAAAGCGGACGGAGCGCACGACGGAAGGTGGTCTCGACGTCGTCAACGGGTTCAAGGCCCTGAAGCCCTTCGTCGCCGAGCTCACGCGAGCGGACATCCGGGTGTCGATGTTCATCGAACCCTCGCCGGAGGCCTTGAAAGCCAGCGCCGAACTGGGCGCGCCAGTCGTCGAGCTCCACACCGGAGCCTGGTGCGACGCGCGCGCCCGCGGCGAATCGGCCAAATCCGATCATGAATTCGGCCGTCTCAGCGCCGCGGCCGCGCAGAGCCAAACGCTCGGGCTCGAGTGTCACGCCGGCCACGGCCTCGACTATGAGACCGCGCGGATCATCGCCGCCCTGCCGCAGATCGTCGAACTCAACATCGGCCATTTCCTCATCGGCGAGGCGATCTTCGTTGGGCTCGCCGAAACCATAAAGGGGATGCGCATAGCGATGAATGAGGGGCGGGCATCCATGGAGCGCCGGCTTTGATCATCGGCATCGGCAGCGACCTCTGCGACATCGAGCGCATCGAGACCACGCTCGCGCGGCACGGGGAGCGCTTTACCGCCCGCTGCTTCACCGAGACCGAGCGGCGACGCTCGGATCGACGCGCCGGGCGCGCGGCTTCTTATGCCAAAAGATTCGCCGCCAAGGAGGCCTGCGCCAAAGCGTTGGGCACCGGCTTGAGGCGGGGCGTGTTCTGGCGCGACATGGGGGTGGTCAATCTTCCGTCCGGGCAGCCGACCATGAAGCTGACTGGCGGCGCCGCCGAGCGGCTGAAAGCGATGCTGCCGCCGGGGACCGAGCCGTTCATTCATCTGACGATTACCGACGAGGGGCCGTACGCCCAGGCGTTCGTGGTCATCGAGGCCCGCGCGATTCTCTCGCCGGGCGAGAGCAAGGCGCGCCTCGCCGCGAAAACGGCCTAGCCCGCCGTCCTCTTCCTCCGGCCCTTATGGGCCGTCGGCGAGGGACCGCCGGTGCCGCCTTCAAAGCCGACGGTGATCGAATAGAGGTCGGCAAGCTGAAGGGTCGGCATCGGCAAAGTGATCGGATCGGTGACAATACGAAACGCGCCGGCCTTCACCCCGTCCGTCGTCGCCTCGACCCGGTAGGTCTGCGAAAAGACCGATGTGTTGTCGGTGAGTCGCGTCACCGTGATCTTCACCGGCGCGCTGAACGTCCCGGGCTGCCCCGCGGGTCCCATCACCACCTCGCCCGCGACGCCAATCTTGACGCTGGCCTGCCCCGTCCCGGCCGGAGCGCATTGGCGGGCGGTATCCCCGACGTTGAACTGGTAGCGCACCGACGAATTCTCCGGGCCGCCGACGCGCAGCGCCGCGCCGCCGTCGGCGACGGTCACATCCGGGCAATTGATATCCTGCGCGGCGACCGGCAGAACTTTCATCCTGTCGGTCGGGTGGGCCGTCGGCTGGACAACCACCCGGTTCGAGTTCGGCGTCGCCCCTTGATTGAGGCTCGCGGCATTCGGATCGGGATGTGAGAAAAAGCCGCCGACAGAGCTGCCGGCTGAGCTCACCGCGCCGCCCACGGTGTCGCAGCCGGTGAGAGCGCCAAGCGCCATCGAAAGAAACGCGAGACGAACCAGCGTGGCGCGAGCGATCATTGCGTCTGACTTCGGCAATTGAGCAGTTGGGACTCGTTTGAAGATGAGGGCGGTGCTTAACCCGACCACGGCTTCAAGGCAATTGTTCGTAGGCTTCCTTGAAGCCGGCAAGCGGCGCCTGCACGCCGACGCCTTCCTCGGGCGTCTGGAAAATGCCAAGCGTCGCCGTCTTTCCGGTCTTCAGCTTGTCGATCAGGGCCTGGTCCATGGCCAGCTGGCCGACGCAGCCATTCGGAAGACATTGCAGGAAACTCAGGCGCCCCGCCTCCGCGTTGTCGATTCGCAAACTTACGCCGGGGGGGAGCAGCACCCCAAGCGGCGCAATGACCCGCATGAGACGCGTCTTGCGATCGGCGGTATTGAGCACGATCACGACCAGAATCAGGTTCGGTCGCTCCTGGTCGACGACGCTGAGCACGATCGCGCACTGCTCGTGGGCCGCGCCGGGGGGCGTTTCGCAACGGGTCACCCAGTCGCCGTGCTTGCCCCTCACGGCGCCCTGCGGCGTTGGTTCGGCGGCAGAAGCGTGGGACGCGGCCAACAGCCCGCCGATGAGGCTCATAACCGCCCAGCCGGCCTTCGATCGTTTCGCCTTGGTGAACGCCATCATCCGAAGTGACAATCGCTTAATCCGTCAACGAGGCGGCGCAGGCGCCAGGAAGGATGCGTCGTTTCAGAGGCTCGTGGCCGAGAACCGGCGCAAAAATGAGGCGGAGCAGGTCTTAGGAGATGGTGGGCGCTAGAGGGATTGAACCTCTGACCCCTACCATGTCAAGGTAGTGCTCTACCGCTGAGCTAAGCGCCCATCTCCCATGATCTCGAGCGACGATCAGGCGGCTCAAGGACGGCGCGATATAGACGCTCATGGCCCAACGCGCAATGGGTGAGGCGACCCTTGACTTGTCCGCAACCGCCCTGCCCCTCGTGAACCCATTCCGGCTTACGTTGCGCCCGGCCCTGCTTGCCGACATCGGCGCCGTGATGGCGATCGAACGCTCGCCGGACTACGAGCTTTCCGTCGCACGCTCGGAGGAGGAGGAGCATCGCGCGATGCTGGCTTTACCCTCGCACGCTTACCGGGTCGGCGTCGGGCAGTCGGGCGCAATCGAGGCCTTTGCCATCCTGCGCGGTCTTGGCGATCCGCACCTGAACCTCTACCTCAAGCGTGTCGCCGTCTCCCGCCCCGGCCAAGGATTGGGCGCCGCGTTTCTGAGCCTCGTTCTCGACGAGGCTTTCGGGCCGATGGGCGCCGAGCGCTTCCATCTCGACTGCTTCGCC
>Ga0208480_1000122_pt1 | contig 30523 bp, 30 predicted proteins | sample NGESurshal092012_4_FD_184485 | JGI IMG/M metagenome (GOLD analysis project Ga0208480, IMG submission 184485) | Arctic peat soil microbial communities from Barrow, Alaska - NGEE Surface sample F53-1 shallow-092012 (SPAdes) | ecosystem: Environmental > Terrestrial > Soil > Wetlands > Peat ... | reverse complement strand
CAGAGAGTACATGCGCGACTACAACCACTGGTACACGATCGGCTGCCTCTCAGAGCTCCTGCCCAGAGCGGAGAACCGCGTCACGCTCGCCGAGCAGACCGACCGTAACGGGATGCCCGTCGCGCGCCTGGACTACACGCAGTGCGAGAACGACCGAGCGAACATCGCCTACGCCAAGAACAAGCTCCACGAAATCCTCCACGCCGCCGAAGCGCAGGACATCCTCACGATCGACCGCTACGCCCACCTCGTCGGCGGCTGCCCAATGTCAGACAAACCCGAGACAGGCGTCATCGACCGAGACCACCGCGCCTGGGAAATACCCAACCTGTTTGTCTGCGACGGCAGCGTCATGCCAACCCAAGGGTCAGCTAACCCCGCGCTCACGATCATGGCCCTCGCATCTCGTCTCGCCGAGCGCCTGGGCGCAAAGCGGATCGACCGCGCCAGCACGCGACCCGTCGAGAGTCGAGCATGAGCCTCCTGATCCGCACCGACCGCATCTGGGACCTCAGCCAGCCCATCTTCCACGACGGCCCCGCCTGGGCCGAGTATGACCCGCCGAACCTCACCCACAACTACCGCCGCGAAGCCGAGGGATTCAACGCCGAGACAGTCACACTGAACACGCACACCGGCACCCATGTCGACGTGCCCTACCACTTCGACGACGGCGGCCCCACAATCGAGCAGGTGCCGCTCACCGCATTCGCCGCGCCTGCCGTGTTCCTCGACCTGCGCGAGCGCGTCAAAGCAGGCGAGCCGATCGGCCCCCACATCCTCGACGGCACCCTCGATCAGCTCCAACACGGAGACATTGCCGTGCTCGTCACCGGCTGGGGAGCCAAACGGGCAGTAAGCGAGGAGTACCTCAAGCGCTGGCCCTACCTGGACGGTGACGGCGCCCAGCTCCTGCTCGATCAGGGCATCTCCGCCGTAGGGATCGACGCGCTCAGCATCGGTGGCTGGGGCGGCCCCGAGAAGGGCGAACCCGCCCACGTCGCGCTGCTCGGCGCCGGCAAGGTCATCATCGAGGAGCTCAACATCCCCGACGAGCTCGCCGGCCGCCGCAGCTTCTTCACCGCCTTCCCCGTCCTGCTTGAAGGCTGCGGCGGAGCGTGGACACGTGCCGTCGCCTGGGAAATCACCGACAGCGAGCAATGAGCGCCCTCGCCTCGTGTGTCGAACCCCGCCGCGCCGGGTAGGTCAAGCTCATGGCCGCCGAGCGACGACAGATCGAATGGCGCACCGCCGAGATCGACGACGGCACGCTCACCGTGCAGCTGGCCGGCGCGTCCTCGAAGTCATGGAAGGCGCGTTTCGAGAACGTGCTCGCACTGCTGGACACGCCGCGCAGCGGCTGCGGAGAGGTCAGCCTCACCAAAAAGGCGATCAAGGTCTCCGGCGTCCAGCAGGGCAGCGAGGCTGAGCTGCGTCACTTCCTCGAGAGCGCGGTCCTTCAAGCCAACACGGACACCGCGCCCGACGCACCCCAACCGCACGACGAGGAGGACGATGAGCCCGACGCCGACGAGCAGATGGCCCAGACCTTCCGCGGCTTCGCCGTCGAGCCCCAACACCGCTAGCAGCCTCGTCCTCGCTTTTTGCCAGTGCGGCGAGCGGGTAGACGCAGCGGTATCCACAAACCCGAGGAGGACCAACGATGGCCAAAGATCACGGCCCCAGCGTCAAGAACGACAAACAGTACGAAGGACTCCGCGAAAAGGGCATGAGCAAGGAACGCGCAGCGAAGATCGCCAATAGCCCAGGCTCATCCAAACGAGGCGGCAAGAGTTCAGGCTCAGGCACAAAACGCAAAGCCAGCACCCAAGGCGGCACCAAAGCGCAGAAGGCCGCCGCAGGGCGCAAGGGCGCCAAAAAGAGCAACAGCTAGACCATGCCCGAGCGTGCCACCGCCAGCCATGCCGGCAGCCCCAGCAAGACGCCACTCGCTTCGCTCTCCTCGCACTACGCTCCTGGCCAAGAGCGTCCGCTCGGCTCCTACGCCATCCTCACCGGCGCGTACACCACCGGCCTCGCCGGCGGTCTGATCGCGCTGCGGGCCCGTCGCCACCAGCTGCCCGAGCGCCCCACGACCGGCGACCTGCTGCTCGTCGGCATCGCCACCCACAAGCTCAGCCGGCTGCTCGCCAAGGACAAGGTGACGAGCTTCATCCGCGCGCCCTTCACCCGCTACCAAGAGCCAAGCGGGCAGGGCGAGGTCGAGGAGGAACCCTACGGCCACGGTCTGCACCTCGCCGTCGGAGAGCTCCTGGTGTGCCCCTACTGCCTCGCCCAATGGGTAGCCACCACTCTCACGCTCGGACTTATCGGCGCCCCACGCCTCACGCGCCTCATCAGCTCCGTATTCGTCGCACACACCATCTCGGACTTCCTGCAGGTCGCCTACCGCGCAGCCGAGGACAAGCTGTGAAAAACACCAGGCCACGGCCCTTACTGGCTCGTTTGCCACCCCGGGGACAGGGGTAGACGACCGACAGACCGAAAAGCTCGCCAACGAAACAGAGGGAGGCAGCAGCGAAATGGCATCCACCCAGCTAACCGGAAAGACAGTGGCCTTTCTCACCGCACAAGAGGGCATCGAGGAGGTCGAGCTCACAGAGCCCTGGAAGGCCATCAAAGACGCAGGCGCCACGCCCAGGCTGATCGCCCCCGAAAGCGGCGAGATCCAGGCGTTCAACCACCTCGACAAGAGCTCGACGTACACGGTCGATCAGGCCCTCGAGGACGCCGACCCCGACGAATACGACGCGCTGGTGCTCCCCGGCGGCGTGGCCAACCCCGACCAGCTGCGCATCGACGAGCGCGCCATCCAGTTCGTGCAGCAGATCTTCGCTGCGGGCAAGCCAGTCGGAGTCATCTGCCACGGCCCCTGGACACTCGTGGAGGCAGACCTCGTGCACGGGCGCAAGCTCACCTCCTGGCCATCCCTGCAAACCGACATCCGCAACGCTGGCGGGGAATGGGTCGACGAGGAAGTGGTTGTCGATGAGGGGCTCGTCTCGAGCCGCAAGCCGGACGACCTGCCGGCGTTCTGCGCGAAGATCGTCGAGGAGTTCGCAGAGGGCCGTCACCAAACAGCCCAGGCTGGCGCCACCGCCCACGCGGACTAACTCCTCGCTGCATAAGGGAGAAGGATTAATTGTGGTGTGGAGCCTCAATCCTGCATCTTGGTGGGGTGCTGTTTTCACACGCCCATAAAACCGTTTTGCTACGACTCGCGCGGCGGCTCGGAGTCGTTCCCTGTCCGCTGAAAATCGTGGTGTCCCCGGTTCGAGTCCGGGTCTCGCCATGCACCTGAAAACCCTCACCAGCACTAGCGAAGATGCAGGTGACGAGACGCCAGAATCGGGCGGCGACAAGACCTCTTTGGGCTACGTCTCCCAGGGCGTGCGCGCGCCACCAAGGACATCGACCTCGACTGGCGCTCGCGGATGAGGAACCTGGTGCGCTGATCGATGTCGCGCGCCTTGACCTCGGCGACCACTTCGAGTTTCGCCTGGAGCGGGTAGAGCAGACCGCCGATATAGAAGGCCGCGGCCAGCGCTGGCGCCGAAGGAAGCTGGAATCCTGACTGGGCGCGAGGCCGGCCGTTCCGGCGCGCTTTCCTGATCTGACGGCATCCGGGTCGTGACCGATGGGTTGTCTTGTAGCAGCGTCATCCGGCTGAAGTTGCACCGACGAGTGCCTCGGAGCTACGGTCGCTCTCGGCTCCACCGAGTACGATCTTCAGCGCGCCGGTGTTCGCGGCGTCGGCGAATGTGTCGTATGCGCTCATCGTGTCGTCGAGTGCGACGTGATGTGTTGCGAACACGGTCGGGTCGAGGCGGCCGCTCGCCACGATGTTCATCAGCTGCGGGATCGTCCGGGTGCTCCTCGTTTCGTTTGGTGTGCGCATGAGCGCCAGCGACCAATCGAGCACCGCGGACTTGAACAACATAGCATGAAATCTAAATCTAGGAAATAGGTTTCTAGGAATCGGAGTCTTGATACGCTAGTCTCTGTCTTATGACTGAGGCCACTCCTCACCGTTGGAAGTTCTTGACGAATCACGCCCAAGTTCTCGCCTGCATTGCCCACGATCCAGGCGTGCTTCTACGAGAGATCAGCGAGCGGGTCGGGATCACCGAAAGGGCCGCCCACCGAATCGTCACAGAGCTCACCGATGGCGGCTACATCACCCGGGAGCGCAACGGACGCCGCAACAAGTACACGATCCAATCCGGCCTCCCGCTTCCCGATCGCCTTGGCCGCGTGCAACGGATCAGCGACCTGCTCACGCTCCTCATCGGCACGACCGACGAGTTCCCAGGTGCGCCGGCCTTGACGCCACCGAAAAACGGCAAGGCCAGCAAAAACGGCCACACCGAAAACGGCAACGCCAGCAAGTAGTCATGGCCAACACCAATCCTGCTCGGCATCGCCACCATCGCGTTCACGGCAAACGCGACGCCGCCGATCTTTCCGCCGGCTCGTTGTGCAACCTGGACTATGCGCTCGCGGAGATGTGGGGAGAGCGCCCAGCCTCGATAGGCGGCTATCCGTGGCGCATGAGCCGACCGACGGCGGCCATCATCTCGGCGGTTCGGGCGTCCTGCTCGCCGGGGTCAGCTCCGATCACACAGGTATGCGCGTGTCCGTCGAGGAGGCCGAGCGCGACCTTGTCCAGCGCGGCCTGTATCGCCGCTATCTGAGTGAGTACGTCGATGCAGTAGCGGTCCTCCTCGACCATTCGCTCGACGCCGCGCACCTGGCCCTCGATGCGCCGCAGCCGGGTTTGTAGCTGCTCCTTGCTCGCGGTGTAGCCACGGACCGGGCCTGTTCGTTCTGCGCTCATGGCCACCATCCTACTCGATACCCCTCGGGGGTATGGTAGGTTCGGTGCCATGGTGAGCGTGTTGACCACGATCGGCAACGGCTTCAAGGACGCTTTCCTGATGGCGTGGACGGTGTGGTGGGCGCTCGTGTTCGGGTTTGCGATCTCGGCGATCGTGCAGGCGTGGGTTCCTCGCGAGCGCATCCAGAATGCCCTCGGTGGGTCGGGGTTTCGGCCGGTGGCTATCGCTACTGGCCTCGGTGCGGCGTCGTCCTCGTGTAGCTATGCGGCGATCGCGATCGCCAAGAGCCTGTTTCAGAAGGGCGCTTCGGCGGCGTCGGCGTTGGCGTTTCAGTTCAGCTCGACGAACCTCGTGATCGAGCTGGGGATCGTGATCTGGGTCCTGATCGGCTGGCAGTTCACGCTCGCCGAGTTCGTCGGCGGCCTCGTGCTGATCTTGATCATGACGCTGCTGCTGCGGCTGTTCGTCTCACGGGCTCTGGAGGAGCAGGCCCGCATTCACGCCAAGGAGGCGGACCAGGGTCACCAGCATCACAGCGCCGGGGGGCAGATGACGATTCGTGAGCGCCTGAGCAGTCTCAGCGCCTGGTCTGATGTCGCGTACAACTTCCGCAACGACTGGTCGATGCTGTGGAAGGAGATCACGATCGGGTTCCTGCTCGCCGGATTCGTCGGCCAGTTGCCGAACAGCTTCTTCAACGCCCTATTCCTGACGAACGCTCCCGCGAGCGTAAAGCTGATCGAGAACGCGATCATCGGCCCGCTCATCGCGGTCCTCAGCTTCGTCTGCTCAGTCGGCAACGTGCCCCTTGCAGCCGTTCTGTGGTCCGGCGGCATCAGCTTCGCGGGGGTGATCGCGTTCATCTTCGCCGACCTGATCGTCGTGCCGATCGTCCTGATCTACCGCAAGTACTACGGCAGCGAGTACACGAAGCGGATCGTCGCCCTCATGTTCATGACGATGGTCGCCGCCGCGTTGATTGTGGACGGCCTATTCAGTGGCCTCCGGCTGGTCCCCACAGTCAGGCCGACGAGAGCCGACATCTTCAGCTCGATCAAGATCGATTACAAGCTCGCCACGAACGTGATCGGCGCCGTCATCTTCATCACCTTCTTCCTGCTGACCAGACAACGCGGCGTGACCGACCCAGTGTGCGGCATGAAGATCGACAGAGCCAAGGCGATCCACCTGGACTTCGCCGACCAGACGTTCTGCTTCTGCTCAGAACACTGCCTCCACGCCTTCGAGACCAATCCAACCGAACACCTCGAGCATGCGCCTTCGATCAGCGAGACGAACCTCGCCCGCAGTCATGACCATTGATACCGAACCTCCGCTTCGGTATCCGGGAGGGGCCCGACACCGTCTCCGTGACACTCCGTACCCTCACGGTCATTGACAAGACGAGCCACGCGTGATAAGAATGGACATGTACTTTTGTCCCTCTGCAGACTGGGAGGGACGAAGGTGGTAGAGCGTGGTGCTTGGGGCCGGCCCCAGCCGGCTTCTTGCGCCAAATCGACTTGACTTTTGGCTGGGAGAGGCGGGGTCGTACGTGGTGAGAGAGTGAGCTGGTGCCTTGGCTACGCCGGAAAGCATGGTCTCGCAAGCTTCGCTTGCAGCGCACTCGCCGGGCTCACGACGCGAGCGCTTGGTGCGCGAGCGTCTATTTGCGGCGACGATCGAGGAGACGCGCGAACATGGGTATGGGCACACGAGCGTTGCGGAAGTCGCGGCTCGGGCCGGGCTCTCACCCGCCTGCTTTCAGGAGCACTTTCCCGGCGTCGAGCAGTGCCTCTTGCAGGCGCTGCACGCGCTTGCGCTGCAGGCTCATGCGCATGTCATCTCCGCCTACTACGCCCCGCAAGCCCCGCGCGAAGGCGGGGCCTTCGAGGAGCCGGCGACGGCGGCGCAGCAACTGCTCGAACGGGTGCTCGCCTGCCTCGTGCCGATCGCCGCGGCCACCGGCGGCTCGCCCGGGGAGGGGCTATGAGCCCGCGTTCTCACAGGTGGCAGCTTGGTATGCTCGCACGACTGAGATCAACCCCCTCCACGATGTCCGATCGGCGCGGCCGGGCACGAGCGATACCGGCGAGAAGGCCACACGCCCGGTCGGAGAGATGCCAGCGAGAAAACGACGGCCGGGCCTGAGAAATGCCAGCTGGAAAGCCACATAGCGGCGGGCGTCCCGCGATCCCCGGCAAGCTTGCTCCCGGCATGCGCCTGCCGCGCGAGCTCGTCGCCGAGAGCCAGCGCGCACGCCTTGGCATCGCGCTCATCGAGCTGGTCGACGCGCAGGGCTTTGCCGACACGAGCCTCGCCGACCTGACCGCGCGTGCGCACGTCGCTCGGGCGGCGTTCTACGAGCACTTCGGCAGCATGGAGGGCTGCTTCGCCGCTGCCTACGACGACCATCTCGCGCGCGCGGCCGGAGCGCTGGTTGCCGCCTACAACGCTCCGGGGATGGAGCATGGCGAGCGCGCTCACGCCGCGTTGAGCGCGCTCGCCGCTTTCGCCCAGGTCTGGCCGGCCGCGGCGCGCGTGTGCCTCGGCGACGTGCTGACGGTCGCCGAGGGCACAGTCGAGGCGCGCGAGCAACTTGCCGAAGGCGCGCACGCGCTGCTGCACTCCGCGCTCGGCCCGCACGGCGCGCACACAACGCGCGCGCCGGCGCTCGTGACGGCTACGATCGGCGCGATCCGCCGTGCGCTGTACGTGCATCTGCGCGAGCGGCCCGCCCGCGAGCTGCCGGCGCTGGTCGAGCCGCTGCTCGACTGGGTGCGCGTCTACGGCGAGGAGCCACCGGCAGGCGCTTTGGGCGAGGCTCTGAGCGTCGCTGGTGACGTGCGTGCCGGCGGCGCCTCGGGCGAGGGTATGGGCACGGATGGCTTGGCCACCGACGACGGCCCGAAGGAGCGGATCTTGGCCGCGGTGCTGAAGCTCGCCGCCGGCAAAGAGGGCGAGTCGATTAGCCTCGCCGACATCGCCGCCGGCGCCGGTGTCTCCTTCGGCACCTTCTACAAGCACTTCCGAACCAGCCAGGAGGCGCTGCTGGGCGCCTGTGAAGCGGTGCACGAGCGACAGATCGAGCAGGCCCGCGAGGCGTATTTCACCGTGCTGGACGGGTCCGCGGACGATGAGATGCTCGCCACCGCAGCCCGCCTGCCCGCCGACGGGGAGGCGGCGCCCGAGGTCACCGACGCCCGCGGCGGCGAGCAAGGAACCGCACCGGTCTGGGTCGTAGGGGACGAGGCCGCGGCGCGGGAGCCGGGCACCCGCGCCGGCGAGTCCGGGGTCGCTCCCGTCTGGGCGCTCGGCATCGCCCGCGCGCTCGGCGCCTACCTCTCCGCCGCAGCAGCTGATCCGCCCGCCACGCGCACGATGCTGCTCGGCTCGCTCGGTCTCGGCCGCCTGGGCCTGGACTTCCTCGAGCGCCGCGCCCAGGCGCTGAAGCAGCTCCTGGGGCCCGGCCTGCGGGCGCACCCCGACCTGCCCGCGGCCACCGGGGACATGCTTGCCGGCGCGATCCTCGAGCTGCTCCACGACCACGCGCTGCGTGGGCAGCTCGAGCGCCTACCCGAGCTGCACGAGCAGCTGACCTACATCGTGCTGGCACCCTTGCTCGCCGCGCACGAAGGTCGAGCGCAGGCCGAGCACGTGCTCGAGACCCCGCACGCCAGCACCGCGCTTGCTACCAAGCGCGCTCGCGCCCGTCGCTGAGTCTCGCGCGCCGGCACTGCGCTCCGGCACCAAACAGCCTGAGTCCGCCCCGTCAGTATCCGCCCGCCGCCAAACGCGCCCGTACCCGTCGCTGAGTCCCGCATGTAGGCCCGCACTCGCCGCCGAATCGCGGCCCGCGCTCGCCTGCCGAGCACATCGCCGCCTGCCGCGCGTTGCGGTCTTGGCCCGCTGCCCAAACCAGCGGCGACTGTAATCAACCTCGGCGCGTCATCTCCACTCGACAAGAGTATAAGAACCTGTTTTTATGTTACCCTGGTCGGGTTGCAACGGTCTAGCCAAGGAGGTGAGACGATGCTCCAAGCAGAGGATCCGCTCCCGGAGGGCGCGCCCGAGGAGGGTGCCGGCAGGGCTGCCCGGGACGCGCGCGAGGCCGCCTTCGATGCGGCGCTCGCCGAAGCCGCGGCGCGTGTGCAGCCTGCGTATCGCGAGGCCGACGGTTGGCTCGAGCAAACGCGTTCCGGCCTGAGCGAGCTGCTGCGCTTCTGCGACGAGCGGCCCGAGGTCGCGCGTGGTCTGGTGGTCGACTCGATCGCCTGGGGGCCGGGAGTGCTGGAGCGTCGCGGCCGGCTGCTCGACGTCCTTGCCGGCGCGCTCGACCGGGGGCGCGCGGAGGAGGGCATCGCCAACGGTCACCCACACAGCGCCGCCCCGGCGATCGATACGGCTGCCACGTCGTCCGCGCTCGCCCAAGGCCCAGCTGCCGCCCGGTCGTCCAGCGCCGGCCCGCCGGCCGATGCGACCGTGACGTCCCCGCCCGCCGACAGCCCGGGCGCGGCACTGTCGCCCGCCACCGCCGAGAACCTCGTGGGGGCCTGCATCTCGCTTGTGCACACGCGCCTGTTGGAAGCCCGGGATGGCTCGTTCCTGGAGCTGGCTCCTTCGCTGATGAGCATGATCGTGCACCCCTATATCGGACCCGCCGCGGCCAAACGAGAGCTCGAGCGGCCGTTTGCCGAGGCCGGTATCCGCGGCGTCGAGCGCGAGCCGCAGGGCACTGTCGCAAGAGTGCGTGAAAGAAGCTATTGACAAATGCATAAGAATCTGTTCTTATACACCTTCAGTTCAGATCGCGGCACGTAAGACGAAGTCGCGATCGCAGAGTCGCAAAGCGCATCCCTTCATAGGGCGCGCCAGGGGAAACGCAAGTCACAGACACAGCTCGCAAGTCGCAAGGTCTCAGGTCAAGGGGAGGGGAGCAGCAGGGGATGAGCAGTCTCGTCGGTACACGTCGCGCTCACGCGCCCAGCACGGTCACGGGTGGCAAGGCCACAGGCCGGCTGCTGGGCAGCGTCCGCCCCTCGCGCACCGTGCCGCGCCGGCTAAGCGCTCCCGTCGAGCCGCACGGACTTCCGACAGAGATACAGCGCAGACGCCTCGTCTCAGCCGCGATCCGCTCCTTGGACGAAGCCGGATACGCAAACACCTCGGTAGCCCAAATCACAAGCCGCGCGCGTGTCTCAAGGCGCACTTTTTACGAGCTGTTTGCAGATCGCGACGCGTGTCTGCAGGAGGCTTTCGCCGAGGTCGTGGCGCTGATCGAGCGCGAGCTCGCCGACGCCGGGCTCGAGGGCCTGCCGTGGCGCGAGCGGGTGCGCGGCGGGCTGTGGACGATCCTGTCGTTCCTCGAGCGCGAGCCGGCGATGGCCGGCGTCTGCGTGGTGCAGCCGCTGCAGGGCGACGCCAAGCTGCTCGAGAGCCGCGACGCGCTGCTGGCGCGGCTGGCGGCGATCCTCGACGAAGGCCGAAACGAGAGCGCGAAAGCCGCGCAGGCCACGGCGCTGACCGCCGAGGGGCTGGTCGGGGCTGTGCTCGGCATCGTGCACACGCGCCTCTTGCGCGAGCGGCGCGAGCCGCTGACGGCGCTGCTGGGCGAGCTGATGAGCCTGATCGTGCTCCCCTACCTCGGCCCGGCGGCTGCCAGGCGCGAACAGGCGCGCCCCGCGCCCGTCGCTCCGGCCGGCCACAGCGAGGCGCGCGCCCGAGGCGGCCATTTCAAGAGCGACCCGTTCGCCGGCATCTCGATGCGGCTCACCTATCGCACGATGCGCGTCCTTGAATGCGTCGCCGCCGAGCCTGGCGCCAGCAACCGCCGGCTCGGTGTGCTCGCCGACGTGCCCGACCAGGGCCAGATCTCGAAGCTGCTCACGCGTTTGGAGCGTCTCGGCTTGCTTCTCAACGCAGGTAAGCTTCGCCCTAAGGGCGAGGCCAACGCTTGGGAGCTGACCGGCGCGGGGCAGCAAGCCGTACAAGTTCTTGCTGTGAGCCCAGGCGTGAGAGGAGAAACGTCCGATGCGCTTCGCTGAGGCAGGCATGTGGACGGGTGGGTTTTCCACCAGGGTGGCCGACGATCGGGTCGGTATTCCGATCAGGAACAGGCTTCGGAGATGTTTTCGCGCTTGGCGCGTCTCGATCCGATCGATAACACGGGCGACGGGCATGCTAAGGGTGAGGCCACACGCCTGGCGCTTGAACGAGCACCCCGCACAGATTGCGCAAAGTATTTACGCATACGCGCCCACACATGCCGAGGCAGCGCGATGAGTATCAATTTTTTGGAGGGTCCGGCCATGAGCTGGGGCCGGATCGACGATGCCTCGGATCGGGGCTCACACAGGGGGTCAAGCTGTGATTGGTAGAGCTTTCGTATCGCGTCGTCATCTCGTAGGAGTATTCACCGTGGGGGGCGCGCTGCTGGCCGCGGTCCTGTTGCCCGGCGCGAGCTTCGCTGCGAATTGCCCCAACGAAGCCCTGCGTGTGGGGCCCTCCGCGCATTTGCCCGACTGCCGCGCCTACGAGCAGGTCACGCCCGTGGCCAAGAACGCCGGACAGTTCAGCGTTGGTGTAATGGGCGTCTCGCCGGACGGAACATCGAATCTCGTGTTGGACAGTTTCGCCGCGATCGCCGGTATCGAAGACGATGCGACGGTCATAGGTGGATATTACGGTGTTTCCCGGACTGAATCTGGCTGGGTGACCTCCGCCTTGCCGCCGCCGGCCTCACTGTACGAATCGGCCAACGAACCCGGTAATCTGGGGCCTCTCATGGGGATCAGTCTCGATGGCAGCACAGCCATTTGGGCTGACCGCGCCAAGGGACAGCCGGAAAATCAGGTCGAGCTCGTGTCACGCAAGAATGGGGTGGTGACCGACGTTGGGCCGTTGATCCCGCCAGGCACCGCGCCGGACAATCCCGACAATGTGTTGCAGGCGGCCAGAGTTACGACCGCCGGATATTCGGACGACATGTCCCACCTGTTGTTCATGATGACGCCCCACGGACAGGGCGCTTTCTGGCCCTTTGACGAAACGGTACTGGCACCTGGAGCCAGATCACTTTACGAGTATATTGGCGCCGATGATGCTGCACCGCTCTTGATCGGGGTCAATGATCAGGGAGCGCTGATCAGTAGGTGCAGCACTTCGCTCGGTGGGGAAGGCGCAGGGTTCGGCACGCCCGGCCGTAAAGAATTTCACAATGCGATGTCGACGGACGGGTTGATCGTGTTCTTTACCTCGCTCGCGTGCGCATCTGGACCCTCTGTCAATGAACTGTATGCACGTATAGACAACGGGGAAGCGGGGGCTCATACGGTCGCCATCAGTGAGCCGTCGAGTGCTGACTGTCCGTTGTGTGACACGAGCTCCACGGTATTGCGTCCTGCCTATTTCGAAGGCGCCTCTCAGCATGGCTCTACTGTGTTCTTTACGACTACGCAACCGTTGTTGGGTTCCGACACGAGTAACAACATCTATGAGTATGATTTCGATCCGCCGGCGGGTCAGCCGAAGGTGGTGCGTGTCTCCGGTGGCGATGAAACCGTGGCCAACTCTACTGCGGAAGTGGAGGGCGTTGTGCGGACCTCCGAGGACGGCACCCACGTGTATTTTGTCGCGAAGGGCGTCTTGACAACCTCAGCGAATAGTTTCGGTCAAGTAGCGCACCAGGGCTCAAACAACTTTTACGTTTTTGAGCGTGACGCCGCATATCCGCAGGGGCGAACGATTTTTATTGCGGATCTCTCGGAAGCCGACCACTCACTTTGGGAACCTGAAGTTACTCCTCATCACGTGGATGCGACGCCGGACGGTCGCTTCCTTGTATTCCTCAGCTCCACACACTTGACACCCGATGATACAAGCGGGATAAGCCAGGTATTTGAGTACGACGCGGAGACAGGAGCAATGGTTCGCGCCTCTATCGGTCAAAATGGTTACAACAACAATGGTAATTCCAGTGAAGGAGAAACCGCGATCCGCGCACCGAATTTCATCAGCCAAGGGAGGTCCGCACCCAGTTCGTACTGGAGTAACCTGACGGTGTCCTCTGATGGGTCGTATGTTTTCTTTGAAAGCACGGTAGCGCTCACTCAGCAGGCGATCAATAACGCTGAAATCTACAGTACGATCGAAAATAAGTACAAGCTCGTTGCGAACGTGTACGAGTATCACGACGGGAATGTGTTTTTGATCTCCGACGGCAAGGATATCGGCGGGACTGTTGGTTTGGTAGGGACGGACGCTTCAGGTCGCGACGTGTTCTTTAATACGCTGGATAAATTGGTTCCTCAGGACACGGATTCCAATTCGGATATTTATGATGCACGGATCGAAGGCGGTTTTCCGGCTGCGGTCGTGCCGGTGGAATGTTCTGGTGATGCATGTCAGGGGCCGTTGAGCGCGCCGCCCGTGTTGCTCTCGCCGGGCAGCGAGTTCCAGGCGGGAGCAAATGTAGCGTCCACGACTGTCGCTAGTCCGACGGTCAAGGCCAAAGCAAAGAGCAAGGCTAAAGCGAAGAAAAAGAAGATCACAAAAAAGAAGAAGCGCTCAGCGCGGAAGGCAAGACGGGCTGATCATAGTAACCACGTACGTGGGGGGACGGGTCGATGATGAAGAGACTTTGCCTATATGTGCTCATCCTCTGCGCGTACGGTACGCTCGCGGGTGCCAGTCCCGCCGCCGGAGCGGTGATACCCGCGCCTGGCTGGGAAATCGGTATGCGCTCGGTACCCACGAACTTTTCGCCGAGCCCGAGCCTCGGGTTCCCCGATGGCTATCTCGTGAAAGTAACGAACTCTGGTGACGAATGGAGCAACGGTAGTCCTGTCACGATCGCTGTCACACTGCCTGCGGGCGTCACGCCGGTGCAGGTGAGCGGTGTCGACATGGGGCCGGGTATCCGGGACATCTACCATGAAGAATCGCACCCGGCGGCGATTGCCTGCGTGTTGGCAAGTCCGACGGTGACGTGCACGGATCACGAATCGATCCCACCTGGAGATGAGTTGTTCATGTCCGTGACGGTATCTCTCGCACCCAGTTTCGTGGAAGGTGAACAAGTGCAGAGCAGCGCGACTGTTTTCGGTGGCGGCGGTACGTCGGTGAGCACAAATAAGTCGACTCCCATCAGTGGAGCGCCGGCCGCGTTTGGGTTTGAAAACTTCAGTGTGACATCCACAGGTCTCACCGGTAGCAGCGATACTCAAGCCGGCGATCATCCGTTTGAGACGACCGTAACGTATAATCTCAATGTGAACCCCGAAAATGGTGCTCATTCGAGGCCGGTTGAGGATCCGAAGGATTTCGTCGTGGATCTTCCACCCGGCTATGTCGGTAACCCCCAGGTGGTTGGTAAGTGCTCCCAGGAAGCGGCGATCAATGAAGCGTGTCCGCCGAGCACGCAGATCGGTGTCGCCAAGCTGGGGCTGTTCGCCATTGCTCATAACGTGCCCGAGACGCAGACGGTGCCGATTTATAACATTGTGCCGGACGCGGGGGTCGCGGCGCAGTTCGCATTTCGAGTCGGCCCGGTGATCACGACCTTGTATGTGAACGTGAGTCAGGAAACGAATTATGCGGTGCGTGTCACAGTTTCTGGCATTCCCCGTGCTGCATCGGTCAACAGTGTTTCAACCACGTTCTTTGGAGAGCCGCTCAGCGACCGCAATGTTTACAACAAGAGTGTTGGTGCGAGTCCGCTGGCGTTTTTGCAGAATCCGGTGGATTGTTCCGCTGGACCGTTGCAAGCGCGGACGAGTTCCGATTCGTGGCAGAAACCGGGTTCTTATCTGCCCGATGGCGCGCCGAACTTGGCCGATCCCAACTGGAAGTCGATCACGACCACGATGTACCCGTCGATGACTGGCTGCGAAATGTTGCAGTTCAGCCCGTCGCTCGATGTGATCCCTGATACGACGCAGGCGGATGAGCCTACTGGCGTGACCGTCGATGTGCGCGTGCCGCAGTCCCCTGACGCGTTCCCCGCTCTTGCTACCCCTGCGCTCAAGAACGCGACTGTCACATTGCCCGCAGGGTTGACTCTCTCGCCCTCTGCGGCTGACGGGTTGACTGGGTGCACCGACGCGCAGGTCGCGTTTGAATCCGTCGAATCGGTTGCGTGCCCTGACGCGTCGGTGTTGGGTACGGCGAAGATCTTCACGCCGTTGTTGCCCGGCCCGTTGGAAGGACAAGTGTATTTGGGGACGCCGAACTGTAATCCGTGCACTAGCGCGGATGCTGCTGATGGGAACATGCTGCGGATCTTCCTGGTGGCGCAGGGCGATGGTGTACGTATCAAGAAGGAAGGAAAGGTTTACGCAAACCCCTCCACGGGTCAGCTGACGACGACGTTCACGAACAATCCCGCACTGCCCTTCGAAACGCTGGAATTGAAGTTCAAGGGCGGGTTGCGCGCCGGTCTGGCCACGCCACAGGTCTGCGGGACGGCGACCAGCACGAGCGATTTCGTGCCTTGGAGCACGCCGATTACTCCCGATGCGAACCCCACGACATCCTTCAACGTGGACTGGAACGGTAACGGCGCCCCGTGTCCGACGCTCGCTCCGTTGAACCCGTCGTTCAGCGCGGGGACCTCCAATCCCAATGCTGGCCAGTTCAGTCCGTTGACGATCACGTTCGCCCGCGAAGACCGCGAACAGGACCTCTCCGGAATACAGGTGCGCACCCCGCCGGGACTGTTGGGCACTCTCACAGGCGTCCCGTTGTGTCCCGAGCCGCAGGCTTCGTTGGGGACGTGTGCCGAAGCGTCGAGGATCGGTACGATGACTGTTGCCGCTGGTCCCGGTTCGCACCCGTTCTATGAGAAAGGATCCCTATATCTGACGGGCCCGTACAAGGGCGCGCCATTCGGATTGAGCATCGTCGTGCCGACCGTCGCGGGCCCGTTCAACCTGGGTAACGTGGTCGTCAGGGCGCAGATCGATGTCGATCCGCACACCACGGCTCTGACGGTCACGAGCGACCCGTTCCCGCAGATCATCGACGGTATCCCCCTGCGGTTGCGCAGCGCAAACGTAACGGTCGAACGCCCAGGCTTCATCTTCAACCCGACCGACTGCAAACAACAACACATAGAAGCCACGATCTCGGGCGCGAATGGCACGCAAACGCAGGTGTCCGTGCCATTCGCGGTGAGCGGGTGCGCCGGCTTGCCCTTCGGTCCAAAATTCACCGCCTCGACGTCTGGTAAAGCATCCCGCAAGAACGGCACCAGCCTGCTGGTGAGGCTCTCCTACCCCAAGGGAGCACAATCGAACATTGCGAAAGTAAAGGTGGATCTCCCCAAGCAGTTGCCCTCGCGCCTGACGACGTTGCAGAAGGCGTGCCCGGATTATGTGTTCAACGCGGACCCCGCGGCATGCCCCAAGGGATCGATCGTAGGTATCGCCAAAGCAGTATCGCCGGTACTGCCGGTCCCGCTATCGGGCCCCGCCTATTTCGTCTCTCATGGTGGTGCCGAATTCCCGAACCTGATCGTTGTCCTGCAGGGTTACGGTGTGCGGATCGATCTCGTCGGAGATACGTTCATCTCCAAAGCGGGGATCACCAGCTCGACGTTCACGAGCGTGCCTGACGTCCAGGTGGACAGCTTCGAATTGTATTTGCCCGCTGGTCCCGACTCGGCGCTCGCTGCCAACGGGAATCTCTGTAAGAGCAAACTGGTGATGCCGTCCTCGTTCGTCGCGCAGGACGGCGCGCAACTCAAACAGAACACGAAGATCGCTGTCACCGGCTGCCCAACAACCAAGGTCGTAAAGAAAACGAAGACGGAAGAGAAGGCCAACGCGGCGAGGAAGGCGAGCACAACACGAAGAGCTGGCACCGGTCAGGGAGGACTCAAGCAATGAACACACGACAAACAAATCGTTTTCGCTTTCCGCTCACGATGCTTGTGATTCTCGCGACCGCGACGTTCGCGACAGGAGCATTCGATGCGAGCGCCGCTGACGCCAGTCCACCACTTCCCTCTGCGAGTACCGAAGGCGCGAGCGACGTGAGCTACGACACCGCTGTACTGAACGGGAACGTGGACCCGCAAGGCGCCGGCAGCGAATCGGACACGAAGTGGTGCTTTGAGTACGGGACGCTCCAGAGCGGCGAATACGATCTCGGCTCTGTGCCCGCGATCGCTGGTGACGCGGGTACGGGGACGAGCGATGTTCCCGTCAGCGTGCAGTTGACGGGCCTCGCGCCGGGTGCGGTGTATCGCTACCGTCTCGTGGCGGTCAACGCGCTCGGCACGGGACTCACCTCCACAGCATGCGCCACCCAAGGGGGGCAGGAAACAGCGGGCAGTGAAGAGACGTTCACCACCCCGCTGTACACGCCGCCACCGACACTCAGCACGGGCAGTGTTAGGGCTGTCTCCCAGAACGCGGCGATCGTCACGGGAACGGTCGATCCCGATGGTTCTCGCACCAGCTACCAGTTCCAAGTCGGAATCGACACCAGCTATGGCGTACAGGTCTTCGGGGAAGCGGGAGAAGGAACAGAACTACAGTCCGTCAGCTTGGAACTGCGCACCCTACAGCCGGGCACCACCTACCACTACCGACTGGTCGCCAACAACACGGGCGGCACGACATACGGTGCCGACGCAACATTCACAACACCAATCTTTCCCACCTCAACAATCCTTCCGCCGGCGGTCGCGCCACTCATCGCCACACCGACAACCAAAATCCCCAGCGCCAGAACCGTTGTCAAGCAAAAGGCCGCAAAACCAAAGAAGAAAACAAAGAAAGCCAAGAAGAAGAAAACAGCGAAGAGAGCCAGGAAGGCACGAAACACGGCAACACACAACGACCAGCACACCGGGGGCCAACGATGAGCACGCGCCAAACACTCACAACAGCCCTCGCAACACTGAGCACATTCATCGCGCTACTCGTCCTCAACGCATCCGTTGCGTCGGCCGCGGTCATCCACGTATACGAAAAGAGCATCGGCGCCGAAGGCGAAGGACCAGGGCAGCTCTCGAGCCCACACGCGATCGCCGTGAACCAGAGGACCCACAATATTTATGTGGCTGACGCCGGCAACAAACGCATCGAGGAGTTCAGCCCTAACGGTACCTACATCGCCGAAATCAACGGAATACAAACACCAGAGAAAGAATTCGGCTACCCGAGGCAGATCGCGATCGACAACTCCACCAACTCACAAGACCCATCGGCCGGCGACCTCTACGTCGTAAACATCGTATATGTCGATGAAAAAGAACTCGATGTCATTGACAAGTTTACCTCTACTGGAGTGTACGTGGGAGAGATCACGGGCACGCCGGAAAGGCCTTTTGGGGGAGTCGAGGAAGGGACAAAAGTACAAGTGGAGGGGGTTACTGTGGATCCCACGGGCCACCTTTGGGTTGAGGCCTGGCGAAAAGAAGTGGACGAGTTCGGTGATGCGCCAGTCAACGAATATATAACGGGCTGGCGGACGACGAGTAATCTAGATGTTGACGGCATAGCCGTCGATTCGCTAGACGATGTGTATGCGATATCGGGCGGCAGTATAGAAAAGTTTTCGTCGCACGGTGAGCTACTGGAGGAAGGAGTAGCTAACACGATTGCCGGATCTGGGAACGTCGTGGCGGAATCGGGCATAGCTTTGGAAGAACCTGGTGGCAAGCTCATCATTGACTTGGGCGATGTGGCCTCTGCGCTGAACGCGGAAGGTGTCCCGTCCTTTGTGCAGCCGACGTTCGGCTCGGAAAACCTGAGCGGTGAAACAGCAGGTATCGCGGTCGACTGGTCCAACGGCACAGTGTACGTCGCCGATACTTCAACCGATACGGTCGATGTTTTCTCCACCCGCATTGTTGCGGACGTGAGCGGGGCCCCAGCCACCAGCCTGGCGCCCACGAGCGTCACCGTCAACGGTACAGTCGATCCCGACGGGGTGAACGTGAGCGAATGCCAGTTTGAATACGGTCCCACTTCCGAATATGGTTACACCCAGCCATGCACACCGGCGCCCGACGCGGTAAACCAGCCGGTACCCGTGAGCACGAACCTCACAGGTCTATCGCGGGACAGCGTCTACCATTACCGAGTCGCCGTCACCAACGAAAACGGCACCGACTACAGTCCCGACCGCTTCCTCGTCACCCCCCCAACCGTAGAAGGAGCCGCCCAAGCCTCAGGTGAGACATCATTCGCGGCGACACTCACCGGAGTGATCGGCTCGGGCGAAGTCACGCCCAGCTACCGCTACGTCTACGGAACCACCACAGCCTACGGGTCGAGTACCCCCGACGCGACAACCGGGGTAGGAGGCCAACAGGTCGTCACACAAATACTCACAGGCCTGCAACCCGACACGACCTACCACTACGCACTCGTCGCGAGCAACTTCGGAGGCGGCATGAGCACCGGTCCCGACCAAACGTTCACGACACGCCCACTTGTACCGCCTGCCGTATACACGGGCGGAGCCGAAGGTATCGGATTGACCAAGGCCACGGTAACGGGCGCCGTCAATCCCGAAGGCCTCGACACCAGCTATCACTTCGAATACGGCACCACCACCGGCTACGGCTCCACTTGGCCGAACATCGACGCGCACGCCGGCTCCAACAGCACGCCGCAGGGAGCCTCGGTCGCGATCGAAAACCTACAACCGTCGACGACCTACCACTACCGGCTTGTGGCAACCAACGAAGACGGCACGACCTATGGTCCGGACCAGGCGTTCACGACCACCGCCTACCCGGTGTCCATCGTCCAAGCTACCCCCCTCGGCGGAACGCTGGGCATCCCGGAAGCCAAGCCGCAGAAGGTGAAAGCCAAGAAAAAGACCAAGCTCAAGAAGCGCAAGCACGGCAAAGGCAAGAAAGCCACGCACAAGAAGCGGCGAGGAAAATAGCTCTGCGAGCATGACCTGCACAGCCTAGTCCGCGACCCTTGAGAAGAAGCGGCGTGGGCAATCCGGACAGGTACAGCACCTAGGTGCTACACTGTTTCGTGCCCACCCGACACAAGCGCGTGTCCGTGACGTTGACGCCTCCACTGCAGGAGGCGCGCGAGCGCCTGCGGAGGCGAGGGCTTGATCCAAGTGTCGGTGAGCTCGCGATCGCGGGCGCGCTGCGTCTGCTCGCCGACATGGACGGCGGCGAGGATCAGTCGAGCAAGCGCACGATGTTGCGCAAGCGCTTTGCGGAGCGGTTGCGCAGTGGCGCCGGCATCGACGCGGGCGCGCTCGCGGAGGTGCGCCGCGACGGTTGGACGCGCGCGTGAGCGCGCGCGTCAGCCTGCTCGACACGTCGGTCTGGTCGCGCCTACGAGATGGCCGCATCGCGGGTGAGCGGGGGCGGGGACTCGCCGAGCGCATCGAACGCGGCGAGCTGGCGACGTGCGAGCCGCTGATCCTGGAGATGCGCTACAGCGCACGCGAGAGCAAGGACTTCACGATGCTCGCCGAAGAGCTCGACTCGCTGCCGTTGCTCACGCTCGACGGTGCCGCGGTCCAGCGCGCCCTCGACGCGCAGGCCCAGCTGGCAGAGGACCGGCGCGTCTCGCACCGCGTCAAGCCGATCGACCTGCTGGTCGCCGGCGTCGCCGACCGGCACGGCGCCGCGGTGCTGCACTACGACGGCGACTACGACGTGATCGCCAAGCACGCCGACCTGAGCTTTCGTAGTGTGTGGGCGTTCAAGCGGGGGTTGCGCAAGGTAGGCGACGAGGTCGAGAAAGCGCTTGCTATTCTTTACCCATGGCGACAAAGGTAAAGAAACCGGTGGATACAGTCGCACGCGCGGGTGGCCGTTCCCGCGTCTCCAGCAAGCACCAGATCACGATTCCGCTCGGCGCGTTCAGCGAGGCCGGGTTGCGCGAGGGCGATGTGGTGCAGGTTCGAGCCGAGGGGCGTGGGCGCGTCTCGATCGCGCGCGTGGAGGATCTTCTCGACGAGTACGCGGGCTGTCTGAGCAGCGGCGGTGAGCTGGGGCGAGTCGTGCGGGGGCTGCGCCGCGAGTGGGATTGATCCTGCTCGATTCGAACGTCATCGTCGGCTTCCTTGACGCCGACGATGCGTTGCACGATGTCTCGGTCACGGCATTGCGAGAGCTCTCTGGGACCCGACCACTCGCCGCCTCTGTCATCAGCTACGCCGAGGTCATGACCGGCGCCGAGCTTGGCCATCACTCCGCCGAGCGGGTCGTCGGTTTCTTCGACGCGCTCATCCGCGACCTCCTACCGGTCGACCGACCTGTCGCGACGCGCGCGGCCAAGATACGTGGCGAGCGCCGCTCGCTACCGATGCCAGACGCGCTGATCCTCGCCAGCGCCGACCTGCACCCAGACATCGACACCGTGGTATGCGGGGACGGCGATTGGTCAAAGGTTCCTGGCCTCGCCTGCAAGGTAGAGCTGCTGCGGCCAGAGGGGGACTGAGCGGTTGATCCCGGGTCGGAGCGGCTCTGGCCTCAATCGCGCACACCTGGGTAGTCGGTTGTCACTGGTATCTTGCAGAGACGAAACGGAGAAACCGTGTCAGAGACAAGCCGACATACTGTCACGATCGCCAAGCGGCGCTTTGATCTGCGCCGCGATCGCGTAGAGCGCGCGTTGCGCGGGGTGCTGCCCGAGCCGATCTCCACTCATTATGTGGTTATCGGTGCCCGCCGCTACCCGCCCAAGCAGGTGATCGGTCTCCTCACGGGCATCGATCGGGCCGACTTCACCTCGCACCAGGCGCGGCGCGTACTGATGGGGCTGGGCTTTGCCGTCGGTCGCCGCCCGGTGGGTGTCGCGGAGGGCGCGGAGGATGTACGTAGGCATACGCGGGGGCGTGTGCGCGAGGGTGATCGCACGGGTACCTCCCGCACACAGTCGACACGCTCCTCGCCAAGTGTGGCTCCCGCCACAGCCATTTCGGCCACGCCAAGCTCGGCGGCGGACCGCGAGCGCGATCTGGAGCAGGCTCTGCGCCCGCTGCGTGGCGAATGGGTGGCGATCAAGGACGGAGAGCTGCTGGTCGCCACACCCACCCCCACGGAGCTGGTCGGCTGGCTCGTGCGCCACGACCGGCGTGCCGACAGTATGTTCCGGGTGCCCGAGGACGAGCTTGCCACGGCCGGTCTAGCGCCCTTGTGAAGTTCCCCTTCAGGAGCATCCCCGACCCGCTTGGAAGCCTTGTGCGGCCGCGCCCGATCGTCGACGTGGTCGTCGAAGGCCTGGAGCTGGCGCCACAAGCGTGCCTGCTAGACAGCGGCGCCACGGCCGTGCGCATGGGGGCATACGTCGCCGAGCTGATTGGGCTCGACCTGGCGGACGCGCCGCGCACGAGCTTGGCGGTAGGGGGAGCGCTGGTCACGGGTCGCATGGCCGAGGTCACGCTCGAAGTCTCCGACGGGCGCTCGGCCCACCAGTGGCAAGCGCCGGTCTGGTTCTGCGAGCCATGGCGCCCCTCTTTCGGGCTGCTCGGGCTGACGGGCTTCTTCGACCATTTCGAGGTCACGCTGGTCGCTTACGAGGAGTGGTTCGAGCTGAGTTCGCTGGCTGGGTAGGAGCCCGCGCGGGTCGTTCCGCACGGCGGTTGCTATCGCCCGCATCGGTAGGGAGCCCGTGCTACACTGAAACCGTGCTACACGAGCAGGTTTTGAAATGGCAAATCTGACGCTCTCCATCGACGAGCCCCTGCTCAAGCGAGCGCGTATTCGGGCGCTCGAACGGGACACTTCGGTCAACGCGCTCGTGCGTGACTTCCTGGAGGACTTGGCCGCTCAAGCGCCGCCGCGGGAGGGGGTTCGCGCGATCCTGGAGCTGGCGCGACGCAGCCATGCCGGGAGCGGGCCGGCGGGGCGCAGCTGGACGCGCGACGAACTGCATGAGCGCTAAGACGTTCCTGGACACGAACGTCCTCGTCTATCTCTTCGACAACGACGAGCAAGTCAAGCAGGAGTGCGCCCGTGAGATTTTCGACGACGCGGAGCCTGGCGAACTCGTGCTCAGCACACAGGTTCTCAGCGAGTTCTACGTTACGGTCACGCGCAAGCTGGCGCAGCCGCTGGAGCCTGCCCTCGCGGCAGAAGCCGTCGACTGGTTCGGGCTGCTCAACGTCATCTCCACCGACACGGCGCTGGTCAAGAGCGCTATCCAGGTCAGTCGCGTCTCGCACATCTCCTATTGGGACGGGCTCGTGGTGGCAGCGGCAACTCGTGCCGGTTGTCAGTGTCTACTGACTGAGGATCTGAACGACGGCCAGCGCTTTGGCTCGGTCCAGATCGAGAATCCGTTTCGCGACCCCGTGTGACCGATCCGCCACGGCTCGCGTCACAGGGCCGGCGCAGTGTAGCGGCGCTCAGGTCTGCGCTACCGCCAAGCCGGCTACCTGCGCCCCTGCAAACGGAGTGATCGCCAGGTACATCAGGTAGTCGGTCAGCTCCGGCAGCTGCTCGCTGCGACCCGCCAGTATGTACTCGTGTAGCAGCTCGAAGATGCCGCCGACCGAGGCCTCGCGCATCACCGGCGCCGGCATGTTCGGGTACGTGTCTTCGGGGCCGATGTCCAGCAGCTCGATGTAGGACAGGTTGGCCTCGTTGACGCGGCCCGTCAGGTGCGGGTAGGCGATCAGGATGTCGACGCACGCCAGTCGCGCGATCGAGGGCTCTGAGGCCAGGAATTCGGTCAATGCGCTCAGCCCACGGCGCACGTTCACGGCCCAGCTGAGGCGCAGATCCAGCGAGCGGTTGACGGCCGCCATCGCCTTGGCATGACCCATCTCGAAGGTGGCCAGGAACGCCTCCTCCTTGTTTTCGAAGTGCTGGTAGAAGGTCTGCAGCGAGATGGCGGCTTCGGAGACGATCTCCTCGAGGCTCAGCGACGCGTAACCCTTGCTTGCGGTGAGGTTGGCGACGGCGTCGAAGATGCGTTCGCGCTGGTTGTGTGCGACGTAGCCCCTGGGCAGGCTGTGCTCGCCGCGCGGCAGCCCGCGCGGCGCCCAGCGCGGCGAGGGCGCAAGCGTTCCCGGCGCGCGCCCCGCCTGTAGGCGCACCGCGGCAGGCGGCCGCGGCTGCTCGGGTATCTCCGGCGGCGTCGGGTAGAAGGCGAGGATCCACGCCACGATGTCCGGCGTCAGCTTCTGCAGTTCGATCTTCAGCGAGCGGCTCGAGCGCTCGCGGCGCACGCGCGAGTAGAGGATCGTGCGCAGCGCGCCCACGATCCCGCGTGCAACCGGCTGGGGCACGGAGCCCTCGCCCGGGGCTTGCTTGAAGACGGCCACGAAGAAACGCGTCAACAGCTCCGCGTCGCGCGCCCAGCGCTCGATCCCGACCGGGCCGGCCGCGCCCATCTCCACCGAGATCAGGCGCGCCGCATCCGGGCGGTCGCTCGAGGCTTCGAACAGCGCGCGCACGATCGCGTCGATCTGCTGCGTCCACTCCTCCTCGGGATCGTAGGCCTCCACGATCCTCGCGGTCAGCCGCCGCACGAGCTCGTCATAGGTGGCCAGCAGGCACTCCTCCTTGTTCTCGAAGTGCTCGTAGAAGCTGCGCCGTGAGACACCGGCGCCGGCGACCAGGTCGGAGATCGTGGTCGCGACGAAGCCGCGCTCGTTGACGGCCTTGATCGTGGCTTCGTACAGGCGCTCGCGCTGGTCGGCCGCGACCTGCTCGGGCGGCAAGGCCTGCGGCCCGCGTGGCAGGCCCCGCCCATCCCGCGACTCACGGGCCTTGGCCGATCTCGACTTGGCGCGCTTGTCCCCTCCGCCCCCCGCCCGCCCACGAACCCCGCGGGCACCGGGGGGTTCTTCGTGGTCCGGGGGGTTTGGGGTCATCCCCATACCATAGCTCTTGACAAGCTGCGTAAAGGATGATTTATTTGTTGGCACGCGGAGAGGCCACAATTCATAGCGGGGCTACCGACGGAGGCGACACCATGGTCTTGGATCTATTGCAAACAAAAGTTTCAGCATGTGGACAAGGCCAAATCTGCGATTCGGGGGATGGCATGAGGGAACGATTCAGTGAGGGCGCAGCGGAAGGGCCTTCTGTAGGCGCTGTACTATTTGTTATGCGTAACGGAAAACGGGGTGCGCATCGGTTGGACATCTTGGCCAACGGCCGAGCCGACACGGAGGTTGGATCGATATGAGAGGACAAGCCTGCGAGCGCAAGCTGATGGTCCGCGCGCTGCATCCGCGCTGGCCCTACCGGCGCTCACACTGCCGCCACGACCTGCACTGGCTGGTGCGCGTGCGCCCCCACCACTTCCAGTGCTCGCACGGACGCCGCCATTCGGTGGCGGGTTTCCCGCCGCGCACCAGGCGTCCCTACGTGAGCTGACAGGTGTGCCTGGCGCCAAGGATGGCGCCGGGCACACCAGTGCAAAGCGCCGCCACGCTCGAGCCGAGTCGGGAGGCGCCCCCGAGCGGGCGGGCGCCGTGCCGCGTCAGATCCGACTTCGGGCAACGCCCGCTGCGCCCGCTGGCGCTAGGATCGCTTGCGATGGCGGTAGCTCCCGAGTCAAGCGTTTCGCGCACGGCGGCGCTCCCCGACGGCGAGGCCGATGTGCGTGCCTGCTCGATCGACACGATCCGGGCGCTTGCGATGGACGCGGTGCAGAAGGCAAACGCTGGGCACCCGGGCACGGCGATGGCGCTGGCGCCGCTTGCCTACACGCTCTACCGCCACGTGCTGCGCGTCAATCCGGCCGACACCGCCTGGCGCGACCGCGACCGCTTCGTGCTGTCGGCCGGGCACGCGTGCGTCCTACAGTACGCGCTCACCCACCTCTGCGGCTTCGACCTGTCGCTCGAGGACCTGCAGAGCTTCCGCCAGTGGGGCTCGCGCACGCCGGGCCACCCCGAGCGCGGCCACGTCCCGGGCGTCGAGGTCACGACCGGTCCCCTGGGACAGGGCATCGCCAACGCTGTCGGCCTGGCGATGGCCGAGCGCTTCCTCGGCGAGCATTTCAACCGACCCGGCTACGAGCTGGTCGACCACCACACCTACGCGATCTGCTCCGACGGCGACATGATGGAGGGCGTCTCCCAGGAAGCGGCCTCGATCGCCGGGCACTTCGGCCTCGGCAAGCTGATCGTCTGCTACGACGACAACCGCATCACGATCGACGGCACGACCTCGATCTCCTTCGACACCGAGAACCACGCCGCGCGCATGCACGCCGACGGCTGGCACGTGCAGCGCCTGCTCGACTCCGAGGACACAGACGCGCTCTACCGGGCGCTCCAGATCGCACGCGCGGAAACGCGGCGCCCCTCGTTCATCCAGGTGCGCTCGCACATCGCCTACCCGGCGCCCAACGCGGTCGACACCGCCAAAGCCCACGGCGCCCCGCTCGGCGAAGACGAGGTGCGCGCCACAAAGGAAGCGATGGGCTTCGACCCCGAGCTGAAGTTCCACGTGGACGCGCGCGTGTATGAGCACATGAGCCTGCGCGAGTCAGGGAAGGCCTTTCAGGAGGAATGGGAGGGGCGTGCCCGGGCCTGGTCCGAGCGCTACCCCCAACTCATCGAGCAGTGGGAGCGCGCCTGGTCGGGTCGCCTGCGCGATGGCTGGCAGGACGCTCTGCCGAGCTTCGCGGCAGGCGAGCAGATCGCGACGCGCTCGGCCGGGCAGAAGACGATGTCCGCGATCAGCGCGTACGGACCCACGATGGCCGGCGGCGCGGCCGACCTGGTCGAGTCGACCAAGACCACGTTCGAGGGGGCGGGCGAGTTCTCGCGCGTGCACGTCGGGCGCAACATCCCCTTCGGCATCCGCGAGCACGCGATGGGCGCGATCGTCAACGGGCTGGCCGCGCACGGGGGCATGGTCAAGCCCTACGGCTCGACGTTCCTGGTCTTCTCCGACTACATGCGCGCGAGCGTGCGCCTGTCTGCCTTGATGGAGCTGCCGGTGCTGTGGGTGTGGACGCACGACTCCGTCGGCCTCGGTGAGGACGGCCCCACGCACCAGCCGGTCGAGCACTACGCCGCCTTGCGCGCGATCCCGCACCTGTGGGTGATGCGCCCCGCCGACGCCAACGAGACGGCGCACGCCTGGAAGCTGGCGCTCGAGCGCGAGGATGGGCCTGTGGCGCTTTTGCTCTCGCGACAGAATTTGCCGGTGCTGGATCGTGCGGACGGTGCGGCGCCCCCGGGCGGCGAGTTGGTCGCATCTGCCGATGCGCTCGCGCGGGGTGCGTATGTGCTGTGGGAGTCGGGTGCCGACGATTCCTCCCCTTCGTCTTCCCCTACTCCTACTTCCCCTTCCCCTTCCTCCCCTTCCCCTTCCTCCCCTTCTTCTTCCTCCCCTTCTTCTTCTTCTTCTTCTTCTTCCTCCTCCTCCTCCTCCTCCGGCGCGGGCGCTGGCTCCCCCTTCCAACTCGTCCTGATCGCGACCGGCTCGGAGGTGGCGCCGACACTCGAGGCCGCGCGCACGCTCGCCCAAGAGGGCACGCGCGTTCGTGTCGTCTCGATGCCGTGTATGGAGCTGTTTGAAGCCCAGCCGGTCGAGTACCGCGACAGCACGATCCCGCGCGGGGCACGTCGCATGGCCGTCGAGGCCGGCGTCAGCATGAGCTGGTGGAAGTGGGTCGGTGACTCCGGCGAGGTGCTCGGCATCGACCGCTTCGGGGCCTCGGCTCCCGGCACGACGGTGCTCGAGAAGCTCGGCTTCACCGCCGTGGCGATTGCCGAGAAGGCTCGCGCATTTCTGGCGTGCTGAGACACTGTCTCGGTAGCTGCCCATCTCTTTTGGTGCGCAACGAACAGCTATCCCAAATAAACTGATCCAGACACGCCCGTAGGAGGACGAGATGCCGACTCCCTCACCACTGCAGAGCCTCTCCGCGCTTGGCCAGAGCGTGTGGATCGACTTCCTCTCCCGCGAGGCGATCCGCGGGGGACACCTCAAGCAGCTGATCGACGAGGACGCCGTCGTCGGCGCCACTTCCAACCCGACGATCTTCCAGAAGGCGATGAGCGCGGGTGACGCCTATGACAAGCAGCTGCGAGAGCTCGACATCCCCCATGACGGGGGACAGGCGAGCGATGTCGAGCAGGCGTTCTGGGCGCTGGCCGAGCAGGACATCCGCGAGGCCTGCGACCTGTTCCGTCCGATCTGGGATAAAGGCATGGGTCGCGATGGCTACGTCTCGCTGGAGGTCGATCCGCGCCTGGCCTATGACTCACTGGGCACGTTCAACGAGGCGATCCGTTTGCACAAGGAGGTCGACCGTCCAAACCTGCTCGTCAAGATCCCAGCCACCAAGCCGGGCCTGGCCGCGATCGAGGACGTGATCGCCAAGGGCCATTCGATCAACGTCACGCTGATCTTCTCGCTGAAACGCTATGCCGAGGTGGCCGAGTCCTATATCCGCGGCCTGGAGCGGCTGGTGGCCGAGGGCGGCGACCCGAGCAAGGTGGCGTCGGTCGCGAGCTTCTTCGTCTCGCGCATCGACACCGAGGGGGATCGGCTGCTGGAGGAGATCGCCGCGCGCGAGGGCAGCGATGGCGCCGCGGGCGAGGGCTCCACGCGTGCCGGGTCGGGGGCCGCCGAGCTCGAGGGCAAGCTCGCGATCGCCAATGCCAAGCTCGCCTACCGCCACTATCAGCAGGCCTTCCACGGTCAGCGCTGGAGGTACCTGGCGAGCAAGGGCGCGACGCCGCAGCGGGTGCTGTGGGCCTCGACCTCGACCAAGAACCCGGCCTACCAGGACACTTTGTATGTGGACGAGCTGATCGGCCCGGACACCGTCAACACGATGCCCGAGGAGACGGTTCGCGCCTTCCAGGACCACGGCACGCCGCGCGCGACGCTCGAGGAGGGCCTGGCCGAGGCGGAATTGCTGCTGGGCGAGCTGGCCAAGGCGGGAGTCGACTACGACGAGCTGACCGAGACCGTCGAGCGCGAGGGCGTGGAGAAGTTCGAAGCGTCGTTCACGGAGCTGCTCGACTCGCTCGCGGCCAAGCTGGGAGCGCTGGCGGCGGCATAGAAAAAACGGTGTGCAGGAAAACCCCAGCTTTTTCGTGCACACCGTTTTCGAAGACCACAAATCTCAGCATCCAACGTAAGTTCGCATGTTCGACCGGCCACGTGCGGCACGGGTTCGTGCGAAGCTAGGTCCGATGGAAACGCCGCCGGAACACCACATCCCCGCGCCGCCCTCCGAACGGGGCGCGTGGGCGCTCGCGCTCGCGCTGGGCCTGCTCGGCGCCGCCGTGTTCGCGCTCGCTCTGAGCGGCGTCGTGGGCGGCTCGTCCTCCGGCGCCGCCGCGCCGCCGCCCGTGCTCGCGCGCGCGCCGACGCCAGCGCCCGGCGCCGCAGACGCGGCCAACGCGTCGGGGGCCGGTCTGCGCGGCGTCTCCTCTGAGGCGGCCGATGCCCCGCGTGCGCGCGGGGGGCGCCGCGCACAGGCGATTGTCGGTGATCCCTCCTCGGCGCAGGCCCACCGCGACCTCGCGCTGTATGAAGACTCGACCAGCACGCACATCTCCGAGAGCTGGATGCAGGGCTTCTACCCGATCTACGCCACGGCGCAGAAGACCTTTGGCGTCAACTGGCTGCTGCTCGCCTCGATCCACGGCCAGGAGTCGGCCTTCTCGACCGCACCGGGCATCTACAGCGGCCTGAACTTCGCCGGCTGTTGCGGCGGGCCGATGCAGTTCAACGTCACTAATGGAGGGCCGCCCGGGGAATCTCAATCAACCTGGGCGCTCGTCAGCGACTCCTACCGCTACGGCGCCCGCCCGGCCGCCTACGACCACATGACCGCCAGGCACCCCTCGATCTACGACGACTTCGACGCGATCATGGCCGCCGCGCACCTTTTGTCGGCCGACGGCGCCGGCGAGGAACTGAACGGCGCCGCTTGGGACGCTGCGTATGACTACTACGGCCACGACCTCACCGGCGTCACCTACGCCGACCAGGTGCTCGCCCGTGCGATCGCCTGGTCCCAGCACGGCTTCTGCATCAACTGCGGGCTCGAACCCGCGATGGTCGAAGACGTCAACGCCGCCTACGGCGCTCCGGTGGCGGCCACCTACGAAACTGCCACCGTCGCGCGCGCCAAGCCGCGCAAACGCCGCAAACGCTGAAGGCCAGCCGCCCGGAGCACGAACTCCGGGCGGAGTTTGCTGTCCTAGGCTGCGTCTGCCTGAGCGATCAGCTCGCCCGCGACGCGGTCGGTAGCGGCGCCTGTACCGCCCAGCAGGCGGCGCGAGAGCTGCGCGCGGCGGAAGTACAGCGGCGCGTCGTGCTCCCACGTCGCGCCGATGCCGCCGTGCACGGAGATCATCGTGCGTGACGCGTGGTCCAGCGCACGCCCCGCAACCGACCTCGCCGCACTTGCCGCGAGCGGGAACTCCGCCGGTGCGCCATGCCGCGCCCAACCCGCGTAGTACAACAGCGAGCGCCCGTTCTCCAACTGGCGCAACACCTCGGTCAGCGCGTGCTTCACCGCCTGGTAGGAGCCGATCGCGCGGCCGAACGTGTGACGCTCCTTGGCATACGCGACCGACACGTCGAGCGCCGTCTCCACGCTGCCAAGCGACTCGGCGGCGATCAGCGCCTGCGCGAGATACCACGCGCCGGCCAATGACTCCACCGGAGCATCCAGGATGGTGGCCGGTGCGTTCTCGAGCGTGACGTGCCCCAGCGAGCGGGTCGCATCGTAGCGGTG
>Ga0208480_1000121_pt1 | contig 30776 bp, 20 predicted proteins | sample NGESurshal092012_4_FD_184485 | JGI IMG/M metagenome (GOLD analysis project Ga0208480, IMG submission 184485) | Arctic peat soil microbial communities from Barrow, Alaska - NGEE Surface sample F53-1 shallow-092012 (SPAdes) | ecosystem: Environmental > Terrestrial > Soil > Wetlands > Peat ... | reverse complement strand
GCCAGCAACGAGGTCGAAGCCGTCCGAGCGGCGGTGAACCGACTACCCGAATCGCAACGCGCCGTTCTGCATTTGCATTGTCACGAGGAGCTGACGTTCGAACAGATCGCGCAGGTGCTGGGCACCACGCCGGGCGCCGTTCGCGTTCGCGCCTCGCGCGCCTACGAGCGGCTGCGACAGGGACTCCGCCCGGCGGGCGCCCGGCGGGGAGTCTAGGTCGCCGCGACCGGCGCGTTGCGCGCGGCGAGCTGGTGCAGGGCGTCGCCGAGCTCACGGGCCGACTGGAAGCGGGCCGACGGAGCCGCGGCGGTCGCCCGGTCGATGATCGCCTCGATCGCCGGCGGGAGCCGCGGCCGGGGTTGGGGCGCGCGACGGGTCAGGGCGGCGAGCAGGACGCAGCCGAGCGCGTAGATGTCGGCCCGGGCGTCGACCTCCCCGCCGCGGACCTGCTCGGGCGCGGCATACCCCGGCGTCCCGACCCACTCGGACGCCTCCGTGAGCCGGGCGGCCGGCTCGGCCGACTGGGCCACGCCGAAGTCGCTGACGTAGACGTGAGGGTCCTCGGGCGCCCCGGCCAGCAGGATGTTCGCCGGCTTGACGTCCCGGTGGACCAGGCCCCTCCGATGGGCGGCGTCCAGGCCGGCGGCCGCCTGGGCGACGATCCGGCAGGCCAGCCGGACGTCGAGCGGACCCGACCGGCCGATCAGCCGCTCGAGATCCGATCCGTCGACGAGGCGCATCGCGATGAACAGCTCGCCGCCGTCGTCGCCGGCCTCGAAGACGGGGATCACGTTCGGGTGGTCGAGCGAGGCCGCGAGCCGGGCCTCGCGTACGAAGCGGGCTCGAAAGGTCTGGTCGCCAGCACGGTCGGACGCGATCACCTTCAGCGCGACCGACCTCCCCAGCCCGACCTGGTGGGCCCGGTAGACGACGCCCATCCCGCCCTGGGCGATCACCGCCTCGACCTCGTAGCCGGCGATCCGGTCCCCCTGCCCGAGCATCACTCGGTCAGCCATGCGACGACCCCGGTGAGGGCGAGCGTGGCCCCAAAACCACACACCGCCAACCATCCACCGAGATTCCATGCCCACACCGTGAGTGCCGAGGCCAGTGCCCCGGCGAAGAAGTTGCCCCCCATGTACGCGGTCGTCAGACGGCTGCGGGCGGCCGGGCGCAGCTCGTAGATGATCGTCTGGTTGAGGATGTGCTGACCCTGGACGCCGAGGTCGAGGACGAGCAGGCCGGCGATCAGTCCGAGCACGCTCGACCGGCCGAGGGCGAGGAAGCCCCAGCCGAGCAGGATCGCCCCGAGGAAGAAGCCGGTCGCCCGCCGGCCGCTGCCGGTGTCGGCCGCCCGGCCGGCGAACTGGGCGGCCATCGCCCCGGCCAGACCGGCCAGCCCGAAGAGTCCGATCACGGCTTCCCCGAAGGAGAACGGCGGGCGCGAGAGGAGCAGGGCGAGCGACGTCCAGACGACCGTGAAGCCGGCCATCCCGAGCGCCCCGTAGACCATCCGCCGGCGCAGCAGCGGCTCCCGCGCGATCAGCGTGCCGACCGAGCCCAGCAGGCGTCCGTACGACGGGCCGGCGACCGGCCGGACGTCGGGCAGGGCGCGGGCGAGGGCGATCGAGAGGACCAGGGTGCCCGCGGCCGCGAGCCCGTAGACGAGCCGCCAACCCCCGAACTGGGCGACCAGCCCGGAGAAGGTTCGGGCCAGAAGTATCCCGATCAGGAGGCCGCTCATGACCATCCCGACGACCCGCCCGCGCTCGTCCTCGCCGGCCAGCGAGCTGGCGAACGGGACGAGGATCTGGGCGACGACCGACGTCGTCCCGACGACGGCGAGGGCGATCGCCAGGCCGGCGAGGCTGGGGGCCGCGGCCGCGCCGGCGAGCCCGATCGTCGTGACGATCAGCATCCCCGAGACGAGCCGCCGCCGGTTGAGGAGATCGCCGAGCGGGACGATCAGGACGAGGCCGGCCGCGTAGCCGATCTGCGACGCGGTGACCAGCAGGGCGGTCGTCCCGGCTGAGACGCCGAGATCGGCGGAGATCGTGTGGAGCAGGGGCTGGGCGTAGTAGAGGTTGGCGACCGCCGCTCCGCAGGCGACCGCCAGCAGGAGGACCAGTCGCCGCGAGAGCGCACCGGTGGCGGAGCCTGCGTCCGGGTCGGGCTCTCCCAGGTGTTCTTTCGGAGCGCTGTCCGGCGCCTGCGGCCGCGGCTCGCTCTCGAGCGGGCGGCCGGCGGTCGGCCGGGCGGGTTGCGACGGGGAGACACGGGGCATCATGGAAACGTTAGGGCAGGCAGGCAGTTTAGAAATGGAGAGGCAGATGGCAGACCGACTTGATGGGACCGTCGCCCTGGTCACCGGCGCGAGCAGCGGGATCGGGGAGGCGACCGCCCGGGAGCTGGCCCGGCTGGGGGCCGGGGTGGTGCTCGCCGCCCGGCGCAGGGATCGCCTGGACGTGCTGGCAGCGGAGATCGACGCCGACGGGGGTGGGGCCCTGGCGATCGAGCTCGACGTGACCGACCGGGCGGCCGTGGTCGCCGCGGTCGACCAGGCGGTCGCCTGGCGGGGCCGGCTGGACACGGTCGTCAACAACGCCGGCGTGATGCTGCTCGGCCCGGCCGTGGGTGCGCCGATCGACGAGTGGGACCGGATGATCGCCCTCAACCTCAACGGACTGCTCTACGTCGCCCACGCGGCCCTCCCTCACCTCTTGAGCGCGGCCGACGGCGACCCGCGCGGGGTCGCCGACCTCGTCAACATCAGCTCGGTCGCCGGGCGTCTCGCCCGGGCGGGGTCGGGCGTCTACAACCTGACCAAGCATGGCGTCGGCGCGTTCTCCGAGTCGCTGCGCCAGGAGGTCACCGAGCGCCACGTCCGCGTCTCGCTGGTCGAGCCGGGCGCCGTCGACACGGAGCTGCCCGACCACATCCGGCCGGAGATCCGCGACCAGATGATGGGCCGCTTCGCCGATGTCGAGCGGCTCGAGGCGCAGGACATCGCCGATGCGATCGCCTACATCGTCAGCCGGCCCCGCCGGGTCGCGATCAACGAGCTGATGATCAGGCCGACCGAGCAGCAGGGCTGACGGCCGGCCCGTCGGGGGGCCGCTCGCGGCGTGGGGTCGTTGACAGTGGCCGAACGACGCGGGTAGGCTGACGAGCATGTTCACCAGATTGGGTCTCTCGCTCGCCGTCTTCGCCGTTGCCGGAGTCCTCGCGGGCTGCGGGGGCACGAAGACCGTCACGGTGACCACTCAGGCGTCGACGCCGGCCGTGACGACGACCACGGCGACCACCCCCACGACCACCACGGCGACGACGCCGCCCACGACGACGACCGCGCCGTCGATCACGGCGAGCCAGCTGAAGGCGGCCGAGGCGGCCGATCCGGCGCTCAAGCAGCAGATCGCCCAAGCCGTCGCGGCCTGCAAGTCGAGCGTCACCTCGACGCCGAATCTGAACGCCGCCGACAAGGCGTCGCTGAACACGATCTGCGACAAGATGCGAACCGGCAACACGGCCGGCATCCAGCAGGCGACCTCCCAGGTCTGCCGGCAGATCATCAAGGACTCCGTCCCGGCGGCGGCGCAGGCCCAGTCGCTGGCGGCCTGCCCCAAGCCGTAGCGGCGCCGGGCTGGGTTCGCCCCGGGCGGGCCGGGGCTGGGGCCGGGGCCGGGGCCGCCGGGGTCGAGCGTTGGGTCAGGGGCTCCGGTGCGCCGTCTTCAGGTTCGCGCCGGGCGGTTGTTGTGAGCCGGCACCCGGCAGGGCGGCCGCGGCGCCGCCGAGCGGGCCGAGCGGCGCTGTGGCGAGACCCTCCAGGAGGAGCCCTGCGGCCGCGGCGTGGACTTGAGCGCTGGCTGCGACCACGGCGGCCCGGGCGCCCGGAAACTGGTGGGGCGCCTTGGCGATCACGCCGGCCAGCGCCTTGAGCCGGACGGACTCCCCGCGCAGGGCGCCCTCCAGCGCGCCGACCGCCGGGCGGTTGCGCCCCGGCAGGGGGAGCTCGGCCACGCCGGCGAGCGCAGCCTGCTCGAGGCCGGCGGTCTGCCCGGCGAGCGTCGCCAGCGTCCGGCCGCCGGTGATCTCGAGGCTGCCGAGCCGGCCGCGGGCGGCCGCGACCGGCTTGAGCGCGGCGGCCAGCCCCGCCTCGAGCTCGGCGTCCGGGCCGGGTGGCAGGACGGCGACCCCGTGGACCGCGACGAGCGCCGCGACCCCGGCGCACGACTGCCCGGCCGTCACGTCGGTCGCGGCCGAGCTGCAGAGGATCGCAAGATCCGAGCCGGCGGTCGGGATGACCCGGGTGACCAGCAGCCGGCCGTTGGCGAGCTTCCACTCGTAGCGCCTCGCCGGCAGGCCGGCGAGCCTGATCGTCGCCCGGCTGATCGGCCGGCCGTAGCGGGCCAGCAGGGCCGGCGGGATCCCACCTGGGACGGGGGCCGACGCGGCCAGGGCTCCCGCGGCGAGCGACGCCCGGCCCGAGCCGAGCACGATCGGCTGGGAGGCCGGCCCGCCGGCCGTGTCGGCGAGCGCGAAGCCTCCCGGAGCGGGCTGGGCGCTCGCCCGCCAGGGAGCGCCGTAGCTGAGCGTGATCGGTCCGGTGTGGGCCGCCGTCAGCCGCGGGCCGGGGTGTCCGCCACGGCTGATCAGGACGGCGACCAGTGCGCCGATCGCGGCGGCGAGAACCACCCGCCCGGGAGTGACGAGCCGCCCGCGGCGCGCCGGCTGGGACCGGATGTCGCCGACCGCCGGCAGCGGGCGCTCGATCGCCGGCCCCCCGTCGATCGGACGCCGGCCGGGCGTCCTCGCGGACGACGGGTCCCGGGCCAGGCGCGACGGCCACCAGATCCTCCGGTCGAACTCGATCACCAGCGCCGGGACGAGCACGGTTCGCACGAGGAAGGTGTCGAGCAGAACGCCGAACGCGATCACGAAACCCAGCTCGGTGAAGCCGATCAACGGCAGCGACGCGAGTGCGGAGAAGGTCCCGGCGAGGACGATTCCCGCCGACGTGATCACCGGTCCGGTCACCTCGAGGGCGCGGACGGCCCCCGCCCGGGTCCCGAGCTCGAGCGTCTCCTCGCGGACGCGGGCCATCAGGAAGATGTTGTAGTCGACGCCGAGCGCGACGAGGAAGAGGAACGTGAAGAGCTCGAGCGACGGATCCTCGCCGGGGTAGCCGAAGACGTGCTTGAAGACGTAGGCGCCCGTGCCGAGCGCGGCGCCGTAGGACAGCAGGACCGTGACGATCAGCAGGCCCGGCGCCACGAGGGCGCGGAGCAGGAGCGCGAGGATCAGGAAGACGACGATCAGGATCATCGGACCGATCACCTTCGTGTCCCGCGTGGCCGCCGTGCGGAGATCGAGCTCCTGGGCCGACGGGCCTCCGACCAGGGCGCTGGCTCCCGCCGTCGCCCTCGCCACCCGGCGCAGTCCGCCGATCAGGTCGAAGGCCCGCTGGCTGGACGGGTCGGTCGCGAGCGTGACGTTGAACGTGGATTCACCCGCCCTGGCTGTGACCGGCCCGACCGCTAGGGGTCCGCTCGCGACGCCCGGCGCCAGGGACATCGCGACACGCATGGGGGCCACCTGGTCGGGGTCGGTGACGACGACCTGGGCCGGCTCGCTCGCGCCGGCCGGGAAATGCTCGGCGATGATCGTCTGGCCCTGGGCCGAGTCGACCTTGCCGCGGAACGAGTTGCCACCGGTCAGGCCGGTGTTGAGCGCTGAGACGCCCAGACACATCACGATCAGGAGCGCCGTGACCGCCAGTGCGATCGGCCGGTGGCCGCCGTCGACCCGGCCGGCGATCCCGCGCCAGACGCGGTGCTGCTCCTCGGCATCGGGTCCTTCGTAGTGGGGAACGAACGGCCAGAACGCCCCGCGGCCGACGATCAAAAGCAGGGCGGGGAGCAGGGTGAGCGCGCTGAGCATCGCCACCGCGACCCCCATTCCGGCGACCGGGCCCAGGCCGCGGGTGCCGTTGACCTTCGCGGCGAGCAGGCACAGGAGCGCCGTGATCACGGTCGATCCGCTCGCCAGGATCACCGGACCTGCGCGGCCGAGCGCCAGGCGCATGGCGTCGTGGCGGCTGGGGTTGCGGCGGAGCTCCTCCCGGTAGCGGGAGACCAGCAGCAGGGCGTAGTCGGTCCCGGCGCCGAACGCCAGTACCGTGAGGATCGCCGCGGACTCGCTCGTCACGGTGACGCCGACGCGCGTCAGCAGGTAGCCGATCCCCTCGGCGGTGAGCTGGGCGAAGCCGACCGAGAGCAGCGGGACGATCCAGAAGATCGGGCTGCGGTAGATCAGCACGAGCAGGATGAAGATGAATCCCGCGGTGACCAGCAGCAGGGTGCCGTTGACGTCCTTGAAGACCGCGTCCGCGTCGTAGGACGAGCCGGCCGGACCGGCCACCTTGACGACCAGGCCGGGCGGCCCGCGGGCGATCACCGTGTTGATCACCTTGATGTCGTGGGTGAGCGCAGCCTCGCTGCCGTGGAGGCGCAGCCCGAAGGCCAGCAGGGTCGCCCTGCCGTCGGTCGAGTTCAGACCGGGCGCGGCCGGGATGCCGGCCGGCGGGAGCTGCCGGTTGAGGGTCAGACGGTCGGCGGCCACCGTCCCGCGGTCGCCCGCGGTCAGCCTGCCGTCTCGTTCGAAGACGATCACGGCCGGCGTCACCTGGGCCCCGCCGGCGATCCGGTCGGTCGCCGCGAGCACCCGCGAGGACTCGGCGTTGCCCGGCAGATAGGAGGCCAGGTCGTTCTTCTGGGCGCCCTGGAACTTCGGCGACACCGACCCGGCGAGGACGGCTATCGCCAGCCAGAGGACGGCCACGATCCACTTGGCCCGCGGGCCGGCCGGCAGTGCGAAGATCCGGTTCTCAGACCGGGGGCCGCGGGCCGGCTCAGGCACAGCCGAGCCCGGCGAGCAGGAACGGCCACGAGCGATCGAGCTCGCGCCGCCAGGTCGGCCACTCGTGGACGCCGTCGCCACGGCTGACGGTCGCCGGGATCCCGAGCTCGTCGAGTCGCCTGGCCAGGCTCTCGGTGCTCGTCGCGAAGAATCGCTCGAGCCAGCCCGCCCCGCGCGGCACGTCGTCGTCGGGATGGGGCCTGCCGTCGGCGCGCGAGAGGTAGAGAGCCGTCCCGCGGAGCTGCTCGGCCAGGTGGTACGGGTCGCTCGCGAGCCAGCGCCGGCGGTCGCGCCGTGGCGAGCCCCAGAGGGCGTGGCGATGCTCGTGCCCGCGCAGCATCAGCAGCGCGATGAACAACGGCATGCCGCGCCGCGTGGTGTGGAGCATGCCGCTGTAGGAGGCCGCGGCGACGAACATGCCGGGCCGCTTCGCGGCGTACGCGATCGCCCCGTAGCCGCCCATCGAGACGCCGGCGAGCACCCGCCGGGCGCTCGCCTGGTAGTGGTTCTCGAGCACGACCGGGAGCTCGTCGAGGTGGAAGCCCTCCCAGCGCGGCGTCGTCCCGTCCGCGGCCGGGCGTGCCCAGTCGGTGTAATAGCCGACGGGGCCGGCCTGCGGCAGGACGACGAGGGCGTCGAGCGCCTCGCATCGCTCGACGATCCCCGCCTTGCGCGTCCACTGGGACGGGCCGTCCTCCGCCCCGTGGAGCAGCAGCAGCACCGGCCAGCGTCGGCCGGGCGACGTCGAGAAGCCTGGCGGCGTGAGCAGCTGGAAGGACGCCGTCCCCTGCATCGCCTCGGATGCGATCGTGACCTCACGCAGACGGCCGTCCAGGGCGACGTCGCTGAGCACGTCCGGGCCGCCCCCGCGAGTGGCCGTCCCCGAGTGCTCGTCAAACCTGTTCATCTAACCTCCGCCGGGTCATGGACCCTACGCGAGGCCCCAGCCGGGCGCGGACGAGGCCGTGGTTGGCGTTGGGGGCGGTGTGTCTCGGAGGGATGATGGTCGCCCTGGACGGCACGGGCGTGACGATCGCCGCGCCCCGCATCGCACGCTCGATCCACGCGTCGCTCGGCGACCTCGAGCTGATCGCAAACGTATACCTCGTCGTCCTCGCCGCCGGCATCCTCCCCGCCGGAGCGCTGGCCGACCGCGTCGGTCGGCGTGCGACCTTCGTGGTCGGGGCCGCCGGGTTCGGACTCTGCTCGCTGGCGATCAGCCTCTCGCACGGGGTCGGCGCCCTGGTCGCCTTCCGCGCCGCGCAGGGCCTCTTCGGCGCCCTCCTCCAGCCGGCCGCGCTCGCCCTCCTGAGCTCCACCTTTCCACGCGAGCGCCTCGGCGTCGTGCTCGGCATCTGGGGCGCCGTCAACGGCCTCGCGGTCGGCCTCGGCCCGTTGATCGCCGGGCTCGTCGTCCAGGGTTTCGGCTGGCCGGCGGTCTTCCTGATCAACGTCCCGGTCGCGGTTCTCGCCGTCGCCCTGATCCTCGTCGCCGTCGGCGAATCGCGGTCGCCGCCGACCCACGCACCGGTGCGTGCGGTGCTCGGGACGCGCGCCGTGCGCTGGGCCGCCGTGCTCGTCGCGACGAGCTCGTTCGCGGTCTTCGGCGTCCTCTTCCTGCTGACCCTGTACCTCCAGAACGTCCACGGCCTGAGCGCGCGGACGGCCGGCGAGTGGCTTGTCACGCCGACGCTCGCCGTCGTCGTCGGCGCCCCGGTCGGCGGCATCATGGCCGAGCGGGTCGGGCCGGTCTGGCCGGTGATCACCGGCATGGTCGCGGTTGCGGCCGGCCTGATCGGCGCCACCCAGATCTCCGCGAGCGCCTCCTTTCTCCACGTCGCCTGGCCGGCCGTGCTGATCGGCCTGGGGATCGGCGTCTGGGTGATCGCCGCGATGCAGACGATCGTCGTGAGGTCTGCGCAGGAGCTGGTCGGCACGGCGTCGGCCGTCCAGCAGGCGGCGAGCCAGATCGGCGGGGTGCTCGGGATCGTGGTCTTCGGTGCCGTGATGGCGCAGCGAGTCAGCGCGGGGCTGGCCGGGCGACTGCGAGACGCCGGGCTCCCGGGGCCGGTCGTCGACCACGTGCTGGGCTCGCGCAGCCTGGTCGGGGAGGGCCGCTCCCCGCTCCCCCGGGGAGCTTCGCCGCAGGTCGCCGACGGCGTGCGGGCTGCGACGCATCTGAGCTTCCTCGACGGAATGCACAAGGCCTTCCTGCTGTCGGCCGCCGTGATCATCCTCGCCGCGCCGCTCGGACGACTGCTCGGGCCGGCCGGCGCCAGGGGCGAGCCGCCCGGCCCGCCCGACTCCGAGCGCGGCTGACGCTCGGTGGGCTCGCGGTGCGGCCTCGCGCAGGAAGCCCGCGTGCCGGTCACGCTCGTGCGGGTCGAGGAGGTCGAGGAGGTCGAGCGGGTCGTGCGGGTCGAGGAGGTCGAGCGGGTCGAGGAGGTCGAGGAGGTCGAGCGGCCGCGGGGCCGCCGCGCTCGTCGATGCCCACCAGACCTGGCAGCGTCCGGGCGCCAGGGCCGGGACCGCCGCGTGCCGAGCCGATTGCATCGAGCCTAGGCCACGGTGAGGCGGTAGTCCGCGAGCAGCAGGTTGAGGTGCCCGGCGAGCGTCTCGACGTGAGGTGAGTCCAGCAGCGAGAGATGGTGTCCCGGCACGCTGACGATCTCGAGCCGCTCGCCGCAGAACGCGTCCCAGCCGCGGGCGGGGTCGTGGCGATCGAAGCGCGGGTCGCGCATCCCGGCGGTCTGGAGGTCGCGCGGGCTGTAGAAGACGACCGGTCCGTCGTAGGTCGCCGGCCGGTAGCGTTCGACCGCGCGGACGTCGAGGTACGAGGTCCGCTGGTGGCGGAGGATCGCCTCGTTCGCATCCGGGTCGATCAGGCCGGCGGCGACGATCGCCGCGATCACGATGTCGGTCTGCTCGTCGTCGTCGAGGCCGGCCATCCGCTCGTATGGGAGCGACACCGGCTTCCCGTAGGCGGCCTCGAGGAACGCCGCGAAGCGCTGGAAGCGGAGCTCGATGACCTTCGCCTCGTCCAGGCCGGGCGGATCCGGCAGGGGGAGGATCGTGTCGATCAACGCGAGCAGCTCGACCCGCTCGCCGGCGGCGTGCAGGCGCACGGCGGTCTCGTAGGCGAGCACCCCGCCGAAGGACCAGCCGGCCAGTAAGTACGGGCCGCTCGGCTGTACCTCGGTCAGCAGCTCGACGTAGCGCCCGGCGCGCTCCTCGACACTCAGCGCTCCATCGAATCGGTCGCAGCCCCAGACGGTCAGGCTCGGATCGAGGTGATCGACGAGTTGGCGGTAGACCAGCGTGTCACCGCCGCCGGGGTGGAAGAGGAACAGTGGGGTGGGCGCAGGACCGTCGCGCAGCAGGCGCAGCGGGGTGTCCGCCGTCGATTCCGGCTCGCGCAGGAGCCTCGCCTGCTGCTCGATCGTCGCCGCCGGCCCGAACAGCTCGCTGACGATCAGCGGGTGGCCGGTCCGCAGCGAGAGCAGCTCGCTCGCCCGCGCTGCCGTCGACTGGTCGCCGCCGAGCGCGGTGAATTCCTGGGTCACGCCGAAGTCCTCCCGCCCGAGGACCTCGCGCCAGACGGCGGCGACGATCCGCTCGGTCCCGTCCCGCGGCGCGACCCGGGCGATCCGGGCGGGGGCGTCGCTCGACGCGCCGGACAGCGCCAAGGTGTCGCACAGCCAGGCCACGACGTCGGTGATGGTGGCCCCCCGAAGCAGCAGCGACGGTGGCAGCGTGACCCCGAAGTCGTGCTGGAGGGCGTTGCGCACCCGCACCGCGAGGAGCGAGTCCAGGCCGCGTGCGGTGAGCGCCGCATCCTCGTCCAGGCCGGTCGAATCGACGCCGAGCACGGTCGCGATCCGCGCCTTGACCCGCCGCTCGATCTGTCGCTGGGCGTCGTCGCCGTCGAGCCCGGCAGCACGGCTCCATCCTCCGCCCGATCCCTCGGCCGGTCCCCGTGCCGTCTCCACCAGGCCCGCGAAGAGGGGAATCCGCGCGAGCTCGGCGAACGTGTCGGCGAGCCCGCCGACGTCGATCTTCAGCACTCCGGCGAGCGGGATCGGGTACGCCAGCAGGGCTTCGAGCGCCTCGGTGGCCTCGACCGTCGTGATCGCGCCGACCGGGTGGGGCCGATCCCCGTCACCGCCGCCCGGCGAGCGGGCGCTCCAATGGATCGTGCTCCCGACCAGTCCGCCTGCCCGCCGGGACTCGACAAGGGCGTCGAGAAAGGCGGCGCCAGCCGCTGCCCCGGCCGAGCCGGGCCAGCCGATCAGGGCGGGCGCGGATGAGAAGCCGACCCACCAGTCGAGCTCGAAACCGGTGCTCGCCGCCGACAGGCGGGTGGCGCCGGCGGCCGTCGCAGACCACACGCGACGCAGGCTCTCCGCGTCGAGGCGCACGACCGCACGGTCGTCGGCGATCCCCGCGGCGTGCGCCACGCCGCACAACCTCGCCCCCGGCATGTTGCTCGCCGTCACGGCCCGCTCGGCGACGCCGGGCCGGGAGATGTCGCCGGCGACGAGGATGACCTCACTGCCAAGGCGCCGCAGGTCGGCGAGCGCCTCCGCGTCCTCGGGCCCGGGAGCGCGGTCGTCGTTAAGGACCAGGCGTGCGGCGCCGCGTTCGGCGAGCCAGCCGGCGATCAGGAGACCGGTCCGTCCGAGGCCGCCGCTGATCAGGTAGGCGCCGTCCGGGCGCACCGTGCCGGCTCCGTCGGGCGCCGGAGCCGCAAGCTCGGGTGCGACCATCCGCGCGACGTGGCGCTGCCCGCGGCGCCACGCGACCTCATCCTCGCCGTCGGTCGTCCCGAGCTCCCGCAGCAGTCCGTCGAGGCGATCGGACGGATCGAGGTCGATCCACGTCGGTCGCAGGTCGGCGTGCTCGGCGGCGAGCACGCGGACCAGTCCGCGGAGCCCGGCGGCTCCCGGGTCGGCCCGGTCGCCGTCGGCGATCGCTGCGGCGCCGCTGCTCACCAGCCAGACGCGCGCGCCGGTCGGCGTGCTCGGGCGCTGGCTGAGCGCCTGGACGAGTCGCGCCGCGCAGAGCACGAGCCGCTCGCCGCGGATCACCGCGCCTTCCGGGGCCTCGTCGGGGGGAGCGGGTCCAGCGAGCAGGACGACGCCGTCGATTCTCCGATCGGCCCGCAGTGTCTGCTCGGCGTCGCCGTCGCCGTCGCCGCCGCCGTCGCGGTCGACGACCGTGGCCGCGGCGCCCCTGGCCCGCAGCGCGCCGGCGAGCTCGCCGGCCAGCGGATCGGACTGATCTGCGACGATCAGCCAGCGTCCTGAGACGGAGGCGGGCGCAGGTGCGTCGACCGGGCTCCACGCACGGCTCAGGAGCTTGGAGCGCAGGGAGGTCGGGAGCGTGGCCCGCGGGACCCGGGACAAGCTGATCTCGTCGAGCGTCAGGCGGATGCGGCCGTCCGCGTCGGTCAGCTGGAGTGCGGCAGTCGAGTGGTCGGGGGCAGTCGCCGCGGTCACCGAGGTCCTCGCGGAAGTCACCTCGTCGATCGGACCGAGCCAGCGTGCGAGCCCGACCGATCGCACCACCCAGGCGTCGTCCTCGGCCGGTCGCAACGAGCCGACGAGGACGTCGAGCGCGCTGTCGAGGACCGACCGTGTCCCGCCGCCTTCCGCGGCGGTGCTCGCGGCCGCGAGCAGCACGTGCATCGGGGCGTCGAGCTTGGCGGCCGGCGCCGGTGACTCGGGAGACATCTCGAGCTCGGCCGAGAGGTCGAGCCCGGCCGAGAGGTGAGCGCGCCAGCGGCCTCCGGCGATGCGCGAATGGACGGTGAGCCGGCCCGACGATCGCGAGTCGCGCACGATCGACGTGCTCAGGGTGCGTCGGTCGCCGAGCGCCAGCGGCGCGTGGAGCGCGAGGTCGCGGATCTGGAGGGCGCCGGGCGGCGAGCCGAAGGCTTCGGTGGCCGCCGACCGGATCAGCTCGAGCCATCGGCCGAGCCCGATCGTGCCGGCGACGGCGACGGCGCCGGCGCCGGGCGCGGGAGCGCCCGGAGTGCCCGGAGCGCCGGGATCGCCGGGATCGCCGGGATCGAGACTGAGCTGCCAGGTCAGGCGTGTCTCGTCGGGGAGCTCGACGCGGGCTCCGAGCAGGCCGTGTGCCGGCGGCGCGGCCCGCCGGGCTCGCGGCTCGAGCCAGTGGCGCCTGTGGCGCCACCGCGTTCGCGGCAGATCGATCGGTCGTGCGTCGGCGCGGGCTGGCGCGGAGACCGCGGACCCGTTGATCAACAGCGCGGCGAGCTGGGCGTGGACGTGCATCGTCTCGTCGTCCGAGCGCCTGCCGGTGGCGAGGATCACGGCGTCGGGCACGTCGCACGAGCGGGCGTTGTCGATCAGCGCATGGAGCAGAACCGGGTGCGGGGACACTTCGATGAAGGTCCGGTGGCCGTCGGCGGCGGCCGCGGCGATCGCCTGGGAGAAGCGCACCGGCCGGCGGATGTTCGTCACCCAGTAGGCGGCGTCGAAGGACGGGGTCGCTCGAGGATCATCGAGCGCGGTGCTGTAGAACGGGGTCTGGGCGGCCGAGGGCTCGAGCCCGGCCAATCCGTCGGTCAGGGCGCCGAGGATCGGATCGACGAGCCGGCAGTGGCCGGCGACGGTCGATTTGATCAGCTTCGCGAGCAGGCCTCGAGCCTCGACCGAGCCGACGAGCTCCCTGACCTGCGCGGGCGCGCCGGCGACGGCGACCTGACCCGGCGCGTTGAAGGCAGCGATCTCGATCTCGACCCCGTCCCGCTCGCCGAGCATCGCCGCGAGCTGCTCGGGCGAGAGCTCGAGCAGAGCCATCGCGCCGGTCCCGGCGAGCGTGGCCAGGAGACGCGAGCGGAGCGCGACGACGCGCGCGCCATCGCGGGCCGAGAGTGCGCCGACCGCCACGGCGGCGGCCAGTTCGCCGAGCGAGTGGCCGACGACGGCGGCAGGCGTCAGGCCGTTCGCGCGCAGGAGCCGCGTGAGCGCGACCTGGACGGCGAACAGCACCGGCTGGAGTCGCTCGATCGCCGTGATCTCCTCACGGCGCTCGAGCTCCTCGCACACCGAGAAGCCGGCCTCGGATCGGATCAGGCCGTCGAGCTCGAGCAGGGCGTCGGCGAACACCGGCTCGTCGCGGATCAGGTCCAGCGCCATCCCCGCCCACTGCGATCCCTGCCCGGAGAACACCCAGACGGCACCGGTGTCGAGGCCGCCGGCGCGGGCCTCGACGAGATGTGGAGCGCTGGCGCCGGCCGCGCAGAGTCGCAGGCCGTCGACCAGCGATTCGTGCTCGCGGGCGACGACGGCCGCCCGGGCCGAACCGGACATCCGCCGGGCGAGGGTGAGCTCGACGTCGGCCAGTCGGGCGCCGGCTCCGTCGGCCTCGAGCCAGTCGGCGAGCCGCGCGGCACTGTCGCGGACGCGGGTCTGATCGGGACCGGCGAGCACGAACCGCCTGATCGGGTCGCGTTCGCGTTCCCGATCGGGCCGGGATGTGGGCTGGGCGGCAGGCTGCGGCGGCTGGGCGGCAGGCTGCGGCGGCTGGGCGGCAGGCTGCGGCGGCTGGGCGGCCGGCTGCGGGGGCGGGGCTTCGACGACAACGTGTGCGTTCGTCCCGCCGAACCCGAACGCCGAGACACCCGCGCGGGCTGGCCGATCGGTGAGCGGCCAGTCGGCCGTTCGGTCGACGACCGCGAGCCCGAGACCTTCGAAGTCGATGTGCGGGTTGCCGTCCGTGACGTGCAGGCTCGCGGGGATGCGCCGTCGATCGAGCGAGAGGATCAGCTTGATCAGGCCGACGATGCCGGCGGCGGCCTCGAGGTGGCCGAGGTTGCTCTTCACCGAGCCGATCAACAGCGGGTGACCGCCGGGACGGCCGGTGCCGAGCACGGCGCCGAGCGCCCGCGCCTCGATCGGGTCTCCGAGCAGCGTCCCGGTTCCGTGGGCCTCGACGTAGTCGACCTCCCGCGGATCGATCCCCGCGGACAGATAGGCGGCGCGTAGGAGGTCCTGCTGGGCTTCGACGTTCGGCGCGGTGATGCCGTTGGAGCGGCCGTCCTGGTTGACCGCCGAGCCCCGCAGCACGGCGAGGACCCGATCGCCGTCGCGGCGGGCGTCGGCGAGTCGCTTGAGCACGACGACCCCGGCGCCCTCGGCGCGGACGATGCCGTCGGCGGTCGCCGCGAACGGCTGGCAGCGGCCGATCGCCGAGATCACGCCCATCTGGTGGAACGCGGCGGTCACCTCGGGGCCGAGCAGGAGGTTGGCGCCGCCGGCGATCACGAGGTTGCTCTCACCGGTCCGCAGGCTCTGCATGGCGAGGTGGACGGCGACCAGCGAGGACGAGCATGCGGTGTCGACGGCCGCGCTCGGCCCGCGCAGGTCGAGCGCGTAGGAGAGGCGATTCGCGGCGATGCTCAACGCGCCGCCGGTGCCGCTCCAGGCGTCCACACCGGAGATCGCCGAGAGTGACCGCTGGCCGTACTCGGACGCGCTGACGCCGACGAAGACCCCCGTCGGGCTGCCGCGCAGTGACTCTGGGGATATCCCGGCGTGCTCGAGCGCCTCCCACCCGACCTCGAGGAGCATGCGCTGCTGGGGGTCCATGCGGCGCGCCTCGAGCGGGCTGATGCCGAAGAACTCGGCGTCGAAGCCGGCGATGTCGCGGAGGAATCCGCCGAGCCGGGTTGTCTGCTCGGTCACCTCCCGATCGGCTGCGGTGTCCGGCTCGAGCCAGCGCTTTGGCGGCACCTCGCCGATCGCGTCCGCGCCGCGCTCGAGCAGGCGCCAGAAGTCCTCGGGCCCGGCGACGTCGCCGGGGAGTCGGCAGCCGAGTCCGACGACCGCGACGGCGTTGGCGTCGGCTTCGGCGTCGAGCGCGACGGCGAGCGGGGCGGCCGGCGGACTCGCAGGCCGGCGGGTGGGTGTGGCGAGCAGCGCGGAGGCGAGCTGGCGGATCGTCGGGTGGTCCCAGACCAGTGTGCTCGGCAGGGTCCGGTCGAGCAGATCCTCCAGCCGGCCGGCGAGCTCGACGGCGTCGCGGGAGGACAGGCCGTAGTCGACCAGCGGTCGGTCGAGCTCGACCCGATCGGGCGGGAAACCGCAGCGGTCGGCGACGACCGCCACCAGCCAGCGCTCGAGCCCGGGGATCGAGATCGCGTCACCGGTCAATGCTCGCGCCCCGCGACGTAGCGCTCGCGATTTGCCGCTCGGGCGATCTTGCCGCTCGAGGTCCGCAGGACCTTGGTCCCGTCGAGGATCTCGATGTCCCGCAGCTTGAGATCGTGCGCGGCCGCGACCGCGCGTCGCACCGCGGTCGAGATCTCCGCCGTCGGGGCCTGGGTCCCGACGTTCCCCCGGGCGCGCTCCATCACGACGACGATCGCCTCGCCGTCCTCAGTGGACATCCCGAACGCCGCCACCCGGCCGGCACGGATCGCCGGATGGGCGCCCTGGACGGTCTCCTCGATGTCATGTGGGTAGTGGTTCTTCCCGTCGACGATGATCACCTCCTTGAGCCGGCCGGTGATGTAGAGCTCGCCGTCGTGACGCACGCCGAGGTCTCCGGTTCGCAGCCACCCGACCGCCGGAAGCCCGTCGCCGCCTCCGATCAGCCGGGCATCGAAGACCTCGCTGCTGCGCTCGGTCTGACCCCAGTACCCGCTGGCCACGTTGGGCCCGTGCACCCAGATCTCACCGACGTCGCCGTCCGCGCGGATCGTCCGCGTGTCCGGATCGACGATGCACACGCACTGTCCGGCCGGCGAGCCGGCCGAGACGAGCCGGGTCGCTTCGGCCTCGGACCTCGCCGCCACGGCGTGGCCGGACATCAGCTCGCCGCGCGCGAAGCCGGTCGTGCGGGGTCCTCCGGCCCCGCTCGTCGTGACGAACAGCGTCGCCTCGGCGAGCCCGTAGGAGGGCCGGTGGGCCTCGGGTGCGAACCCGTGGGGCCCGAACGCCTCCTGGAAGCGCTGGACCGTCCCCGCCCGAACCGGCTCGGACCCGTTGATCGCGACGTGCACCCCCGAGAGGTCGAGGCTCGCGCGATCCCTGGGCGCGACCCGCTCGACCGCGTAGTCGAAGGCGAAGTTCGGAGCGGCGGTCAGCACGTTGGTGTGGCCGGAGAGCTGCTCGAGCCATCGCCGCGGGCGTTGGACGAAGTCGAACGGCGCCGAGAAGACGGCCCGCGACCCGAGCACCACGGGTGCGCAGATCAGCATCATCAGACCCATGTCGTGGAAGAACGGGATCCAGCCGACGGACGTCGTGTGCTCGTCGAGCTCGAGCGCGTCGATCCCCTGCCGCACGTTCGCCGCGACCGCCCGGTGGCTGATCACGGCGCCGGCCGGATCGCGAGTCGCGCCGGAGGTGTATTGAAGGTACGCGGGGGCCTCGAGGTCGACGTCCGGCGCCCGGGGCTCACGAGCGGTCCCGAGGGCGACCCGGTCGACCGCGATCACGCCGGCCGGTCGGGGGACCCGCGGATCGCAGAGCAGTTCGTCGACGGCGTCCATCGAGGCCTGCGTGGTGAGCCAGACGGCCGCCCGGCAGTCGGCGAGCGCGCCGATCAGGCGCGCGGCGTGCGAGCTGGCCTCGGGCGCGAACAGCGGCACCGCGATCGTGCCGGCGGCGAGCGCGCCGAGAAAGCCGACGGGATAGTTGAGGTCCTGCGGGCAGAGCACGGCGACCCGCTCGGACGGGGCGGCGAGCTCGGTGATCGCCGCGGCGAGCGCCCCGACGCGCTCGTGGACCTCGGACCAGCTGAGGGTGTGAGCCAGGCCGGCGCGGTCCTTGCGGTAGTCGATGTGGGTGAAGGCCGCTCGATCGAGCTCCGCTCGTCGAGCCAGTGAGGCGACGAGCGACTCCAGGGGCGCTGCCGTCCCTCGACATGTGAGCCCTCCCGGCGAGGCCGACGCCACGTTCATGCCTTTCCGTAGGCCAATTCGGGGCTAGCTTATCGCCCGCGGACCCGGCCCCCGCGTCGAGATCGTCGCGCGAGGATCAGACCGGCCGGCTGACCCCGCCCGGTGAGACTCTCGCGCCCGTCCCAAGACGCTCTTTGGAGGCGCGAGGCTCGCGACGAATTTGCAGCATGTCGACATCGACGTCGCCGGGTTGCCTCCCTGGCGAGGAACCGGCATCGAGAAGAGTTCTGCGACACCGTGCGGCCAGGACGCTTCAGACCTCGGTGTCACAAATCAGCAGCTCAACGTGTCGATCGTCGTCACGCGCAGCACGCCCGGACCCGGCCGGCCTCTACGTCGTCAGCGTCGGCTATTCGTTGCCGGGGCCTGGGGGGTCGCCGGGTGGGGCGCGATGATCACCCCGGCTTTGAGCGCCGTTGGCCTGCTGCGGTTCGTCGGCCGGCGCCCCGAGCACCCACGCGCGGCCAGCGCGATTCAAGCCGTCGTACTCGCGAGCGCCGGGCTGCTCTGGGTCGACGCGATACCGCTTGGACGACAGGCGATTACCGACCCGGTACTCCTCGTGATCCTGGTGCTCGGCGCCGGCGTGCTCGCCACGCGCAAGGTCGAGAGCGTCTGGGTAATTCTCGGCTCCGCGATCGTGTATTTGGCTGCGGCTTCATCGCGATCGGTTGCTGGACTCTGACCCAAGCGCTCCGGCGTTGTCCGTCCGGCTTCGGAATATCGTTGCCGACGTGGCATCCGCGGCCCGCCCGCTTCTTACCGTCCCCGAAGTCGCCGACCGCTTTCAGGTCACGGCCCAGACGATCCGCAACTGGGTCGATCATGGGAGTCTCCCAGCCGTCCGCGTGGGTCGAGCGTTCCGCATCCGCCCCGAAGACGTCGACGCGCTGCTCGAACGAGCGAGCGCCGACAGCAGCTCACTCGCAACGCGACGCGACCTCTGGAACCCGACGACCACGACGCTGCCGCGCCGCCGCGGCGGCACGCCACGCTCGGTCTGGGACGACAGCGAGCGGCCGCTCGAACCCGTCCGTCCCGCGTAACGCGGCTACGCTGAGCGGCGAGCGCGCGGCAGCAGACCCGACGCGCGGTCCTCGTTCTCGACGGCCGTCGCGAGCTCGCCCGCCACGTCGGCGAGCTCCTCGTAGGCGTCGGCGACGTCCAGCAGATCGGTCCCGCTAGCCGCGCGGTTCAGCTCGGACACCGCGACGTCGAAACGGCGCCACAATTCGTCCGAACCGCGGCGGCCCGAGCCGGGTCGCAGCTCGTACGGCGGATCGCTCGACGCCGCGCGGTGCGGCGGCCATTCGAACCCCGCCTCGTGTGCCTCGCGACATGCGATCGCCTCCGCACGAGCAGCTGCGGCTAGGTCACAGTCCGAGCGCTGAAGCCGGCGTCTGGCGGCGCCGCGCGGTGACCTTCGAGCGCCCGGCCCCGCTTCAGCTGAGCGTCGCGGAAGGCTGTCTGCCCCTGCGTCTCCTTGTCGTCGGCCACGCGTGTATTTTGTCGCGTCGGCCGGCGGCCACAAGGGACTCAGCGTCGTCGGTTTGGCTGAGTTGGCTAGCCGGTCGCTGGCGACCGCTCGGCGGGGCGGGTACCGTTGTCGGGGTGATCGACGAGGCCGTCATAACCGAGGCCGGCCGTCGGCTGCGCGAGGCGGCGCCGGCGGCCCGGATCATCCTGTTCGGCTCCAGGGCCCGCGGCGACGGCGGGCGTCACAGCGATCTGGATTTTCTCGTGGTCGAGCCGGAGGTCGAGAATGCGACCGAGGAGTCGGTTCGCCTCCGTCACGCATTGCGTGACCTGCTCGTCCCGATGGACATCGTCGTGATGAGCGAGCTTGACGTCGCTCGCTGGCGCGACGTGCCAGGAACCCTTGCGCACGCCGCGCTCGCGGACGGTCGCGTTCTCGCCGCCTGATGACTGGCGACGGCGAGCTGGCCCGCCAGCTCCTCGAGCGAGCTGACGATGACGTTGCGGCCGCCCGAGCCCTGCTCGCTGTCCCGGATGTCTCTGATTTCATCATCGGGTTCCACGCCCAGCAGGCGGTCGAGAAGGCGCTCAAAGCCGTGCGAGACCATGCCGGCGGCCGGCCCGGTTCCTGACGCTCGGCATGTGTCTGCCCTTTTGCGGACGGCGCCTCGGCGATCACGATGCGCGGCCGGCGCTGACAGCTGGCGTCGCCGAGATGATCCGGCGTCGCGGGGATCATCGTCTGCAGACTGCGGACCGCCGGCGCTCCTCCGGCGAGCCCAGTCACCACTGCGGCAGCCTCGCTCGCACTCGCGACCAGCGAAGCACCGGCTTGACGCGTGCGTACTGGCGCCGGACCGGCCAAGCCACCGGGTGGCGTGAGCCCTGGCATGCGTAAGCGGCGTCGAGCTTTCGACTGTCGGGCCGCCGCGCGCTTGGGCATCTGGCCGCGAGGCCCGTCCTGATCGCGTTTCGATTCCGTCCGCTGCCCGTCATATATACGCGGACCTTGAATTTGGACCGAGCTTTTCAAGGGGCACTGATCTTGCCTTCAATTTCAAGGCCCGTCTTGACGGAAACTTGAATGGGCGCGAGGCGGCTATGTTCAAGTTTTCCGCTGCTAGCCTTGAATTGTGGATCTAAAGGCTATGGCGCAGAGCCCGATCGGGCAGCTCGTTCCGATCAGCGGGAGCGACCCCTGGCGCGGGGAGCACTACGAGCACCAAGCGTTCGTCCCAGACGCTCTCCCGGAACGCCTCGAGGGCCTCATCCTCAGCGCCGAGACGTGGAGCGCTGTGGTTGACGCTGCCGCCGCCCTCGCCAAGCTTGATCAAGCCGGGCGTCAAGTGCCCAATCCGGAGCTGTTTCGCCGCCCGACCCTTCGACGCGAGGCGCAGAGTACATCTGCGCTGGAGGGAACCTACGCGGCCTTTACGGACCTCCTGGAGGCCGATCTGGACGTGGGTCGACCCGCCCGATCCGCGGAGGTGCGCGAGGTACTGAACTACGTACAAGCTGCCGAGCGGGCGTTCGAATGGATAGAGGACCGTCCTTTGACTCTGGTGCTACTCGGCGAGCTACAGCGGATCCTGGTTCGCGGAACCTCTGGCGATCTGAGTGATGCTGGCGGCGTCCGCGACCGCCAAGTCGTTGTCGGAGCCCAAAGACGGCCCATCACGGAGTCTCGGTACGTGCCGCCTCCGCCCGGGGATGTGCTGCAGTCCAGCGTTGAAGCGTGGCTGCGCTGGCTAAATGCGCCGAGCGACATCCCGCACGTGGTACGCGCCGCCCTTGCTCACTACCAGTTCGAGTCTCTGCATCCGTTCTCAGACGGCAATGGCCGGCTCGGCCGGCTCATTGTCGTCCTCCAACTCATGCGGTACGAGGTCCTGCACTACTCGCTACTGATTGTGTCGCCGTGGTTCGAGGCACGCCGCCTCGAGTACCAGGACGCTCTATTGACCGTCAGCCAGACCGGTGATTTTGACCCATGGATCAAGTTCTTCTCGGACGGCCTGCGAGCGCAGGCCGATGAAACGTTTTTGCGGATCGCGGAGCTTCTCGACTATCAGGACGAGCTACGCGCGCTGATCCGCGACCGGGGAATCAGGGGCGTCCGAGCGCAGATCATGGAGGGCATCGTGGGGCAGCCCATCATTGCGGTGCCATGGGCTGCGCAGCGGCATGGCGTCTCGTATCAGGCAGCGAACGAAGCCATAGCAAAGCTCGTCAACGCAGAGATCCTCGAGGAGATGACCGGCCGGAACTATGATCGCCTCTTCGCTGCCAGGCGGGTGCTGCGGATCATTGAAGACTAATCCGCAGCAGAACGGCAGAACAGCAGAACACAAGCGTCGCAGGTATTTTGAGAGCCGACGCGGGGACTCGAACCCCGGACCCCTTCATTACGAGTGAAGTGCTCTACCAGCTGAGCTACGTCGGCATGCGCAGGGATTTCCGTTTCCGGTGCTCGGGCTCCGGTCGCAGTCGCAGCCGTCCTGCTGAGATCCGCGCCTTAATTCCCGCTACCGCGGCGATGCCGCCCCCTGCGGGTTCGGCTGCCGCATTGCAGGGTATCGGGATGGCCGAATGGTCAGCTCTGTCCACGACGGTGGTTCCATGGCCGGCGCCTTCGCCGCAACGCTTGTGGTCTGGGCGCTCGCCGGCTGCGGCTCCTCGGCCCCGAGCCAATCATCCAAGCTCAGCTCCCAAGCCGCGACGGCCCTGCATCAGAAGGTCGCGGACGTCCGCTCGGGGATTGCCGCCGACAACCCTGCCGGCGCCCAGACCGCCCTTGACGCATTCAGCCATCTCCTCGACCACGACGCCGCCGCCGGACGGCTCAGCTCGGCCGAGCTGTCCGCCCTGCGCACCGATACCGCCCAGGCTCGGTCGCTGATCGCAGCCCAACTGACGACGACCGTAGCTCCGACCACCCCGGCCTCGACGACAACTCCGGCGAAGACCAAGCCCGTGAAGACCACCAAGCCGGCGAAGACCACCAAGCCGGCGAAGATCACTCAGCCGGGAGTGACGACGACGGAGGAGGTCACGCCGGCCCCGACGGCGACGCGCACGCCCACACTGACGACCACCGCCCCGGCGGTGACCACGCCCGCCGACACGACAACCGGCCCGACAGCGACCACGCCCGCCGTCACGACAACCTCCCCGGCGGTGACGACGCCCCCGGTGACGCCGACCACGCCGACCCCGACCACGCAACAGCCGGCGTCGACCCCGGCGGCGCAGACGACGCCGGTTCCCCCATCGGTGCCGCCCGCGTCCGACGCAGAGCACGCAGAACCCGAGCAACTCCAGCAGACCCACGCGTCAAATTGAGACTCGCCCCCGGAAAATCGCTCGGCGATGGCCGCTACAAGCTTCAGCGTCTCCTCGGCGCCGGTGGGATGGCATCCGTATGGCTGGCGCGTGACGACCGCCTCGGACGACCGGTTGCGGTCAAGGTGATGTCAGACACCCTCGCCGTCGACGACCAGTGGCTTCAACGATTCGAGCGCGAGGCCCTCGCCGCGGCGTCCCTCTCCCACCCGAACATCGTGCAGGTCTACGACTACAGCGCGTCCGACGCATGTCCGTACCTCGTCATGGAGTACGTCCCCGGTGGGAGCCTCGCCGAACGGCTCGCCGCTCGCGACGAGCTGCCACTCGACCCGCTCGATGTCTCCGTCCTCGCAAGAGGGCTTCTGATCGCCCTCGCCCACATCCACGACGCCGGCATCGTCCATCGTGACGTCAAGCCCGCCAACATCCTGCTCGGGCTCGACGGCCGGCCGCAGCTCACGGACTTCGGAATCGCGCGGGCCGACGACGCCGCCGGCCTGACCCAGACGGGCATCGTGATCGGGACGCTCGGCTACCTCGCGCCCGAGGTCCAGGACGGACTGCCCGCGACCGCCCAGAGCGACCTGTACGCCGCCGGCGTCGTCCTCCGCGCAGTCAGCGCAGACCACGCCGGCTCAGTCGCCGCCCTGATCGACGCCTTGACCGCGTCCGCGCCCGGCCGGCGTCCCGATGTTCCCGCGGCTCTCCAGCTCCTCGACGGACCGCCCGTCCCGACTGTCGTTGCCCCGACCCCAGCTCCCCCGACCGACTTGGCCACGCCCGCCGCTGCGCCCACTCCCCCAGCGCCCGCTGCCGTCGACACGGCCCCAGCGCCCGCCGCCGTCGACACGGCCGCGGCGCCCGCTGCCGTCGACACGGCCGCGGCGCCCGCTGCCGTCGACACGGCCGCGGCGCCCGCTGCCGTCGACACGGCCCCAGCGCCCGCTGCCGTCGACACGGCCCCAGCGCCCGCTGCCGTCGACACGGCCCCAGCACTCGCTGCCGTCGCCGCTCCAGAGCTGGAAGTCACGGCACAGACGCCGGCCGCGCCGACCAAAGCCGTGCCCTCGGCCGCGCCGGCGAATGCCGCCCGCGCGGCCGCGCCGGCGAATGCCGCCCGCGAGATCGCCGGTCAGACAACCCCCGCGAACGCCGCGTCCGCTCACCGTAGGCTCTCGCCGCGGCTCGTCCTCGCCGGCCTCGCCCTGCTCATCGTCGTCGTCGTACTGGCAAGTGCCGGTGGCCGCGGCTCATTCCATCCGACCGGGCCCACCGCCGGAAGTACCGCGCTTCCCGTGCCGGCCCCGACCGCTCCCCTCCAGCAGCAGCTCCAAGCCCTCGACCACGTCGTCGACACCGCGTCCGGCCACTAGGTCCACGACCGGGTCGACTCCTCCGGGTCGGCTACTCGCCCGCCCAGACGCCCGCCAGCCTGATGATCACCGCCGCGGCCGCGGCCATGTCCCTGACCGAGACCCATTCCCTCACCGAGTGGAACTCGTGGCCCCCCGCGAAGATGTTCGGCGTCGGCAGACCCATCGCGCTCAGCCGCGACCCGTCCGTCCCGCCCCGGATCGGCTTGCGGATCACCGTGATCCCCTCCGCCCTGATCGCCTCCTCCGCGGCCTTGACGATCTCCGGGAACCGCTCCACATACCGGCGCATGTTCGGGTACTGCGGCGTCACGTCCACCACCATCGACGCCGTCGGCTCGCTCCCGACGACGTCCTCAGCGATCTCACGCAGGACCCTCACGTGATCTGCCAGCAGGTCGTCGTCGAAGTCCCGCACGATCGCCCGGATCTCCGCCGCGGCGGCCGAACCCTCGAGCTCGTAGACGTGGATGAACCCCTCCCGTCCCGACGTCGTCTCCGGCGTCAGCGTCGCCGACGGCAGGCCCGCGACGATCCGCGCCGCCAACCTCGCCGCGTTGACCAGCTTGCCCGTCGCGTAGCCCGGGTGGACGTCGACCCCCTCGATCCGGATCCTGACTTCCACCGCCGAGAACGTCTCGTCCTGCAGCTCGCCGATCGTCGACCCGTCCATCGTGTACGCGCACCCCGCCCCGAAGCCCTCCACGTCGAAGCGCTCCGCCCCCATCCCGATCTCCTCGTCCGGCGTGAACCCGATCCGCAGCGTCGGACGCCGCAGCTCAGGGTGACCCGCCAGGTAAGCGACGGCCGCCATGATCTCCGCGACCCCCGCCTTGTCGTCCGCGCCCAGCAGCGTGTCCCCGCTCGAGCTCACCAGGTCCTCGCCCTCCTTGCCCCGAAGCTCCGGCATCGACCCCGGGTCGAGCACCGTCCCGCCCCGCGGCAGGCTGACCACACCACCGTCGTAGTCCCGGTGGACGATCGGCTCGACTCCCTCCGCCGGCGCGTCCGGGCTGACGTCAAGATGCCCCAGCAGTCCGACCACCGGGCCCTTCCCGGCCAGCGTCGCCGTCACGTAGCCGTTCTCGTCGACCGCCGCGTCCTCCAGACCGATCTCCCGAAGCTCGGTCACCACCAGCCGGGCCAGGTCGACCTGGCCAGGGCTGCTCGGGCTCCCCGCGCGGTCACGCACCGCCTGCGTGTCGATCCGCGCGTAGCGCACCAGCCGCTCCAGAACGTCCTCGGCCAGCGACTCCGCCAGCCCTGACGTGAACCCCCTCACCCCTGCCAGCCCTCGATCCGCGAACGCACGTCACCCAGGAACTCCGCCGCCAGGTTCCCGTCCATCGCCCGGTGGTCGAACGACAGGCACAGGTTCGCCATCGGCCTGATCCCGATCGACTGGTTGTCGAGCACGACGACCCGGTCGACGACCGCCTCCAGGTCGAGGATCCCGACCTGCGGCTGATTGATGATCGGTGTTCCCCCGGTCGTCCCCCACCGCCCCGGGTTCGTGATCGTGAACGTCCCGCCCCTCACCTCGTCCGGCCTCAGCTGGTTCAACCGCGCCCGCGCTCCCAAATCGAGGATCCGCTCGGCCAGCTCGGCCACCCCAAGCGTCTCCGCCCGCTCGATCACCGGGACGATCAGCCCACGCTCGCCCAGCGAGACCGCAATCCCCAGGCTCACGCTCCCATGCCGGGTCACCACGTCGCCCTCGAGCGTCGCGTTCATCCCACCGAACACGCACAGACTCTCCGCAACACACCGCGCCACGTACGGCAGCAGGCCCAGCCCGGCCGCCCGCCGCGCCCGCACGATCGCCGACATGTCGACCTCGATCACCGTCATGCAGTGCGCCGCCGTCCGCAGCGACCTTGTCATGTGCTCGGCGATCGCCCGCCGCATCCGCGACAGCGGCTCGCTCACCGTCTCCCGGTCGCTCGCGTCGATCTCCAGACCGCCCGACCGCGGGCCCGCAGGCTGCCGCGCGATGTATGCCTCGACGTCCTGCTTGCTGATTCGCCCGTTCCGCCCCGTCCCCGCGACCCCGGCCAGGTCGATCCCGTGGAGCTCGGCCATCCGCAGCACGACCGGCGAATGGTTCGTCCTTCCACCGCCGGCTGCCGCCACCCCGGTCGGCGCGGGCGACCCGCCCGCTGGCGCCGGTCGGTCGGCGTCGCCCCCATGAACACCCGGATCCTCGCGCCCGACCGCAATCCTTGCCAGCACGGTCCCCACGACCACCGTCTCCCCCTCACCCACGACCAGCTCCACCACCCGTCCGTCGGCTGGCGACGGGATGTCCGTGTCGATCTTGTCGGTCGAGATCTCGCAGATCGTCTCGTCCGCGAGGATCCCCTCGCCGACCGCCTTGTGCCACGCGGCCAGCGTGCCCTCGACCACCGAGACCCCCATCTGCGGCATCGTCACCTCGACGACCCGACCCGCCGCCTCAGTACGCGAGGAGCTCACGGCACGTCTCCCGGATGTCCTCCACCTGAGGCAGGAGCGCCCGCTCCAGGGACGGCGCGAACGCGATCGGCACGTCCGGCGTCGCCACCCGACGGACCGGTCCATCGAGGAACTCGAAGCCCCGATCCGCAATCACCGACGACACCTGCGCTCCCGCCGCGCACGTCGCGTTCGCCTCATCGACGACGACGACCTTTCCGCACTCCCGGACCGCCTCCAGGATCGCCTCCTCGTCGAGCGGGACAAGCGACCGCAGATCGAGCACCCGGATGCTCGCCCCGTCCAGATCCTCGGTCGCCTCGAGCGCGCTCCAGACCATCCCCCCGTACGTGATCACCACGAGGTCGTCCCCGTCGCGCGCCACCCGCGCCGTCATCGGAGTCTCGTACAGGCCGCCCGCCACCTCGCCCCTGATCCGCCTGTAGAGGTTCTTGTGCTCGAGGAAGCACACCGGGTTCGGGTCGCGGATCGCCGCGATCAGCAGACCCTTCGCGTCCGCCGCGGTCGACGGCGCCACCACCTTCAGGCCCGGCGCGTGCATCAGCCACGCCTCCGGGTTCTGCGAGTGGAACGGACCCCCCGAGAAGCCCCCGCCCGACGGCAGCCGGATCACGATCGGCACGGCCAGCCCCTGCCGGTAGTGCATCTTCCCGGCGACGTTCACAAGCTGATCGAAGCAGCACGCCACGAAGTCCGAGAACTGCATCTCGCAGACCGGCCGCATCCCCACCACCGCCGCCCCGATCGCCGCCCCGATGATCGCCGCCTCAGCCATCGGCGTGTCCATCACCCGGTCCGATCCGAACTCCCCCTCGAGGCCCTCGGTCACCTTGAACGCACCCCCGTACGTCGCGATGTCCTCGCCCATCACGAAGACCCGCTCGTCCGCCCGCATCTCCTCCCGCAGCCCATCGGTGATCGCCTGGAGGTAGGTCATCTCAGGCATATCCGCTCCACGGCGCCAGCCCGTCGCCCAGCGCCCGCGCCTCCCCCTCGCAGAAGACCCCCTCCCGCGCCGTCGACCCGTCCGGGAACGCGTGCTTCCGCGCCCTCCCCAGCGCCGCCTCGAGCTCTCCGGCGACCTCCGCTCGCAGGCCGTCGACGTCGACTTCAAGCTCGATCAGCCGGCGCTCCTCCAGCTCGATCGGGTCCCGGCCCCGCCAGTGCTCGACCAGCTCGTCCGGGACATAGGCCATGTCGTCGTGCGCCGCGTGCCCGTGCATCCGCATCGTGACCGCCTCGATCAACGTCGGCCCACCCCCGTCGATCGCCCGCTCCCGCGCCTCCAGCGTCGCCGCGAACACCGCCTCCACGTCGTTCCCGTCGACACTGACCCCCGGAAACCCGTACCCCGCGGCCCGCTCCACCGGGTTGACCGCGTACTGCTTGCTGGTCGGCGTCGAGTACGCGTACTGGTTGTTCTCGAGCACGAAGATCACCGGCAGCCGCTGCACTCCCGCCCAGTTCATCGCCTCGTGGCAGTCCCCCCGCGACGTCGCCCCGTCACCCAGCCAGGTCAGCGCGCACCGCCGTTCCCCACGCATCCTGAAGGCCATCGCCATGCCGACCGCGACGAGCATCATGTCCGGCAGCATCGAGACCATCCCCACGCACCCCAGCCGGTGGTCGCCGAAGTGGACGTTGCCGTCCCGGCCGTCGGTCAGGCCGCTGGTCCGGCCCATGTACTGGGCGAAGATCCGCTCCGGCTCGACCCCCCGGATCAGGTGGGCCGCCAGGTCCCGATGGAGGATGCACAGGCGATCGTGGGACGCCATCGCGAACGCCGCACCCGCCGAGACCGCCTCCTGCCCGAAGCCGTCATAGAAAGACCCCGGCACCTGACCCTGGCGATAGAGCGTCATCGCCCGCTGCTCGATCCCCCGCATCTCCAGCATCCGGCGCAGCAGGCCGGTCCGGTCGGCCAGCGTCAGCCGGTCGACCTCGGCCGCTCGCCGCTCGCCGCTCGTGATCGGTGTGGCGCGGGCCTCCGGGTCGCCGTCCGCCGCCCCGGCCGTGCTTGTCGTAGAAGTCGCCATGGGCGTTCGAGAGCCGCCGAAGTGTACCTCGGCCCTCCCGGCGATCCCGCGGCCGGCCTGTTCTCGGGGCGACGGATGCCCGGCGGCGGACGTGGAGTGCTGAGACATCCATCGCGAAATGGTTGCCTGAGTCAGTCGGCTTTCGCGGGTTTGCGTCCGGCGGCGGGGCCGGGCGTGTTGGACAACGGCGCTTTCGCCGGTCTTGGGGTCACGTCCCCGTTCGGCGTGATGTTTCGCGGCGGCGCGGTGCTCACGCGGCGGGAGAGCTTCGCGAGCGTGCCGTCCAGGATCACTCGGGCGGGCTCGGGAGGTCAGAGGCGGGCGAGCTCTCTGCGGGGGGGCCGGGTCGTGGAGGTGTGGACTCTCCAACGAAAGTAGCTGACTGACTCAGTCAGCTACTTTCGCGACGAAGGTCTCGCATCCACCTCCACCGCCCGGGAGGACCCCGGTTGATCACATCCCGCACCCCCGCACCCGACCCGCACCCGCCCCGACCCCGGCGCCGCCCCGCCTCGACCCGACGTGCAGTCGGCCGAGCGGAAAGCGCGAAACCCGAGTGATTCAGGCAACTACTCTTCTTGGAGAGTCCCCCTCTCCACCACCCGGTCAGGAACCGGGCCTGACCCCAAGATCGTCAGGCCTGCACCGCATCCAGATCCCCGGTCGGCCGGTCTACTAGCGGACGAGCCCGTCGGCCTGCAGTCGCCCGATCAGGATGCTCGCGGCGATCGCGTCCCCGCCCAGCGACAGGTGGTAGCCGTCCGGCTCGCGAACGTCGACCGTCCGCCCGTCGTATGTCATCTCCTGCCGGTAGCGGCCGCCCGGCGTGAACACCGGCACGAGGTCGATCAGCTCGACCCCGGACGCGAACGACCCCGCCGCGATCGCGTAGGCCCGATTGATCGCCCGGAAGACCGGCTGGGCCGCCGCATTGCGCGGCGTCGGCAGCGTGAACCAGAAGACCCGCCCCGCCCCGCCCCGCAGGTAGCTGGCCATCATCGACTCCGTCCGCTTGGCGAACGCGTCGACCCACGCCGGGCCGCAGCAGTACGACGTCTGGCCCGACGCCGCCGGCAGCGGGAAGCCGTCGTTGGCCCCGATGAAGACCACAGTGATGTCCGGGTGGAGGCCGACCGCCTGGGCTGCCGCGTGCTTGACCCAGTCGAACATCGCCGGCTTCGAGATGCCCGTGCTGATGTGGGCCTCCCCGGTCACCCCGACCCCCTTCCGGCCAAGCTCGCTCCCCAGCATGTCGTCGAGCTCCTGGATCTCCGAGTCCCCAGTAGCCAACATCCGCAGGCGGCCGCCGACGACCTCGACCGGCCGGGTCACCCGCTCGCCGCCGGCGATCACGCTTACGCTCCACTCGCCCAGCCGCTTCGCCTGGAACCTCGTCGAAGCCCGCCCGCCGGCTCCGAGCACGACCGCCGAGCAGACCGGATCTCCGGCCCCGCCTGGGCCGGCACCTCCGCCGGCGCGTGGACCCGCGCCCGCCGGCGGCGTCACGCACTCGACGACCCGCGTCCCGGCGTTCGCCCCGTCGTCGGCGATCTCGACGACCGCGTCGTGACCGACCCGGGCCGGTGACGGCCAGACCCCGACCATCAGCTTCCCGGCCGCCCCGGGCGATCCGCTCGCATCGCTCAGGCCGGCTCCGCGGGCGAGGGCGAGGGAGACGGTCAGGGCCAGGGCGAGGGCGAGGGCGAGGGCGAGGGCGAGGGCAGCGGCCAACCCGAGCGCCGTCCGCTGTCTGCGTCCGCCTTGCCCCGTGGCCATCCGCATGCCGGCAGAATACGCCCGGTCATCACCGCGCACTCCACCACCAGGCTTCCCCTCGGCCTTCTCCTCACCCTCGTTCTCGGCCTGCTCGCGCTCGCCCCGTCCGCCCGGGCCGACTGTGGCGGCGTGCAGTCGCAGAAGCCGTCGAAGCGCCCGCGGACCTATCTTCCGCCGCTGGCGATCGGCGACTCGACGATGATCTTCGCCCTACCGAGCCTGGCAGCCGAGGGGTACGACGCGAACGCCCGCGGCTGCCGGCAGTTCCCCGAGGCGATCGCCCTCCTCAGCAGCCTCCGCCACGCTCACACGCTGCCCCACCTCGTCGTGATCGCGCTCGGCGCCAACGGCTCGGTCACCGACCCCTACGTCCGCGAGGCGCTCGCCGTCCTCGGACACGCCCGCCAGCTCGTCCTCGTCACCCCCCGGGAGGCCGGCGGCGGG